>Ga0187892_10000163_pt1 | contig 169959 bp, 161 predicted proteins | sample MA1701073metaG_FD_139345 | JGI IMG/M metagenome (GOLD analysis project Ga0187892, IMG submission 139345) | Bio-ooze microbial communities from a basaltic lava cave in the Kipuka Kanohina Cave System on the Island of Hawaii, USA - MA170107-3 metaG ...
CCCCACTGCCCCATTGCCCCCATTGCCCCATTGCCCCATTGCGCCCATTGCCCCATTGCGCCCATTGCCCCATTGCCCCACTGCCCCATTGCCCCATTAACCCGAATCACCCGTCTAGCCTCTTCAGGAGAATCGTCCCATTCGTGCCGCCGAACCCGAACGAGTTCGTGAGCGCGTGGCGGATGCGCATGGGGCGCTTGACGTTGGCGGCGTAGTCGAGGTCGCACTCCGGATCGGGGTGATCGAGGTTGATGGTCGGCGGCGCCATCTGGTCGCGGATGGCCAGCGCGGTGATGCCGGCTTCCAGGCCGCCGGCGGCGCCCAGGAGATGGCCTGTCATCGACTTCGTGGACGACATCACGAGCTTGTAGGCGTGATCGCCGAACGTGCGCTTCACGGCGAGCGTTTCGGTCGGATCGTTGATCGGCGTGGACGTGCCATGCGCGTTGATGTAGTCGATTTCGTCGGGCCGGACGCCGGCTTTCCGCAGTGCCATTTCCATGGAGCGTCGCGCGCCGCTCGCGTCGGGCGGCTGGCCGGTCACGTGAAAGGCGTCGCCCGACAGCCCGTACCCGGCGACTTCCGCGTAGATGCGGGCGCCCCGCGCCTTGGCGACCTCGTACGCCTCGAGAATCAGAATGCCCGCGCCCTCGCCCACCACAAAGCCGTCCCGGTCCTTGTCAAACGGCCGGCTCGCGCGCGTCGGCTCGTCGTTGCGCGTCGAGAGGGCGCGCATGGCGGCAAAGCCGCCGACGCCCATCGGTGTGATCGAAGCCTCGGACCCGCCCGCGATCATCACGTCGGCGTCGCCGCGCTTGATGATTTCGGCCGCCTCGCCGACGGCGTGCGCCGAGGCGGTGCACGCCGTGCATGTCGCGAGGTTCGGTCCGCGCGCGCCGAACCGGATGGACACCTGGCCGGCCGCGAGGTTGATGATCGACGCCGGAATGAAGAACGGGGAGATCCGCCTCGGGCCGCCGGCGAGCAGCTCCTTGTGCTCGCGCTCGATCGTGGTGAATCCGCCGATGCCCGACGCGATGAACACGCCGACGCGATCGGCGTTCTCCTCTCCAATGTTCAACTTCGCATCGTCGACCGCGAACTGGGTTGCGGCGACGGCGTACTGGATGAAGACGTCGACTTTCTTGATGTCCTTCTTCTCGAAGAACTGCAGCGGATCGAAGTCCCGGACTTCGCCTGCAATCCGGGTGGCATGGGCGGAGGCGTCGAAATGCGTGATCGTGCTGACCCCGCTCTGACCGGCGAGCAGTGCCGCCCAGCTGGCCGGGGTGCCGATGCCGACGGAGGAGAGCAGGCCGACGCCGGTGACGACCACTCGTCTGGTCAAGTCGCCCCCGTTACTTCTTCTTCGCGTGCGCGTCGATGTACTCGATCGCTTCCTTCACGCGCGTGATCTTCTCCGCATCCTCGTCGGGGATTTCGATGCTGAACTCCTCCTCGAAGGCCATGACCAGCTCGACCGTGTCGAGCGAGTCGGCCCCGAGGTCGTCGACGAACGACGCATCCGGCGTCACTTCGTCCTCATCGACGCCCAACTGCTCCACGATGATCTTCTTGACCTGGTCAGCAACGGCCATTCCGTCCTCCCGCAAGGGCGCCTCCCACCCGAGGCGCCAGACCTGTCCGGCGCTTCACCCTTCGAAGCGCCCTCCGAACCTACACGTACATCCCGCCGTTCACGGCGAGAACCTGCCCCGTAATATACGACGCCTCGTCCGAGGCCAGAAAGGCCACGGCGGCGGCGACGTCGGCCGGCGTCCCCAGCCGCTGGAGCGGAATCCGGTCGGCCCACGAGGCATGAGTCTTGTCGGCGATGGCGCGCGTCATGTCCGTGTCGATGAGCCCGGGCGCCACGGCGTTGACCGTGATGTTGCGCGAGGCGACCTCGAGCGCCAGCGCCTTCGTCAACCCGATCAGGCCGGCCTTCGACGCCGCGTAGTTGGCCTGACCGGCGTTGCCGGCCTGGCCCACGACGGAGGTGATGTTGATGATCCGCCCCGAGCGCTGCTTCAGCATCGGCTTGAGCGCGGCCTGCGCGCAGGTGAAGGCTGCGGTCAGGTTGGTGGCCAGCACGGCGTCCCAGTCCTCGCGCTTCATGCGGAGCATGAGCTGATCGCGCGCGATGCCGGCATTGTTGACCAGCACGTCGAGGCGGCTGTGGCGGGCGAGCGCGCCCGCCACCACGGCGTCCACCGCGGCGGGATCCGTCACGTCGAGTGTCGCGGCCTCGGCCCGACCGCCCTCGGCGGCGATCGCCTCCGCCGTCGCCTGCGCGTGGTCGTCCCGCGCCGCAGCGATGACCATCGCGCCGCGCGCCGCAAGCGCGATGGCGATCGCCCGACCGATCCCGCGCGACGCGCCGGTCACGAGCGCCACACGCCCGTCTAACGTCCCAGGCACAATCCACCTACTTCAGCACACGGCTGCGTCGCGCCGCAACCCATGATCGGCTAACGCCCCTTGAGGGCGTCGGCCAGGCGTTCGACCATGCGTCCGCGCGAGAGGCGCGCCGCGAGCGCGATGCCGTTCTCGATGGCCTGCGGCGACGACCGGCCGTGCCCGACGACGGCGACCCCGCGAACGCCGAGCAGGGGCGCGCCGCCGCGCTCGGCGTAATCGACCCGGTGCTTGAAGCGCTCGAACGCGCGGCGCGTGAGGAGGCTCCCGAGTCGCGACACGGCGTCCGCCCCGAGTTCCTCGCGCAGCATGTCTTCAGCGGCTTCGACCAGGCCTTCGCCGACCTTCAGGGCCACGTTGCCCGTGAACCCATCGCACACGATGACGTCGGCCCGGCCGGAGAAGAACTCCCGCGCTTCGAGGTTGCCGATGAAGTCGAGCGTGCTCGCCGTCAAACGTGCGTGCGCTTCCCGAACCAGGTCCGTGCCCTTCCCGGCCTCCTCGCCGATCGAGAGCAGCCCCACGCGGGCGCGCTCGATGCCGAGCGACACGCGCGCGTAGGCCGCCCCCAGGACGGCAAACTGGACCAGGTGCTCGGGGCGGCAGTCCACGTTGGCACCCGCGTCGAGCAGGACCGCGGCGCCCGCGCGCGTCGGCACGGTCACGGCCAGCGCCGGGCGATCGACGCCGTCCAGCACCCCAAAGGCCGCGTGCGCCGAGAGGAAAGTCGCGCCCGTGTGGCCGGCGCTGAAGAACGCCCCGGCGTCGCCCCGTGCCACCATCGCCGCGGCCACGCGCACCGACGCGCGAGGCTTGCGCCGGAGGGCCGCCAGCGGCGCCTCGTCCATGCCGATGGTGTCCGGGGCATCGACCACCGTGGCCAGTTCCGTGTCGGCGCCGTGGCGCGTGAGTTCCACGCGGAGCCGGTCGGCGACACCGACCAGCGCGACGCGCAGATCGTGGCGGCGGGCGGCCTGCAGCGCGCCGAGTACGGCGGCCTCCGGCGCCTGGTCGCCGCCCATCGCATCCACCGCGACGGGGAGTTCGGGCAAGATCCTAGGTTTCGTCGACGGCGCGCACCTGACGGCCGCGGTAGTACCCGCAGTTCGGGCAGACCTGGTGCGGGGGCTTCCGCTCGTGGCACTGCGGGCACTCGCCCACCGCCACGGGTCGAAGGGCGTCGTGCGTCCGTCGCTTGGCCGTGCGTGTCTTCGAATGTCGTCGTTTGGGATTCGGCATAGTGTCAGCGCTTCAGTTTCCTCAGGGCCTCCATCCGGGGATCGACCCATTCCGTGCGGCAGGAGCAGGTCTCGCGATTGCGGTTGATGCCGCACACGGGACACAGGCCCCGACAGTCTTCGTGGCACAGCGGCTTCATGGGCAGCGCGACGTAGAACTGCTCCCGCATGAGCTCGCCGAGGTCGATCTCGTCGTTCCGGTAGAACGCCACACCGAGATCGTCCTCGCCCACTTCCCGATCCGCGACACCGACGTTCTGGTCGGCCGGCAGAAACATGACGTCGAGCGCCGCGTCCACGCCGATCGGGAACGGCTCGAGGCACCGGCTGCAGTCGCACTCGAGCGTCGCCGTCAGATGGCCGGCAATCCGGACCTTCCGCGCGTCCTTCTGGACCTCGGCGGACAGGCTCACCGGTCCGGCCAGACGAAACTCCTCACCGGTCAGCCGAAACGCCGCCGGCTCGTACTGCCGGTCGATCCGGTCGACGCCGCCGCGGAACTTGCTGAGATCGTAGAACATCGGGCCCGGCCGCACGGCCCGGCGTCTTTCGCCAGGCGCAAACCGTCATCCTAGCACGCCGGCGCGGTCGAGGAGGCGGCTAGCGGGCCGGGGCCACGCGGGACCGGACTTCGTCCAGCCAGCCGGTCACCAGGTGAAAGGCCGTCGGCAAGGGCGGCGGACTCGTCTGAATCACGAACAAACGCCCATCCCGGGCCGCGTCGAAGCTGTCGAGCCCGACTCGCGTCTCCGGCAGATCGCCGATGACGGGGCGCTCCAACGGCGGGTCGTAGTCAAAGCTCTGCGACGTCACGCGGATCGGCACGGCGAAGAGCTGCGGCCCTCGACGGAAGTAGAGCTCGGTACCGGCCGGCGACCACACCGGAAGAGACCCGCCCGCCGGTGACACCTTGAACTTCTTGCCGAGGGCGGGGAACGACTGGACGTAGACCTCTTCCTGCCCGGTCTCGTTGGAGGTGTACGCCATCCAGCGGCCGTCGGGCGAGAGGCGCGCGAAGCGCTCCGCGTAGGAGGCGGCCAGGACCGGACTGGCTTTCTTGTCCTCAACCGACAGCGCCCACACATCCCAGCCCGTGCCGGGCCGGTTGGTGTCGTAGAGCACCGTCTTGCCGTCCGGCGTCACCGTGGTCGGGACGCCCGTGAAGGCGTCCTGCAGGAGCGTTCGGTCGTCGCCGCTGCCGTCGGCCGCGATCGAGGCGATCTCGTTGCCGATGTTGTAAATGATGCGCTGCCCGTTCGGCGTCCAGATGGCGCCCGTCACGTTGCCTCGGAACGTCAGCCGGCTGAACCCGCCCCCGCGACGGAATTCCTGAATCCAGAGCGTGTCGTTCGCGCCGCTCACGCGCACGGCGGCGCGATCGCCCGTCGGGGACAGGCGAACGCCCAGGAAATAGCGGCGATCGCCGATGGCCGCCAACCGCCCCGCTCGATCCAGCCAGGCCAGCTGATCGACGCCGGTCGGCTCGGCGCCTTGCACATGCGCCAGAACGCCCTCGGCCGTCGCCGCAAAGGCCGCCCATCCGAACGCGCTCGACGTGAGCAGCCCGTCAAGGACCGGCACGGGCGTCCCCTTGATCTCGAGCCGTTCCGTGTCAAACGGCACGGCAATCAGGCTCCCCGCACGGCCGTACAGTAATGTAGCCGGGGGCCTGGTACCGGGCGTCCGATCCGCCGTCGATGATGATCTTGAACTGACCCGTGGCCGTGTCGTACACAGCGATGCGGGCGTCGGCAAACGACGTGATGTCGTGCGTGCCGATGGTGAAGAGCACGCCCCGACGGTTCGGCAGGACGTCCGGATACCGATGGGTTTTCTCCCGGCGCGACGCGTCAGGCCGTGTCAGGACCTCGGGCGTGCCGCCGCCCACGGCCACGCGCATGAGACCGGCATCCAGCTGCGGCGTGTAGACGATGGTGTCGTCCGCGCCCCAACTGGCGCCGCGGACATCCGGCGCTTCACAGATCGTGATCGGCGCTCCGCCGGACAGGGCAACGCGCTTGAGACGTCCCTCCACGGCCACGAAAAACCCCACCCACTGGCCGTCGTGGGAGAAAAACGGACCGGATCCGCCTTCAGTGCCGGAGAGCGGCACGGCGTCCATCTGATCGATCCGGCGGACGTACACCTGGCTCCGCCCGCCGACGGTGGCGGCGTAGGCCACCATCCGCCCGTCGGGCGACACGGCGAGCGGCCGCCTGGAGCCGAGGACCATGGCCTGGCCGGCCCCAAGGGGCGCGAGAGCGCGAACCTGCACGGATCGCCCAGGCGCCCCCCCGGCCATCGACCACCACACCGCTGACGCCAGCACGGCTCCCACGGCGAGCCCGCCACCCGCAAACGCCAGCCAGCCCGGTCGCGAGGGCGACCGGCCTTGCGCCGCAACCGGCTGCGTCGATCCTTCGGTTATCCACCGGAGCTCGGCCGCGAGGTCGTGCGCGTTCTGCCACCGTTCGTCGGGGTCCTTCGCCAGACACGTCCGCACCACGCGATCGAGGGCCGGCGGCAGGAGCAGTTGAACCGCCGAGGGCGGAGGCGGCTCGCGGTGCAGGATCGCGCCGATGAGACTGGCCTGGTTCGATCCCTCGAAGGCGGGCTTGCCCGTGATCATCTCGTAGAGCACGCAGCCGAAGGCCCAGATGTCACTTCGCGCATCCGCCTCGCGGCCTTCCACCTGCTCGGGCGCCATGTACTGGAAGGTCCCGAGGATCGTGCCGTGCGTGGTCACGGGCGCGTTGCGCGGCGGCGTGGCCAGCTGCGTCTCCTCTCCGACTGGGCGCGACTTGGGCTTGGCCAGGCCGAAGTCGAGGAGCTTCGCGCCCGTCTTGGTCAGCATCACGTTGGCGGGCTTCAAGTCTCGATGGACGATGCCCTGGCGGTGCGCCGTGTCGAGCGCGTCGGCAATGGCGGCGGCGTGCCTGAGCGCCTGGTCGACCGGCAACGGTCCTTTCTCGAGGCGCGACGCCAGCGTCTGCCCCTCGAGGTGCTCCATGACCAGGTAGGAGACGGTCGCTCGGTCGGAGGTCTTCTCCTGGCCGACATCGTGGAGGACACAGATGTGCGGATGGCTGAGCTGGGAAATGGCGGTCGCTTCGCGCTCGAATCTCAGCTGGAAGTCGGGATCGTCCGCGAGCGCGCCCGACAGGACCTTGATCGCCACGGTGCGGCCCAGGCGCGTGTCACGGCCGCGATAGACCTCGCCCATCCCGCCCGCCCCGATGGGCGAGACGATCTCGTACGGGCCCAGGCGAGTGCCGGGCGTCAGCGCCACTTGATCTCCGGCGGACGCGACGCGGACATACGGGCGCCTATCATATGCTCCAGGACCTCGGAACGTAGACTTCTTCGAAGAGCGCCACGGCATAACGGTCGGTCATCCCGGCCAGAAAGTCGCGGGCCGCGGCATCCAGGCCCTCGCTCTCGATCGTCACGGGGTCGAGATGGGGCTCCGGCCGCGCGCGCAGCTTCTCCCACAGGCCCCCGAGCACCCCGGCGGCCTTCTCGAACTCGGCCGTGGCGCGCGGGTTTTCGTACACCGCCTCGAACAGGAACTCCCGGAGCTCGAGCATCGCCCCGAGCACCGGCTCGCTCATGCGCACTTCAGTCAGGCCGCCCTCGAGCGTGTGCAGCATGATGTCGGTGACCATCGTGTTGATCCGCTCGGACGAGGTTCGCCCCACGAGACGGACCGGCCCCGGCGGCAACGCCCCGACCTCGAGGATGCCCGCTCGCACGGCATCGTCGATGTCGTGGTTCACGTAGGCCACGATGTCGGCCACGCGGGCGATCTGGCCTTCGAGCGTCGAGGCGCGATCCTCGGGCGGCGCGCCGACCGGGAGGCCGTGCTTGCCCTTGGAGTGCCGGGCGATGCCGTCGCGGACCTCGTGCGTGAGGTTGAGCCCCTGACGGCCGTTTTCGAGGACATCGATGACGCGCAGGCTCTGGGCGTAGTGGCTGAAGCCGCCCGGCACCAGGCGGTCGAGCACGCGCTCGCCGGCGTGGCCGAACGGCGGGTGGCCCAGGTCGTGACCGAGCGCAATCGCCTCCGTCAGCTCTTCGTGCAGTCGGAGGACCTTGGCGATGCTGCGCGCGACCTGCGAGACCTCGAGGGTATGGGTCAGGCGCGTGCGATAGTGATCGCCCGCCGGTGCGAAGAACACCTGCGTCTTGTGCTTCAGGCGCCTGAACGCCTTCGAGTGGATGATGCGGTCGCGGTCGCGCTGGAAGACCGGCCGGATGGGGTCCTGAGGTTCGGGCCGGAGCCGGCCCTTGCTCTCGCGGCTCTTCGCCGCCTGGGGCGCGAGCAGCTCGAACTCGCGCGCTTCCAGCTCCTCTCGAATCGTCGGCATCGGCGCGCCGCAGTCTATCGCACCGGACGGGCCAGCGCCGCCATCGGCGCCCGCGTTCGCGCGCGCCGTGTTGCGCGACCATGGAGTCAGCCGGTATTCTGAGGCTCGCCGCCATGGAGACCGCGCCGACCGTCACGGTTCACCTGGTGGGACCGTTGCGACGATACTGTGCCGGCGCCTCCGAGCTGCTGATTCCGGCCGGCACCGTCCGCGCCGCGCTCAACCACCTCGAGCGGCGGCAGGCGGACCTCTACGCGAACATCTGCGACGAGACGGGCCGCGTGCGCCGGCACCTGAATGTATTCGTCAACGCCCATCATGTGCGCGATCTTGACGGCCTGGAGACGCCGCTCGCGCCGGGCGACGTGATCACGGTCTTGCCAGCCGTCTCCGGAGGGTGAGTATGAGCGACCGCGTGATTCTGGCAATTGGCACCAAGAAAGGCGTGTTTGTCGCGGAGTCCGGCGGCGCGAGACGCGGGTTCGCGTTGCGCGGTCCGTTCGGTCCGGGCGTGCCCGTCTACGCGGCGCTCGTGGACACCCGCGGCACGACGCGCGTCTACGCCTCGAGCTGCAACCCGTTCTTCGGCATGAAGATCCTCCGCTCGACGGATCTGGGCAGGAGCTTCCACGAGACGAAATCCGCGCCGGCCTTTGCGAAGGACGACGGGCGCGCGCTGGCGAATATCTGGGCGCTGGAACCCGGACCGGGCAAGAAGGACATCTGGTGCGGCGTCGAGCCGGCGGCGCTCTTCCGGAGCCAGGACGCCGGCGACTCCTGGGAGATCGTGCCCGGCATCAGCCATCACGAGCACGCCCGCAAGTGGCAGCCGGGCGGTGGCGGGCTCTGCCTGCATACGATCCTCCGCGACGGACCGCGCGTGCACCTGGGCATCTCGACGGGCGGCCACTATTTGAGCGACAACGGCGGCGAGACGTTCGCGGCGTCCAACACCGGCATCGGCGCCGGCTTCGCACCCAATCCCTATCCCGAATTCGGCCAGTGCGTGCACAAGATTGCGCGGCACGACGCGGCGCCCGGCCGGCTGTACCTGCAGAACCACGGCGGCTGGGCGGAGTGGACGGGCCCTGGCGGGCCCCGCCCGGACATCGGCGTCCTGCGGAGCGACGACCACGGCCGCACCTGGCGATCGATCGCCAAGGGCCTGCCCTCCGATTTCGGCTTCCCGATCGTCGTGCACCCGCACAACGCCAATACGGTCTATGTCGCGCCGCTCGATCCGGCGACCCGCACGTGTCCCGGCGGCGCTCCGGCCGTCTGGCGGAGCGAGAACGCCGGCGAGTCGTGGAGGCGGCTGGCGCGCGGTTTCCCGAAGAAGGAGAGCTACTTCACGATCCTGCGGGATGCGATGGACATCGACGGGCTCAAGACGCCCGCCCTGTACCTCGGCACGACGACCGGCCAGCTCTGGATCGGCCGGGACGGCGGCGACGCGTGGGCCTGCCTGTTCGACGCGCTCCCGCCGATCCATTGCGTCAAGGTGGCCGTGGTCTAGCCGGACGCCGGGCGCACGCTGGTCAGCGGCCGTCGCACGGGCCCGCTACGCCAGGATCTTCCCCAGAAAGCTCGTGCCGTGCCCGAGCGGGCCGACGTCGAAGAGCTCGGCCAGTGTCTGGCCGAGATCGGCAAACGTCGGCCGCGTGCCGAGGTCGACGCCCGGCCGAACCGACTCACCGGCAATCAGCACCGGAACGTGCTCGCGGGAGTGATCTGTCGACGGGGTCGTTGGGTCGTTGCCGTGGTCGGCCGTCACGACCAGCAGGTCCTGCGGACCCAGGCGCGGCCGGAGCCGGGCGAGGCGGCCGTCGAACCGCTCCAGATTGGCGGCGTACCCGGCGACGTCGTTCCTGTGGCCAAACTGCGTGTCGGAGTCCACCAGGTTGGCGAAGATCAAGCCACGCTCCGTCCGCTGGAGTTCGGCCTCGACGACGTCCATGCCGTGGTCGTCCGACGACGTGTGAACGGCTCGTCCGATGCCGCGACCGGCAAACAGGTCCTCGACCTTGCCGATGCCGACCACGGGCCAGCCGCCGCCCGTCAGCCGGTCGAGGAGCGTCGGCGCGAACGGCTGCAGCGCAAAGTCGCGTCGGTTGGGCGTGCGTACGAATCGGCCCGGCTCGCCGACGAACGGCCGCGCGATCACCCGGCCGACGCCCCGTCCCAGCGCGACCAGTTCAAAGGCAATCGCGCAGATCCGGTACTGCTCCTCGAGCGGGATCACGCCCTCGTGCGCGGCGATCTGAAAGACGCTGTCGGCCGACGTATAGACGATGGGCGACCCGCTCCGCACGTGCGCTGCCCCGAGGACGTCGATGATGGCCGTGCCCGACGCCACCACGTTGCCCAGCGTCCGTCGTCCGATGCGGCGCTCGAACTCGGCGATGAGGTCACGCGGAAAGCCTGTCGGGAACGTCGGGAACGGGCGGTCGAGCACGAGGCCCGCGATCTCCCAGTGCCCCGTCACCGAGTCCTTGCCGGGCGAGGCTTCGGCCATGCGGCCGCCCGCGCCGGCCGGCGCGGGCGCGGGGCCGCCGATGTCCACGACGCGCGCCAGCCCAAGCGCGCGCAAGGCCGGAATGCGGAGCGGCACCTGCCGGGCGATGTTGCCGACCGTGTTGCTGCCCTCATCGCCGTAGCGGCCGGCATCGGGCAGCGCGCCGATGCCTACCGAGTCCATGACGATCAGCACGACCCGCTTCGGGCGCCCGGCCGGAGCGTGGGACGTCATGAGCGGACGTGACCGGCAGGCACGGCGGTCAGGAAGCGGGCGACGAGCTTGCCGGCCGCCTGCTGCACGCCGGCGTCCTCGCCGGCGCCCTCGAGCCACACGACGCCGGGCTCCTTCCGGAACCAGGCCATCTGACGCCGCGCGTAGCGCATGTTCTCCTGGACGATGCGGTCGCGAGTTTCCGCCAGACCGCGCACGCCGCGCCGGAGTTCCACGATCTGGCGGTAGACGAGACCCGTGAACGCGTGCGCTGTATCTGGCACCCCGGCGGCGAGCAGCCTCTCGACCTCGGCCACCACGCCGCGCCGGAACTGATCGTCCACGCGGGCGGCGACACGCACGCGCAGGTCGGGGCGCGGCAAGGTCAGGCCGAGCGTGCGCACCGCGTATCCCGGAATGGCCGAGCGCGTCTGTTCGAAGTGCGACGTCAGCGGCTGGCCCGTGGCGAGATACACCTCGAGCGCCCGGACGAGCCGCTTCCGATCACGCGGCAGGATGCGTGTCGCCGAGTCCGGATCGACCCGGGCCAGCCACCGGTGAAGCGCCTCAACACCCCGACGTCCGGCGACGCGTTCCAGGCGCGCCCGCAGGCGATCGTCGCGCGCCGGACCCGGAAACAGGCCCCGGACCAGCGCCCGGTAGTAGAACCCCGTGCCGCCGGCCAGCACGGGCAGGCGGCCCCGCCGTGTGATGTCTCGGACGGCGTCGGCGGCCGCCTGGGCGTACCGGGCGGCCGAATAGATCTCATCCGGCTCCGCCACGTCGACGAGGTGATGCGGCACGGCCGCGCGGTCGGCGGCCGACGGTTTGTCGGTGCCGATGTCGAGCCCGCGGTAGACGGCCGTCGAATCGCAGGACACGATTTCGCCGTCGTGCGCGCGGGCCAGCGCGAGCGCAAGGGCGCTCTTGCCGGTAGCGGTCGGCCCGACGACCGCGACGAGGCGCATGGGCTCAGGAGCCCCCAGTGCCGTCGTTGTAGTGGAAGGTGACCGTGAAAAACGCGCGATCCGCCGGATACTCGGCCGGGAGCGGCAAAGTCGGGTTCGACTGCCGCAGGGCCGCCAGCGCGGCGCTGTTGAAGGAGCCCACGGCCGACGGCTGGACCACTTGCAGGTCGCGAATCGTCCCGTCCTTCATCACGTAGAAGGTGATCACGACGCGCCCCGACTGCGACATCGCGTTGAGGGGAATCAGCCAGTTGCGCTTGACCTGCGCGACGAAACGTCGCAGCCAGGGCCCGAACTCGACGCCCTTGGCGTCGAACTGAATGTCCGGGTCCTGATCGGTCAGGCCGCCGCGCCGGTTGTCGAAGTTCTGGTCCTGAAGGTAGCGCCGGAGGTTGCGCAGCGAGGCGCCGAGCGCCCCGGCGGCCGGCGCCGGCTCGTTGATCACGACCTCGGGCGCGACCTTGGCCACCGGCTCGGCGCCCCTCACGGCGGCCGGCGGGGCGGGCGGCGCCTCGGGGCCGGCCGGTTTCTCCTCGCGCGCGCCCTCGGTCTTCTCCGGCGTTTCGCCGCGCGAGAAGGGCATCGGATTCTCGGCATCCTTCGGCCGTTCGGGGGTCGCGCTGCGCCGATCGCGGTCGGAGCCTTCGGGCGGCCGCACGGCCAGCGCCGGCCTGTCGATCCGCGGCGTCATCTGCACGTAGGTCACGGCCGGCGCCTGCCGCGCCATCACGACCTCGCGGGCGGCCCCGGCGCCGAACGGGGCGAGCGCCACCAGGAAGACCAGCGCGCCGTGCGCGACGAGCGAGAGCAGCACGCCTTCGCGCCGCGAAATGGCGTTGGGCACGCGCGGCGTCTCGGGACGGTGGTCCTCGAAGTCCAGGAACATCAGGGTGCGACCCTTGGAGTATATCGGACGCTCGCCGGCATCCCGTGCACGGCCGTCACGCTGCGGCCGCCGCCTTCCGCCCGACATACATGTAGACGATGCCGGCGGTCAGCGAGACGGCCCTGACCCCGGAGAATCCGGCCGTCTCAATGAGCCTGATGACGGATGCCTCGGAGCCGAAGTCCGCCACCGAGGCCGGCAGGTACGCGTAGGCCTCGCCATGGCGGGACACGGCACGTCCGACCTTGGGCAGCACGCGGCGGAAGTACGCGCGATAGAGCGCGCGAATCCCCGGAATCTTCGGAAACCCGAATTCCAGGATGACCAGCCGGCCCCCCGGCTTGAGCACCCGGGCGAACTCGGCGAGCGCGGCCGCCGGGTCCACGACGTTGCGGATCCCGAACGCGATCATCGCGCCGTCGAACGCGCGATCGGACAGCGGCAGCCGCGTGACGTCCGCGCGGACGAGCCGCACGACAGGGGCAAACCCCCGCCCGCGCACTTTGACCAGGCCGCGCCGCAGCATCTCGCCGGCGAAATCCACGCCCACCACCTCCGCCGCGCGCCCCGCGCGCGACGTCACGGCCGCGAGGGCCAGATCGGCCGTCCCCGTGCAGGCGTCCAGCACCCGCTCGGTGCCCGTCAAGCCCAGCTCGCGCACGGCGCGCCGACGCCACCGCCGGTCCAGTCCGAGGCTCAGCAGATGATTGAGCGTGTCGTAACGATGGGCGATCGCGTCGAACATCCCGGCAATCCGGGCCGGGTCCCTGGAGGTCGAGACCGTCACTCGCCGGTCCAGGGCGGAAACAGCCGCTGCTCGAAGCCGAGCGCGTTGAGGATCTTGCCGGCGATGAACGACGCGAGGTCGTCAATCGTCTCGGGGCGCTGGTAGAACGCGGGCATGGCGGGCAGAATGTGGGCGCCGGCCTCGGCGCAGGCGACCATGTTGCGCAACTGGGGCAGGCTCATCGGCGTCTCGCGCGGCACCAGCACGAGCGTGCGCCGCTCCTTCAACATCACGTCGGCGGCGCGCTCGATCAGGCTGCGCGACAGCCCGTGGGCGACCCCCGCCATCGTCTTCATCGAGCACGGCACGATGATCATCGCCTCGGCGCGGTGGCTGCCGCTCGCGAGCGAGGCGCCCATGTCGCGGTTGCCGTGGACGACGAACGTGCCCCGCGCGGCCTCCTCGCCGTAGCGCGCGGAGAGGACGTCAGCCAGCTTGTCGACGCGGACGTCGGCGCCGATCTCGTCGACGAGCAGCCGCCGTCCGTACTCGCTGACGACGAGTTCCAGGTGACAGCCCTCGCCGAGGAGGGCCGCGATCGTGCGAAGGGCGTAGACGACCCCGCTCGCGCCGGTCACGCCGACGGCAATGGTCCGCCGAGCCGGGCCGCCCGCGCTCGTCACGGCGTCACGACCAGTAGACCGCGGCCGCCGTGGCGGCAAAATACAGGACGCCGACCCAGCCGTTGACGTCGAACGCGCGCTTGACCTGCGACAGGTTGCCCGGGCTCACGAGCGACTGCTCCCACCAGAGGAGCAGCCCGACGGCCAGGACACCGACGACGTAGATGCCGTTCAATCCGGCTAGGCCGCCGACGAGCGCAAAGGCGATCACGGTGACCGCGTGCAGCACCCGCGAGATCGTCAGCGCGGCAGGAATGCCAAAGCGCGCCGGAATGGACCGCAGCCCTTCACGGCGATCGAACTCGACGTCCTGACACGCATAGAGAACGTCGAACCCGGCGACCCAGGTGCCAATCGCCAGCCCAAGCAGCCAGGGTTGGATGGAGGCCGGCCCGCCGGCCGCGATCCAGCCGCCGACGGGCGCCACGGCCATCGCCAGGCCGAGGTAGGCTTGCGTGAACGCCGTATAGCGCTTGGCGAGCGAGTACCAGAAGACGATCGCCAGGGCGAGCGGCGACAGGGCCAGGGTCAGAAGGCCCAATGCGCCGGCCGAGGCCACGAAGGCGGCTGACGCGATCACCACGAACAACCGCGCCTCGGCGAGGCTCATCCGGCCCGTGGGCAGCTCGCGGCCGGCCGTGCGCGGATTGCGCGCGTCGAACCTCGCGTCGACTAGGCGGTTGAAGCCCATGGCCGCGCTCCGGGCCGCGATCATGCAGAGGACGATCCAGACGGCGCGCGACCAGTCGAAGCCGGCGTAGCGGGCCGCGAGCAGTGCGCCCACCAGCGCAAACGGCATCGCGAACGCGGTGTGGCTGAACCGCACGAACGAGGCGTAGGTCCGAAGGCGCGCGATCATGAGGCGGCCCAGCGGACGGCCGAGGCCGGCACGCCGCTGACGAGGTATTCTTCCACATCGGTGACGCCGGCCGGGACGGCGACGGCGATCAGCGCGGCGCGGCGGCCCGGTTCGATCGCCCCGTAGTCGTCGCCCAGGCCCAGGGCCACCGCGCCTTGACGTGTGGCGCTGTCGAGAAGCGCCGCGGCCGCCACGTCCGGCGCGATGCGCCGCATCACCGAGAGTTCATCGAACAGGTTGAGCGACGCCGTCGAGGCCAGACTGTCCGTGCCGACCGCCACCGGCACGCGCGTCGCGTAGAAGTGCGAGAGCCGGGGCAGACCCGCGCCGACGCGGGCGTTGCTCCGCGGGCAGGTGACGACCGTGGCGCCCGCCCGCCGGAGCCGTTCGAGGGCGTCGTCCGCCAGGTGCACGGCGTGCACGGCGAGCAGGCCCGGCTGCAGATATCCCAGCCGGTGGACGTACTCGACCGGGTCGCACGCCGGCGCGCGCCAGGTGCCCGACCAGACGCCCAGCTCCTCGAGCATGTGCCGGATCGGTCCCCTGCCGGTCCGCAGGAACTCGATCTCCTCGATCGATTCGCCGAGGTGAATCGCCAGCGGTCCCGGCCGCGCGCGCCGGATGATCTCGGCAAACAGGGCCGGCGAAACGGAGTACGGCGCGTGGGCCACGACCGAAAACGACCTCGGAGGTCGTTTTACGTTTTTCGAAAAACGACCTCCGAGGTCGTTTTCCACCTCGCTCACTCGATTCCAGGCGTCCCGGACCATGCCGGCGGGGTCCACGGCGTTGAAGCCGATGAGCTCATGGAACACGACGCCGCCCAGACGATGTTCGGCCAGGGCGCGAACGCAAGTCAGGCTGTTGGAGACGTCGCCGACGAGCGCCGTGCCCGCCGCCGCCATGGCTGCGGCGGCTTCGCGGGAGGCCCGCGCCTCGGCGTCGGCGCCACCGGGCGCCCCGGCCCGCCGCACGCGCAGGAGGTCGCGAATCCACTCGGCCAGCGACGCCGCCGGCGGTACGCGCCCCGCCATCCAGCTGAGCTCGAGATGCGTGTGGGCGTTGACCAGCGCCGGCAGGAGGACCGCGTCGCCGAGGTCCGTCGCGTCCGGGCGCGCCCCCTGGCCGACCGCCCGGACGCGACCGTGGTCGATCTCCACCCACCCGCCGGCGATCGACGGTCGGGCAATCGGCAGCACCCAGCGGGCGCGGAGCACCTCGGGCACGGCAGCCTTTCAGGACCCGACGCGACGGTCGGTGCGCGCCTTGCGGCCGGCGGCGCTGCGCGCCTCGTATCCGGCCAGGCCGCCGGCGTCACCGGCCCGGCCGTCGGCCCGGGCCACGGCCAACTCCAGCATCCGGGGAACGGCCCGCTCGCGGAACACGGGATCGCCGAGGATCTCGTAGTGCATATTGCGGCGCCTGGCCACGAAGCCGGCGTTCTCGATGTTGCGCACGACCTCGAACTCGTCCATGCAGTACTCGGCGCCGGCGGCCCGCACGACGTTTTCCTCGATCATCACGCTGCCCATGTCGTTGGCACCGTACGCCAGGCTCAGTTGTCCGACCTTGCCGCCCTGCGTGACCCACGACGACTGGAGGTTGTCGAAGTTGTCCAGGACGAGCCGGGCGATGGCCAGCGTCCGGAGGTACTCGACGCCGGTCGCCTCGACACCGCCCAGTTCCGTGTGCTGCGGCTGGTAGCTCCAGGCGATGAACGCCGTGAACCCGCCGGTTTCGTCCTGCAAGTCGCGCAGCCGGAACAGGTGCTCGAGCCGCTCGTCATCGGTCTCGACTGTGCCGTACATCATCGTCGCCGTGGTGCGCAGGCCCGCCTGGTGGGCGACGCGCATGACACCCAGCCACTCGTCGGCCGTCGCCTTGTTGTAGCAGTTGAGGATCCGGCGGACCCGGTCGACAAGGATCTCGGCGCCACCGCCCGGAATGCTGTCGAGTCCGGCAGCCACCAGCCGTTCGACGACCGCCGGCACGGGCAGCCGCGAGAGCCGCGAGATGTGAATCACCTCCGGCGGCGAGAGCGCATGCAGGCGGAATCCGGGATAGCGGCTCTTGACGGCGCGGAACAGGTCCTCGTACCACGCGAGCGGCAGGTCGGGGTTGTGTCCGCCCTGCATCAGGAGCTGGTTGCCGCCGAGCCGCATCGTCTCTTCGATCTTGCGGAAGATCTCCTCGAAGCCGAGCGTGTAGCCTTCGGGCGAACCGACCTCGCGGTAGAAGGCGCAGAAGCGGCACCGCGCGACGCAGACGTTCGTGTAGTTGACGTTGCGGTCGATGATGTACGTCACGACGCCGTCCGGATGCCGGCGCCGCCGCCAGTCGTCGGCCAGGCGCCCGAGGAGCGCCGTCGGCGCATGGCGGTACAGCGCCAGGGCGGCGCCGGGGTCGAGCCGCTCGCCGGCCGCGACGTGGCGGGCGATGCGGTCGACGTTCATGCGGGCGGCTCCTGACGCTCGTACGGAATGATGTGCTCCCACTCGCTCGCGTCCGACCGCGCCACGACCGCGACGACCGGCTCGCTGTCGCTCAGGTTGATCACCTCGTGGGGCACGCCCGGCTCGATGAAGATGAAATCGCCGGCGACGTTCTCGACGTGGTGCTCGAGGCGCGGCCCGTAGTCATGACGCACGCGGCCCTGCAGGATGTAGAGCATCACCTCGAAGTCCACGTGAATGTGCGCGGCCGCCACGCCGCCGGGCGGAATGGTCGCCACGTTCATCGACAAGTGCTTCGCGTCGACGTTCTTCGCCGACAGGCCCGTCTTGTACCGGATGCCGTTCCAGCCGCGGGCCATGCCGCCGCCTCGGAGCACCGCAATGCCGGCCTCCGCCTCGATGAATGCCTTCAGGATGTCGCGTTCGGCCATCGCAGCCCTCCGGATCCGGCGCCTGTCAGGCCCGCTCGCGGAAGAAGGTAATGAGGTCCGTGCTCTTCGGCGGCGTCGCCTTGAGCTGGCGCAGGAGCGTCGTGACCTGCCCGCGGTGGTAGGTGCCGTGATTCACGACGTGCTGGAGCATCTGCCCGTACGCCGACCGGCCGGGCTGGCCGTTCATCAGCCGGTAGTCGACGACCCGGGCCAGGCCTTCATCGCCGAGGCCGGCGACGAACGTCCGCATGTCGCCCTCCAGGTCGCGCCACGCCGACCGCAGGGATGACAGGTCAGGCCACCGATCCGGCGCAAGCGGCTCGGTCGGCGACTGCCCGCGCCACCGGGACAGCCAGACGCACTCGGCCGAGTAGATGTGCGCCAGGGTATCGCGGACTGACGAGAAGCTGCTGCCCATCGGCCGCAGGAACTCGTCCGGCGTCAACCGCTCGACGGCCTCGATAATCCGGTCGCGCGCCCAGTAGCTGTAGTCGACGAGCGTCTGCGCGTCGGATGCGGTCACGCTCCCCCCTCGCCAGCCCCTCATCCTACCCCGAAGAAGACGAGCGGCCCGTCGCGACGCACGTGGTCGAGTGCGCGGGCCTCGCTGTAGAACCGCACGAGGCCGGCCGCCATCCGGTCCGTGAACTCGTAGCGCAGGTGCTCGCGGAGGTACCGGCGCCCGACGGCCCGACGCACCGGGTCCCCAGGGAAGGCCGCGTCGGCGATCGCGTCGGCATGCGAAACGCCCTCGCGCGCCGCTTCGCACAAGAGGTCGACGATGTCCGGCCCGGCGGCGTCACGCCGGCCGGCCCAGAACGCCCAGACGAACGGCAGGCCCGTCATCGCCGTCCACTCACGGCCGAGGTCGATCTTCGTCGCCGCGTGCGCCCGCGCGTCGGCCAACAGCGCCGGGTCGCCGATGAGGAGCGCCGCATCGGCGCCGGCCAGCATCGCACCCAGGTCGGGCGGGCCGGAAACGAAGGTCGGCGCGGCGCCGAAACGCCTGGCAAAGAGGATCTTCGTCAGCACGACCGACGTGCGCGACGAGTGATCGAGGGCGACCGTGCGGACGTCGCCGACGGCCCGGCGCGTGAAGAGCGCGACCGAGGCGACGTCGCCATCCGAGCCGATGCACACGCCCGGGACGATCCGGTCACCCGGCCGGTCGAGGTACGCGATGGACGGGACGAGGCCGAGATCGATCTCGCCCTCGTCGAGGAGCCGCGCGCAAACGGAGGGCACGTCGAACCGCACGGTGACCAGGTCCGGCCGCCGGTCCAGGCCCCACACGAGCGGGCGCGCGTTCAGGTAGCCCACGGCACCCAGGCGAACGGGCTGGCTCACGACTGCGGCTCGTACCGGCCGTTCCTGCGACACGGCCGCGCGAACGTCGCGCGAATCTGGCGCTCGATGTCCTCGACCGGCGATCGGCGGCGACCGAGGCTCAACGGATCGCCGGCGGCGACGCCGTCGATGTCGTCGGCGCCGTAGGCGATGGCCACCTGGGCCAGCTTCGGACCGTAGAGCGGCCAGTCGACCTGAATCGCCGGAATCTCAGCGGCGAGGAACCGCGCAGCCGCGACGGTCCGGACGTCGTCGAAGCCGGTCGATGGCGCGGCGGCCGCGTCCTCCCGCGGCAGCGGGGCGAACGCGCGCAGCGCACCGGTTTCCCGGTGCACAAGCGCGGCCCGTTCAATGACGTCGAGCCTGGCGCCCATGTCCGCCGCGTGCCACACGCTGGCTCGCCACACGCCCAGGCCTCCATGCAGGACCGCCCGGATGATTTCGAGCGCGTTGTCCGGTTCGCCCAGCTGATCCAGCGGCGCCTCTGCGACGGCTTCCAGGCCCTCGCCGGCAAGCGCGTGCGCGAGGGCCGCAAGGGCCAGGTGGTCGCCCCCCACGAGCCCGACCAGATCGTTCAACGCAAAGCCTGTGAGCGGCGCGCCACGGACCGCAGGAGCCACGGCCCGAACGCGATCGAGGGCCTCCTCGGCGGACGCCGGCTGCCCGACAATGCGAATCTCGCCTGCCTCGCCCAGATCCGCAGGGCGTCGCTCGACGGCCAGGACAACGCCGTAGGTCACGGTGTCGCCGCGCCGGGCCTTCCGCGCCGCCTCAGCCATGGATCCGACGTCGGCCAGGCTCGACGAGGCCAAGAGACGTTCAACCTCGGCGCGGGTCAGCGCCGCGCCTGATCGCGCCCGGGTTTCCAGCTCGGTGTCGTCCGTCATCGCGACCGCGCGGCGATCGTGCGCCAGACGGCCTCGGCCCTGGCCGCCGCCTCGTGAGACGTCTTCAGCCGGCGCGGCCACTCGCGCGTGACGCCCTCCGACGCCCCCTTGCGCGTGGCGTCGATCCCCATCTTGCCCCCGTAGGCCGGCAGCACGGCCGCGTCGTCGAGGTCGTCCACCGGCCCCTTCGTGATCTCGATATCGCGCGAGGGATCGACGTGCGTCCCGGTGATCCAGGCCACTTCCGCCTCGTCCTGTACGTGGACGTCCTTGTCCACGACGATGATGCACTTGGAGAACATGAGCTGGCCGAGACCCCAGAATGCGCTCATGACCTTCCGCGCGTGGCCCGGGTATCGCTTGTCGATCGACACGATCACCAGGTTGTGGAAGATGCCGGCCGCCGGAAAGTGCATGTCCACGATTTCGGGCAGCGTCTTGCGAATGAGCGGCAGAAACACCCGCTCGCTGGCCTTGCCCAGGTAGTAGTCCTCCATCGGCGGGATGCCGACGACGGTCGTCACGTAGATCGGTTTCGCCCGCATCGTCAGGCAGGTCATGTGGAACACGGGAAAGTCATCCGCGAGCGAGTACAGGCCCGTGTGATCGCCGAACGGTCCTTCCCGCCGACGCTCGCCCGGCTCCACGAACCCCTCGAGGATGATCTGCGCCTGCGCGGGCACTTCGAGATCGACTGTCCGGCACTTGACGAGTTCGACGCGGCGCTTGCCGAGCACGCCCGCCAGCATCAACTCGTCGAGCCCCTCGGGCATGGGCGCCGTCGCGGCGTAGGTCAGCACCGGATCGGCGCCGAGGGCAACGGCCACCTCGAGCCGGCGTCCCAGGCGCTCGGCGACGCGGTGGTGCTGCGCCCCGCCCTTGTGTCGCTGCCAGTGCATACCGGTCGTGCGGCGGTCGTAGACCTGCATGCGATACAACCCGATGTTGCGCATGCCCGTCTCGGGGTCGCGCGTGATGACGAGCGGCAGCGTGATGAACGGACCGCCGTCGTCGGGCCACGTCTTGAGAATCGGCAGCTCGTCCAGCCCGCCGTCGGGCTTGACGAGTTCTTGGCACGGCGCGTCCTTGACCGTCTTCGGCATCAGGTCGGTCAGCCGGCCGACGAGCGGCATCATCTTCAGCGCGTCCATGAAGCCGCGGGGTTGGGGCGGCGTGGTGAGTTCTTCAACCTCGTTCGAGAGATCGTCCAGGGTCTTCACGCCGAGCGCGAGGCAGATGCGTGACATCGACCCGAAGAGGTTCGCGGCCACCGGCATGTCGAACCGGCCCGGCTGTTCGAACAGCAGCGCCGGCCCGCCGCCCGGCGCCTTGCACGCCCGGTCGATGACGGCCGCGATCTCGAGGTCGGGATCCACCCGCTCGGTCACCCGCGCCAGCTCGTTCAGGCGATCGAGTTCGGCGATGAAACTGGTGATGTCGGAATGTGTGGACATGCGCTGTCAATCATTGGCGATCGGCCGTCGGATCCGGCCCTTGATTATTGGCCATCGGTCAAGGGGTCGCCGCGTCAGCGGCCAATCGCCTGAGCGACCCGCGTGGCGAGGGCCAGGGCCCGCCGGCCGTCTTCGCCCGGGACGAGCGGCGGCCGGCCATCGCGGATCGCGCCGACGAAGTCCAGCAGCTCGCGGCGGAGGGGCTCGTCCCTGGTGACGCCGACCGGGCCGCCTTCGATGGCGGGGCGCCCCGCCGGCTGCGGGCGGAGCCGCCAGACCTCGAGTTCCTGGGCGCCGTAGTCGATCGAGACGTACATGTCGGGCTGGAAGAACCGCACTTTCCGCACCCGATCGCGGCTGATGCGGCTGGCGGTAATGTTGGCGATGCAGCCGGATGCGAACTTCAGCCGCGCGTTGGCGATGTCGATCCTGGGCGTCAGCACCGGCACGCCGATCGCGTCAACGCTGACCACGTCCGTGCGATCGACGGCCAGAAGGAGATCGAGGTCGTGGATCATGACGTCGAAGACGACGTCGATATCGAGGCTGCGCTCGGGAAAGCCGCTCAGCCGGTGGACCTCGATGAAGCGCGGCGCGTCGAGAATGGGGAGCGCCGCCTGCACCGCTGGATTGAACCGTTCGGTCTGCCCCACCGCCAGGCGCGCGCGCGACTCGGCGGCCAGGCGGACGATCGCGTCGGCCTCGTCGAGGGTGGCCGCCAGGGGCTTTTCCACCAGGACGTGAATGCCCCGCTCGAGAAACGGCCGGGCGACGACGAGGTGGTCGGCCGTCGGGACGGCCACGACGACCGCCTCGACCGCTCCGAGAAGCTCCCGCGCGTCCGAGAGTGCGCGCGCCCGGGTGCCCTGCACGGCCGCCTGCGCCCGGTCCTCCACGAGGTCGACGGCCGCGACGAAGTCCACGCCGGGCAGATCGGCCGCCAGCCGGGCGTGGTGCCGGCCGAAGTGGCCGACGCCCACGACGGCCAGACGGAGCCCGCTCACGGACGCACCCGGGCGACGACGACCACGCCGGCCTCGTCGGCCGCCCGGACGAACGCCTCGCCGTCCAGCACGAGCGTGCGGCCGGCGTCGATCGACAGGCCGTCGGCCCGGGCCTCGCGCATGGCCTGAATCGTCCGCACCCCGACAACGGGAACGTCGAACCGCATGTCCTGCCTGGGCTTGGCCACTTTCACCACTCGCGTGCCCGGACCGGCGAGCGCGCCGGCCCTGACGATGACCGCGTCGGTACCCTCCATCGCTTCGACGGCCACCACGGCGCGGTCCTTCACGACGATGGTCTGCCCGACGTCGAGCGCGGCGATCGCATCGGCCGCGGCGCAGCCGAACTCGAAGTCGGCGCCCATGGCCGGCGTCGGCGCCGCGCGCGTGAGAAGGCCGGGACGAGCCAGGAGGTCGTTCAGCAGGGCCGTCGAATCCATGAGCATGATGCCCTTCGACTCGAGGACCCCGGCGACGGCGGCAATGAGCGAGTCGGTGTTCTGGGTCTCGAGTCCGGCGAGCGCCGCCGCGAGTGCGGGATCGGGCGTCACGCCCCCGAAGAGCCGCACGTGCTTGACCTGGCCGGCCATCACGGCGCGCGTGACGCCGGCGGCGGCGAACGTCGCCAGGCACGCGCCCAGCTGCCCCACGTCGATCCAGGTCACGGCGGCGCCGCCCAGCCGGCCCGCGAGCGCGTCGATCTCCGGCGACGCTTCGTCCCGGATGGCGATGACGGTCACGTCGTGGCCGAGCTGACGCGCCGCGCGCAGCACGAGCAGGGGGAACGTCCCGTTGCCGGCAATCAGGCCTATGGGCATCCACCGGACCCCATGCGGCGCGCGGAGCCCGCCGCTCTACTCCGCATCGACGGAGTCGTCCAGCCGTCGCGACGGCCGGCGGAGGATCACGCCGCGCCTGGCCGAGGTAATGAAGGCGACCAGATAGCGGACCTCCGGCGCCGAGAGCGAGGGATCGCGCTCGATGAGCTCGAGGGCCCGGCTGGTGTTGTGCTGGACCAGGTGGCGGTAGGCCCGGCGGAGCTGATCGATCAACGCCGGCGAGAAGCCGCGGCGCGCCAGGCCGATGGAGTTCACGCCGTAGATCCTGGCACGGTTGCCGACCGTCCTGGCAAACGGCAGGGCGTCGCGCGTCACCACGGTGTACCCGCCCACGAACGCGTGCCGGCCGACGCGGCAGAACTGGTGCACGCCCGAATACGCGCTGATTGTCGCGTAGTCCTCGACTGTCACGTGGCCGCCGAGCGTCGCCGCGTTGCCGAAAATCGTGTGGGACCCCACGTGGCAGTCGTGCGCGATGTGGGCGTAGGCCATGAAGAGGTTGTGGTCGCCGATGGACGTGACGCCGCCGCCGCCGGCCGTGCCCCGGTGGATGGTCACGAACTCGCGGAAGACGTTCTGCCGGCCGATGACGAGCCGCGTGCGCTCGCCACGGTACTTCAGGTCCTGCGGCGCCAGTCCGATGGACGCCATGGGCGCAATCGTCGTCTCGTCGCCGATGTCCGTCCAACCGTCCACCACGGCCGACGCGCCGACGCGGCAGTTGCGTCCGATCCGGACGTGCGCGCCGACGGTCGCGTAGGGGCCGATCATCGTCCCGTCGCCGATCACCGCGTCGGGATGGACGATGGCCGTCGGATGGATGAGCGCCGGCAGCGCCTCGGTGTCTGCGAGCGCCGACGTCGGCTCGCCGCGGCCCATCACCGCCATGACGAGATCGGCTTCCGCGACGACCTGGCCGTCCACGGACGCGACAGCCGCGGCGTGCGCGATCCGCCCGCGGCGCCGGCCCGCCGTCACCTCGAACTGGAGGCGATCGCCGGGCACGACCTGGCGGCGGAACTTGGCGTTGTCGACGCCGCGCAACCAGGCGCACGTCTCGCCGCCCACCTCGTCGTCCGGACCGGCGAGGAGCAGGAGCGATGCGACCTGCGTCAGCGATTCAATCATCAGGACGCCCGGCATGAGCGGCGTGCCCGGAAAGTGTCCCTGGAAGAACTCCTCGTTCACCGTGACGTTCTTGATCGCCACGATGCGCCGCCCGGGCTCGTGGCGCGTCACCGCGTCCACGAGCACCGACGGATACCGATACGTCAGGCGCTCGAGGACGGGCAGGATGTGCATTGCGGCAGGCGCGAGACCCCTTACTTCGTGACGGCGTCGAGTCGCTTGAGCACCTCGGCCGTAAGGTCGAGGCCGGAATGCACGGCGTAGATGCCGGACTCGCTCGTGAGCACCCAGACGGCCCAGAGGTTGCGGTCGTTACGGATCGCCTCGACGAGCGGCTGCACCTTCGCCGAGAAGCCGTTGATGAGGTCCGCCTGGAGCTGGTCCTCCTCGATGTCGAAGTTCTGCTGCAGGGCCTGGAGCTCGCGTTCCATGCGCGCGAGATCCCGCTGCATGTTGTTCAGCACGGCCGGGGCGACGATGTTCTGCTGGGTCTTGATCTTGTCCTGGAGCGCGAGCATCTCCTTCTGCTTGGCTGCGATCGGAGCACCCAGGCGGTCGCGCAGGCTCTTCATGGCCTCCTGGCCCTGCTTGCCGAGCTTCGACTCGTTCACGAGCCGCTGCATGTCGACGAACCCGATTCTCGCGTCCGGCGGGAACGGCACGGGCGGCTTCGTGGTCGGGGCCGCCGGGTCCGCCGGCTTCTGTCCAGGCGGCGGCACCTGGGTCGGCGGCGGCACCTGCGTGGTCGGCGGCGGCGGCGGCGGAGTGGCCTGGTCCGGGGCGGCGGCGGCCGGCCCGGCCAGGACGAGGGCGCAAACGGCAACGGCGATCGTCATGCGTGTCATGTCAGAAGCACCTTCATCCAATCAACGATAGCGTAGAGCGGTCGACGCGCGCCAGCCCGGCGGGTCGGCCTAGGGATGCACCAGAACGATCTCGAACGTCAGTCGGACCGGGTTGGGATTGGGATCGGGAATCCGGCCCACGTCGTAGTAGCTCGCGCAGAGCGTGCCCGCCCCGGAGACGTTGCCGGCGATGATCGCGCCGACGAGCGCGTTGTCGTTACGGATCTTCACCTCGCACGCCAGCCCGTTCCACTCGCCCAGGCTGAACCCCATGGGGATCGTCTCGTCCGGCGTCTGCAAGGCGAGGCGCGCCGTCACCTGCCCGGCGGCCTTGGTCGTGAAGTTGAAGGTCACGGCGCCGTTCTGCCCCACCGTGCCGCTGAAGGTCTCCGTGATGGTCGGCGCCGGGTCGGGCGGCGTCGGCACCACCGGCGTGTTGCCGGAATCGCAGGCGGCGGCCGTGACGGCCGCGAGGGCCACCAGAAGCTGACGGATGCGCGAACGGCTCATGGCCTGTCTCCCTCGCCCTAGAACGTCGTGCCGACGGCAAACCGGAACGTAAAGCGGGCCTGCGGCTGCAGGTTGTTGTTGAGCACGCCGCGGCGCGACGGGTTGTAGGCGGCGATCAGTCGGAACGGCACGTTCAGCACCGGCATGAAGAACCGCACTTCCATGCCCGTCGAGGTCTTGAACGCCGGCGTCTTGCCCCGGACCACGAGCGTCGGTCCCGTCTGCGCGCCGATCGGCGTCAGGATGCCGCCCGAGCCGATCGGCCCGCTGAGCAGCGGCGGATCCGGGAAGACCTGCTCGATGATGGGGTCGTTCCAGCGGAAGCGCTCGCCCAGATCGCGCACCTGGCCGGCGTCGTAGAAGAACAGGAACCGCACCGGGCCGGCGATGTTGATGTAGTACTCGCCGTTGAAGACGATCGACTTGTTGCCGCCCGTGACGAGCAGCGACAGGGGATCGCGCGGGCCGATGCTGCGCAGGTCGAACCCGCGCACGCTGTACTCGCCGCCCAGGAAGAACTTCTCGAAGATGGGCAGCGTGGTGGTCCGGCCGTAGGGCCGGATGTACTGGCCCTCGCCGCGCAGGCCGATCGACATGCGCGGCGTGAGCGGAATGTACCAGATGCCCTCGAGACGGCCCTGCGTGAAGAACGTGTTGCCGCCGAGCCCCGCGACCTCCGCCCCGGCCGTCAGCTTCAGGCCGTCGTTCGGAAAGATCGGATGGTTGACGGTGTTGAAGACCACGCTCGGCGTGATTTTGCTGACCGTCCGACGTCCGCCCTGATCGACGAGCAGCGACTCGCGCAGGGTCGGGTTGGCCGCCAGCACTTCCGGCGAGAGGTAGAGCGGCGAGACGTCGTACACCCGGACCCGCTCGTAGCTGTAGCCCGTGAAGAGCCTGGTGTAGTCGGCGAGCGGCAGCCCGACAATGAAGTTGCCGCCCGTGGCCTGCTGCGAGTAGAGGAGCGGGAAGATGAACTGCCGGCTGTAGACGTCGGTGCCGACGGTAATCGGTCGATCCCAGAGATACGGCTCGGTGAACGACAGCTGGTACTGGCGGGCCTGCGATCCCTTCTGGAGCGTGACGCCGACCGTCTCGCCGCGGCCCAGGAAGTTGGACGTCTGGAAGGCCAGCTGCCCGAAGAAGCCATCGAACTGTGAGACCCCGGCGCCGAACGAGAGCTGGTTCCGGTTCTGCTCCTCGAACGTGATCTTCAGATCGACGCGGTTGTCGGGCAGCGTCGTAATCTGGATTTCCTCGGTCTTGCCTTCGAGCGGCTTGAAGTACCCGAGCTGGTTGAGCCGCCGGATGCTTTCCGTCAGCGCCTGCGAGTCGAACACGCCGCCCTCGTACACGCGCATCTCGCGGCGGACGACGTTGTCGCGCGTGGTCGTGTTGCCGGCGAACGTGATGCGGTTGACGAAGAACTGCTTGCCCTCGAGCATGCGCACCGTGACGTCCACGATCGGCGGCTGTTCGGCGCCCGGGAGGGGCTCGCGCGTCTGGCAGTCGAATCCGCGCGGACACACGTCGACGTCGGGGGCGAACTGATAGAAGCCGAACCGGCCGTAGGCCTTCTGCGTCTCCTGCAGCCCCTTCCGGATGCGCTTGGCGTTGAAGTACTCGCCGTCCCGCACCTTGAACAGCGATCGCAGAAACTCCGTCCGGACGGCGGTGTTGTCGGCAACCTTGAACGAGCCGATGCGGTAGCGCACGCCCTCCTCGACCGGGATCCGCAGGCGGATCCAGCGCGTCTTCGCGTCGCGCGAGTCGCGCAGGATCTCCACCTGGTGCGCGCCGACGACGGCCCGCACGTACCCCTGGTCTTGATAGAACTCGTTGATCTTGTCCGCGTCGTCGGTCATCTTCGCTTCGGCGTAGGTGCCGGCGCTCGTGATAAAGGACAGCCAGCTCCGCGGCTTGTTGTCCTTCAGCTTGCCGCGCAACGTGCCGTCGCTGAACGCCACGTTGCCGTCGAAGACGACCTCGGCAATCCTGACCTTCGGACCCTCGTCAATGGTGAACGTGAGCTGCACGAGCTTCGGACCGCTCGGCAGCTCGGTGACGTCCGTGGCAATCGTCGCGTAGCTGTAGCCCTTCTCGGCGTAGAGCTCGGCGATGACGCCCTTCACCCGCCGGATCGTCGTGTCGTCGATGAACGAGTCGAGCCGGATCGACACGTTCTTGTTGCGCAGGGCTTCTTCGATCTTCGACAGGTCGACCTTGAGGCGCTCGCCGCGCGCCGGCACATAGTCGACGACCTTGACGCGGGCCCGCTCCTCGATGTGGAACACGACGTGCTTGCCCATCACGCCGTTCTCGTAGGGTTCGTCGATGACCTCGATCCACAGATTGTCGAGGAAGCCGCTGCGCCAGAGGTTCCAGAAGTCGCTCTGGATCGACGACTCGTTGTACGGCACCCAGACGTTGTCGGCCGAGCTGGTCCTGGGCGTCTTGATGTGGAAGTCGTAGGTGGCGGCGTCGACGACGGTCTCGTTGACCGGATGGGCGACGATCTGCATGCAGCGCAGGAGCACGGGCGAATTGGGCGGCGGCTGGCGGACCGGGGGCGGACACGGCTGCACCTGGGCTGCGGCCGGTGTCGCCAGGAAGAGACCGGCGGCCAGGACCGACAGGGCAAACCACGGGCGGAGGGAGCGCACGGTCACAACACGATACACGGGTTCTTAGACGGTGACCGCCAGGGGCCGGCCGTCCTCGGCCTGGCCGGCGGCCCGCCACGCGAGCGTGCCGTGCTCGAGGTAGATCTCGATGGCGCCCGACCCCAGCTTGCCCCGGATGAGCTCCTCGGACAGGGGGTCCTCGATATACCGCTGAATCGCGCGACGGAGCGGCCGCGCGCCGTAGGAGCGGTCACGGCAGGTCACGTCGATGATCCAGTCGACCACCTCGGGCCGGACCGTGATCTGCAGGCGGCGGTCGGCCAGGTGCTCGTTCAGCGTCGTGACGAGGAGCGTCGTAATCGCCCGCAGGTCGTCGTCGGTGAGCGGATCGAAGACGATGACCTCGTCGACGCGGTTGAGGAACTCCGGATTGAAGGTCTTCTTCACCTCGCCCAGGACCATGTCGGTGACGGACTTCTGAATCTCGCGCGAGTCCGGCGTCTGGAAGCCCATCGACGCCTTCTTCTGGATGAAGCGCGCGCCGATGTTGGACGTCATGATCAGGATCGTGTTCTTGAAATTCACGCGGTTGCCCAGGCCATCGGTGAGGTGGCCGTCCTCGAAGACCTGCAGCAGGATGTTGAAGAGATCCGGGTGCGCCTTCTCGATCTCGTCGAGGAGGACGACCGAGTAGGGATTGCGCTTGATCTTCTCGGTGAGCTGCCCGCCTTCTTCGTGGCCGACGTAGCCGGGCGGCGATCCGATGAGCTTGGACACGGAGTGCTTCTCCATGTACTCGGACATATCGAAGCGGATGAGCGCGTGGTCGCTGCCGAAGAGGAAGTTGGCCAGCGCGCGCGCGAGCTCGGTCTTCCCCACGCCGGTCGGCCCGAGAAAGATGAAGCTGCCGACGGGCCGCGTCGGGTTCTTCAGCCCCGCGCGCGAGCGCCGGATGGCGCGGGACAGGGCCGAGATCGCCTTGTCCTGGCTGATCACGCGCCGGTGCAGCTCCTCCTCCATCCGGAGCAGCTTGTGGCCCTCGTCCTCGTTGACCGAGGCGAGCGGGACCCCCGTCCACTTCGACACGACCTCGTCGATGTCCGCCTTGCCGATGGCGATGCGCGCCGAGCCGGGCTTCACGTCCAGCCGCTCGCGGACGACCTGCAGGCTCTCGCGGGGCACATCCGCCTCGCGGTAGAGCCAGGCCTTGTCGGCGCTGCGGTCCGGCGGCTGGTCGGCGGGCTCGACGGCCAGGCGGAGGCTGCGGCTAATCTCGCTCAGCTCCGCGTTCAGCTCCGCCTCGTGGAGCTTGGCCCGCGCGCCGGCCTCGTCGATGAGGTCGATGGCCTTGTCGGGCAGAAAACGATCGGTGATGTAACGGCTCGACTGGTAGACCGCCGCCTCGATGGCCTCAGTCGAGTACTCGACGTGATGGAAGAGCTCGTAACGGTCCTTCACGCCCATCAGGATCTGGATGGTCTCCTTCTCGGTCGGCGGATCCACCTTGATCGCCTGGAAGCGGCGCTCGAGCGAGCGGTCTTTCTCGATGTACTTGCGGTACTCCGCCGGCGTCGTCGCACCAATACAACGGACCTCGCCGCGCGAGAGCGCGGGCTTCAGGATGTTGGCGGCGTCGAGCGACCCTTCCGCCGATCCGGCGCCGACCAGCGTGTGCAGCTCGTCGATGAACACGATGATGTTCGGGTTCTCGGTGAGCTCCTTCATGATCGCCTTCAGGCGCTCCTCGAACTGCCCGCGGTACTTCGTGCCGGCGACGATGAGCGAGATGTCGAGCGCGAGGATGCGCTTGTCGGCGAGAAAGTGCGGCACGTCGCCGCAGACGATGCGCTGGGCCAGACCTTCGACGATGGCCGTCTTGCCGACGCCCGGCTCGCCGATGAGCACGGCGTTGTTCTTGGTGCGGCGGCAGAGCACCTGCTGCACGCGCTCGAGCTCCGTGCGGCGGCCGACCAGCGGGTCGAGCTGGTTCTTGACGGCGGCGTCCGTGAGGTCGCGGCTGAACTCGGCCAGGAGCGGGGTTTCCTTCGGGCGCGCGGGCGCCGTCTTCTCGTTCAGGAGCTGGACGATGTCCTCGCGCACGCTGGCGAGGCGCATGCCCTTTTCGAACAGGATCGACGCGGCCACGGACCGCTCCTCGCGGAGGAGGCCCAGGAGCAAGTGCTCCGTGCCGATGTAGGTGTGCAGCAGGCGGTCGGCTTCCTCCGCCGCGCACTGGAGCACGCGCTTGGTGTCGGCGCTGAACGGAATATCGGCCGACGTCGCGACCTTCTCGCGAAAGACCTGCCGTCCTTCGATCTCCTTGCGGATGTTCTCGAGCGACAGATGCGACCGCGCGAAGATCCGGCTGGTGAGCCCCTTGCCTTCGCGGATCAGCCCGAGCAGGAGGTGCTCGGTCTCGATCGTCGTGCTGCCGAGCTGCGTCGCCTCGTAGCGTGCGAAAAACAACACGCGCCGTGCACGTTCCGTGTACCGCTCAAACATGCAGCACCATTATACGTTACGCGTATTGAGTTATCGGACGATCGGGGTATTGGGTTATTGGTGACCGGAGAAGATGACGCGCGCGGTACCGCGCGACCGTGTTAGGTCGAGACGCCAAACTCCGGGAACCCCGATCCCTGAACGACGCAACCCGGCCGCGACGCCGGGCGCCTCACGCCAGCCGGCCGCCAGCCAGCCGCAAGACGCGATCGCAGGCCGCGGCCAGCACCGGATTGTGCGTGACGACGATCGAGGTCAGCCCGTATTCGGTGTGCATGTCGCGCAGGAGTTGATGCACCTCGCGAGCCGTCGCCTCGTCCAGGTTGCCGGTCGGCTCATCGGCGAGCAGGACCGATGGCCGCGCCACGAGCGCGCGAGCCACGGCAACGCGCTGCTGCTCGCCGCCCGACAGCGCCCCGGGCCGGTGGCTCGCGCGCGCCGTGAGCCCGACGCGCTCGAGCAGGGCCGTCGCCCGCTCGCGGCATTCGTCGACCGGCCGGTCCGCAATCCTGAGCGGCATCTCGACGTTCTCAGCGGCCGAAAATTCCGGCAGCAGGTGATGGAACTGGAACACGAAGCCCACGTGGCGCTGGCGGAACGCCACGCGTCCGGCATCGTCGAGGTCCTGGATCGCGGCGTCGCCGACGCGCACGGTGCCGCGATCGAAGACGTCGAGGCCGCCGAGGACGTGCAGGAGGGTGCTCTTGCCCACACCCGACGCCCCGACAACGCCGACCATCTCCCCGCGCTCCACCTGGAGGTCCAGGCCGTGGAGCACCTCCAGCCGGCCCGCGGGCGTCGGATACGCCTTCACGAGTCCCTGGACGTCAATGAACGCCATCGCTACTCGTGCCGCAGCGCCTCGGCGGGGTCCAACCGCCCGGCCCGCCGCGACGGATAGATCGTCGCGAGAAAACACACCGTAATCGCCGATACGACCACGATCGTGAAGTCGACCGGCAGCACGCGGAACGGGACGTGCGTGATCTGGTAGACGTCCGACGGGAGCCGCAGGAGCTGGTACCGGTCGGCTAGAAAGCAGGCCATCAGCCCGAACACGGCCCCCGCGCCGGTGCCGACCAGGCCAATCGTCAGCCCCTGCAACACGAAGATGCGACGGATGACCTGCGCCGAGGCCCCCATCGCCCGCAGAATGGCGATATCCCGGGTTTTCTCCATCACCAGCAGCACGAGCGAGGCCACGATGTTCAGTGCCGCGACGATGACCACGAGTCCGACGGCCAGCGAGATGCCGACTTTTTCGATCCACAGCGCCGAGTAGAGCTCCCGGTTGAGCTGCGTCCAGTCGTCCACCTGGTAGCCCGGTCCCAGCTTCGATTCAAGCGCCACCCGCACGCGGGGGGCGTCATGCACGTCGGCCAGGCGAAGCTGGATGAGGTCCGGGCCGTCCCGCCCGTACATCGACTCGGCGGCCGACAGCGAGAGAAACGCGGCGGCCGCGTCCGTCTGGTAGAACCCGAACCGCACGAGGCCGACGACCTCGAGCGGCCGCGTTTTCGGCATGGCCACGCCAGGGCCGAACTGCAGGCGCGGCACGACGAGCATCACGGAATCGCCGACGCGGACGCCGAGCGCCTGGGCGAGATCCGCACCCAGGACGACGGCGTCCCGGGCGTCGGGCGGCCGGCCGACGAGCGCGTTGAACGATCCCGCCACCAGCGCGCTCCGAATCTCGGTGACCTCGGGCTCGCGCGCCGGATCGATGCCCTTGAGCTGCACGGCTTTGGCATCGGAGGCCGACGACGCAATCAGCCCGATGTCCACGACGGCCGGCGCCGCACCGACCACGCCGGGGACCATCAGCGCGGGAATCTCGGCGGCGACATCGCGATACCCGAGGGTCTTGTAGACGTAGACGTGCGCCGACGACCCGACGATGCGATCCCGCAGCTCCCCCTGGACGCCCGTCATCAGCGCGAGCGCGATGATGACCGCCATCACGCCGACGCCGACGCCCACGATCGACACGGCCGAAATGAGCGAAATGAACGCCTGCCGTCGGCGGGCCGTCAGATAACGCCGGGCGATGAACCAGGGGAAAGACATGCTATTGAGTTATTGAGTTGGTGAGTTATTCAGTTCTTGGATTGTGAGTTTTGGGGCGTCGTTCCCTCCTGGCCCCCTGTTCCTCATTGCCTCTTGCCGCCTTGCCCCATTGCCCCATTCATACATCTCATCATCCATCCTGCCTGGGCTTGAGCAGCGGAAACAGAATAACGTCCCTGATCGACGGGCTGTTCGTGAGGAGCATGACGAGGCGATCGATGCCGATGCCCTCGCCGCCGGTGGGCGGCAGGCCGTACTCGAGCGCGCGGATGTAGTCCTCGTCCATGTGATGGGCCTCCAGCTCGCCCATCGCCCGTGCCTGGAGCTGCGCCTCGAACCGCCGCCGCTGCTCGTCCGGATCGTTCAGCTCGCTGAAGCCGTTGGCGATCTCGAAGCCGCCCGCGTAGAGCTCGAAGCGCTCGACCGTGTCCGGGTCGTCCGCGCGCTGCTTGGCCAGCGGCGACACCTCGGTGGGCAGGTCGAAGACGAACGTCGGCTGCTGGAGTCGAGACTCCCACAGGGCTTCGAACACGTCAGCCGCGATGCGGCCGGCGCCGTGGCCCGGCTTGACGTCGATGCCAAGCGCGGTCGCCACCTCGGCGGCCCGCGCGCGATCGCGCCAGTCCGCCTCCGTCACCCGCCGGCCCAGTCGCTCGCTGGCCGCCTCCGCCGCAGCCGATCGCAGCGAAAGCCGGCGATACGGCGGCGCAAAAGACAGCACCGCGTCGCCGAACGACGCCTCGAGGCTGCCGACCGCCTCGATCGTCACAGCGGCCAGCATCGACTCGGTCAGCCGCATGAGGTGCTCGTAGTCGACGTAGGCCTCGTAGAACTCGAGCATCGTGAACTCGGGGTTGTGCTGCGTCGAAATGCCCTCGTTCCGGAAGTTACGGTTGATCTCGTAGACGCGTTCAATGCCGCCGACCGTGAGGCGCTTGAGGTAGAGCTCGGGCGCCACGCGCAGGTAGAGGTCGAGGTCGAGCGCGTTGTGGTGCGTCGTGAACGGACGGGCGAGCGCGCCGCCGGCGAGCGGCTGCATCATCGGCGTCTCCACCTCAAGGAAGCCGCGGGCGTCGAGGAACCGGCGGAGCGCCGCCACCACCCGGGCCCGCGTCTCGAACACGCGGCGCGAGGCGGGATTGACGATGAGATCGAGGTAGCGCTGCCGGTACCGGGTCTCGATGTCGGTCAGGCCGTGCCACTTCTCCGGCAGCGGCACGAGGCACTTGGCAAGCAGCCCGAGTTCGGATGCCCACACGGTGAGCTCGCCGGTCTTCGTCCGGAACAACCGGCCGGCCACGCCGACGTGGTCCCCCAGATCGAGGAGCTCGAACAGGCGAAAGTCGCGTTCCGGCAGCGCGTCCTTGCGCACGTACACCTGCAGCCGCTGCAGCCCGTCCGACAGGACGAGAAAACTGGCCTTGCCAAATCCGCGGAGACCCAGGATGCGACCGGCCACCCGCACCTCGGGTCGCTCGGTCTCGAGGGCCTCCGCCGACTCCCCGCCATGCTGGCCGACGGCCTCCCCGAGCGTCACGGTCCGAACGAACGCGTGCGGGTAGGTGGGCACGCCCAGCCGTTGAATCGCCTCGAGCTTGGCGCGACGCTGCGCGATCTGTTCCGCTTCGTTCGACACGTCAGCCCCCGGTCACGTCCCTGCGAATCGCGTCCAAGACGCCGTTGACGAAGGCGGGCGAATCGTCCGTGCCGAACGCCCGCGCCAGCTCTATCGCCTCGTCGAGCACCACGGCCGCCGGCGTGTCCGGCTCGTGCTGGAGCTCCCAGGCGGCCATCCGCAGAATCAGCCGATCGATCGTCGCGAGCCGCTCGATCCGCCAGTGCGCCAGATGCGCGCCGATGAGCGCGTCGAGCCGCGGGCGCTCGGCCACGACGCCGGCGACCACCTCGGCCGCAAACGCCCGGCCCGCCGGCGCGGCTTCGGGGTGGTGCTCCGTAAAGACCGTCGCCACGGCGACCTCGGGCTCGGCCCGTCCCACCTCGCAGAGGTACAGCGCCTGCAGGGCCGCCTCGCGCGCCGCATGCCGCGGCCTCATGGGCGCTCGCGATCGAGCCGCTCGTAGAGCCGCGCGAGGTCGACGGCCGCCGCGGCCGCCTCGCGGCCCTTGTTGGCCGCGCCGTCACCGGCCCGCGCCAGGGCCTCCTCGGCGGTATGGGTCGTGAGCACGCCGAACGTGACCGGCACGCCGCTTTCCTGCGCGGCGCGCATGATGCCATGGGCCGCGGCCGCCGCGATGTACTCGAAGTGCGGCGTCTCCCCGCGAATGAGACACCCGAGGCAGACAACGGCGGCCCACCGACCGGACTCGGCCAGACGCGCCGCCGCCTGGGGCAGTTCGTAGGTGCCGGGTACGGCAAACGTCTCGATCTCGGCCGCCGCCACGCCGGCCTCGACGAGCGCCGCGCGCGCGCCGGCCTCGAGCCGGTCCGTGACGAGGGCGTGGTAGCGGGAAACGACCAGAGCGACTTTCATCGGCGGCGCGACCGGGTCTCAACGTCCTTTGAAGGCCGGCGTGCGCTTCTCGAGAAAGGCGCGCGTGCCCTCGCGCATGTCGTCGGTCGTGGCCACCAGGCCGAACAGCGTGGCCTCGTAGGCCTCGGCTTCGCCAAACGGCATGTCGAGGCCGCCGGCGACGGCCTCGAGGATGTAGCGCACGGCGACGGGCGCCTTGGCGGCCAGTTGCTGCGCCAGCGCGCGCGCCTCAGATCGGAGTTCTGCCGCCGGCACGACGCGATTGACCAGGCCGATCCGCCAGGCCTCTTCCGCCGAAATCGGCGCGCCGGTCAGAAGCAGCTCGAGCGCGCGGCCGCGCCCGACCAGCCGGGGCAGGCGCTGCGACCCGGCATAGCCGGGGATGAGCCCGAGATTGATCTCCGGCTGGCCGAACCGGGCCGTGTCGGCCGCCAGACGCAGCGTGCAGGCCATCGCCAGTTCGCAGCCGCCGCCCAGCGCGAACCCGTTGACGGCCGCGATGACCGGCTTGCCGAGCCGTTCGATGCGATCGAAGAGCGCCTGGCCGCGCCGCGCGTGCTCGCGGCCGGACACGGGCGTTTGCGCGGCCAGCTCGTTGATATCCGCGCCCGCGACGAACGATCGATCGCCGGCGCCCGTGATCACGACGACGCGCACGCCCGCGTCCTCACGAGCCGTCTCGACGGCGCGGCTCAAGCCCTCGATCGTGCCGGCATCGAGGGCGTTCAGCACCTTCGGCCGGTTGATGGTGATGATGAGGACGGCGCCGTCGCGCTCGATGAGAACGCGGTCGTCAGCCATAACCGCGCAATTATACGTCGCGCCGCTTGAGCCGCCGGGCGAAGCGCGCGAGGACGAGGCCGAGCGTCACAGCCGCGCAGGCGCCGAGCGCATCGGCGACCCAGTCGGCCATGGACGAGTGCCGTCCGACCGTGAAGCGCTGATGGATCTCGTCGAAGGCGCCGTACGCGGCGGCGAGCCCGGCCGCCCGCACGGCCGCCCGGCCGGTCACGCCGACCCACCGGCCGCCGGCACACGCCCGCAAGGCCAGCGTCCCCAGCACGGCGTACGCGACAAAGTGCGCGACCTTGTCAGACACGCCCGGCGGCAGCTCGCCGGGATCCGAGAGACTCGAGATCCAGTACAGGGCGGCCATGTGCGCGAGCACCGGGCCCCACATCCACACCCAGCGCAGGACACTCACGTCCGGCGCGCCGGGTTACCCGAAGGCAACATACATGATCCAGCCGAGGGCGTACCCGCCGACGACGAGCGCCGTGAAGATGCGGGCGGCCAGGCGGAGTTCCTCCTTGACCCCGTCGCGCAGGAGCGTGCCGAACACGGCCGACACGCACGCCGCAAACAGAATCAGCACGCCTAGATGCGTCGTCATCGGACGGCCCCCGGCCGCGCGCGATCGATGGCGTCCAGGAGCACCAGCAGATTGAGCAGGCCGCAAACGATGAGAAAGGCGTTCCCGTAGTCGTAGGTCGCGGCCACGACCTCGCCACGACCGGCGCCGGCCAGCTCCGCCACGAGCCGCGGCAGACCCGCGGCCCACTGAGCCACCGCGGCGAGAAAGACGAGCGGCTCCGACGGCTGGAACGGAAACAGCCGTCCGCCGAACGCCAGGCCAATCGCGGCCATCGCGCCAAGGACCGCGAAGAGCACGACACCCTGACGGACGCGCCCCGCCACGATCTGACCCGCACCCGGCACGAGCCAGGCGAGGAGTCCCACGGCGACGAGACGCGCCTGGGCGGTCATGCAGGCCAGTTTACCCGATGGCTCCGCGCGGCCCGGCGGCCGTGCGCACGATCACGAACGCGACGAGCGCGCCAAGCGGCAGGGCGGCCAGCCCGCGCGCCGCATTGGTCACCGGCGCAAGAGCCGTCCACTCGAGGGCGATCGTGATCGCCGTCGGCACCGCGGCCGCGGCGAGCCACGTCAGCACGCGGGTGGCACGGCGCCGGCGGCGCAGCGACCATGCGGCCGCCACGGCGCCGGCGGCCCCGCCGAGGTAGAGTCCGCTGCAGCGCCCGCACACGGGCCAGCCGATGTCATGCCAGTGAAACGACCGCTCGGGCCGCTGATGGCAGACGCGTGACGCGGCAAAGTACATCACGCCGGTCACGATCGGCGCCTCGCCGTGCACTCGCGCCGCGAGCGCGGCACCGAGCGCGATGGGCCAGACCAGCGCGCCCGCCACGAGCGCTTTCACCATCCCGCCACGCCTTTCAGAAGCGCGCCCCACGCGGGCGCCAGCGCCCACTTCAGCGCGACATCCAGAACGAGAAGGGCGCCGCCGACCGCGACCCACCGGCGCTCGGCCGAGAGCGAGAACGGAAACCGCAGCCACCGCGAGAGGACGACGCCCGACAAGACGACGCCCATCATGACGAATCCGGCGACCCGCATCAGCGCCCAGGGGTGCCAGCCCAGGACGGCCGACGTCAGCGGATTCGCACTCCGGGCCGCCATTGCGCCCACGTACTCGCCCATCTGGTTCATCAGCACGGCGCCCATGGGCATGGACAGCGCGCCGCCCGTGGCGAGCGACAGGCCGCCGAACGCCGCGGCATAGCCGGCGTGCCGCGGCACGAACTGGGCGGGATCGCTCTCCGGGCCTACCCCCGTGCGCACCCAGTCGAGCATCTGGTCGCGGTACGCGGCACGCAGGAACAGGTCGCCGCCCCTTCGGGTGCGGGAGGCACCTGCCGCGGCCATCCCGGTGGACACGACGCCCATGGTCGTCGCCCACACGAGCATGATCGCGACCGCGCGCCGCGTATCTCCGGCGCGCAACGCCGAGACCATCAGCCACCAGGGCAGGGCCGCATTGAGGAGCGGCACGAGCGCCGGCACGGACACGAGCCACGCCACGACGTAGGAGACGACGGTGCCGGCGGCGGTGACCACCATGGCGCTCACCCGGCCGGCAGTCTCAGCGGACCGAAGTGGCGCTCGAAGCGCGCGGCGAACTCGGCCCACGTATAGGCGTGGTTCTGGCCGCCGAGGTGCTCCAGCGCGTAGGTGGCGGCCACGCTGCCCAGCTGCGCCGCCACGGCCAGGTCCGCGCCCGCCGCCAGGCCCTTCAGGAGGCCGCCACGATACGCGTCGCCGACCCCGGTGGGATCCACGATGCGCTGCGGCGCGGCCGCCGCAACCTCGACGCGCCCGTTCCCGGTGAACACCGTCGATCCGCGCTCGCCGCGCGTGACGACCAGCGCGCCGGCCCGCTCGAGAATCGCCGGCTCGCCGAGGCCCGTCTTGTCGCGAATGAGCTCCAGTTCGTAGTCGTTGCAGATGACGACCGCCGCGCCGGCCAGGCCGTCGGCGATCTCCGACCCCGACATGCGGACCGACTGCTGGCCCGGGTCGAACACGAAACGCAAGCCCAGCGTCCGGCACTCCTCCGCGTACTGGGTCATGGCCGCCGGATCGTTCGGCGAGATGATCACCAGGTCGGCCGGCCCGGCGGTCCGGAAGGACAGCTCGGCCGCGTGGGTCATGGCGCCGGCGTAGAACGACGCGATCTGATTGTTGGCCTCGTCCGTGCTGCAAAAGAAGGAGGCGGTGAACTTGTCCGGCACCTCGTGCACGAGCGAGGTGTCCACGCCGGCGGCTTCCAGCCACTGCCGGTAGTCATTGAAATCGCGCCCGGCCGCGCCCATGAGCACCGGCCGCTCGCCGAGCAGCGCGAGCGTGTACGCGATGTTCGGCGCGCAGCCGCCCCGACGCTTGTCCATCGTATCCACGTGAAAACTGAGGCTGACGCGCTGAAAGTGCTCCGGCAGGAAGTGCTCGGTGAACCGCCCCGGAAACGACATGAGGTAGTCGAACGCGATCGAGCCCGTCACGATGATGCGCATGGTGCCGCCCTACGGTGCGACGTACTTTCCGACGATGGGCGCGAGCCGGGTGCGGGTCGCGGCGGGAATCGCCTCGGGACGCGTGATGATCGCGGTGGCGAGCGCGCGCGCGCACTCGCAGGCGCGCTCGATCGGCAGCCGCTCGACCGCGTGCGCCATCACCTGCTGCGCGGTGCGCGCGTTGCCGACGAGGTTCGCCACGATCATCTCCACGGTCACTGAATCGTGGTCCGGGTGCCAGCAGTCGTAGTCCGTGACGAGCGCGAGCGTCGTGTAGCAGATCTCCGCCTCGCGCGCGAGTTTGGCCTCCTGCAGGTTGGTCATGCCGATGATGTCGAACCCGGCCCGGCGGTAGAAGTGCGATTCGGCCAGCGTCGAAAACTGCGGTCCCTCCATGCAGACGTACGTCCCGCCCTTGTGCCCGCGCGCGCCCGCGCGACCGACGGCCTCGAAGGCGAGATCGGACAGCAGCGGGCAGAACGGGCGGGCGAATGCGACGTGGGCGACGAGCCCATCGCCGAAGAACGTGCTGATGCGGCCGCGCGTCCGATCGAAGAACTGGTCGGGAATCACGATGTCCTGCGGCCGGTACTCCTCGCGCAGGCTGCCGACGGCACTGGCCGACAGCATCCATTCCACGCCGAGCGTCTTGAAGCCGTAGATATTCGCCCGAAAGTTCAGCTCCGACGGCATGAGCCGATGGCCGGGCCCGTGGCGCGCGAGAAACGCGACGCGCCGGCCGCGCAGCGTGGCGACGACGAACGGCGCGGACGGATCGCCGAACGGCGTCGTAACGGCGCGCTCCTCCCGGTCCTGGAGCTCGGCCATGTCGTACAGACCCGAGCCCCCGATAATCCCGATGCGTATGGGCTGTGGCATAGGCACGTGGTCCCGACCGCGTCCGATCCGGCGCCCGGCGCTCACCGAGCGTCGATCGCCTCGACGTAGGGCCGGCCGTCCTTCTCGCGGATGGTGCCTGCCGCAATCGTCGGATCGTGCTCGAAAAAGATAACGTACTCGCCGTCCACGGCCTCGCGAATGAACCGTTTCTTGTACAGGAACGTGTCCATCGGGTACAGATCGTAGCCCATGACCCAGGCGGGATCGACATGGGCCGACGTCGGCATGAGGTCGGCGACGTACACCGCCGTCCGCCCGCCCGATTCGAGTCGCACGATCTGGTGGTGCATGGTGTGGCCGCCGGTGCGCCACACGCTCACACCCGGCACGATCTCGCCATCGGCGTCGACAAGCTGCAGCACGCCTGCCTCCGCCAGCGGCACGAAGTTTTCGGCCAGGTAGCTCGCGCGGTTCCGCTCGTGCGGATGCGTCGCATCGTCCCATTCCCCGCGGCGGACGTGATACGTCGCCCGTGGAAACCGCGGCCGCAGCGCGCCGTCTCGCCGAACGGTGAACCCGCCCACGTGGTCGAAGTGCAGATGTGTCGCAATCACGTCGTCGATATCGACGGCCGTGAGACCGACCGCGGCGAGCGCCTGATCGAGGTGGGCGGCGCGTTCGATGGCGTAGATCGTCGTGTCCTTCTCGCTCATCTTGTCGCCGATGCCCGCGTCGATCAGCACGCGCCGGTCGCCCATGCGCACGAGGAGCGGACGGAGGCCGAGCGTGATGCGATTGCGGGCGTCGGCCGGGATGCGTTTCTCCCAGAGCGGTTTGGGCACGACGCCGAACATCGCACCGCCGTCGAGCCGGAAGGTGCCGTCCGAGAGCGGCAGGAGCTCGAGATCGCCGAGCCGCACGCCCTACCCGCCCTTCTGCTTGAGTTCCACGAGCAGCCCCCCGGTGCTCGTCGGATGGAGAAACGCGATGCGGGATCCGTGCGCGCCGGGACGCGGCGCCTCGTCGATGAACCGCACGCCGTTGGCGCGGAGCGCCGCCATCGCCTGGTCGATGTCGGGCACGCGCAGGCACACGTGATGCAGACCGGGGCCGCGCGCGCGCAGGAATCTGGCCACAGCCGCGTCGGCCGTGCGCGGCTCCACGAGCTCCAGCGTCGTGTCGCCCGTCTCGACGAAGCGGACGCGGTGCGGGCCGACGTCCTCGGGAGCGCCGGTCTCGAAGCCGAACAGCCGGGCGAAGAGATCGACGTATTCGCCGGCGTCCGTCGCGGCGATGCCGACATGGTCGACCGCCCCGGGCCGACCGGCATCGAGCGCACGGGCCAGCACGGCCGCCGCCGCGCCGTACGGATCGGTCTCGCGACGGCCGATCCGGTCCAGGAGGCGCTCGAACTCGCCCGGCTCCAGCACATCCCGTTCGAGGTGCTGCATGAAGCGTCGCTCGAGAATCTCGCGGAGCCGCCACTCCGCCCGCGATCGGCGCCGCTCGCCGAGCGTCGCCTGCGTCTCCGCACGGAACCGGTCGACGGCCGACACCAGCTCGGCGACGCCCTCCCCGGTCGTGGCCACGGTCCGCAGCACCGGCGGCCGCCAAGCGCCGGCCGGCCAATCCTCCAGCGCCAGCATGGCCTCGATCGACGCCGCTGTGCGATCGGCGCCTTCGCGATCCGCCTTGTTGACCACGAAGATGTCGGCGATCTCCATGATGCCGGCCTTGAGGGCCTGCACGTCGTCTCCCGTGCCCGGCACGACCGTGACGATCGCGACGTCGGCCGTTCGAACGATGTCCACCTCATCCTGGCCGACGCCCACCGTCTCAATGACGATGGCGTCATAGCCGGCCGCGTCGAGGATCAAGGCCGCCTCGGCGGTCGTCCGGGCCAGACCGCCGAGATGGCCGCGCGTGGCCATGCTCCGGATGAACACCCCGGCATCCTCTGCGTGTCCCTGCATCCGGACGCGGTCGCCGAGGATCGCGCCGCCGGTGTACGGACTCGTGGGATCGACGGCCAGGATGCCGACGGTGCGCCCGGCGCGCCGAAGGTCCGACGTCAGGCGGTCCACGAGCGTGCTCTTGCCCGAGCCGGGCGGCCCCGTCACTCCGATGAGGTAGGCACGGCCGGTCTTCGGGTAGATCTCGGCCATGAGCGCCACGGCCTCGGGCGCCTCGTTCTCGACCAGGGAAATCGCGCGGGCGACCGCCCGGGGATCCCGGGCGAACAGCCGGGCGGCGAGCGCCGGGGCGTCGGAAGGGGCCATCACTGTGCCAGGAGTTCCCGGGCGATCACCAGCCGCTGGATCTCGCTGGTGCCCTCGCCGATCGTGCAAAGCTTCACGTCGCGGAAGAACTTCTCGGCGGGATAGTCCTTCACGAACCCGTAGCCGCCGTGGATCTGCACGCACTCCTCCGCGGCGCGGACGGCCATCTCGCTCGCGTACAGCTTGGCGATGGACGACTCGATCGACGTGCGGTCGATCTGCTGGTCGCGCATCCAGGCGGCCCGGTAGGTCAGGAGGCGCGCGGCGTCAACCCGCGTGGCCATGTCGGCAAGCTTCCACCGGATGGCCTGGAAGGCGGCGATGGGCCGCCCGAACTGGCGGCGGCCGAGCGCGTAGTGGCGCGCCGTCTCGTAGGCGCCCTGCGCGAGCCCGACGGCCATGGCGGCAATGCCGATGCGGCCGGCGTCGAGCACCTGCAGCGCATTCGTGAATCCCTCGCCCTCCTCGCCAAGCAGGGCGTCGGCCGGCACGCGGCAGTCCTGCAGCACGACCTCGCTCGTGTCGCTCGCCCGCATGCCGAGCTTGTTCTCCTTCTTGCCGGCCGAACACCCCGGGGTGTCGCGAGGCAGGACGAACGCAGAGATGTTCCGGCGATCGCGGTCGCGATCCGAGACGGCCATCACGACGAGCGTCCCGCCAATGCGGCCGTGCGTGATGAACTGCTTGCTGCCATTGAGCACCCAGGCGTCGCCATCCTGACGCGCCGTGGCGCGCAAGGCGGCTGCGTCGCTCCCGGCGCCGGCCTCGGTCAGCGCCCAGGCGCCGAGCGTCTCGCCCTTCGCCAGCGGCACGAGGTACCGCTGCTTCTGGGCCTCGGTCCCGAACATCCGGAGATGGGCCACGGCAAGCCCGTTGTGCGCCGCGACGGACAGCGCGATCGACGGGTCCACCCGGGCCAGCTCCTCGATAGAGATGCAGTACTCGACGGCTGACATGCCCGCGCCGCCGTAACCCTCGGGCACCTGAATGCCGGTGAGGCCGAGCGCGGCCAGCTTGGGCAGCAGGCTCATCGGGAAGGCCTGCGCCTCGTCCCAGGCCATGACGTGGGGCCGGATTTCGGCCTCGGCAAACTCGCGGACCGTGCGGCGCAAGAGCTCGTGCTCGGCCGTCGGCCGCAGGTCCATGGCCCGAAAACGTATCACGGCGATGCCGAGCGGCGCCGGCCCCTGTCCAACCCGGTGCGTCCAACCGATAGGGGATCCATGCGACGCGCGCTCACGGTCTTCGCCATCGCCGCTCTGTCGATCGGACTGCTGCCCACGCCGGCGTTCGCCGACTTCACATACTTCTTCGGCTACTCGCCAAAACCAACCGGCCGGCCCGCCCGGGGGTTCGCGCTGGGCGTCAACATGATCGTCGTCGGCTTCGAGTTCGAGTACGCGAGCACGGACAAGGTGGAGAGTCGCAGCGCACCGGGCCTGAAGACGTTCATGCTGAACGGCTTGCTCATGACGCCGACGTCCGACACGCAGCTGTACGTCACGGCCGGCGCCGGCTTCTACCGCGAGTACGCGCTGACGGCGACCGAAACGACCTTCGGGACGAACGTCGGCGGCGGTCTCAAAATGCGGCTCGTCGGCCCGCTGCGGCTTCGCGTCGACTACCGGGTGTTCGCGCTGCGCGGTCAGCCCGTGCTGAAGACGGCTCAGCGGTTCTACGCCGGCGCGAACGTGGCGTTCTGACCGGGGTCTATCGGAGCCGCGTGAGACCCATGCGCTCGACGCGGGTGATGGACGCCTTGAGTTTTTCGTAGAGCGCCTGCGCCTCGACCGGCATCGTCTCGCCCAGGAACTTGACGGGATCGTAGTCGGCGCCCGGCAGGGCCGGGTCGAAGGCAAAGACGTAGATCGCCGCCTCCTTGACCGCTTCGACTGACTTGAACATCCGCCAGGACGCCGCCTGCTGCCGGCGTGTCGCCTCCTGCGTGGCGTCGAGCGCGTCCGAAAGCCTGGCCAGCACGGCCTCGAAGTCGGAGGTCCGGTCGGGTCGCACGTAGAAAAACAGAATGCCGGCGCCCGTCGCGAACGTGTAGGCCTGGCTGGGGGCCGCGGGGGCCGGCGGGTCCTGGACGCGGGCGACGGGCCGCGCGGCCGGACCGGCGAGAGCAAGTGCGATCACGCTGAGGGCGATGCGCCGCATGACGGTCTCCTGGGGAAAACGAAACGGGACGCGCCGCCTGTGGCGGACGCGTCCCGTCGAGCACGTCGCGGCGGAGCAGGCTCCGGCCGCGCCCCAACCCGATTCGCTACGTGCCCATCTTCATGAGGGGCCACGGCGTGATCTGCATGTAGACGTCGTTGAGCTTCTTGAAGATCTCGTCAGCCTGCGTCCGCGGAATGCCGCCCTCCTTGCCCTCCTTGATGTAGTACAGGAACTCGTACACCATCTTCAGCGGGTGGTAGGTTTGCGTGGTTGACGGATTGTCGAGCTGAAACACGTACACGGCCGGCGCGTTGGGCGCCGCCGGGGATCCCGTGTCCACCTTCCAGAACTTGGTGAAGGTGGCGCCGAACTCCTTCACTTCGGGCCGGTCGGTCTTTTCGAACACGTCACGGATCATCGCCCAGGCGGCCTCAAAGTCCGCGGCCCGGTCCGGTTTGACGAAACTCACGATCAGCGTCGGAACCTTGGCCGTCAACTTCAGGGTGTCTTCCTGCTGAGCGGGCGCGGCCGCCTGCTGCGCCGGCGGGTCCTGCCGTGCGAGCAGCGTGCCGCTCGAAACCACACTCAACGTCACCGCGAGCCCAACCGCCCCGACCGTCCAAACACGCGACACTGACTCCATGGATAAGGTCCCCCTGCCCTCTCGAAACCCATCACCGAGGTGGCCATACTCTACCGTACTCGGCCAGCCTCGCCCCCGGGTTACACGAATGCCACCAGAACCTCGTTGGCGACCAGCATGCCCCGCCGGGTCAACCCGAACCGCTCGCCTTCCCGCCACATGAGCCCTTCTTCTACCGCCGGTAGGAGCGCGCCGCCAAACGTTGCCCACGGATCGACACCGAACCGGGCCGCAAAGTTCCGGACGTCGACGCCCCTTGTCAGGCGCAGTCCGGTAAACAGCGCCTCCTGGCGGCGGGCCTCCACCGTCAGCCGTTCCCGTTCCATCGCCACCTCCCGCCCGGCAACGACGGCGTCGACGTAGGCGGTCGTTGCGCTGACGTTGCGCCAGCGGACGCCGTCCACGGTGGAATGTGCGCCACAACCGAACCCGCGCCAATCGCCACTCTGCCAGTACTTGACGTTGTGCCGACTCGAAAAGCCGGGCCGCGCGACATTGGAGATTTCGTATTGCTCGAACCCAGCGGCGTCCAACGCCTCGAGCGCCGCGAGGTACATGTCGGCAGCCTCATCGTCGGGAGCCTGAGACCAGGGGTGAAGACCGGCGCCGGCCGCGCTGACGCTCGCGCGGGCCATGCTCTCTTTGAGCGGGGCGTTGGGATAGATCTCCAGGAGATAGAGCGAGAGGTGGTCGGGCGCGAGCTCGATGGCGCGGTCGACGGTGCGCCGCCAGGACGCCAGCGTCTGGCCCGGCAGCCAGAACATCAGATCGAGGCTCACGTTCGCGAATCCTGCCGCCCGCGCCGCGCGGAGCGCCTCTTCGGCCCGCGCAGCCGTGTGCCGTCGGCCGAGACGCGCGAGCTCTCCGGCGTCGAACGACTGCACGCCAAAGCTCACGCGATTCACGCCGGCCGCGCGGAAGCCCGCGAGGCGATCGGGCGCGGCCGTTTCCGGGTTCGTCTCGAGCGTGATCTCGGCGTCGTCGGTCAGCGCAAAGCTCTCGCGGCAGGCACGAATCAGGCGCGCAATCTCCGGCGGTTCCAGCAGCGACGGCGTGCCGCCGCCAAGAAACACGGTGTCCGCCGGACGGCCGTCGGCCGCCGCCCGAATCTCGGCCTCGAGTGCGGCGACGTACCGATCTTTCAAGGGGCCGTCGAACAGCCCGCGGTTGAAATTGCAGTAGCTGCAGATGGACGAGCAGAAGGGGATGTGGAGGTACAGGCCTAGCATGGCCCCTCAGCCCCGGCCCGCCTTTCCGCCGGGCCAGTTCAGCTCGCGCGGCTCGCGCAGTTGCGCCCGGGCCGGGCCGTGGGCCCTGGACGGCAGCGTCCGACGGCCGCGGCCCTTCTTCCAGAGCATGGCCAAGTCGTCGGGGCCGCCGTTGGCCGGCAGCATGCGATAGTCGCCGCCGTCGTACTCGAGGAACTCGCACATCTCGTGCAGGCGCGAGTGCAGCCGGAACCCGACGCGCGCCCGCAGCGAGTCCAGGTCGGCCTCGTCGGGCACGTCCTCGTAGTTGGTCGTGAACACGGTCGGCCGGCGCTCGTTGTAGCGCGTGTTGACGATGAGGTTGATCGTCTCCTCGACCCACTCCGAGGGTTTCTCCGCGCCCAGGTCGTCGAGGACCAGCAGTTCGGCCTCCATGACCGGCCGAAGGATGTCCATTTCCGCCGTCCGCACGACGGGGTTGTACGTCGACCGGATCACGCGCAGCAGGTCGCGCACGTCGTAGAACAGTCCACGGGCGCGCTTCTCGGCGACCACGGCGCGCAGCACGGCCACGGCGATGTGCGTCTTGCCAATGCCGGGCGGGCCAATCAGGCAGAGGCCCTTCGTCACGGCCGGGAACGCCTCGGCGAACCGCCGGGCCTGGCCGAGCGCGGCGATCAGCTTCTCATTCGGATAGACGAGGAAGTTCTCGAGGCCGCAGCGGGCGTAGCGCGGAGGGATGCGGGCCGCCTCGAGGAGATGCGCGGTCGTCAGGTCGCGCCAGCAGTCACACCGTTCGACCGAGCGGACGCCGCCGCGCGCCACCGGGCGCCATCCCGTACCATCGCAGCGCGAGCAGACCATCGGAAAGACGACAGCATAGCACCGGGACGAGCCTGCTCAGTATTCGACCACTTCGACGGGTGCCGTGGCGCCCGGCTCCGCCGGGCGCTGGTGCGACACGGGCACCAGCGCCGTGTTCAGCCGTTGCTCCCAGTCGCCGAGGCCCCGCTGCAGTTCCTGCTTGACGTACTGCATAAACTCGTTCACTTCGCGCTGCATGGTCTCCATCTTGCGGCGCATGTTCAGGATGATTTCGACGCCGGCCAGGTTCACGCCGAGGTCGCGCGTCAACGCCAGGATGGTCTCCAGTTCCTTCAAGTCCTCATCGGAGTACAGGCGCGTGTTGCCGTCGGTTCGTGAGGGCTTGAGCAATCCTTCGCGTTCGTAGAGGCGCAGCGTCTGCGGATGGATATTGTACTTGGAGGCCACCGCGCTGATCATGTAGTGGCCCTTTCCGACTCCTGTGTTCTTCATGACGCTCACCAGCCTCGCAATGGGCAACGGGGCTTCAACCGGCAAACAGGTGGGCCCGCACGTCGCCTCGATGGATTTCGCCGAATTCGCGCAAGAGCGCCTTGGACCGTTCGTCGCGGATTTCGGGGAGCACGATCATCACTTCGGCAATCAGATCGCCCGCGGCGGCTTCCGGGCTGCCGGCCGGCGGGGGCACGCCCCGCCCGCGAATCCGCAGGCGCTGCCCGGCGCGGGTGCCCGCGGGCACCCGCAGCGACACCGGCCCGTCGAGCGTCGGCACGCTGACCCGGGCGCCGAGCGCCGCTTCGTGCACCGCGATCGGGAGCGACACGTGCACGTCGCGGCCGACGCGACGGAAGAACGGGTGCGGCGCCACCTCGACCGTGGCGTACAGGTCGCCGGCCGGTCCGCCTCGCGCGCCCGCGTGGCCCCGGCCGGGCACGGCCAGGCGGGCGCCCGTCTCGATGCCCGGCGGCACGGCGATGGTCACGACGTCGGCGCGCGGCTGCGTCCCGGCGCCCCCGCAGACACGACACGGCTGCACCGCCAGGCGGCCCGATCCCTCGCAGGCCTCACAGGTCCTCTGGAACACCATGTGGCCGCGCGCCCACCGGCGCGCCCCCTGGCCCGCGCACACCGGACACGCCACCGGCGTTCGTGCGAGCCGCCCGTCGCCGCCGCAGCTGGTGCACCGATCCCGCCGGACGACCGAGATCGGGAATTCGCCGCCCTTCACCGCATCCTTGAACGACAGCCGGATCGTCGTCTCGATGCTCGGACCCTCCGTCGGAGTCGTCCGCTCGCGGGCCGCGTCCTGAAACACGTCGGCGAACAGCTCCGAGAACGTCGCCGCCAGCCCGCCGTCGGCGGGCGCGGAGAAGTCGAAGCCCTCGAACGACACCGCGGTGTCGGCGCCCGCCGGGGCCCGACCGAGGCCCCGGTCATACGCCCGCCGCTGCTCGAAGTCGCTGAGCACCGTGTACGCCTGCTGGATCTGCCGAAACAGTTCCTCGGCCACCCGATCCCCCGGATTGATGCCGGGATGGTGCCGGCGGGCGAGGCGCCGGTACGCGCGTTCCACTTCGTCGGACGACGCGTCGCGGGTCAACCCGAGGAGGCGATAGAGGTCCATCCGGCCCTCTCCCTCTTACTTCTTCTCCTCGACGACTTCAGCGTCGATGACGTCATCGGCCTTGCCGTTGCCATCGCCACCCGGCGCGGCGCCCGCCGGCCCGCCCGGCTCGGCCGGGCCACCGGCCTTGCGGTACAGGTTCTCCGCCGCCTTCTGCTGCGCCTGCATGAGGGCGTCGAGCGTCTTGGTGATGGCCTTCGGGTCGTTCGTCTCGAGCACTTTCTTCGCGTCGCCCACCGCGCTCTCAATGGCCATCCGGTCGGCGGCCTCGAGCTTCTCGCCCGACTCGCGCAGGAACTTCTCGGCCGCGTAGATCGCCTGATCGCCGCGGTTCCGCGTCTCGACCTCGTCCCTGCGCTGCTTGTCGTCGGCCGCGTGGGCCTCGGCGTCCTTCATCATCCGCTCGACCTCGTCCTTGCTGAGGCCGCTCGACGCCGTGATCGTGATCTTCTGCTCCTTGCCGGTGCCCTTGTCGCGCGCCTGGACGTTCACGATGCCGTTGGCGTCGATGTCGAACGTCACCTCGATCTGCGGGACCCCGCGCGGCGCGGGCGGAATGCCGTCCAGATGGAACTTCCCGAGCGTGCGGTTGTCGCGGGCCATCGGCCGTTCACCCTGCAGCACGTGCACCTCGACGCTCGGCTGCCCGTCGGACGCCGTCGAGAAGATCTCGCTCTTCCGCGTCGGAATCGTCGTGTTGCGCGGAATGAGCGTGGTCAGGACGCCGCCGAGTGTTTCGATCCCCAGCGAAAGGGGCGTGACGTCCAGGAGCAGCAGGTCCTTGACCTCGCCCGACAGCACGCCCGCCTGCACCGCCGCACCCACCGCGACGACCTCATCCGGGTTCACGCCCTTGTGAGGTTCCTTGCCGAACAGGTCCTTCACGATCTGCTGCACCCGCGGGATGCGCGTGGAGCCGCCGACGAGGACGACTTCGTCGATCTTCGACGCCGACACGCTGGCGTCGGCCAGCGCCTGCTTGCACGGACCGACGGTTTTCTGCAGGAGATCCTCGACGAGCGACTCGAGCTTGGCTCGCGTGAGGCGCATCGCCAGGTGTTTCGGACCGGTCTGGTCCGCCGTGATGAACGGCAGGCTGATGTCCGTCTCCATGACGGTCGAGAGCTCCATCTTCGCCTTCTCGGCCGCCTCCTTCAGGCGCTGGAGCGCCATCCGATCCTTGGACAGATCGATGCCCTCCTGCTTGCGGAACTCCGCGACGATCCAGTCGATGATCCGCTGGTCGAGATTGTCCCCGCCAAGGTGCGTGTCGCCGTTCGTGGCCTTCACCTCGACCACGCCCTCGCCGACCTCCAGGATGGAAATGTCGAACGTGCCGCCGCCGAAGTCGTACACGGCAATCGTCTCGTTCTTTTTCTTGTCGAGCCCGTAGGCGAGCGCCGCGGCCGTCGGCTCGTTGACGATGCGCAACACCTCGAGGCCGGCGATCTTGCCGGCGTCCTTCGTGGCCTGTCGCTGCGAGTCGTTGAAATAGGCCGGCACGGTGATGACGGCCCTGGTCACGGGCTGGCCGAGGTAGTCCTCCGCCGCCTGCTTCAGCTTCTGCAGGATCATGGCGGAAATCTGGGGCGGCGTGAACGGCGTGGTCTGCCCCTCGATCCGCACCGCCACGCGGTCCCCGTCCTGGACGACGCGGTACGGCACCATCTTCATTTCTTCCGAGACTTCGTCCAAGCGCCGGCCCATGAAGCGCTTGATCGAGAAGATCGTGTTCTCCGGATTGGTCACGGCCTGGCGCTTCGCGACCTGGCCCACCAGCCGCTCCGACTTCGTGAATGCGACCACCGACGGCGTGAGCCGCCCGCCCTCGGAATTCGTGATCACGACGGGCTCGCCGCCCTCCATCACGGCCACCACCGAGTTGGTCGTGCCCAGGTCGATGCCGATAATCTTGCTCATAGCTTTTCTGCCTCCGAATCTTAGTGACAGGCATTATAGAAATCTGAGCCTCAATCTGTCAAGAAACGCCTGTCCCGTGAAGGGGTCAGTCGTTCCTACACGAGCCCCGTCGAGGGGACGGTCGCCAGGGCAGAAACCCAGTCAGGTCTTCACGATAGGGTTGGTATGAACCCTGCTATGATTCCCCGTGCCGCCTGCCTGATACGCGAGGGGTGTCATGCTGATCCACGTACTCAGGCGTCTCCCGATGCTCGGCGCCGTCCTGGCGCTCAGCGTTCTGCCCCTGCAGCTTGACGCGACCGGCCGCCAGGACGCGCCAGGCGCCTACCCGGCGATGGTCCCGGACGAACGAGACTGGAGCGACGACATCCCGGCGCATCTCTCGGTTGTCGAGGGGGCCGCGACGCTCGAGCGCGACGGCAGAGTGGAAACCGCCGAGGAGAACCTGATCCTCCTCTCAGGCGATCGCCTGCGAACCGGACGCGGGCGCGTCGAGGTGCTGTTCGACGACGGGTCGGCGCTGCACCTGGACGAGCACTCGACGGTCGATTTCATGTCGGACGCGCTGATCCGGCTCCGCCAGGGCCGGCTGCGGTTGCAGGTCGTGCGGACGTCACGGGCTATCGAGTATCGCGTCGACGCGGCGCCGGCGTCCGCGGTCCTCCTCGCGGCGGGCGAGTACCGGATTGCGCTTGCCGACGGCCGGTCGTCCGATCCAGAGCTGCGCCTGGTCGTCATGCGCGGGTCGGCCGAACTGGTCAATCACGCGGGACGCACCATGGTGCGAGCCGGCACAGAAGCATTCGCGTCGATGGACCGCGCCCCGTCGCTTCCCTACGCGGTGAATTCAGCGGCCTGGGACTCGTTCGAGCGCTGGGCCCAATCCGCCATGGACGCGCGCCTTGGCGTGCAGTCGGCTCGATACTTGCCTGCCGACGTGCGCTACTACAGCGGCGTGTTCGACACATACGGAACGTGGGGCTATGAGCCGGTGTACGGGGGCTACGTTTGGTACCCGCGGGTGACGTCTGGCTGGCGGCCGTACTCGGTGGGCCGCTGGTCTTTCGTGGGCCACTTCGGCTGGACGTGGATCGGTCACGATCGCTGGTCGTGGGCGACCCACCACTACGGCCGCTGGGGCGTGTCGACCGGCCGGTGGTACTGGGTGCCGCACTCGCGCTGGGCGCCTGCGTGGGTGGCCTGGGGCTACGCGCCCGGCTATGTGAGCTGGTGCCCGCTTGGATGGGACGGCCGGGCGGTGTTCGGCTTCAGCTACTACGGCGGGTACCGGGACTGGTGGTCGGCCTGGACCATCGTGCCGGCCCGGGTTTTCGTGACGAACGTCGTCGTGACGAATCACGTCGTGCGGCACGAGGCGATTGCCCCGACGGTGCGGTCGCAGTTTGCCGAAGCGCGGCGCGCGCCGACCGGGCCGGTCGCCGCGTCGCGGGCGGAGCCGCTCCGCGCGCCGACCGGGCCGCGGGCGGTGCCGCGCAACACGATGAGCGCGCCACCGCCGGCCGCCTGGCCCGATCGGAGATCGGCGACGAGCCGCGTCGGCAACGAGGCGCCGGCCCGCGACAACGCCGGCGCGCGCACGGCGCCGCCGACGTCAGACATCGAACGGGCCGCGCCGTCCCGTACGCGACCGTCCGTGGTCAATCCGCCCTGGGTCGGCGGATCCGATCCGCAGAACGGCGAGTCGCGCGGATCCGACCCCCGTGCGGCGCCGCGATCGCGCGTGCCCGAGGCGGCCGTCGATCCCGGCCGATCCGACCCTGGCTCGCGAGTCGCGCGGCCGCGCGAACCCGATCCGAGTCCCGCGGCGCGCCCGAGCGCACCGCGCTGGAACGCACCCGAGTCCCGCCCGGCCGATCCGCCCGATGCCCGGCCCGGCTCCTTCGGGTCGCGCGTCGCGCCACGGCCATCGGATCCACCTCCGCCTCCGCCCAGCCGCTCGCAGGCCGAGCCGCGGGGAGGCTCCGGCCCGCCGCCGGCAGCCCAGCCCTCGCGCGGCGGTGGTGACAGCCGCACGCCGCCGCCAGCCGCCGCGCCCTCGCGCGGCGGCGGCGACCCGGGTCCCCCGAGCTCGGCGCGCCCCGGACGTGGCGGCGGTGGCGGCGCCCAGCCGCGCGGCCGCGGAGGCGCCTAGCGCACGGGATGGCGCGCCGGCCCCGATTGCCTCGCCTGGCCCGAAGCTTCGGCGTTGCCGCGCTGTTTCTGGCCGCGGCGCTCCTCGGCACGGCGAGCGGCGTGCTGTTCGCCTTCGTCGGCGATCTGCCGCAGATCTCAGCCCTCGACGACTACTCGCCCGGCACGATCACGCGCGTCTTGGCCCGCGACGGGTCGGCCGTCGGCGAGTTCGCGCACGAGCGGCGCCAGATCGTCACCTACGAGCAGCTTCCCGAGGTGCTGCGGCACGCGATCATCGCCGCCGAGGACGGCGAATTCGAAAACCACGGCGGCCTGCGGATTGGGCGGATCTTCGTCACGCTGATCAAGGACATCATCCACCAGCGCACCTGGGGCGCGAGCACGCTGACGCAACAGCTGGCGCGCAAGCTCTTCCTGACCGACGACAAGACGCCGGAGCGCAAGATCAAGGAAGCGTTGATTGCCGTGCAGATCGAGAAGCGGTACACGAAGGCCGAAATCCTCACGATGTACTGCAACCAGATTCACTTCGGCCATCGGACGTACGGCGTGGCGGCCGCCGCCGACCTCTATTTCGCCAAGCCGGTCTCGGAGTTGACACTCGACGAGGCCGCGCTGATTGCCGGCATCATCCAGAGTCCGGGCCGGCAGAGTCCCTACGTCGACCTGGCGGCCGCCCAGCGACGCCGGGCGTATGCCCTCGATCGGATGGCGGCCGAGGGTTTCATCACGGCCGCCGATGCGGAGGCCGCCAAGGCTCGACCGATTGTGGTGCGCGGCGCCCCGCGGCCGGCGCCGTCCGCGGCGCCGTACTTTCTCGAGGCTATCCGCATTTACCTCGAGGAACAGTACACCGCGAAGACGGTCTACGAAGGCGGCCTTCAGGTGAAGACCGGCCTGGACCCGGGTCTCCAGCGCGCGGCCAACCGCGCCCTCGACAACAAGCTGCGCGAGCTCGACAAGCTCCGGGGCCTCCGCCGGCCCGCCGAGAACCTCCTCGAGCATGGCCGGACGCTCGACACGTACCGCGACCCTCATTGGACGCGCGACCCGGCCGAGGGCGACATCGTCTGGGCCGTCGTCACGGGTACGGACGGCGGCGTCATTCGGCTGCGCGTCGCCAAATGGACGGGCACGATTGACCCGCGCGGCTACCAGTGGACCCGCCGACGGGCCGACCAGGTTGTCCGGCCGGGGGACCTGGTCGAGGTCCGCGTGCTCCGTCTGGACGCGCGCGCGGGCACCTTCGCGGGCCAGCTCGAGCAGCCGCCCGTCATCGAGGGCGCCGTGGTCGCCCTCGACAACCACACGGGCGAAGTGCTCGCCATGGTGGGCGGGTCGAACTTCGAGCGCACCCAATTCAATCGCGCGACGCAGGCCATGCGGCAGGTCGGCTCGCTCTTCAAGCCGTTCGTGTTCATGGCGGCCATCGATCGTGGCTATACCGCGGCCTCGACGATTCAGGACACGGCGGCCTCGTTCGTCGCGGGGCCGAACCAGCCGCTCTACGAACCCAGGAACTACGACCGGCTCTATCAGGGCGAGATCACGCTGCGCCGCGCCCTCGAACAGTCCCGGAATATTCCAGCCGTCCGGCTGATGGAAGCGATCGGGCCGAAGGACGTCATCGGCTACCCGCGTCGCCTGGGCATTACGGCGCCGCTTCCGGAGTTCCTGTCGGTGGCGATTGGGTCCGCCGAAGCCACGCTCCTGGAAATGACCTCTGCCTACTCGGCGCTGGCGAACCAGGGCGTCCGGATGACGCCGCGACTCTTCACCGAAGTCATCGACCGCAACGGCGAGTCGCTGGAACAGCGGCGGGCCGACCCCCATCAGGCGATCCGGGCCGATACGGCCTACATCATCACGGACATGCTGCGGGGCGCCGCGACGCGCGGCACGGCCGCCCGGGCCGCCAGCCTGAACTGGCCCGTCGCCGGCAAGACGGGCACGACTGATGACTACACCGATGCGTGGTTCATCGGCTTCGACCGGGATGTCACGGTTGGTGTCTGGATCGGGTTCGATCAGAAGCGCGTCATCGGCGACAGGCAGAGCGGCTCGGAAGTCGCTCTGCCAGTCTGGATCGACATCATGCAGTCATGGGTGGCGCGCCGTCGCGCGGAACTCTCCGAGCCGCCCGAGTTCGAGCGACCCGGCAACGTCGTGGTCGTCCAGACCGCGGGCGGACCCGAGGTTTTCATCGTCGGAACCGAGCCTATCGTCAGGTAGCGTCGTCATCGGCCGCGACGTCGAGCCGGCCGAGCGCTTTCTTCATCAGATACGCCTTCACGAAGTCGTCCAAGTCGCCGTCCAGCACGCGCGTGACGTCGCCGACCTGGAACTTCGTCCGGTGGTCCTTGACCATCTGGTAGGGGTGAAGCACGTAGCTCCGAATCTGGCTTCCAAAGGCGATGTCTTTCTTTTCGCCGCCGAGTTCCTCGAGCTTCGCCTGCTGCGCCTTGAGCTTGAGGTCGTACAGCCTGGCCTTCAGGACTTTCATGGCTGACGCGCGGTTCTTGTGTTGCGATCGCTCGTTCTGACACGACACGACGATACCCGTCGGCAGGTGGGTGATGCGAACGGCCGAATCGGTCACGTTGACGTGCTGGCCGCCGGCGCCGCTCGAGCGGAAGGTGTCGATCCGAATGTCCTTGTCTTCGACTTCGATCTCGATGTCATCCGAGAGCTCCGGCCAGACGTACACCGAGGCGAACGACGTGTGCCGGCGGGCGGCCTGGTCGAACGGCGAAATGCGGACGAGCCGATGCACGCCCGCCTCGGCAAGGAACAGGCCGTACGCGTAGTCGCCGGTCACGCTGACCGTCGCACTCTTGATGCCGGCCTCGTCGCCGGGCTGGAGGTCGATGATCTCGCGGCCAAAACCCCGGCGCTCGGTCCAGCGGAGGTACATCCGCACAAGCATCTCCGCCCAGTCCTGAGACTCCGTGCCGCCGGCGCCGGGGTGAATCGTGACGATGGCGTTCTTCCGGTCGAGCTCGCCGGCGAGCATGGTCCGGACTTCGGCCGCCTGGACGTCCCGGGCGTAGGCCTCGAGCGCCCGATGAAAATCGTCGACCACGTCCTCGCCCTGCTTGACCCAGTCGGCCAGCACGCCGAGGTCGTCCGTTTGCCGGCCGATCGACACGGCGAGCTGGCGGTCGTCCTCGAGCCGGCGGCGCCGCTGGAGCACGCGCTGGGCGGTCGCGGGGTCTTTCCAGAAGTCCGGCGCCGACGCCTGCGCTTCGAGGTCCGACAGCTCCTTCGTCAGGCGGCTTTCGTCAAAGCCCCCTCCGGACGTCGGCGGCGCGTGCCGTCAGGTCGGCGTAGGTGCGAAGATCGTCGTCTAGGCTCATGTCGAATCGGTCCTCGGTCCTGGGTGCATCGGTCGGTCCTCGGTCCTCAATCCTCGGTCCTCGGCCCGATGACGCCTAGCGCCTTCGGCGGGCCAGGCCGACCATGACGGCGGTCACCACGGCCGAGATCCAGGCGATCACGTCGCCAATGTAGCTGTAGATCGTACGATGGTTCAGTAGCCTGACGTCAACCATCAGCGTCGTCGTGTCGAACAGCCCCGTCCGCGCGAGCGACCGGCCGTAAGGATCGACGGCGCCGCTGATCCCGGTATTGGCCGCGCGGATCACGTACCGGCCCTCCTCGATCGCTCGCAAGGCGCCCTGCTCGAAGTGCTGATAGGCGGCCGACGAGCGGCCGAACCACGCGTCGTTCGTGATCGTGACGAGCAGCTGGCTGCCGCGCGTCACGAACGCGCGCGCGATCCAGGGGTAGACCGACTCGTAGCAGATCGCCACGCTCAGCCGGCGCCCGTCCACATCGAGGACGACCGGCTCCGTGCCCGGCGTGAAGTCCCCCACCGTCTCGACGAGCGGCGCGACGAAGAAGAGGATCCGCCTGAGCGGCACGTACTCGCCGAACGGCACGAGCCGCATCTTCCGGTAGGATCCGCGCGATCGGCCGTCCGGACCCACCAGGATGGCGGAGTTGTACACGCGCCGGGACTCGGCCGTCGGGCCGCGTTCGAACTCGTCGGAGCCGATGAGAAACGGCGTGCGCGACTCCGCCGCCAGTCGTCGCACGGGCTCCGCCAGCGCGTCCTCGGCGTCGAAAAAGAAAGGCGTCGATGCTTCAGGCCAGACCACGAGGCCGGCGCCGGCGCCGATCGCCTGGCGGCTGAGATCGACGTGGCGCCGCGTGATCGAGTCGCGGTAGGTGGGATCCCACTTGATGGCCTGATCGATGTTCCCCTGCACGAGGCCCGCGCGGAGCACGTCGCCCGTGCGCGCAAGCGATCCCTCCGCCACTCGCAGGGCACCGGCGGTTGCCGTCGCCAGCAGCAGGCCTCCCGTGCCCATCGCGGCCCAGCGATGGGCCGCCCGCGGACTCAGCGCCAGGGCGGCAGCTGCCGAGGCCACGAGCGCTACCAGCCACGAGAGCCCGAACACGCCGGTGACGCTGGCGACCTGGGCCACGGGCAGAACGCTCGCCTGAGAGGATCCGAGCAGTACCCACGGGAATCCCCCGCCGACCCACGACCGCAGCCACTCGGTGGCCACCCAGGCAAAGGGCGTCAGCCAGACGCCCGTGACGCCCCATCGGCGCACGGCGGCACCGACGGCCAAGGCGAAGAGTCCCGGAAAGAGCGCCAAGTACGCAATGAGCAGCGCCGCCGGCACCGTCGCGAGCACCGGGCTGAGGCCGCCGTAGACCGTCATGACGTGCACGACCCAATACAGTGAGCCCGCGAAGTAGACCGTGCCCGCGATCAGACCGCCGACGAAGATGCGGCTCCAGCGCGCCCGCTCGGCCGCCCCGAGCGCCGTGGCGACGACGAGCGGCGCCAGGGCAATCCAGGCGCTGGCCGGGTGCCCGAACTTGGGAAAGCTGGCGGCGAGCAGGAGTCCCGACAGGAGCGCTAGCGCGTATTGATAACGCGTGGGTCGTATCCTTTCGGGTCCTTGCGCAGTCGGCCCGCGACCTGATCGGCGGCGGCCCGCTCCGCGAACGGGCCAATGCGCACCCGGAAGAGCGGGCCCGGCGTGACGAAGGCCACATAGCCTCTGGTCTTGAGCTCGGCCGCCATCCGGTCGGCGTTGGCCTTCGACGAAAACGCGCTGACCTGCACGACCCAGGGCTCATCGGCCGGCGCGGGCGTTGTTGTCGGCGGCGGCGGGGCCGCTGTCGCGGCCGGCGGCGCCGGCACGGGCGCCGGGGCCCTGGCTGCGTCGGTTGCCTTCGCGCCGACAGGCGGCGAGGCTGGCGGTGACGATTTCTCCGCGCCGGAGCCGCTCCCTTGCAGGACGTCGGGGTAGCTGAGCTTGGCGGAATCCACGGGCGTGCTTTTCGGCCCCGCGGCCTCGCTCGCGCCAGCCGCGGCCAGCTCAGTTCGGTCGGCCGGCGATGTCGCAATGCCGCGGCCGACCCACACACCTAGCAGAAACACCACGACGGCCACGACGAGCGTCGACATGAACACGAAGACCAGCTGCTTGCCTGTCAGCTGAATCTCGCGAGTGCGCGGCTCCGTCATGCGGATGCGGCCGATGTTAGCACGGTGGTGCGAACCAGCCCGCCACCCGTCTGGCGCAGCAGCGCCCGCGCGTCCGCCGAGCCGGGCGCCAAAACCAGCGCGCGTTCGGCCTCCCGGCGCGCGGCGTCGCGGTCGCCGCTCTCGAGGAGCGCGGCACCCAAGGCCACGCGCGCCGCCGCCGTCTCCCGACACCAGACCGCGACTTTGAACTCGTCGATGGCCTCCTGGAGCCGGCCCGCGCGCTGATATAGGGTCCCCAACGCCAGGTGCGGCTCGCTGTCGTGAGGCCAGAGAAAAGATGGTGCGCCATCCAGGGCCGCGATCACGGAGCGATCCGGTTCGGACGTGATGCGCTCGAGGCCCCGAGGTACGACGGCGAGCGGCGCCGTTGGCGGTGGGTCCTGGGCGAGGCCCAGCATTCGCCCGAGCTCCAGCTCGCGCATCGCCTCGCCCGGCCGGCCGGAGGCCTGCAAGAGCGTGCTGAGGACGAGATGGGCGTCCGCGTCGGCCATGTTGCGCCGCAGGGCTTCGCGCACCGCCTGCACGGCACCGGCGACGGCGCGGGCGAACCGCGCGGCCGGTGGTTCGCCGGCGCCGGCAGGCGTGCGACGAAGCGCGACGACCCCGAGCGCGTTCCAGGCCGCCGCGGAGGACCGTTCGGCCGCGAGGGCCCTGAGGGCTAGGTCGGCGCCGTCGTAGCGCCGCAGCTCGATGAGTGACAGCGCCGCCGCGAACCGCGCGCGCCGGGATTCCGGGGCGTCGGCCGGCACGGCACTCGCCGCCGCCAGCGCCGCCTCGTCAACGATGGGCGCGAGGCCGCGTCCTGCGTGGAGCTGGATGGCCTCGACACGCGCCACGAGGCTGGCGCCCAGCCTGAGGCGGCCGAACACCACCTCCGAGGCGCCGACCAGCTCGCCGACGCGGATCATGGTCGCGCGCGTGAGGGTCGCCGACGTGGGCAGCCGGAGCCGGTCGAACAGCGCGACTCGATCCTCGCGCGGGACGGCGAGAAAGCCGACGCCATCGAGCTGCTCGGCGAGGAGAATGGCCGCAGCCTCGCCGAGCCACAGCGCCGCCGCCGGCCCTCCGGCCGTGCCCGGATCGACGTCCGTCACAAAGGGCAGGACCAGCACGCGCGAGCCAGGCGCCGGAGCGGCCGGGCCGCGCTGCCGGCCAGGCGCCGCCGGCGCGCTCACGGCGAGGCTCAGCCAGAACGCCGCGAGCCACGCCCCGCGCCCTCGGCACACCACACGCATCAGGCGGCCTTCGCGGGGTCCACAACCGTTGCCGCGGGCGACAAGTCGAGCAGGATGAGGCACGACGTGCCCGACACGGCCCGGCATCGATCGATCCGGGCCCGCGCGCGGATGCCAAAACGGTCGAGCGTGCGCTGGGCGGCAGCCGAGTAGAACATGCAGAGCGGCAGCGCCTGCCGATCTCTCACCGTGCAAAACAGCGAGTCCTTCACGTCGAATCGCACCTGACCGCGGCGGACCCGGGCCGAGGCCGCGCTCGTGGACAGCACGCTGCGGACGATCCTCGCGGCCACGCGCGCGGCGGTGCGGGTGCGCAGCCAGCCCGGCAGGCCACCCACCATCCGGCGCCCGAACGACGTCATCGAATCGACCGTCCAGTCGGCCGCGAGGGCGCCGGCGCGTTCCATCACGCGGTTGTACGCCTCGCCTTCGGTGCGCAGGAAGCCAATGACGGCGGTAATGGGCCCGAGGCCGATGCGGCCATCGCGCAGGCCGTCCGGGCGGAGCCACTCCTCGTAGTAGTCGATGCGCTGAGGCAGGACGTCCAGAATGGCCTGATGCAGGCAGGCTGCGACGAGACGCCCCACGTGTCCCTCTGTCATGATCCCGTCGTGGCCCAGACGTCGGTGGCGGCCGCCATCCTCGCCGGAGGTCGGGCCCGGCGATTCGGCGGCCTGGACAAGAGCCGGATCCGCGTCCGTGGCCGACCCATCATCGTACGGCAGGTGGATGTCCTGCAACGGGTGGCCGCCAGCGTCTTCATCGTCGCACCCGAGCCAGAGCGATTCGCGGATCTCGGTCTGGCGGTGCACGTCGATCGCATCGCGGGAGCGGGAGCCATGGGCGGCGTGTATACGGCGCTCGACGCGGCCCAGGCCGACCGGGTGATCGTGGTGGCGTGCGACATGCCGTTCCTGCACGAGGGCCTGCTCCGGCGGCTGGTCGACCTCACCGAGGAAGCGGACGCGGCATGGGTCCGAACGCCCGACGGGGTGGAGCCACTCCTGGCGTGTTACCGGCGCGCCGCGGCCGGCGCCCTGCGCGAGGCCATCGTCGCGGGTCGCCTCAAGCTGGCCGACCTCGGCTCGCGGCTTCGCATTCGCGAACTGGACGCGGACGGCGTGGCGGCGTTCGGCCCGGTCGATGAACTCGTGGCCAACGTGAATTCGCCCGAGGATCTTCGCAAAGTAGAATAGCGTCGCGCATGATCCTCCCGTTGCACGCCGTCATTCGCGCGCGTCTCGAGCGCGCCCTCGACAGCACCTTCGGCCTGACCGCCTCCGATCGACCGGCCATCGTCATCGAGACGCCGCCCCGGCGCGCGCTCGGCGATCTCGCGGTGCCCGTGGCGTTCGAGCTGGCCCGACGCCTGCGACAGGCGCCGCGCGCGATCGCCCAGTCCATCGCCGCTGCGCTCGGGCCGATGGACGGCATCAGCCGCGTGGAGGCCGCGCCCAACGGCTACCTGAATCTCTTCTTCGATCGCGCCGCCTTCCTGATCGCCCGGCTGGGGGCGCCCGCCGGCGCACCGGAGGAGGGCTCGGCCCGCAAGGTGATCGTCGAACACACGGCGATCAACCCCAACAAGGCCGCGCATATCGGCCACCTGCGCAACGCCGCGCTCGGCGACACGCTGGTACGCGTGCTGCGCTTCCGCGGCCGGCCCGTGGAGGTGCAGAACTACATCGATGACACCGGCGTGCAGGTGGCCGATGTCGTCGTAGGGTTCACCGCGCTCGAGCACCGCGACCTGGCTGGCGTGAAGGCCCTCGCCGAAAGCCCGGACGTCCGGTTCGACTACTACTGCTGGGATCTCTACGCCCGCGTGACGGAATGGTACAACGGCGACGCCGCCCGCCTCACGTCGCGCGCCGAGGCGCTGCACGCCATCGAGGAAGGCGAGAACGCGACGGCGGACATGGGCGCCTTCATCGCCGACCGGATCGTCCGGTGCCACTTGAGAACGATGGAACGTCTGAACGTGACGTACGACTTGCTCACGTGGGAGGGCGACATCCTGCGCCTTCACTTCTGGTCGACGGCGTTCGACGAACTCAAGTCGCGCGGCGCCGTCTTCCTCCAGACCGAGGGCCGACACAAGGGCTGCTGGGTCATGCCCATCGAGAGCAACACGACGCAGGGCGCCGACGAGACGGCCGAGGGCGGCGACACGGACGACCCGGAGGACAACGACCAGCGCGAGAAGGTCATCGTGCGTTCGAACGGCACGGTCACCTACGTCGGCAAGGACATTGCCAACCAGTTCTGGAAGTTCGGGCTGCTCGGCCGTGACTTCTATTACCGCGTGTTCGACCGCCAGGGCGACCGCGTGCTCTGGGCCACCACGTCGAAGCCGGGTGAGGCGCAGGGCCTGCCTCGGTTCGGCCAGGCGTCGGCCGTCTACAACGTGATCGACACGCGCCAGGCGTACCTGCAGCAGTTGCTGCGCCAGGCCCTGGCGAAGATGGGCTTTGTCGAGCAGGCCGCCGCCTCCACGCACTACGCGTACGAGATGGTCGCGCTGTCCCATCAGACAGCCCGCGCCCTGGGCTACGAGGATACCGACCAGAGCGGCAAGCCGTTCGTGGAGGTGTCGGGCCGCAAGGGCCTTGGCGTGAAGGCCGACGATCTGCTCGATCGCCTCGTCAACACGGCGCAGCGGGAAGTCGCATCGCGCAACCCGGACCTCTCACCGGTGGAAACGCGGCGAACGGCCGAAGCCATTGCCACGGCCGCCGTTCGCTACTTTCTGGTGAAGTTCACGCGCAGCAAAGTCATCGCGTTCGACATCGACGAGGCGCTGAGTTTCGAGGGTGAGACGGGACCGTACCTCCAGTACGCCGCCGTACGGGCGACGAACATCCTGACCAAACTGGCGGAGCGGGACGGCATCCAGATCGAGGACCTCCTCCGGCGGCTGCCGGACCTCGGGCGCGCGCCCATCGAATCGGGCGAAGACGCGGAGGTGCTGTGGGGGCTCGTGCTCGAGGCCGCACGCCTTGACGAAATCGTGGACGCTTCGGTCCGGTCGCTCGAGCTCTCGGTGCTCGCGAAGTATGCTTTTGGCGTGGCACAGGCGTTCAACGCCTTCTACCACCGCCAGCAGATCCTGCGCGAGGAGCGGGAGGACGTCCGCCTCTGGCGGGCGGCCGCCGTGGCGTACGTCGGCCGACAACTGACACAGGCCCTCGCCCTCATGGGGTGTGACGTGCCGGCACGCATGTGAATCCGACACCCCCGGCCCGCTTGGCACGTGTCGGTGGCCGGTCGGGCCGACGCCCGCGGATCGGCGTCGCCTGGCCCCGCGACGCCTACCTCGCCGCGCTCAGACAGGCCGGCGCCGATCCGCTCGAACTGCGGCCAGGCCGGGATTCCGTGCCGGAGGCGATCGCGTCCTCCGATGGCCTCCTGCTCACCGGCGGCGTGGATGTGGACCCGGCCGCCTACGGCGAACAGGCACGTCACCCGTCCGTGGCGCTGGACACGACGCGCGACGAGTACGAACTGGCGTTGGCCCGCGCCGCCCTCAATGCGGATCTGCCGCTGCTCGCCATCTGCCGGGGCGCGCAGGTCCTGAATGTCGCCGCGGGGGGCACCTTGATCCAGGACATCCCCAGCCATCTGCCGACGCCGCTCGCGCACGCGTGCCCGTCGCCCAAGGCAGCTCTCGTGCACGACGTCACCGTGGCCGCTGGTTCCTGCCTCTCGGTGCTGCTGGCCGATCGGCTGGCCGGAGGACGGCCTCTGCCAGTGAACAGCCGGCATCACCAGTCCGTGAAGGAGCCGGCCCCGGGCTTCATCGTCTCGGCGACCGCGCCCGATGGCGTGATCGAAGCCATCGAAAAGCCCGCCGCGCGGTTCTGCGTCGGCGTGCAGTGGCATCCGGAGGACTTCTGGCGCACGGGCGAGTTCTCGCCGCTCTTCGAACGTCTCGTCGACGCCGCGCGCCGCGCCCGGCGCGCGTAGCGGACGTCACCCGCCGCCCCGGTCGAAGACGGCAATCGTCTCGACATGGGGAGTGTTGGGAAACAGGTCCAGCGCCTCAATCACCGAGAGACGGTACCCGGCGGACGCGAGCCGGGCCGCATCGCGAGCCAGGGTCGGCGGATCGCAGGACACGTACACGATGCGCGGCACGGCCCACGCGATCAGGCCGCGGACCGCGTCGGCCGAGATCCCGGTCCGCGGCGGATCCAGCACTACGGCGTCAGCGCCCACGTCGAGTGGCGCCACCACGACATGTTCGACAGGCGCCCGCACCACATGCAGGCGGGCGCGCCACGGACCGGCGTTAGCGTCGAGATCGTCCCCACTCGAGCGGTCGCCCTCCACCGCTGTTACGGTTGCTCCCCGCGCGGCCAGGGCCACCGAGAAGAGCCCCACGCCGGCGTACAGGTCGACGACGCGATCGCCTTGCGTGTGCGCGAGCACGCGTGTGACGAGCGTGCCCGTGAGAAACCGGTTGCCCTGGAAGAACGATGCCGCCTTCCGCGCCCAGACGGCGAGGTCGCCGACCGGCGACACGCCGCCGAAGAGCGCGGCCGCCGTGTCCGTGACCGAGGGCGATCCGGCGATTGGCGCCACGCGATCGCGCGCCTGGGCGGTGACGCCCGTCACGCCGTCGGGCAGCTTCATCGATCGCCCGAGGTCGTCGAGGCGGCGCCCCGGGCGGGGCGTCAGGTGGAACACACGTTCGGTCGCGGCGACGTTTTCGGCCACGGTCAGTGACTCGACGTCAGGTTGCCGCGGGCCGAGGCCCTCGACCAGGCGCTCGGCGGCGGGCACGGTCTCGGCGTGCAGCTGGCCGGTCGCCGCCGCGTCGCAGAGGTCGTGCGTGCTCTCTCGAAAGAACCCGAGCCGGCCCGCGCGGGCATGCAGGCGGGCGCGCAGCCGATACGCGGTCTCGGGCGAGGACGCCACCGGCGGAACCGCCTCGAGCGGCAGGCGCCCGATGCGCCGGAAGGCATCCTCGACGAGCTGGCCTTTCAGCGCCCGCTGGCGGTCATAGCGGATGAAGGCGTAGCCCACGCCGCACGCCGGATCGCCCACCGGATCCCGGCGATCCGGGCTCGGCGTCAGGATCTCGATCGCGCGGGCCCACACGCCTTGTCGATTCTCGCGTTCGATGCGGGCGCGCACGCGCTCGCCCGGGATCGCGCCGGACACGAACACGACCCGTCCGTTGGTCCGCGCGAGCATCCGCCCGCCCGCCACGGGCCGTTCAATGTCGAGGTCGAGTGTCGCGCTCACGGCACGAGGGTCGGCAGGCCGAGCCGATCGCGCAGCAGCCGGTCCACGGTGACCTCAACGGATCGGCGCCACGCGTCGCCGGACAGCCGGTCGCGGAAAAGCGCCAGCTCTCGCTCCGCCTGGGTACCGAGATCCGCCAGGAGGCCCGCGGGAACCGCGGCGCGCGCCGCCGCCACGAGCTCGGCGTCGAGCGCAGAGAGCTGCGCCTCCACGTCGGCGCGCCCGCCGCCGCGCGTCCTCCGCGCGCTCTCAACGAGGGCCCCGAGCCGGTCCACCAGGCGATCGGCCGCGTCACGAAGATCGTCCGGCCAGTTCACCCGGCCGGACGCCCGGCCCATCCGGTCGATGGCGCGACGCACGTGCCCGGCGAGCGATGGGCGTCTGGACGGGCGTGACGGTCCGGCGTCGCCGGCGGTCGCCCCGGCGCCGATGCCGATGGCCCGGCGCCACGCGTCGAACAGCGCCACGACTTCGCCTTCACAGAACTCCAGGCGCAGGGGCCGCCCGGGCCGGCCCTCCCGCCGCCGCGCCGCCTTGCGCTCGATGCCGCGAAACACGACCGACAACGGCACGCCCGCGTCGGCCCAGCGACACACCAGCTCGAAGGCCGGACCCACGACGCGGACGAGGTGTCCGCCGTTGACCCTGGTCAGGTGGTCCTCGATCTGACGGCAGTAGTCACCGACGTCGAACGGCGGCGGTGCGGCGGACTCAGTCACGGGCCAGGCGCTCCCAGATCACCTCTCCGGCCACGAGGCGCTCGCGGTGGCCGCCGGTTTCCACGAGGAGGGCGCCGTCCTCGTCAATGTCGCAGGCCGTGCCGCGACGGTCCGCGCCGCGATCGGTCCACCGCACGGCGGCGCCCCCAAGCCCCGCACGCCCGAGACGGCGCCACTCGGCGACCACCCAGACACGGTCGCCGTTCCAGAGCCGAGCGGTGACGTCGGCCAGGCTCGCCAGCGTTTCGACGACCAAGCCCGGCCGATCGACCCCCCGTCCGAGTTCGGTTTCGAGCGATGTCGCGCGCCGCGCGATGTCCGGCGGGTAGGCGGCCGCCTGGACGTTGACGCCGACGCCAATGACGACGGCCTGCACGGTCTCACCTGCCGCGCCGGCCGCCTCACACAACAGGCCGCCGAGCTTTCGCCACGGCCGTCCAACCACAAGATCGTTGGGCCACTTGAGCTCGACGTCGAGGCCGGTGGCGGCCCGGACGGCACGGGCGGCGGCGATGCCGGCCGCGAGCGTCACGAGCGCCAGCGCCGGGGCCGATTCCGGGGGTCTCACGATCGCCGAGAGGTACAGCCCGGCGCCCGGCGGGGAAATCCAGGTCCGGCCGCGGCGACCGCGGCCGGACCGCTGGCGGTCGGCCAGGACCGCCGTGCCGGCCGGCGCGCCGGCGGCGGCCATGGCCAGTGCCACGTCGTTCGTGGAGGGCACGTCGGCGTGGTACCACAGGCGGCTGAAGGGACCCAGGCGCGGCCGGGCGGCTGCGATCGCCGCCTCGAGATCAGCGGGCAGCGGATCGGCCATCGGGCTCCATCTCCAGACTGAGGTCGGCCGCCGGGGCGGAGTGCGTCAGGGCGCCGATGGAAACGCAGTCGGCGCCGATGGCCACCAGCGCCGGGATGCGATCCAGCGTCACCCGGCCGGAGATCTCGACGCGGGCACGGCCGTCGATGCTCCGGACGGCCTGGCGCATCTCCTCGTCCGAGAGATTGTCGAGCATCACGATGTCGGCGCCAGCCTCCAGGGCCGCGGCGACGTCTCGCAAACTCTGGGCCTCCACTTCAATCGGCATGGACAGGCCGCGCGCGCGCACGCGTCGCACGGCCTCGCCAATGGAGCCGGCAATCCGGATGTGATTGTCCTTGATGAGCACGCCATCGAACAGCGCGACGCGATGATTGACGCCGCCGCCGCAGCGCACGGCGTACTTCGCCAGCGCGCGAAGCCCGGGCGCAGTCTTGCGCGTATCGAGCACTTCGAGGCGGCCGGCGGCCAGGTCGACGCACCGGCGCGTCAGCGTGGCGATGCCCGAGAGCTGCTGCAGAAAGTTGAGCGCGGTCCGCTCCGCCGCCAGCAGCGACGCCGCCGGGCCGCGCACCTCGGCCAGTACGTCCTCGGTCGCACAAAGGTCGCCGTCCTCCTTGAGCGCGCTCCAGGCAACTGCCGCGTCGACCTGGGCGAACACCTCGCGCGCGACGTCGAGACCGGCCACCACCAGCGTCTGCCGCGCCACGATGGCGCCGCTGGCCTGTGCCGTGTCCGGCACGATGGCCGCGGTCGTCACGTCGCCGGACCCGACGTCTTCGGCCAGCGCGCGCGCCACCAGATCGCCGTAGGCGGAACGAGGCAGGGGCTCAGGCATCGGCCGGAACCGGCTCGATCGTGGCGTCAAGCGCGCCGCCAGGCGCGAAGTCCACCGCGGCGTCCACGACATTGTTGCCCGCCAGCACGTCCTGCGCGATGGTCGGCCAGGTGTCCCGGTCCAGCGGATCGGGCAGCCGAAGCGAGGTGGCTTTCACCCGAACGCCAAACCCCAAGCCCAGCGCCGAACGCTTGTGCCGCAGAACCGCCGTAATCTCGGAGGCGCGCCGAAACGTCCGCTCATCCGGCCCGGGAGAACCGCCGATTCGCTCGATCTCGCCTGCCGACGGCCACGGCGCACGGTGCACGGACCCGCCGCGCCACCAGGACCAGACCTCCTCGGTCACAAAGGGCAGCACCGGCGCGAACAGGCGCAGCATGACATCGAGCGCCAGGGTCGCCGCGCGGCTCGCCGAGGCGGCACCCGGGTCGTCGCCAGCCCGCCGGCGCTTCACGAGCTCGATGTAGTCGTCGCAAAACGTCCAGAAGAACGCCTCGGTGTCCCTCAGGGCGGCCGCATAGTCATACTCGTCGAGGCTGGCCGTCGCCGTCCCGACCAGGCGCACCAGGCCCTGCAGCATGCCGCGATCGATCGGCTCCGTCACCGCACCGTTCGGGACGGGCTTCGCGAGCACGAACCTCGACGCGTTCAGGATCTTGATGGCCAGACGCCGCCCGATCTTCATCTGACCGGGGTCGAACGCCGTGTCGACGCCCGGGCCGCCGCGGGCGGCCCAGTACCTGACGGCGTCGGACCCATGCTGCTCCAGCAGGCCCATCGGCGTGACGACGTTGCCCTTGGACTTCGACATCTTCTTGCGATCCGGATCCAGAACCCAGCCCGAAATCGCCGCGCGCGTCCACGGCAGCGCGCCAACGGCCAGGTGCGACCGCACGACCGTCGAGAACAACCACGTCCGGATGATGTCGTGGGCCTGAGGTCGGACGTCCATGGGAAACGTCTGCGCCCAGAGTTGCGGATCGGACTCCCAGCCGCACACGATGAAGGGCGTCAGCGAAGACGTCGCCCACGTGTCCATGACGTCGGGATCGCCGACAAAGCCGCCGGGCGCGCCGCGCTGGGCGGGCTGAAACCCGTCCGGCGTGTCGGTCGACGGATCCACGGGCAGGCGGGATTCCGGTGGCAGCAGGCGGGCATCGTAGTCGGTCGTGCCGTCCTGGCGCACGCGGTACCACACGGGGAACGGCACACCGAAGAACCGCTGCCGGCTGATGCACCAGTCGCCGTTCAGCCCATGGACCCAGTCCTCGTATCGCGTTCGCATGTATGACGGAAACCACTGCAGCTCGCGGCCGCGCTCGAGAAGGTCCTCCCGGATGGCCAGCGTCTGGACGAACCACTGGCGGCTCGTCACGATTTCCAGGGGCCGGTCACCCTTCTCGAAGAACTTGACGTGATGCGTAATCGGCTTCGGTTCGCCCTCGAGGTCGCCGCTCGCCCGAAGCCAGTCCACAATCCGCGCCCGGGCCTTGGTGGCCGGCAGGCCGTTCAGGGCCTGATACGCCCGGTCTGCCGCCGACGCATCGAGCGTCGCCCAGCCTGGCGCGCCCCACGTCACAGGCTGCAGCGTCCCGTTCGGCGCCATGACCGCGCGCACGGGCAGTCCCAGCTCGCGCCACCAGGTGACGTCAGTGACGTCCCCGAAGGTGCAGATCATCGCGAGGCCCGTGCCCTTCTCCGGATCCGCCAGCCGGTGCGCCACGATGGGCACCGGCGCCCGAAAGAGCGGCGTCACGGCCTCCTGACCGACGAGCGACCGGTAGCGCGCGTCATCGGGATGCGCGACGAGGGCGACGCACGCGGGGATCAGCTCGGGCCGCGTCGTATCGATCGTGAGGTGGCCTGCGCCGTCTCGACGTGCGAACCGCACGCGGTGGTAGGCGCCGGGAACCTCGCGGTCCTCCAGCTCGGCCTGGGCGACCGCCGTGCGGAAATCGACGTCCCAGAGCGTCGGCGCCTCGAGCTGGTACGCCCGGCCCGAGGCGACGAGGCGCAAAAACAGCGCCTGCGACACTTGTTGCGCCCGCCGCCCGATCGTGGCGTACGTGAGCGCCCAGTCGACCGACAGCCCGAGATGCCGCCACAGACGTTCGAACGCCTTCTCGTCTTCAGCCGTGAGCGTTTCGCACAGCGCAATGAAGTTCGGCCGGGAGATCGCCCGGTGGTCGTGCCCCTTCCGCCCGCCGCCCGGGTCGGCGCCGCCGGCCGGGACCGCGCGGAAGTCCGGGTCGAACGGCAGCGAGGGATCGCAGCGCACGCCGTAGTAGTTCTGCACGCGGCGCTCCGTCGGCAGGCCGTTGTCATCCCAGCCCATCGGGTAGAACACGGCCCGGCCCCGCATGCGCTGATAGCGGGCCACGACGTCCGTGTGCGTGTACGAAAAGACGTGGCCCACGTGCAGCGCACCGCTGACGGTCGGCGGCGGCGTGTCAATCGAGAAGACCGCGGCCCGCGGAGCACACCGGTCGAAACGATACACGCCGGCCTCCTCCCAACGCGCGGCCCACTTCGACTCGAGGGCGTCCAGGGACGGGTTGGCAGGAAGGGACGGCATGAACAGACGAGGGTTCGGGTGCGTGCCGGCACCGCGGGCACCCCGGCCGTCGATCTTACTCAGGACGTGCCTTGATTTTCTCGATCTCTTCCCGGATGAGCCGTTCCGCGGTCTCCACCACGATGCGTCGCACGAGCTCGTCCGTCATGCGCACGAGCACGCGCCGGACGGCCTCCTCCACGGTGGCCTCCGTCACCGCCGGCGGAGGTCCGGCGGCCGGCGCCGGCTGGGTCGACTGTTCGGCCGCGAGGAGCGCCGAGAAGGCGCTGGCCAGCGAGACCTTGGGCGGCGCGGCTGCGGGCGCGGCGGGCGCGGGCGGCGGCGCGGGCGCAGCGGGCTGCGCCGGGGATCCGGTGTCCCACACGAGGCGCGTCGGGGGCTCGAGCGGTTCGGGCTGGCCGATAGGCATAGTCCCTCGTTCGAAGGCGGCCTGCGCCGCCGGACCCGCGTCCGAGCCGGCGCGCCGCGGGAAGACGGGCTCCGGTTTCGCCGGCCGGACGCCCGTCTCATCCGGTTGCCTCGCCTCGGCCGCCGAGCGCAGCACCGCCAGGGCCGGCGAGTCGCTCGGCCCCGTCGGTGGCGCCGTCCGCGCCTCGCGCTTGGCGGGCGGCGGCGCGGCCGCAAGCAGCTCCTTCACCCGGGAGACGACGACCTGGGGTTCGAACGGCTTCACGATCACCCCATCGCACCCGATCGATCGCACCCGATCCTGATCGACCGGGTCGAACGCGCCGGCCAGGAGCAGCACCGGCACCGGCCGCAGCCGCGGCGACTTCTTCATGTGCGCCGCCACGCTGTAGCCGTCCACTTCCGGCAGGTCGACGTCGACGAGGACGACGTCAGCCCGCTCGGCGTCGAGCCACTGGATGGCGCGCGCCCCGTCGGGCACGCTGACCACGCGAACATCCTCGTGCGCAAACGTCAGCTCGACGACCCGCTGGATCGTCACGCTGGCGTCGGCGAGCAGAAGCGTCTTGGCCACGACTGCTAGACCACTTCGGCGCGCGGCTCGACCGCCTGATTGATGAAAGCGATAATCGCCTGCATCGGGCTTCCGGGCAGGAACACGCCCGCGATGCCGATCGCCTTGAGCTTCGGCACGTCGACGTCGGGAATGATGCCCCCGACCAGCACCTTCACGCGCTCGAGACCCTGCTCGCGCAGCAGGTCCATCAGGCGCGGGCAGATGTGCATGTGCGCGCCGCTCAGAATCGACAACCCGATGACGTCCGCATCCTCCTGCAGCGCCGCTGCTGCGATCTGCTCCGGGGTCTGGCGCAGACCCGTGTAAATCACTTCCATGCCGGCGTCCCGGAGCGCCCGGGCGATCACCTTCGCGCCGCGATCGTGGCCGTCGAGGCCCGGTTTCGCGATGATGACCCTCGTCCGCCGCTGTCCGGCATGTCCCTGAGCCCCGGTCACGTCCAGAAAGCCTCTTGACCTGTGCAAGCATCGTACCGGCCCACGGCCCCGGTCAAGTGGCGGCGGGCGCGGCTCAAATTGAGGGCGTCTCCTCGTACTCGCCCCACACTTCGCGAAGCGCATCGCACATTTCGCCGACCGTGGCATACGCCCGGACGCACTCGAGGAGCGGATACATCGTGTTGCCCGAGCCGCGGGCCACGGCCTGGAGGTCGGCCAGGGCGCGGCCGACCCGTCCGGCGTCCCGGCGGGCCCGCACCTCGGCCAGCCGGGCGAGCTGCGCCTCGGCCACGCGTTCGTCGATGTAGAGGATCGGCACGGCGGCATCGCGGTCGTCGACGTGTGCGTTGACCCCCACGATGACCTGGTCGCCCCGCTCGACGGCCTGCTGGAAGCGATACGCCGATTCCGCGATTTCCCGCTGCGGATAGCCCTGCTCCACCGCGGCCACCATGCCGCCCAGCCGGTCGATGGTGTCGAAATACCGGTAGGCGTCCTCCTCCATGTCGAGCGTCAGACGCTCGAGGAAGTACGAACCACCCAGCGGATCGACCGCGTTCGTCACGCCGCTCTCGTGCGCGAGGATCTGCTGGGTGCGCAGGGCGAGCAGCGCGGCCTCGGCCGTCGGCAGCGCGAGCGCCTCGTCGAGCGAGTTCGTGTGCAGCGAGTTGGTCCCGCCGAGGACGGCCGCCAGGGCCTGAAGCGCCGTGCGCACGACGTTGTTGTAGGGCTGCTGGGCGGTCAGCGACACGCCGGCCGTCTGCGTGTGGAACCGCAGCTTCCAGGACCGCTCGTTCCGGGCGCCGAAGCGGTCCCGCATCACGCGCGCCCAGATCTTGCGCGCCGCCCGGTACTTGGCGATCTCCTCGAAGAAGTCGCTGTGGGCGTTGAAGAAGAAGGACATGCGCGGCACGAAGTCGTCGACGTCGAGGCCCGCGTCCACGCCCCACTGCACGTACTCGATGCCGTCGCGCAAGGTGAACGCCAGTTCCTGGGCGGCCGTGGCGCCCGCTTCGCGGATGTGGTACCCGCTCACCGAGATCGTGTTCCACCGCGGCACGTCCTTGGCGCAGAACGCGAAGACGTCCGTGATCAGGCGCATCGACGGGCGCGGCGGGAAAATGTATTCCTTCTGGGCGATGAACTCCTTCAGGATGTCGTTCTGAATCGTGCCGGAGAGCTGAGCCCAGTCGGCGCCCTGCTGCTCGGCCACGACGAGATACATGGCGAAGATCATCGGCGCGGGCGAGTTGATCGTCATCGACGTCGTGATGTCGCCGAGCGCGATGCCGTCGAAGAGCCGCTCCATGTCGGCCAGGGACACAACCGACACGCCGCACTTCCCCACTTCGCCGAGCGACAGCGGATGGTCCGGGTCGCGGCCCATCAGCGTCGGCAGGTCGAACGCGACGCTCAGGCCCGTGCCGCCGGCCGCGAGCAGCTTCGTGTACCGCTCGTTGGTTTCCTCCGGCGTGCCGAAGCCCGCAAACTGCCGCATCGTCCAGACCTTGCCTCGGTAGCCCGTCTCGTGGATGCCGCGCGTGTAGGGGAACGAGCCCGGATCGCCGAGGTCGCGGGCGTAGTCCCAGCGGGCGAGGTCCCCGGCCGTGTACAGCTCGTCGATCGGCCGGCCTGAGATCGTCGTGAAGGGCGCGGCCACGGCCGTGGAGCTGTCGCGTGTCATCGAGGCTTCATTATATAGGCCCATCGCCGGCGCGCGCCGTCACGCGAGGCGGCCGCGCGCGGTTGACACGTTGTGAGCGCGCAGGTACGCTCGGCCGCTCGACGCGCGACGTCCGGCGCCGGGGAGGACGCAGCCATGGCTCGGGACAAGGGGATCTTCGATGCGATGCTGCAGGAGTTCAGCGCCGCCGCGCACCTCATCGGCCTCGACGAAGGTCTCTGGAAAGTGCTCACGCGGCCCAAGCGCCAGATCATCGTCTCCTGTCCCGTGACGATGGACAACGGCATGGTCGAGGTGTTCACGGGCTACCGCGTGCAGTACAACATCGCGCTGGGTCCGGCCAAGGGCGGCATCCGATACCACCCCGACGTCACGCTCGACGAGGTGACCGCGCTGGCGGCGTGGATGACGTGGAAGTGCGCCGTCGCCGGCGTGCCGTTCGGCGGCGGCAAGGGCGGCGTCGTTTGCGACCCGACGAAGATGTCGGCACGCGAGTTGGAACACCTCACGCGCCGTTACGTCGCGGAGATTATCGACGCCATCGGCCCCGAAAAGGACGTGCCGGCGCCCGACGTCAACACGAACGAGCAGATCATGGCGTGGGTCATGGACACCTACTCCATGCACGTCGGCGTGGCAACGACGGCCGTCGTCACCGGCAAGCCCGTCGAAATGGGCGGATCGCTCGGGCGCCGTGAAGCGACCGGGCGCGGCGTGATGATCACCACGCGCGAGGCCGCCCGGCACGTCGGACTCGACATGAAGGGCGCCACCGTCGCCGTCCAGGGGTTCGGCAACGTCGGCTCGGTGTCGGCCCAACTCATCGGACGGCTGGGCGCGAAGATCGTGGCCGTGACCGACTGGAAGGGCGGCGTGCACAATCCCGGCGGCCTCGATGTCGAGGCCCTCATTGCCTGGACCGCCGAGCGGAAGACCGTCGCCGGCTTCCCCAAGGCCGACGCGCTCGTGCCGGAGCGCCTCTTCGAACTCGACGTCGACATCCTGATTCCGGCCGCCCTCGAGGAGCAAATCACGATGGCCAACGCGCCGAAGATCAGGGCGAAGATCGTGGCTGAAGGCGCCAACGGACCGACCACGCCCGACGCCAACAAGCACCTGCACGGGCGCGGCGTCTTCGTCATCCCGGACATCCTGGCGAACGCCGGGGGCGTGACGACCTCCTACTTCGAATGGGTCCAGGACCGGTACGGGTATTTCTGGGAAGAAGATGAAGTGAACACGCGCCTCGAGCGCAAGATGTACACGGCCTTTCACACGGTGCTCGAGACGTCCCTCAAGTACACGTGCGACATGCGGACGGCGGCCTACATTGTGGCCATCAGCCACGTGGCCTCGGTGACCAAACTGAGGGGCATGTACGCGTAGGGAGAACTGGAGAACGGGGACGGCGGCAGCGTCTCGCCCGCCACCTCGACCCGGCTCAGTAAGGTCGGTGCCGACAGCCCGTGGCGTTTCTCCGCGCGTGGACCCCACCGCGAGAAGCCCGTCGAGTCGTCACCCGGAGGTGCCCCGCGTCCGTCGGGCGAGGGTCTAATGCCGGCCGGGGGCACGCTAAAGCCCCGGCGTGACCCCCAGCACGATCTCGAAGTGGGCGGCCAGCTCTCTCAGGCGCCCGCCCGGCGCCGGCGCGAAGTCGACGATGACCGACTCGCGCGCCTGGGCGTCCCGGATGCCCTGCAGGATGCCGTCCCGCGCGTTGCCCGGGTGGCCTTTGATGTAGCACTGGGTCGTCAGGAGCTCGCGGTCGCCGCGCTTCACCTTGAAGTGAATGTGCGGCGTGCGGCCTGGATAGGGCACAGGCTTGATCGTCCGAAACGCGTACTCGCCCCTCGACCCCGTGAGAAAGCGGCCGAAGCCCTGGAAGTTGGCGTCGCGCTTGTCGCGGTTGCTGGTGCTGGAGTGCAGGTAGGCGCCGCGACCATCGACCTGCCAGATCTCCACAGTGACGTCCCGCAGGGGATCACCGCGGCGGTCCAGGACGCGTCCGGAGAGGTTCGTGATCTCACCCACGGCGGGGGTGATCCGGTCATTGATAACGATCAGGTCATTGTCGGTGTCGAGGGGCAGCCTGTCGGGATAGAACGGTCCTTCGGTCTGTCGCGGCGTCTCGACGAGGGCCTGGGCGAAGAGACCGGGCCGGTACCAGAAAGCCGCCGCCGCGCCGAATCCGAGCGAACCCAGGAAGCGCCGCCTGGCGATCTGCGTGGAAGTCATAGGAAGGTCCCCGTTCGGCATCATCGCTCGGAACAGGCGGCCTGGCATCGGCGCTTTTCGGCAATCCTTTCGTGTTTTGCGTCACCCGCGCCCGCCTCGTTTCGGCGCTGGACCGGCACGCCAACCTGCGAGCCGGAACCGGCGGCGGTACGCCGTCGGCGTCTCGCCGGTTTCCGCGCGGAAGACGTCCGAGAGGCGGCCCCCCTCGCCTAGGCCCGATTCTTCGGCGACGCGCGCCATCAGCCAGTCGGTCTCGATCAGCAACTGGCGCGCCCGCTCAACCCGCACCCGCCGGATCTCCGCGGCCGGAGTGCGTCCGACCAGATTGCCGAAGCGACGTTCCAAGGTCGAGCGCGACAAACACGCCGCCCTGGCGACGTCGGTGACGCCGATCGGACGTCTGGCCTGATCGCGGATGAAACGCAACGCCGAAGCGAGCGCCGCATCGGTGACGGCCAGCACGTCCGTGGAGCGCCGGGTGACCACGCCGAGCGGCGGGAACTCAATGCGGGCGGGGGGCGCCGGCGCGCCGTCCATCAGTCGATCGAGCAGCCGCGCGGCCTCGTAGCCAGCGGCCTCCGCGGCGACTCGCACGCTGGAGAGCGGCGGGTAGGCCATGCTGCAAATGAGCTCGACGTTGCCGGCGCCGAGCACCGCCAGATCCTCAGGTATGCGACGACCGGCCAGCCGCCCCGCCTCGAGCAGTGGCAGCGCGAGGTGATCGCCTGCGGTGAAGACCGCAAGCGGCGCCGGCCGCTCTCGGAGCCACGTCACCGCTTCGCGGGGTGGCGGCATGACAGCATCGACCGGGGCACTAAACCACCGGCTCGGCACCCCGATCACGTCGCGGTCGGCTTGACGGAGCCGGGCGGTGAATCCGGCGGCCGTACGTCGACTGAACTCCTTCCTTTCATCACCAAGAAACGCGAGGTGGCGAAAGCCGCGATCGAGGAGGTACTCGGCGGCGAGCACCCCGATCGCGCGATCGTCGAGTCCGACCTGAGGGAGCTTCGTGGCGGCGATGTCCAACGCGGTGTCGACGGCCGGCACTCCGAGCGTGCGCACCACGGCGACGGCTGACTCGGAGAAGAAATGCCCGATGACGCCGTCGGGTTTCCAGGCGGTGATCTTCCGGATGTCCTGGTCGAACGTGAGGGAGAACTCCCACGGCCTGGCCGGCCGGGCGTACCGGAAGATGCCGCGGAGAAACTCCTGCGCGTTGCCCGGCCGCCACGGATAGAAGAGCGCGATGCGGGCCACCGAGGCCAGAGCTTAGCGCACTGCGTCAGGCATGCAGTCGACGGCGACCCTCCGGATCCTCCGTTTCCCCGGTTCGCTGGTTCCCCAGCGCCCCTCACTCGCCCTTGGCCGCCGACCGCAGCATCATCCCGGCGGCGATCGTGACCACCACCACCACCAGCCACCGCATCGTCGTCACGTCCATGCTCTTCACGATGAAGGCGGCAATCAGGACGGCCGGCACGCTGCCAATGGCCAGCCCGAGCGCGGGCCGGAGCGAGTAGGCCTGCTTTTCGACGAATCGGGCGCTCGCGACCGGCATGAGGAAGGCGCAGGAGCCCATCATGATGGGAAAGGCCGCCTTCGCGTTCATGCCGAGCAGGCTCACGAGAATCATGCACGGCGCGTAGAGGCCGATGCCGAGCGTCATCAACGCGCCCAGGGCGAAGTTGCCCGCCAGCCCGAGCACGAGCTTCGCGCCCTCGAGTCCCAGCGTGCCCACCTCGCTCGCGGCGCCGCCAAGATTCCGCCACGTGAAGATGCCGGCCGCGACGAGCAGCGCACAGCCCATGCCGATCTGGATCTTGCGTTTCGGCCACGCCGCCACGATGCCGGCGCCCAGCCAGGCGCCCGCCACGGCCGCGACGATCATCATGACCAGCGTGGCGACCTCCACCTCGATGATGACCGTGTAGATGAAGGTCTGGGTGATGGCGCCGAGCGTGTGACCGACGTTCAAGGTGCCCGGAATCAGCCGATCCGGCACCATCTTGAAGAACTTGAACGCCGCTGTCGTGGGCGCGAACGACCCGATGCCCAGCGTGTCGAAGAAGTTCGTCACGAAGCCGAGCCCGAGTTGGGGCGCCGTCGGGAACCCGCCCGTTCGCGCCTCCGGCGTCACGGTCACCAGGGCGCGCGCGGCGGCGACGCCCCGCCACCAGACGGCGAGGTAATAGATCGTGAACCCGGCGAGCGCGGCGAGAAGACCCGTGAGCGGTGTCATGCCGCGGCATGCTAGCACGACGCGTCGGTCACACGGCGGGGCTATCCGGTAATGCGAATCGCGAGGAGCTTGCGCGACGTCTCGCCGCCCGCCGTCGCCGTCAGCTCGAAGAGATAGTCACCAGGCGGCAGGCCGCCCAGTCCGATTTCGCTCTCGAACATCGAGCCCTTGACGGCCGACGGCGCCGGCAGGTCGGCCATTGGCTCGCCCGCGCGGTTCAGCAGCCGAAGGGCCACGGGGGGCTGCGTCCCGGCCGGCCCGTAGGCCTCGAAGCGGAGCAGCAGGCGCTCGGCCCTGGAGAAGAGCCTGGCGGCGGTCGGCACGGGTGCCACGGCCGCGCGGACATCCTGGATGTCCCGTGCCGTTCGGCCGCGAAAGACCATCGGGGCGGAGAGGACGGGTCCCACGGCCGTGAAATCGGGCACGTCGTACGTCGCTTCTTCGCTGTCGAGCCGATGGCCCCGCGCGTTCTCGCCGACGGCGCGCACGTGGACGGTCCCGGCCGGCGCCTCGAACGTGACGTGGCCGCCGGGCCGGGTGAGGGCGGCATCGCGCGACACGACACCCGTGTGCAGGACGTCTCCCGAAATCGAGTGCGCCGACAGCGTGATGCGATCCACCGCCTCGGCCGGATCGGCCGGCGTGGCGCCGGCCTCCCACACGACGGTCACGAGGGCGCGCTCGTCGGGCCCGCGCCGACCGCCGACCCACAGGCTGAAGGCGCGGCGGGCCGCCGGCTCGACGATGCCGGCCATCTCTTCGAGCGCTGCCGTCACTTCACGCGGTGGGCCGGGCTTGGGCGGTGCCGTCGCCCGCTCGACCTCCTCGGCCGTAAAGGCCCAGTAGCCCTTGCGCGCGCGCACGTCGACGTCGCGTCGCTTCACGCGCACTTGAATCGAGTGGAACTTGCCGTCGCGCGGGGCGACCGACGAGGTGTAGCCGATCAGGTAGTAGGCGCTGAGCTCGGTCACCATCCGCCGGAGCTCGGGCGCGGGGTCGTTGCGGTTGACGATCGCCCGGCCGTCGGTCTGGTCGGCCAGGACGCGCAGCGAATCCATCGCCTCGTTGAGCACGGCCCGGTCGTTCTCGAACATCACGTTGTCGGCGATGTCGAACTCCGAGGTGGCCAGCCCGCGCGGATCGAGCGTGAAAATCGACGTGTTCGCCCGGCTCGCGGCGGCGAAGACCTGCCGCATCTGGGCCATGAGCTGCGTCGACTGGAAGAACGCCTGAGACGCCGAGGGTGTCGGCCCGACGGGCGCGAGCGTGCCCCGCGTGTTGACGCCCTGCGGCAGCGTGCTGCTCAGGCCCTCGCTGACGAGGAGGATCGTCTTGCGGCCGTCGCGCAGCGTGCTGAGGAACGCGCAGGCGTTCTCGAGCCCGGCGAGCGTGACGTCGTTCCGCATGCGCTCCTGCAGCTCCGGCGGCAGCATCTGGTAGCGCTCTTCGTAGGCGTTGCGCGGCGTGTAGTCGTACTTGCGGCCCTCGAAGTTCATGATGGCCGCGGCCGTGCCCTCGTGATGGCGCGAGAAGGTCGCCGCCGTCACCGGCGTCAGGGGGTAGAGTACGGCGACCAGGTCGCGCGCCGACAGATTGGCGACGAACCGGGCGAGCTGCTCGCGCACGCGCAGGCTGTTGCCTTTCCGCACGTGGTAATCGTCGAGGAACACGATAAAGAGCCGGTTGCGGTCGTCGGTGGTCTCACGGGCCTGATCCGCCATCGACAGGATCTGGCGGGATGTCGTCGCCGGTTCGACGTCCTCGATCCGCACGAGCTTGAACGTATCGATGGTCTGGACGCGGCCCAACTCACGAATCTCGAAGTCCGCGGCGGTGAGATCGGTGACCGGACGGCCCTGCCGGTCCGTCACCGTCACGTCCACGCTCACCGAGTCGATGCGCGTGCGAAACGTAGGCGGCCGCTGCGGATCCTGCGCGGCGGCGCCGCCTTGGACGGCGGTGACGGTGAGGCCCGGCGGCGCCAGGACGAGCAGCGCGCCGGCCAGCAGCACGAAGCGGAGGCGATTCATCATTCTTGCGGCCTCGACGCGGGGCGGGCCCCGCGGCTTTCCGGCAGGCGCGGATACCGGAATGATACCATTCGCGCCATGGCACCCGAGACCGCCGACGCGCCGTCGGCCCTGACGGCGCTCGCCGAGGACGAGCGTCTGATCCGCGCGAGCGTCCGGGAGTTCGCGCGCGCCAGCGTCCGCCCGCACGTGCGCGAGATGGACGAACAGGCCCGGATGCCGCGCACGATCATCGACGGGTTGTTCAGCCTGGGCGTGATGGGCATCGAGATCCCCGAGTCGTTCGGCGGCAGCGGCGGCCGGTTCTTCCACGCCGTGATTGCCGTCGAGGAGTTGTCGCGCATCGACCCGTCGGTCGGCGTGCTGGTCGACGTCCAGAACACGCTCGTCATCAACGCCGTCCTGCGCTGGGCGAGCGCCGACCTGAAGGCGCGGCTGCTGCCGGGGCTGGCCGCCAGACAGGTCGGGGCCTACGCGCTGTCGGAAGCCGTGTCGGGCAGCGACGCGTTCGCCCTGCAGACGCGCGCTCGCGAGGCCGGCGAGGGCTGGGTGCTCGACGGCCGCAAGCTCTGGATTACCAACGCCTACGAGGCCGACGTCTTCATCGTCTTTGCGACGGTGAACCCCGAAGCCGGCTACCGGGGGATTACCGCCTTCATCATCGAGCGCGGCACGCCCGGCTTCACGATCGGCCGGAAGGAGGACAAGCTGGGCATCCGCGCGTCCAGCACCTGCGAGCTCGTCCTGGAGCAGTGCGCCGTGCCGCGGCAGAACGTGCTCGGCGAGGTCGGCAAGGGCTACAAGGTCGCCATCGAGACGCTCAACGAGGGACGCATCGGGATCGGCGCCCAGATGGTCGGACTGGCGCTCGGCGCCCTCGAGCACGCCAGCGCGTACACGAAGGAACGGAAGCAGTTCGGCCGGGCCATCGCGGATTTTCAGGGCGTCCAGTTCCAGCTCGCCCGCGCGGCCACGGACGTCGAGGCGGCACGCCTCCTCGTCTACAACGCCGCCCGGCTGCGCGATGCGGGCGAGCCCTTCCTGACCGAAGCGGCCATGTGCAAGCTGTTCGCGTCAGAGGCGGCCGAGCGCACGGCGTCGCTGGCCGTCAACCTCTTCGGCGGCAACGGCTTCGTGAAGGACTATCCCGTCGAAAAGCTGTATCGCGACGCGAAGATCGGCCAGATCTACGAGGGCACGTCCAACCTGCAGCTGCAGACGATCGCGAAGCAGCTGCTCGCCTAGCGTCCTACCCCATCCGCGTTTCGAGCAGGTGCTCGGCGATCACCATGCGCTGGACCTCCGAGGTCCCCTGGTAGATCTCGGCGGCCCGCACGTCGCGAAAGAGGCGTTCGATCGTCGACCCCCGACGGTAGCCGGCCGAGGCGAGGATCTGCATCGCACGATCGGCCGCCCGGTGCGCGGCTTCCGACGCGTGCAGCTTGGCCATGGCCGCCTCGTACGCGACGCGGGACGCGCCGCCGCGCAGGCTGGCCGCCCGCCAGGTGAGCATGCGCGCGGCCGCCAGGTCCGTGGCCAGGTCGGCGAGCTGAAACTGGACGGCCTGGAACTCGCCGAGCGGCTGTCCGAAGACTTCCCGCTCGCGCGCGTACGCAATCGCCTCGTCGAGGGCCGCCCGTCCCACGCCCAGGGCCTGCGCCGCGATGGCGATGCGACCCCCTTCGAGCGCCCGCATGGCGATCGCGAACCCGCGGCCCGGCTCGCCCAACGGGGCCGACGTGTCCACCCGCACATCGTCGAACGTGAGGTCCACGCAGCCGAGACCCCGTACGCCAAGCGAGTCGGACGGCTTCCGGGTGATGCCGGGCAGCCCGAGCGGCACGAGAAAGGCCGAAATCCCCCGACTCCGCGTCGATCCGGGCTCCGTCCGTGCGAACACCATCGCGACGTCGGCCACCTCGCCCAGCGCGACCCACACTTTCGTGCCGCGCAGCATGAACTGGTTGCCGTCCGGGCGGGCCACGGTCTGCTGGTTGGCGGCGTCGGATCCCGCCTGCGCCTCTGACAGCGCGAACGCGCCGAGGGCACGGCCGGTCGCGAGCGGTCGCAGCCACCGCGTCTTCTGCGGCTCGGTGCCGTGCTCGTGGAGGGGCTCCGCCACCAGCGAGTTGTTGACCGAGAGAATGACGGCGAGCGTCGCGCTGCCGAAGGACACCGCCTCCATGGCCATGGCGTAGGCCACGTAGTCGTGGCCGCCGCCGCCCAGGGCCTGAGGGATCGTGACGCCCGTCAGGGACAGCCGCGAGGCTTCGTCCACCAGCTGGCGCGGGAACGTGGCGGTTTCGTCGATCCGCGCCGCGGCCGGCGTCACGCGGTCGCGCACGAAGGCGCGCACGGCGTCGAGGAAGGCTTCCTGGCCCGCCGACAGCGAGAAGTCCATCCGCGGGCCTAGCCGCCGAACGCGACGCGGAGCCGCGCCGCCGTCGCCGACAGGTCCTCCGGCAGCACGCGCGTCTCGCCGAAGACGGTCATGAAGTTCGTGTCGCCGTCCCAGCGCGGCACGACGTGCAGGTGCAGATGGTCCAGCACGCCCGCGCCGGCGGGCTTGCCGAGATTGAGGCCGATGTTGAAGCCGTGCGGGTGGTAGGCGGCGTCGAGGGCGCGCTCGGCCGATTGGGTCAGCGCCATGATCTCGGCGAGCTCGTCCGCCTCGAGGCCGGCCAGTCGCCCGACGTGGCGCGCGGGCACGATCATCAGATGGCCGTTGTTATAGGGGAACTTGTTCAGGAGCACGAAGGACCGGCGCGCCCGGTGAATGAGGAGCGGCTCGGCGTCACCGCGCGCCAGCGCGTCGCAGAAGATGCAGGCCATCGCGGGTCCGCTGGCCTCCGTCACATACCCGAGCCTCCACGGTGTCCAGAGGCGGTTAATCGGATTCCGCCTCGCGTTCAGCCGTGCGGTTGATCAGGTCCTTCAGCTCCTTGCCGGGTTTGAAGTACGGTACGCGCTTCGGTGGCACGTCCACGCGGTCGCCCGTCTTGGGGTTGCGGCCCTTGCGCGGCTCGCGGCGGCGCAGCCGGAAGCTGCCGAATCCACGCAGCTCGATCTTTTCTCCCCGATGCAAGGCGTCGACGATGCTCTTGAAGACGGTGTCGACGATGACCTCGGAGTGCTTTTTCGTGAGGTCCGACACGCGCGAGACTTCCTCGACGAGCTCGGCTTTGGTCATCGGATCTTCTTGAAATGATCCCCGAGCGTCACTTCAGGCCGGCCCGTGGACTCGGCGTAGGCTTCCCAGTCGGCGCGGTAGGCGTCGTCCTTCAGCGCGCGAATGCTGAGGCCGATCTTCCGCTCCTCCGGCACCAGCCGGATGATCTTCATCTGGGTCGTCTCGCCCGCGTGCAGCTCGAGCTTCTCGCCGCCCTGGGGCGACTCGAACTCCGACACGTGCACCAGCCCTTCGATCCCGTCGGCCAGCTCGACGAACGCCCCGAAGTTGGTGAGCCGCACGACCTTGCCCTCGACGATGTCCCCGGGCTTGTGCGTGTCGAAGAAGTCCTTCCAGATCCCCGTCTGGAGCTGCTTCAAGCCGAGCGACAGCCGCTGGTTGTCCGCGTCGATGCTGAGCACCTGCGCTTCGACCGTGTCGCCCTTCTTCAACACCTCGGACGGGTGCTTGATCTTGCTCCACGACATGTCGGAGATGTGGATCAGGCCGTCAATGCCCTCCTCCACCTCCACGAATGCGCCAAACTCCGTCAGGTTGCGGACCTTGCCCGTAATCGTCGTGCCGATCGGGTACTTGCCGGCCAGCTCGTGCCACGGGTTGCTTTCCACCTGCTTCAGGCCGAGCGAGATCCGGCGCGCGCCGGGATCCACGCCCAGGACCATGGCCTCGACGCTGTCGCCCTGGTTGAGGATTTTCGACGGATGCTTGATGCGCTTGCTCCACGACATCTCGGAGACGTGGATCAGGCCCTCGACGCCCGGCTCGAGCTCGATGAAGGCGCCGTAGTCGGTGAGACTCACGACCTTGCCGGACACCCGGCCGCCGACCGGATAGCGGTCGACCACGTTGCTCCACGGATCGGCAATGAGCTGCTTGTGGCCGAGCGACACCCGCTCGGTCGCGGGATCGTACTTGAGGACGACGACCTCGATCTCGTCGCCGACGCGCACGACTTCCGACGGGTGCGTCACCCGGCCCCAGGACATGTCGGTGATGTGGAGCAGGCCGTCGATCCCGCCGAGATCGATGAACGCGCCGTAGTCGGTCAGGTTCTTCACCGAGCCGCGGAGCACCTTGCCCTCGGCGAGCGTGTCGAGCGTGGTCTTCTTCTTCTCGGCGTTCTCTTCCTCGAGCAGCACCTTGCGCGAGAGCACGATATTGCCGCGCTTCTTGTTGACCTTGATGACGCGCATGCGCAGCTCCTGGCCGCGCAGGGCGTCCAGGTTGCGGACGGGCCGCACGTCGATCTGCGAGCCGGGCAGAAACGCGCGCACGCCGATGTCCACGGCCAGCCCGCCCTTGATCCGTTCGATGACGCGGCCGATGACCACCTTGCGCTCTTCGTAGGCCCGTTCGACCTCGTCCCAGATCTTCATCTTCTCGGCCTTCTCGCGCGACAGCACGACGTAGCCGTCACGATCCTCGGTGCGTTCAAGCAGCACATCGACCGTGTCGCCCGCCTGCGCCGTCACCTGGCCGTGTTCGTCGATGAACTCTTCGATGGGGATCAGCCCCTCGGACTTGAAGCCGACGTCGACGATCACCTCCGTCGGCGTGACCTTGACGACCGTGCCCTTCACGACCTCGCCTTCCGCGAGGTTCCTGAAGCTGGTATCGTAGAACTCGAGGAGGCGAGCGTGTTCCTGCGGGTCGATCGCGGCGTCACCTTCGTCGGAAGGAAGACCGGCCTGGCCGGAGTAGGTTTTCGCACCTCCTTGAAAGATCTGGATCTTCTTGCTTGCGTCTCCGTTGCCCATCTCGGTCAGGGTCCTCCCGCTCTCGGACGATTGAGTGTCGGCATCGCCATGGGCCGAAGACACACGAGTCTCGCCCGCAGAGATTGCGATAAGCACTGGATTATCCGGCATTTATCGAACTGAGGTCAACCAACGGCCGGGAGCGTGCCGAATGGCGAAAACCAGGCGCAAGCGTCGGCCGAACGCACGTCGGCGGGCCCGTGCGGCCCGACGAACGCGACGTCCGGCGAGTCGTCGCCGGACGCGGCGCGCGCCGGCGCGCCGGCCGGCGAAGAAGGCACGAAGGAAGGTGACGCCGCGCCGCGTGCGACGCGCCCCAAAGCGGCCGAAGGCCCGGCGTCGCCGTCGCCCGGCGCTGCCGTCCGGCTTGGACCGCACGCGGCGGACGCTGCCGGACGCCGAACGGCTGGCCGGCGTTGGCCTGCCGAGCGATCGGCTCATCCAGGCCGCGCGAACGGGCCACGACGAAATGCGAATCCGCCTGCAGCGGCACACGGAGACGAGCCCGGTGCTCACGGCCGGCGACCCCGACGCCCGCTGGGAGGATGCCTACGCGGTCGGCGACGAGGCCCCCGGCGGCGACAACCCGACGCCGGACCAGGACCGCGTGGACGACATCGGCAAGGCGCTCGGCATTCGCTATCGGCCCGATGAAGAGCTCCGCGGCGGGGAAGAGGTCTCCGATCGCGATCGGCACCGCTGGGAACTCGACCCCGCCTCGTCCGAGGACTGGCCGCACGATCGCTAGCTGGCCCGTCCCGGGTCGTTGGTCCCGCCATCCGCGGTCCGCCTGGCCTCGACGATGGCCATGACGTGTCGGACCACGTCTTCGATCGGCACGCCGGTGGTATCGATGTACACGGCGTCGCGGGCCTTCGTGAGCGGCGACACATGGCGCGTGCGGTCGCTCCGGTCGCGGGCCTCGAGGGCCTGCGCCACCAGATCGACCGCGGTCGCGGCGCGACCCGCGCCATGGGCGGCGTCGACGGCCCGACGCCGCGCGCGCTCCTCGGGCAGCGCGTCGAGATAGACCTTCACATCCGCATCCGGAAAGACGACCGATCCGATATCACGACCCTCCATCACCACACCGCCGGTGGCGCCGTAGAGCCGCTGGCGTTCGACCAACACGGCGCGGACGGCCTGGTGTCGCGCGACGATCGCCGCCGCATCGTCGATGGCCGGCGTGCGGATGGCCGCCGTGACGTCCTGGCCGTCGACCAGCGTGCGCGCGCCCAGGTCGAACGCGGTGGCGCGCGCGACGCGTGCGACCGCGTCGCCGTCGGTGAGATCGACGCCATGCTGGAGCGCCTTCCAGGCCACGGATCGGTACATCGCGCCCGTGTCCACGTGTCGGTACGCGAGCCGCGCCGCGACGGTGCGTGCGACCGTGCCCTTGCCCGCGCCGGATGGTCCGTCAATCGCGATGATGAGCGGCCGAGCCGCCATGACCGTCCACTATTATTGCCGGGATGCGCGGACCCGGCACGCGGTGGCGGATGGCGATCGTGTCGGTCGCGGCCGGCATCGGAGTCGCGGCGTGGCTCGTCTGGCCTGACGTGCAGAGTGCCGCGCTCCTCGCCGACCTGGCCGATCCGGGCGGCCGCGCCCGGGCGTGGCTGCCCGTCCGCGTTGACGCCGTCGCCACCTCCGACCTCGCCATCCCGACACGGCACGGCGAGGTCACGGCACGGCGGTACGTCCCCGGCGCGGGATCGCGCCGGACCATCGTCGTGTTTCCCGGCGTCCATGCCGGCGGCGTCGACGAGCCCAGGCTCGACGCGCTCAGCGCGCGGCTGGCGGGCGCCGGCGCCGCGGTGGTGAGCGTGCCCCTGCCGGATCTCCGCACGTACCGTATTGCCCCGCGCGCAACCGACCAGATGGAGGACGTGATCGGCTGGCTGGCTCTCCGGTCGGAGTACTCGGCCGACGGCCGCGTCGGCGTGATCGGCGTCAGCTTCGCCGGCGGCCTCGCGCTGGTCGCCGCCGGACGATCGAGTCTCGACGGCCGCGTGACCAGCGTCGTGTCGCTCGGCGGGCACAGCGATCTGCCGCGCGCCATGACCTACGCGTGTACGGGCCAACGGCCGGACGGCACCTTCCGCATGCCGCACGATTACGGGGTGGCGCTGGTCCTCCGTGCGGCGATTCCACGCGTCGTGCCGCCGCCGCAGGTCGACGCGCTCGACCGGGCCGTCGTCACGTTTCTCGACGCCTCGAGCTACGCGAGCCTTGATCCGGCCCGGTCGCGCGAGCTGTTCGCCGATGCCCGCGCGCAGGCCGATCGGCTGGCCGAACCCGCGCGGACCCTCATGCGCTGGGTCAACGAGCGCGACGTGCTGAGCCTCGGCGCGCGGCTGGTCTCGCTGGTCGAGGATCTGGGAGGAGACGCGGCGCTGTCCCCCGAGCGATCGCCGGCCACCCGAGCGCCGGTGTTCGCCCTGCACGGGCAGCAGGACAACGTGATCCCACCCACAGAAACGGCCGCGCTTGCGACCTATCTGGCACACGCGGGCCACGCGCGGGTCGGGACGCTCTTGACGCCCCTCGTGTCACACGCCAGTCTGGCGGCGGAGTTCGGCGTGCTGGACGGCTGGCGCCTGGCGCGTTTTTGGACGAGGGCGTGGAACGCTCTGCGCCGGTAGGCTAGCGGCCCCGCCCGGTCGGCTGGGCGCGACGCGCGCCGACCAGGCCGCGGACTTCGGCCGGCGTCAGGTTCCGCATCGCCCCGACGGCGAGGCCCCGCGCCGTGACGGCGCCGATGCGGGTCCGGCGCAGGCGCACGACGGGATGGGCGATGGCGTCGCACATCCGGCGCACCTGACGGTTGCGGCCCTCGCGAAGCGTGAGCTCGAGAACGGCGCGGTCGCCGCCCGACGCGCGCGTTGCGCGCAGCCGCCGCACCCGTGCCGGACGCGTGCGGCGACCGTCGATGTCGACGCCACGACGCAGCCGTTCCACATCGCGATCATCCGGCAGGCCTTCGACCTCGGCCTCGTAGGTGCGCTCGAGCTCGTGGCGCGGATGGATCACGCGCTCGGCAAACGTGCCGTCGTTCGTGAGGATCAGCAGACCTTCGGTGTCGGCGTCCAGGCGCCCCACCGGATACAGGTACCCGGTCACGCCCGCGCGGGCCGCCAGATCGATCACCGTCGGGCGGCCGGCCGGATCGGACCGCGAGCTCACGACCCCGCGCGGCTTGTTGAGCAGCAGGTACCGCCGGGCGTCAGGCGGCTTGACGCGGCGGCCGTCGACCTTGATCACGTCGCGGGCCGGATCCGCCTTGGCGCCGAGCTCGGCGACCACCCGGCCGTTCACCTTGATGCGCCCCTGCCGGATGAGCTCATCGGCGGCCCGCCGCGACGCCACGCCCGCGGCCGACAGCAGCTTGTTCAGTCGCATGTTGGAGCCTTCACCATGAAGAACATGAAGGGCATGAGGGTCAGGTCCTCAGAGCCTGACCCTGGTCAGACCACCCTCGTGTTCTTCATGCGCTTCATGATCTTCATGGTGAGGGCGCTTCTGCCAACTTAGTGCACGGACTTCGGGTCCGTCGGCTCGTTGGTCGTCAGCGGATCGAACGGCAGCGGCGACTGGGGCGCGGGCTCACCGATGGCCGCCGGCAGGTCGAAGCCGAGCAGTTCCGCCATGTCCTCGACCTTGGGCAGGTCGGAGAGATCGTTCAAGCCGAAGCGCTGCAGGAATTCCCGCGTCGTGCCGTAGAGGAACGGCCGGCCCACGACCTGCTTGCGGCCGACGATCCGGATCAACTTGCGCTCCATCAGCGTGCCGAGCACGCCGGCCGTGTTGACGCCGCGGATTTCGGCGATCTCGGGCGCCGTCACCGGCTGCTTGTAGGCCACGACGGCGAGCGTTTCGAGCGACGCCACGGACAGCTTCTGCGTCGTCCGCTCGTGGAAGAGCCGGCGGACCCATTCGTGCAGCTCCGGACGCGTGACGATCTGATAGCCGCCCGCGACCTCGACGATCTGCAGCCCGCCGGGCCGATCGTAGTCGGCCTTCAACGCGGCAATCGCCTGGAGGATCTCCTCCTTGGGTTCGGCGTCGAGCAGTTTCATCAGCGTCTTCACCGTCACCGGCTCGGGCGACGCGAAGATGAGCGCTTCGACGACGGCCTTGAGGTCAGACATGACGCGTTCTCATTGCTTCATTCGCTGACTGCCGCACCGCCCCATTGTGCCCATTGCCGCAGTGCCTCATTGCCCCATTGCCTCATTGCCAGTTTCGAATCTCGGCGCTCCCTCGGGCCGCTCACGGCGGTAGACCCGGATCGGCCCGAAGGGGCCTTGCTGGTACACGCGCACGCGCTTCAGCCGGATCATCTCGAGGAGGGCGAGAAACGTCACGATCATGCCGGCCCGCGTGTGCACGTCGGCAAAGAGATCCTCGAAGCCGCACGCCTCGGTCTCCGACAGGCGGGCGAAGATCTGCTCGATTCGCACGTCGATCGGGATCTGCTCGGCCGGCAGTGGCACCACCGGCCGCTGGCGGGCGCGGTCGATGACCTGCCGGAATGCGGCCATGAGGCTGAAGAGATCGACTTCGATCTCCGGCTCCGGCGCCTCGCCGACCACGGCCGCCAGCCGCCCGTCCGGCCGGCCCCACTGCGCGCTGCGCTGGATCTCACGTTCGTGCAGGAGCTCGGCGGCCGCCTTGAAGCGCTGATGCTCGAGGAGGCGGCGCACGAGCGCCTCGCGCGGGTCCTCCTCCGGGTCCTCCTGCGTGGGATCGGGCCGTGGCAGGAGCATGCGCGACTTGATGTGAATGAGCGTCGCGGCCATCACCAGGAACTCGCCGGCCACCTCCAGGTTGAGCTCCTGCATCAGTTCGAGGTAGTCGAGGTACTGCTGCGTGATGAGCACGATCGGAATGTCGTAGATGTTCACCTCGTTCTTCTTGATGAGGTGGAGGAGCAGGTCGAGCGGTCCCTCGAAGTTCCGTAACCGGACCGGATAATCCTCCAGGACGGACTCGAACTCGAGCGACTGGGGATCCATGGGCCCTCAGTATCTCAGGTTCACGGCCGCGCGGACGCGTGCCATCGTTTCGCCGGCCACCCGTCGCGCCTGGCGCGATCCCTCGACCAGCACCTCGCGCAGGTAGCCCGGGCGCCCGAGCGCCGCCGCCCGGCGCTCGCGGATGGGGTCGAGCCGGGCGTTGATCGCGGCCGCCAGCTTGGTCTTGACCTCGACGTCGCCGACCTTGCCCGCGCGATAGCGCGCCTTGAGATCCTCGACCTCGGCCAGGTTCGGGTTGAACGCGTCATGGTAGGCGAACACGGGGTTGCCCTCCACCGTGCCGGGAATGTCCGCGCGGACCCGCTTGGGGTCCGTGAACATCTGCCGCACCTTGGCCGTCACGACGTCGGGCGGATCGGCCAGGTCGATCGTGTTGCCGTAGCTCTTGCTCATCTTGCGATTGTCCAGGCCCGGCAGCCGCGGCGTCCGCGTCAGGAGCGGCTGGGGTTCCACGAAGAGATCGCCGTAGAAGTGATGAAAGCGGCGGACGACTTCGCGGGCCAGCTCGAGGTGCGGCACCTGGTCGTCGCCGACGGGCACGAGGTGCGCGTTGTACAGAATGATGTCGGCGGTCTGCAGCAGGGGGTAACCGAGGAAGCCGATGCTCGACAGGTCCCGATCCGAGAGCTGCTCGATCTGCTCCTTGTAGGTTGGCACGCGCTCGAGCCAGGGCACGGGCGTGACCATCTGGAGCAGGAGGTACAGCTCCGCGTGCTCCGGGACGAGCGACTGCACGAAGAGCGTGCTCCGTCCGGGATCGATGCCGGCGCCGATCCAGTCGGCCACGTTGTCGAGCGCGCTGGCGACGAGGCCTTCGGTCGACGCGTAGTCGCTCGTCAGGGCGTGCCAGTCGACGACGACGAAAAAGCAGTCGTACTGGGCCTGGAGCGCCACCCAGTTGTCGAGCGCCCCGACGAGGTGACCGAGGTGCAGCCGGCCTGTGGGCCGCATGCCCGACAGCACGCGCTGTTTCGCCGTCACAGGAGCACCCTCAGGATCGCTCGGCCGACCGGCCAGACCAGCGTCTCGAGCACGCCCGTCAGCATCAGCGCGTAGAGGAGGAGGAAGCCCCAGGGTCGGAGCGCGTCCATCAGCCGGGCCGCGCCCTCCGGGACGAACCCCGCCAGCACGTTGCCGCCGTCGAGCGGCGGCACGGGAATCATGTTGAAGACGGCCAGCAGCACGTTCACCACGACGGCCCGCACGAACAGGGCCGACACGACGTTCTCCCCGACCGGGGCGATCGAGAGGACGGCGGCGAACCCGACGGCGAGGACCAGATTGCTGGCGGGTCCGGCGGCGGCGACGACCGCGAAGTCGCGCCGCGGCGACCGGAGATTCTGCCAGTTCACCGGTACCGGCTTGGCCCAGCCGATGAGCGGGAGGCCCGAGTACATCGCCACGAGGGGGAACACCATCGTGCCGATGACGTCGATGTGCGAGATGGGGTTGAGCGTCAGGCGCCCCAGCAGACGGGCCGTGGGATCACCGAGCCGGTCTGCGGACCAGGCGTGCGCGGCCTCGTGAATCGACAGCGATACGAGCAGGATCGCGAACGACGCCAGGACATCGAGGACCGCCAAGCGGGGACAAACTGTACCACGGGACGGCGGGCGCGCCGGCTGGTCTAGTGCGCGAAGTGGCGGATGACGGCGTCGGCGGCCTTGGCGCCGACGACCGCTGCGAGGTCGGCGCGGCTCGCCCGGCGCACGCCTGCCACGGATCCGAACGATGTCAGGAGCTGCCGGCGCCGGCGCGGGCCAATGCCGGCGATGTCGTCGAGCGCGGAGTGCAGGTCGCGCCGGCCGCGGGCGCGGCGATTGAACGTGACCGCCACGCGGTGGGCCTCGTCACGGAGGCGCTGCACCAGCCGGAGCGCGGGTGACGCCGGCGAGAGCGCCAGTCCGTCGGCCCGATCGCGCGTGAACAGCAGCTCCTCTTCCTTCGCCAGCGCGGCGGCGACCAGCCGGTCGAGGCCGACGTCGCGCAGGGCCGCGTAGGCCGCCGAGAGCTGGCCCTTGCCGCCGTCGACCAGGATGAGATCCGGAAAGGGGCCACCCTGCTCGAGCAGGCGCCGGTACCGGCGCAGCACGACTTCGCGCATCGCCGCGTAGTCGTCCTGCGCGGCGCCCCGAATCCGGAACGTGCGGTACTCGGCCCGGCGGAGACGCCCATCTACGGCGACGACCAGCGACGCGACGGTGTCCCGCCCCGCCAGCGTCGAGATGTCGAAGCACTCGATCCGCCGGGGCCGCCCCGGCAGCCCCAGCGCCGCGCCGAGGGCGGCCACCGCTTCGTCGGCGGTCGACGCGCCCTCGCCGAAATGCGCCTGGTAGGCGACCGCGGCGTTGCGGGCGGCCAGGTCGACGAGCCCGCGGGACTCGCCGCGCAGCGGCACCAGCAGTCGCACCCGGCGCCCGGCCCGCGCCGTGAGCCAGGCGTCGAGCGCCTCGCGCTCGTCATCGCCGGGATCGACGGGCACGTGGATCTGAGGCGGTGGCTCGCGGTCGGCGTAGACGGTCTGCAGCGCCGCCGCCAGCAGCGGCGCGACCTCCTCGTCACCGGTCGCCGGCACGGCCGGGGCGGGCCGCTCGGTGACCAGCTCGATGCGATCGATCACGCGGCCGCGCCGCATCTGAAACACCTCGACGACGCCGCCCGCCGGGCCGGTCTTGAGCCCGAAGGCGTCACGGTCCCCGGCCGCAGGCGTATCGACCTTGTTCTCGCGGTTGCGCAGCGTCTCGATCGTGCGGATGGCGTCGCGCAGGTGGGCGGCGCGCTCGAATCGCTCGTCCGCGGCCGCGTCGGTCATCTCCGCCTCGAGGTTGCGGATGAGCTCGTCCTGGCGGCCTTCGAGGAGCAGCCGTGCCTGATCGACGGCGCGGCCGTAGCGCTCGAGCGTGCAGATCGACGTCACGCACGGCGCCAGGCAGCGCTTGATGTCGTACTCGAGGCAGGGCCGGTCGCGCCGGCCGTCGATCATCTCGTTGCACGATCGGATACCGAACAGCCGGTGCGCCAGACCCATCGTCCGGCGCGCGACCGCGGCCGGCATGAAGGGGCCCGCGTAGACGTTGCCGTCCTTTTCGACGCGGCGGGCGACAAGCAGGCGGGGCGCCGGCTCGGCCGTCGTGAGCTGCAGATAGGGGTACGTCTTGTCGTCCCGCAGCAGCACGTTGTAGCGCGGGTAGCGCTGCTTGATCAGCCGGTTCTCGAGCGCGAGCGCCTCCACGACGGAATCGGTGACGATGCAATCGAGCGCGACGGCCTCGCGCAGCAGGGCGTCGATGCGCGGGCTGGTCGCGGTCCGGCCGAGGTACGAACGCACGCGGTCCCGGAGAACGCGCGCCTTGCCGACGTAGAGCGTGCCGCCGTCGGCGCCGAGGAAGAGATACACGCCTGGCTGCTCGGGGAGCCGGTCGATCCTGGCCTTGAGATCACGAATCGCCATGGGCTACCATCCGCCCTGCCGTGCGACCGGCGCTCCTGGATTCCCTCCTCCTGTGACCTTCACTGGCGCCGTCGGCGCGGTGTTCGGGTTTCCGCTGCGGCTGATCATCGCCGTCTGTGTCCGACTCAAGATCCACCCGAACATTCTGACGTTCACGGGCGTGCTCATCAACATCTGGGCCGGCTGGGCGCTCGCCCTTGGCGACTTCCTGCACGCCGGCCTCGTGATGATCCTCGCCAACATCTTCGACTTCATCGACGGCAAGGTGGCCACCGAGCTGCAGATGGTCAGCAAATTCGGCGGGTTCTGGGATTCGGTCATCGACCGGTTTTCCGACCTGGCGCTGTCGGTCGGGCTGATCGTGCTGTACGCCTCGCTCGGCCGGACCGACTACGTGCTGATCACGGCCATCACGATGGTCTTTGCCACGATGACGAGCTACACCCGCGCCCGGGCCGAGTCGCTGATCCCGCGCTGCAAGGTGGGCTTCATGGAGCGCCCCGAGCGCATCGTGCTCTTCATGATTGGCGCCTTTACCAACCGGATGGCCGCCGTCATGTGGGTCATCGGCGTGCTCTCGGTCGTCACGGTCGTCAACCGGATTCAGTACACGTACCGCGTGTTGAACGGCCGGCCGCAGCCGCGGACGTCCGGCCCGCTCGGATGGCTCGTGCGGGCGTTCTACTGGACCGACGAACGCGCGACCGTGGCGTACGACCTGTGGGTGGTGGCGATCCTGGGGTTCGTCTGGCTTACGCCGCCCGACCGGATCGGCGACCCGATGGCGGTGGGAGACGAGGGATTGATTCAATGGTTAATGGGGCAATGAGGCAATGGGGCAATGGGGCAATGGGAATGAGGCAATGAGGCAATGAGGCAATGAGGCAATGGGGCAATGGGAATGAGGCAATTAGGCAATGAGGCAATGAGGCAATGAGGCAATGGGAATGAGGCAATTAAATTTAGGCAATGGCGAGCGAGATCATGAGCATGAATCGTACCGGGTTCATCGGAGAGTTCCGAGTGTGACTCACGCCGCGTTGGCGTCCTGATAGTAGCGTCGTTCGTACTCCGCCGGTGGTAGATAGCCGATCGGCTCCAGCAGCCGTCGCGTATTAAACCAGTGCACCCATTCGAGGGTCGCGAATTCGACGTGCTCGAGCGTCTTCCAGGGCCCCCGGCGGTACATCAGTTCGGTCTTGTAGAGGCCAATCACCGATTCGGCCAGCGCGTTGTCGTACGAATCGCCGCAGCTCCCGACGGACGGCGCGATGCCCGCTTCCAGCAAGCGCGTCGTGTAGCCGAAGGACAGATACTGCGTCCCGCGATCGCTGTGATGGACGAGGCCGTGCAGATCGTCGGGGCGATCGAAGAGCGCCTGCTCCAAGGCATCGAGCGCGAGATCGGTGCGCAGCGAGTTCGAGACGCGCCAGCCGACGATCCGCCGGGAGAAGACGTCGATGACCAACGCGGCATAGACAAACCCCCGCCAGGTCGTGATGAAGGTCAGGTCCGCGACCCACAGCTGATTCGGACGGGTCGCGGTGAAGTTGCGCGCCACCAAGTCGAGCGGACGCTCGGCGACCGGAGCGGGTGTCGTCGTGACCTTGAACGCCTTCCCGCGGCTCGCGCCGGCGAGGCCCATCTGCCGCATATTCCGCTCGATCGTGCAGCGCGCGACGTCCTGGCCCTCAATCGCCGCCAGTTGTTGCCACACCTTTGCGCGGGCCGTACACCGGATAGTTCGCATCATAGACGCGACGGATCTCACCCTGCCACACGTCGTCGCGTTGACGCCGGGCCGATCGCCGCGAGGGATCGGCCTGGTGCGTCTTGTGGGCGTAGTGGCGGACGGAGCGACGTGTGCTGCCCGGCATGCTCGAACACCATCCGGACCGCTCGTTCTCTCAACTCAGGTGAATACCGTTGCCCCGTTCCCATGTCGCCCATCCTCTCTTGCTCTGGGCTCTCCGGGAAACCCGGTACGATTCACCCCATTGCCCCATTGCCCCATTAACGCGGATCAAAGCAATGTCTACACCTCGCCTCGTACGTGCCTGAGGCGCCGACGAGGACGCGCGCCTTCGAGGGCACGAGCCGCTGCGTGTGGTTCGCGGGCCCGCCGCAGACCATGCAGATGGCGAGCGTCTTGGTGATGTACTCGGCCGTGGCGAGCAGCTGCGGCATCGGCTCGAACGGCTTGCCGAGATAGTCCTGATCGAGGCCGGCCACAATCACGCGCTTCCCCGCGTCGGCCAGCCGCCCGCACACGACCGGCAGCTCGGCATCGAAGAACTGGCCCTCGTCGATGCCGACGACCTCGGTCGCCTCCTCCACCTGCGCCTCGAGCTCGCGGGAGGTGGCGACCGTGGCCGACGGGATCTTCATCTCGCTGTGCGAGACGATCTCATCCGCGTTGAACCGATTGTCGACGGCCGGCTTGAAGATCTGGACGCGCTGGCGGGCGATTTGCGCGCGCCGCAGCCGGCGAATGAGCTCCTCGCTCTTGCCGCTGAACATGCTCCCGGTGATGACTTCGATCCACCCGGGACGGGACGGGGAATGCTCCATGCCTTCGCCTCAGGCTAGACGCGCGACAGGTACTCGCCCGACTCCGTGTTGATCCGGATCACGTCGCCCGTGCTCACGAAGGCCGGCACGCTCACGATCAGGCCGGTCTCGAGGGTCGCCGGCTTGACCTGCGCCGCGGCCGTCGCGCCCTTGATCCCGGGTACGGTGTCCGTGACCTTCAGATCGACCGTCAGGGGCAGGTGGATGCCGACGGGCTCGTGCTCGTAGAGCTCCACGCTGATCACGGATTCCGGCAGGAGGTACAGCGCGCTGTCGCCCAGGACCTCCATGGACAGGTGCACCTGCTCGTACGTTTCCGTATTCATGAAGTGGAACAGGTCACCGTCACGGTAGAGGAACTGCATCTCGTGCTCGTCGAGCGTCGCCCGTTCGACGTCATCCTCGGATCGGAACTTGTGGTCGACGAGCCGGGCCGAGCGAATGTCGCGCAGCTTGCACTGCACATGCCCCCGCTTGTTGCCGGGCGTGATGTGGTGGAGGTCGAGCACGCGGTAGAGATCCGCGTCCAGCTTGATCAGCATGCCCTTCCGGAGGCGTGTGGCTTGGATTGAGCTCATACGTTCGCTGCTATCCGACGTTCGGAAACTCCCATCGTACACCAGGCGGACTACGCTATCGTTAGGCTGTATGCCTTGGGACCCGGTTCGCGACCTGCTGACGATGCAGGAGCGGCTGGAAAGCCTGTTCGGCCGGACGACCACCTGCTGGATGCCGCCGGCCGACCTCGCAGAATTCGCCGACCGGTTTGTGCTGACGGTCGAGCTGCCGGGCCTGGGCCGGGAGGACGTTCACATCGACCTCGACGAGCACACGCTCACGATCCGCGGTGCCCGGCCCGGCCACGCGGCCGCGACCGAGCGGTACCACCAGTTCGAGCGGGGCCAGGGCGCGTTCTCGCGGGCCTTCCGGTTCACGGCGCCTGTGGTCGCGGCCGGCATTTCGGCCGATCTGGCGGACGGCGTCCTGACCGTGATCATCCCGAAGGCGCCCGGCAACCACCGGATTGACGTGACGTAGGGAGCATCGACCGTGTCGAGAAAAAGCTGGCTGGCGCTCGCGTTCATCCTGCTCATCCTGGCCGCCGGGTTCCTTGGCGGCCTGGTGGTGTCAGGCCGGATGTCGCTGACGTCGCCGTCCGTGGCGGCGCCGGAGGACCAGGCTCGTCCGACCGCGACGCCGGGCGCGCCGCTGGCCGGCCTGCCGGACCTGTCGGCCGTGGCCGAGCGCGCCGTCCGGGCCTCGGTCAACATCTCCTCGACCCAGCAGGTGCCGGTCGACCCGTTCTTCCGGATGTTTTTCGGGGGCGACCTGGAGATGCCTCAGACGAGCCTGGGATCGGGTGTGCTCGTCTCGGGCGACGGCTACATCCTGACGAACAGCCACGTCGTCCAGAGTCCGCAGGCGGAGATCAAGGTCACCTTGTCGGACGACCGCGAGTTCGACGCCACCGTCGTCGGCGTCGATCCCTGGACGGACCTCGCGGTCCTGAAGATTGCCGTCCAGAACGCGTCCCCCCTGCCCTGGGGCGATTCGAGCGCGCTGAAGATCGCCGAGTGGGTGCTGGCGGTCGGCAATCCGTTCTCGTTCAATCAGACCGTGACGGCCGGCATTGTCTCGGCCGTCAACCGGCACGATCCGCAGCTGGCGACCTACAACGACTTCATTCAGACCGACGCGGCGATCAACCCGGGCAATTCCGGCGGCGCGCTCGTCAACGCGCGCGGCGAGCTCATCGGCATCAACACGTTGATCTACAGCCAGACGGGCGGCTACCAGGGCGTCGGGTTTGCGATTCCGGCCAACCTGGCGCGCGAGATCATGGAGCAGCTCAAGACGAACCGCGAGATCGTGCGGGGATCGATCGGCGAGCTGGAGCTCCGCACGCTCAGCGCGCCGGTAGCCGCGCGGCTCGGCACGACCCAGGGCGTCTTCATCAATCAGATGTACCGCAACCAGCCCGCGTTCCAGGCCGGGCTGCAGCCGGGCGACGTCATCACGCGGCTCAACGACCAGCCGATCAAGGACGAGAGCCAGTTGAGGCGCCTGATTGCCGGCACGCCCGTGAACTCCACCGTGCGGGTCGAAGTCGTGCGCGACGGCGCGCGGCGGACCTTCGAGGTGCGGGTCATCCGGATGCCGCCCCCGCGGCGGCGCATGTAGGCCGAGGGCGCCCGCGCGCGGTCAGCGCCGCCGGCCGGACACGGCCGGATGATCCGCCCAGCAGCAGCGCCACGGCCGGCGCGTGCCGACGCGAATGCCGATCCGCGGCGTCCACAGCAGCCGATCGGGGCGGATGTGGTGGTCTTCGATTCGCAGCGGACCGGCCGTGAGGTCCGCCTGATTTTGCGCCAGCGTGATGCCCAGCGCCGCGGTGACATTGCCTGGACCGCGACAGAGCTCGTGGCGGCCCAGGCCGGCCGCGCCGCGGCGGCGGGCGCGGCCGCGACGGCTGCGCATCAGGTCGAGGCGCTCGACCGGATCGAGGGCCCGAATGAGGATCGCCGCCGGCGATCCCGGCGGCTCAGTCACCGCGTTCACCAGATAATGCAGGCCGTAGTTCAGGTACACGTACGCGCGGCCCGGCGGCCCGTACAGGGGCGCATTGCGCGTCGTCGGCCCTGGCGCCGCATGGCAGGCCGGATCCGATTCGCCAATGTACGCCTCCGCCTCGACGATGATCCCGGCCGTCCGGCGTCCGCCCCGGTCGTGCAGGAGCACCTTGCCGATCAGGTCTTCGAGCACCTCCAGCGTGGGCCGCGCATAGAACGACTGGCCGACGCCGGCGTCAGCCCGGTCAGACCCCGTCATCGTCATGTCGGGGCTGCAGCATGCGTTGCAGGTGCCGGCCGGTATGTGACGCGGCGACGGCGGCGACCTGCTCCGGCGTGCCGGCGGCGACCACCTGGCCGCCCGCCTCGCCGCCCTCGGGGCCGAGGTCGATGATCCAGTCGGCCGTCTTCAACACGTCCAGGTTGTGCTCGATGACGAGCAGGGTGTGGCCGGCGTGCAGGAGCTTCTTGAAGGCCGCCAGCAGCTTGACGATGTCGTCGAAGTGGAGTCCCGTCGTCGGTTCGTCGAGCAGATAGAGCATCCGCTCGCCGCTTTGCGACCCCAGGTGCGAGGCGATCTTGACGCGCTGGGCCTCGCCGCCGGACAAGGTCGTCGCCGGCTGGCCGAGGCGCAGGTAGCCGAGGCCAATCTCGTCGAGCACCTGAAGGCGCCTGATGACTTTCGGCGCGCCGGCGAAGAACGCGAGCGCCTCGCGCACGGTGAGGTCGAGCACCCGGTCGATGTTGCGGCCCTTGTAGCGGACCTCGAGCACCTGCGGCCGGAACCGCTTGCCGTCACACTCGTCGCACGGCACGAAGACGTCGGCGAGGAACTGCATTTCCACGCGGACGACGCCCTCACCCTCGCAGGCCTCGCAACGGCCGCCGGGCACGTTGAACGAAAAGCGGCTGGCGGTCAGACCGCGCGCGCGCGCGTCCTTGGTCGCCGCGAAGAGCTCGCGAATCGGGTCGAACGCCTTGAGATACGTGACCGGGTTGGACCGGGGCGTGCGTCCGATCGGCTGCTGGTCGACGAGCACGGCGTCGGTCAGAAACTCGGTGCCTTCGAGCCGCGCGTGCCGGCCGACGCGCCGGTCCCAGTCGCCCTTGGCGCGCTTGATGGCCGCGTAGATGACGTCGTGGACCAGCGTCGATTTGCCGGAGCCGCTCACGCCGGTCACGCACGTGAGCAGCCCGAGGGGAATCTCGACGTCGATCTCGCGCAGGTTGTGCTCGGCCGCACCCCAGACGCGCAGCTTCTGGGCGCCTGACCGCCGGCGCGACGCGGGCACGGGAATCGCGAGCTCGTCGCGCAGGTAGCGCGCTGTCAGCGACCGCGGCTCGCCGAGCAGGCCCTCGGCGGGTCCAGCATAGATGACGCGGCCGCCCTGCTCGCCGGCGCCGAGCCCGAGATCCACGACCTCGTCGGCCACGCGAATCATGTCCGCGTCGTGCTCGACGACGAGGACCGTGTTGCCCTGGTCGCGCAGCTGCTGGAGGATGGCAATCAGTCGCGCGTTGTCGCGCGGGTGCAGGCCGATCGACGGCTCGTCGAGGACGTACAGCGTGTCCACGAGCGCCGACCCCAGCGACGTCGCCAGATTGATCCGCTGCGACTCGCCGCCAGACAGCGTCGACGACAGGCGGTCGAGCGTGAGGTAGTCGAGGCCGACATCCGTCAGGAACGCGAGCCGGCGGCGGATTTCCTTCAGCACCTTCTCGGCAACCGCGGCGTCCTTCTCCGACAGGGTCAGGCCGTTGACGAATTCGCTCGCCGCCGTCACGGTCAGCGCGCACACGTCATCGATGGTGCGGCCGCCCACCCGCACGTCGCGCGCCTCGCGCCGGAGCCGCGTGCCCGCGCACTCCGGACACGTCAGGTACCCCCGGTAGCGGCTGAGGAACACCCGCACGTGCACCTTGTATTTCTTGCGTTCGAGGCGCCGGAAGAACCCGCGGACGCCGTCGTAGGCGCCTTCGCCCTCGACGACGAAGCGGCGCTCGTCGTCGGACAGCGCGCTCCAGGGCACATCCAGCCGGACGGCCGCGTCCTTGGCGGCCCGTTTCAGCTGCACGAGCCAACTGCGATAGTAGGGCTTGGTCCACGGCTCGATGGCGCCCCCGTCGATCGACTTCGACGGATCGGGCACCACGAGCGAGAGATCGAGTTCGATGACGTTCCCGAAGCCGTGGCACACGGGGCAGGCGCCGAACGGGTTGTTGAACGAGAACAGCCGCGGCTGGGGTACCTCGTACGGAATGCCGCAGGAGCGGCACTCGAACCGTTCGCTGAAGCGATGGGTGGCAGTCGGCGTGCCGGCGGCATCGACCTCGATCGCGAACAGCGCGCCCTCGCCTTCTCGAAACGCCGTCTCGATCGAATCGGTCAGCCGGCCGCGGACATCAGGGGCCATGCGCAGCCGATCGACCACGACGGCGAGGGTCGCCAGATCGCGCAGGTCCTCGGGATCGGCCAGGGCGTCTTCCACGGACCTGGTCCGGCCGGACACGAGCAGGCGGCCGAATCCGCGACGGCGAAGCGCGCGCAAGGTCTCGAGGAGCGGATCGGCGGCCGGGTCGGTGCCGTTCCCCCGGCCGAGCGGCAGGTCGCCCGAGGTGCCGTTCTCGGCATCTCTGTCGGCGTCGTCGGCCGCGCCCTCGGCCGGCAGCAGCAGCTTGAGGATCGGGTAGTCGAACCCGACGAGCAGACGCGTGTCGGCCGGCAGGGCCATCAGGCGATCGGCCACGACATCGGGCGACTCCCGCTCCACCTCGCGGCCGCACGGCCGGCAGATCGTGCGGCCCACACGCGCCCAGAGCAGGCGCAGGTAGTCGTGGATCTCCGTCGAGGTGCCCACCGTGGACCGCGGATTGCGTACGCTGTTCTTCTGGCGGATGGCGATGGCCGGAGCGATGCCATCGATGGCATCGACGTCAGGCTTCTCCATGCGCTCCAGGAACTGGCGGGCGTAGGCCGACAGCGACTCAACGTAGCGGCGCTGGCCTTCGGCGTAGATGGTGTCGAAGGCCAGCGAGGACTTGCCGGAGCCGCTCACGCCGGTGACGACGATCAGGCGCCGGTGCGGCAGCGTGAGGTCGATGCCCTTGAGGTTGTGCGTGCGGGCGCCCCGCACCGTCAGGACACCCGAGTCCGCGGGAGCCCGATCCGGGGTCAGGTCTGCCATGGCGGGACAGGCGAGGCAGGTTGCGGACTGGTCAAGAGAGGCATGTTACTACGGCCCCCGTTGCCTGCGTCCTCCGGCCCGTGCTATCCTGCCGCCAACTCTTCGCCTTTGCAGACTCACCTTCCTTCCGGCCTCGGGCGCGAGCCTTTGGGCATGATCGTGGGATAGACCCCTTCCGCATCTCCTCGCGAGGTTAGTCAGTGGCTGTGCGTTTGTTCGTTGGCAACATGCCCTATGGGGCAACGGATGCCGAACTGCGCGCGCATTTCTCCGCCGTCGGCGCGCCGTCGCAGATCGTCATTCCGGTCGACCGCGACACGGGACGACCCCGGGGCTTTGCGTTCGTCGAGTACCTCGATCGTGCGATGGCGGAAGCCGCGATTGCCAAGTTCAACCAGCAGCCGTTCATGGGGCGCACGCTGTCGGTGAGCGAGGCGCGCCCGCGGGAAGCCGGCGGCGGATCCCGACCGGGCGGCGGATTCGGCGGCCGTCCGCCGGGGGCAGGCTTTGGCCCGCCGCGAGCCGGAGGACCCGGCGGCCCGATGGGGTTCCGGTCGGGCCCGCCGCCCTCGCGCGACCTCGGCGGCCCGCAGCGGTTCGGCCCGCCGAAAAAGAAGAGCGCGTCGAGCGAGAAGCGCTGGGAGGCCAAGGAACGCGGCCCGCGCGGCCCTATCAAAGAGCGCTACTCAGGCCGGATGGACGGCCTGTATGACGACCCGTCGGATACGAGCGAGGTCCTGACCGACTTCGACGACATCGCGTCGAGCGCGCCGCCGGACGACGACAAGGAGTAGATCGTGGGCACGCACGTCAAGGTCGTCGCCGGCCTGTACTTCGTGGTCGCCTCCCTGTTCGTCGCGGGCGCGTTCTTCGCGCCGCTGCTCATCGGCATCGTGGCCAACTTCGTCGCCGCGTCGGGCGAGGAGGGCGCCGGTGCGGCCGCCGCCTTTCTGGGCCTGACGGGCGCGATGCTGAGCCTTTTCCTCGGCGCCATGGCGCTGCCGTTCGGCATCTGCGGCTGGGGCCTGCTGAAGCTGCGCCGCTGGGGCCGGATCATGGGCATCATCCTCGGCGCCGTCTCGCTCACCCACTTCCCGTTCGGCACGTTGATCGGCGTGTACGCGTTGATCGTCCTGTTTCATCGCGACACGGAGAAGATGTTCCCGCCGCCGCCGGGCGCCTGACGGACGCCGGCGACGTCCAGGTGCGCGAGCGCGCCCTTGGCGGCAGCCGCTCCGCCGGCACCCTGGCCCACGTCACGCCGGCATTGGCCGTCACGAGGAGCACGAATTGCCCGTCGACCGAATCGCTGATCGCGATGCCCCGGTCGGCGTCCGCGAACGCCCTCGGGTCGTCATTCTGGAATTGCAGCGTCCACGTGCCACCGGCGTCGTTCGTCTGGTAGATGCGGGAAAGCGGGCCGTTGCCGGTGCTCAGGATGTAGGCGGTGCCGTCGCCGACGGCCGGATGCCACGAGGGCTGGGCCGCGACGAGCGTCGCTGAGAGGACGACCGTGCCCACCGCCGCCAGACGCCTCGTCATGCCGGCTGCGGAGTCTGGCGAAGGAGGAGTTCGTAGTACGCGAGCGGGTCGCCCTTGTAGACGACGCGGCCTCGGGCCTGGAAGCCGCACGTCGCATAGAAGCGCCCGCCGCCCGCCTCGGCGTCATAGGCGTCGAGACGGATCGCGTCGGCCGGCCACGCCACCGCCACGGCGCGGGCGTCGGCGAGCGCCAGACGACCCAGGCCGCGGCTCTGATGCGCGACCGACACGGCCATCCCCGTGAGGTACAGGGGCCGCGAGACTGGCGTGAAGTACGAGACGTCGATGGCCCAGGGCTTCTTGGTGGCCAGTCGGAGGACGGTCAGCACGCGCCGGCCGTCACGTCCGATGCGCACGCGGGCGTGTCGCAGGCTGTGCACGACGCCTCGCTCCGTCACCGCACCGGACCAGTGGCCCCCGCCAAATCGAACGGTGAGGGCGCCGGCCGCGGCGTTCTGCAGCGCGGCGATCGCCGGCGCGTCGGCAGCGGTCGCATCCCGGAAGGTCAAAGCCACACGAGGAGTGGAGCGGGCGGCGGCCTCAGCGGCGTGGCTCCACGTGGGACGGGTCGCGCACGACGCTGCCGCCCTTCATCACGAACAGCACCTGGCGGGTGGCCGAAATGTCCTTCGTGGGATCGCCCTTCACGGCCACGAGGTCTGCCAGGAGGCCCGCCGCGACGCGACCCACCTGCCCCTCGAGGCCCAGCACCTTGGCATCCACGGACGTGGCCGACCGCAGCGCCGCGATGGGCGTCATGCCGTAGGCCACCATCAGTTCGAGCTCGCGCGCGTTGTCGCCGTGCGGAAAGACGCCAACGTCCGATCCGGCCGCGATCGGGACCCCGGCCGCGAGCGCCAGCCTGAAGCTCTCGCGCTTGCGCCGGATGCCGGCCGGCTCGGGATCCTGCCCCTTCCGCCAGCCGGCGTACTGGCTCGTGGCGTCGCCGGCGGCGAGCGTCGGGCAGAGCGCGACGCCGTGCTCGGCCATGAGCTTGAAGACGTCGGCCGTCCCGCCATCGCCGTGCTCGATGGTGGCGGCGCCGGCCAGAACGGCCCGTCGCATGCCCTCAGGCGTCGAGGCGTGGACGACGACCGGCCGGCCCAGGCTGCGCGCGGTCTCGACAATCAGCCGCATCTCGTCCAGCGAGAAGGTCGGCGTGGCTTCGCCGCGCGGGCCGGCGCGGTAGTCGCCGTACACCTTGATCCAGTCGGCGCCCTTTCCCGCCTGATCGCGGACGACGCGCACGAGCGCGTTGCCGTCGGCCTCTTCGGCGCCTTGAGGAATCGTCCACTCCGGCGAGAAACCCTTGGGCGCGTAGGTGCCGGTGGCGACGATCGCCCGCGTCGTCACGAGAAGCCGCGGGCCGGGAATGATCCGCTGGTTCACGGCCTGCTTGAGACCGACGTCCGCGTACCCCGCGCCTTCGGTGCCAAGATCGCGGATCGTCGTGAACCCGGCCTCGAGCGTGGCCTTCAGGTGGTTGACCGCGCGTGCGACCCGCAGCGCCTCGGGCTCTTTCAGGACCTGGTCGTTCCAGCTGGCCTCGTTGTAGGCATGGAGCAGGACGTGCGAGTGGGCATCGATCAGCCCCGGCAGCAGCGTCGCGCCCGGCAGGTCGATGACACGGGCGCCGGGCGGTGTCGCGACCTCGGCTGCCGGTCCGGCGGCCTCGATCCGCTCGCCGCGAATCAGCACGACCCAGCCGTCATGGAGCGCGTCGCCATCGAAAATGCGCAGCGGCTTTAGCAGGACGGCTTGCTGCGCCTGTGCCGCGGACGCCGCCCAAACGGTCGCGCCCACAACGGCCAGCGTGGCGAGGCGGCGAAGCATGGCGGGCGAACCTCCTCCGGCGGCCGGCGCCGGCTAGCGGCCGGCGCGCGTGATGGGCGTCACGACGATTCGGCGAATCCAGACGCCCTGATGATCGCCCTGAATCATGAGCGGGCCCGGCGCCAGCTCGTCGTTGTCGAGCGCGCCGCCGGTGATGCCTTCGATGACCTGGTTGTCGTGCACGCGCTGGCCATTGAGAGTCGCCGTCACGCGGTTGGCGACGATCACGGCGTCGAGCACCTGCCACGCGCCGATCGGCCGGCTGGCGTTCACGCGCGGCGCCGTGTGGCCGTAGATCGCCAAATGTCCTGTCGTGCGCGGTTCCGCCTGCCCGAAGTCGTCGAAGATCTGCAGCTCGTACCGGCCACGAAGGTACACACCGCTGTTGCTGTCCTGGCCGAGCTTGTACTCGGCCTGGATCCGGAAGTCTGCGAATTTCTCCTTGGAGACCAGGTTGTTCGCGCCGGCGTCGTTCTGGGCGATCCCGTCGACCACCGTCCAGCCGAGCGGCCGGCTGGGAAACTGGACGCCGAAGGCGTCGAGCGACGTGCCGTCGAAGAGGACGACCGGCGTGCCGTAGGTGTGCTGGCCGTTCGCATTGACCGCGGGCCAGGCGGGCGGCCGCGTGCCGATCCAGTCGATACGGCGCGGCGCGGGCGGCGGCTCTGCGGGATTGGCGCCGGCGCGTCCGCGGCCCTGCGGCAGGAGATGGAAGCCGACGAGCCGGCCGTTGTCGAGCCTCGCCCGGTATTCCGGGCCGGACGGCTGACCCTCACGCCCCCGCCCCTGGAACACGAGCTCGCCGTTCTCGACTTTCACGACACCGAGGCGCGACGGGCTGCCCGATCGATTGAGGAACAGACCCGTGAGCTGTCCGGCGTCTTCCTCGATCTTCAGCCAGTAGACGTAGCCGGCGGCATCGCCCGTGCCGGTCAGGTTCCACTTGCCGAGAAACGATCCGGACTGGCCGGCGACGACGGCCGCACATGCCACACAGACGGCGGCGATCACGATCCCGGAGACTTGGGTTCGCATAAAGGGCTCCTCGGGCGGCTATCGTAATACCGTACGGCGCGGCTTTGGCCTAGAATCACCCGCGCGACGACCCGTTGACTGCCGCGTTCCTCGCCTCATTTCTCGTCCTCTTTCTGGAAGTCCTCCTCATCCGGTGGCTGCCGGCCGAGATCCGGCTGCTCGCCTTCTTCTCGAACTTCATCCTGCTCGCGAGCTTCCTCGGCATCGGCCTCGGCTGCCTCCTGGCGCCGTCACCCCGGCGGCTGTTCGGCTGGTTCCCGCTCGTGCTGGCCGGCGTCGCGGCCGGCGTGTACGGCGCCCGGCTCGAGGTCGCCGTGTCGAGCCCGGGCGCGATCTATTTCTCGAGCGGCACGGCCGACGACGTGCTGCCCGTGCAGAGCACGCTGCTCCTCCCGGTCATCTTCCTCGTCGTGGTCGCCCTCTTCACGGCGCTCGCCCAGCGGATGGGGCGCGAGATGGCCGCGCTGCCGCCGCTCCGCGGGTACACGGTCAACCTGGCCGGCAGTCTCGCCGGCGTGGCGGCATTTGCCGTGATGTCGTGGCTCGAGCTTCCGCCCGCCGTGTGGTTCCTCGTGGCCGCGTCCGCCGCGCTCCCGCTCCTCGGTCGCGCGGGTCCGGCCGAGCCGGCGCCACGCCCGCTGGCGGTGGCCGTGCAGACGGTGCTCCTCGTCGCCGTGGCGGCGGGCGTGCACGTCATGAGCCGTGACACCTTCTGGTCGCCCTACTACAAGATCGCCGTCAGCCAGGCCGGCGCCGACACGGTCATCGACGTGAACGACATGTTCCATCAGTCGATGGCGCCCGTGGACCACAAGGAGTACTTCTACCAGTGGCCGTACACGGTTTTCGGCGACGTCTTCGAGGACGTGCTCGTGCTCGGCGCCGGGTCCGGCACGGATGTGGCGGCCGCGCTCAAGCACGGCGTCCGGCGCGTGGACGCCGTCGAGATCGATCCGACCATTCTGCGGCTCGGGCGCGACCGCCATCCGGACCGGCCGTACCAGGACCCGCGCGTCCACGCGGTCACGGACGACGCCCGGCACTTCCTGCGGACGTCGGATCGGCAGTACGACCTGATCGTGTTTGCGCTGGTCGATTCGCTCACGCTGCAGTCGGGGTTCTCGGGCGTGCGCCTCGAGAGCTACCTGTTCACGCGCGAGGCCTTCGAGGCCGTGCGCGACCGCCTGAAGCCGAACGGGCTCGTCGTCATCTACAACTACTTCCGCGAGCGGTGGCTGGTGGATCGGCTGGCCAACACGGCGGCCGCCGCCTTCGGTGCCGAACCGCGCGTCCACGTGCACGAGGCGCGGTCGTACCTCGGCGTGCTCATGGCCGGGCCGCGCCTGGCGACGCTCACCGCCGACCCGGTGGTGCCGGATCGCGTGACGGCGTTCGGCCAGTCTCACGAGCCAGCCCGGGCGCGACAGCATCGGCGCGATCCGTCCGTCGAACCCGCGGCCGACGACTGGCCATTCCTGTACCTGCGCGATCGTCATGTGCCGCGGCACTACATCGTGACGCTGGGCCTGATCCTGCTGGCGTCGGTCGCCTTCACGACGCCCGCGGCGCGCGGCCGTCTCGACCGGCGCGCCTGGCACTTCTTCCTCCTTGGGATGGGCTTCATGCTGCTCGAGACGAAGTCCATCACTCAGTTCGCGCTGCTCTGGGGATCGACGTGGGTCGTGGCCTCGCTGGCCATCGCCTCGGTGCTCGTCATGGCGCTCGCCGCCAACTTCGTCGTCGCCACGGGCCGGACGATCCGGCCGTGGCTCGTGGCGGCCATGCTGGTCGCGCTCCTCGCCGCCACCTACGCCCTTCCTCTCGGCCGGCTGACGTTCGAGAGCCGCGCGATCGAGTCGGTCCTGTACGCCGCGCTCGTCTTCAGCCCCATCTTCTGCGCGGGCCTCATCTTCGGCCGGTCGATCGCCCGCTCGCGCTCGCTCGCCCGCGACTACGGCATGAACCTCCTCGGGGCCATGGCCGGCGGCACGGCGGAATACCTCTCGCTCGTGACCGGGTTTCAGGTACTCATTCCCGTGATTGGAGCCGTTTATGTAGGGGCCGTGTTAATGGGGCAATGGGGCCATGGGGCAATGGGGCAATTCAATGAGGCAATGCGGCAATGATTCAATGAGGCAATGCGGCAATGATTCAATGAGGCAATGCGGCAATGATTCAATGAGGCAATGCGGCAGTGATTCAATGAGGCAATGCGGCGATGAGACCGTGGGGCGATTGCATGAGGTGACCCGGGCAATGCCGAGGCAGCGGGCCCGCATTGCCTCATTCACTCACTGAAGCATTGCGGCATTGCGGCCATTGCCCCATTGCCTCATTGCCTCATTAACTTGAGAGTCAGCGTGTTGGGCGGCGCCCCGCTGCGCGGCCACCGGCAGCACGAGCGCCATCATGACAGGCAGCACGACCAGCCCCGTCGTCCCCCAGTTGCGCCGCTGACCCGTTCTCCCGTTCACCAGTTCACCAGTTCTCCAGTTCACCCGTTACAACGAGTATCCATCTCTATACACCCGCCCCAGAAACTCGTTCGCCTCCGCGTTGTTCGTGAACTCCATTCTGGCCGCGTCGTAGTAGAGCTTCGCGTTGTTCGCGCGAAGTGACGCGACGCCGAGCAGCATGATCTCCGTGAGGTGCGCGGCGTAGTCGAAGGGGCAGGAAATCTGGTCGCGGCCACGGATCGCGTTCACCCAGTTCATCTCGTGCGACTCGTGGGGCACGCGCGCCAGCCGCTCCCTCGGCGCGCCGTAGGCGTTGTGCTGGGACGCGGGGAGGAGCCTCGGCCGCGCGCCGTACGTGTTCTGCAGCATCTTGCCCTTGCTGCCGACGTACAGCACGCCGCCCTCGCCCGACAGCCGCTCCTCGCCGAGTTCCTCGGGCTTCGGCGGCATCAGCCCGCCGTCGTACCACGTCAGCCGCACCGGCGGCATCCCATTTCTCGCCGGGAACTGGTAGTGCGTCAGCGTCGCATTCGGATAGCAGACGCCGTTGAACGGCGTCGACAGGGTCTCGATGACCGTCGGCAGGCCGAGCTTCAGCGCCCAGACCGGATGATCGACGAGGTGCGCGCCCATGTCGCCGAGCGCGCCCTGGCCCCAGTCCACCCAGCCGCGCCAGTTGAACGGGTGGTAGAGCGGGTGGTACTCGACGTCGGGCGCAACGCCGAGGAAGAGATCCCAGGAGAGCGTGTCGGGTACCGGATAGCGGCCAGCCATGGCGCCGGCGAGCCGCTGCATGACGCCGTTGTTGTTCCACCGGAGCGGCGGCTGGTCGGCGGCCGGCGCGGTCGGCCGCGGAATACCCTGCGGCCAGAAGGCGAGGGGCCGGTTCGTCCAGACGTGCACCTCGCGGACCTCGCCGATCACGCCCGCCAGAATGTACTCCTGGCCTCGGCGCGCGTCGTCCTGCGAATGGCCCTGGTTGCCCATCTGCGTGACGACCTTCTTTTCGGCGGCCTTGCGAGCGAGATGGCGCGCCTCGTGCACCGACCAGCACATCGGCTTCTGCACGTAGACGTGCTTGCCCACGTCCATCGCGGCCGACGCGATGACGGCGTGCATGTGATCGGGCGTGGCGACGATGACGGCGTCGATGTCCTTCTGCTTCTCGAGCATCTCGCGGTAGTCGCGGTAGGTCTTGAGCCGCGGGAGCTGCTCCTCGACGAAGCGGCGGAGCATGTCGGCCGACGCCGGCCTCGTCCACGTCTCGTTGGCCGCGCGCTGCGCGGCCGAGGGGCCGAAGTTCTGCCACGTCGGCTGCTGCGCCCCGCCCTGCCGCCCGGCCCCGCCCTGCCGCCCGGCGCCGCCCTGACGACCCGCCCCGCCCTGCCGGCCGGCCGAGGGCGGCGAGGCGACACTCTCACGCCAGTCGTCGAACCGGCGCTCCATGAGCCCGAAGTCGCAGTCGCAGACGGCCACGATGTTCTGGCTCATGACGGCCTGGGTGTTGTTCCCGCCCATGCCGCCGATGCCGACCGTCGCAATGTTGACGAGGTCGCTGGGCGCCTGGTAGCCGCGGCCGAGGACGTGCCGGGGCACGATGGCGATGGCGGCGCCCGTGGCCGCCGCGGTCTGCACGAACTTCCGGCGCGACACGCCGGTGTCTGGGGTGGACGCGGTGTCGTCGCTCATGCCAGGCTCCTCGTGGGGGTGTGGTTCGGCCGATGTTCGCACCGGAACGGAGACGCCGTCAATGCGGTCGTCGGGCCAGCGGTCGGGTCAGGCAGGTCGGGCCGCCGCCGCCCTTCAGGCTGATTTCGTTCCCCGGATAGACCTGGACCATCGCGCCCGCCTGCTCCAGAAGCGCTCGCGTTCGCGGGCTGCCGGCCACCATCACGCACTCGCGCGGGGCAATCGCGAGCACGTTGGCGCCCATCGAGGCAAACTCGCCGTCGGGCACCTCGACGAGGCGCATGCCGCGCTCGACGAGGCGCTCGCGAAGCGTCACCGGCATCAGGGGCGAGTAGACCACCGCGAGGTCGCGATCCACCGGGCTCAGCACCGACATCAGGTGAAAGACGTCGGTGGGACCGCGCCAGTGCGGCAGCTGCGCCACGACGACCTCCACGCCGTCGCCGACGAGCGCGGCAAACTGGCGGATGCCTTCGTCGTTGGTCCGGTACCCGCGCCCGATCACGACCGTCCGCTGGTCCACCCAGACGACGTCGCCGCCTTCGAGCCGGCCGGGCCGACGAATCTCGCCCGCAATCGGGACGCCCCAGTCGCGGAGCGCCGCGCCGTGCGCGGCCGGCTCCCACGCGCGCTGCGCCTTGCCCATGCTGCCCAGCACGACGCCCGCGGGCGCGAGCGCCGACGCGTCGCGCGTGTAGATCGCGTCGAGCCCCGTGCCCTTCGCCGGCGGCAGGAACCGGATTTCCGCGCCGGCCGCCGCGATCAGTTCGACAAAGCGATCGTATTCCTCGATCGCGCGGGGGACGTCGGGTTCGGCCGTGTACCCGAGCGCGCGCCAGTCGGCCGGCGCGTCGCCCGCGAAGGCGTCACGCGCGTGCTTGACCAGGAATTCCGTGACCAGGCCGGTTTCGGACAGCGCCGCAGGCGGCGGGCTCATGGGGCGGGCACCCGGCGGCGCCTGACGATCCAGAAGTAGACCGGCAACCCGGCCAGGATCAACGCGGCGCCCCACTGCAGCACCTCGCGGCCGGCGCCGATGATGGCGACGACCGCGTAGACGAGCGCCAGGAGCGCCACGGCGGTCGCCCCAGACGACCCGCGCCCCCGCGGGGACGCCGGCGCCCCGTCGCGGCCGACGAGCGCCGCCAGCGAACAGAAGAAGTACGGCACGAGCGTGCTGAGCGTCGAGAGGAGAATCATGCGGGTGAAGAGCGTCACGAGTCCCCGTTCCTCTCCGCCGCCGCCCGCGCCGACCGTCTGAACGAGGTCCGTCAGGATGAGCAGCGTGCTCATGACGCCGCCCACGACAAAGGCCGCGACCGGCGTGCCGCGGCCCGAGCGGCGGCCGAAGAACGCGGGAAACAGCCGGTCGGCGGCCATCGCCATGGGCAGCTGACCGACCATCAGCGTCCAGCCGTTCAAGGCGCCGAGGCAGGACACGGCCGCGCCGATCGCGATGACGCCCGCGCCGAGCGTGCCGGCGATCGCACGCGCCGCGTCCGCAAAGGGCGCCGTCGTCGTCGCCAGCGCCTGGGCTGGCACGAGCGCCATGACGCCGACCGTGCTCACGACGTAGATCGCCGCGGCGGCGACGGTCCCGACAACCGTCGCGCGGGGAATCACGCGATCGGGATCCTTCACCGACCCTGCCGGGATCGTCGCGGACTCGAGGCCAAGGAACGCCCAAAGCGTGAGCGTTACGACGGCCATCAGGTCCCCACCCGCCGCCGGCCGGCCGGCCGACGCCGGCGTCGTGATGACGTCCGGGCTGAAGTAGACGAGGCCTGCCAGCCCGACGAACGCGAGCGGCAGGGCCTTGAGCACGGTTGTGACGACCTGCACGCGCCCGGCCGTCCGCACGCCCCGCGCATTGACGAACGCAAACAGCCACACGGCGGCGATCGCCGTGAGCGCCGCCGGCACGCGCGCCCGGACTATCGACGGCACGAACGGGTCGAGGTACCCGACAAACGCCACCGCAAGCGCGGCGTTCGCGCACCAGATCGAGATCCAGTAGCCCCAGCCGACGAGAAAACCGAAGAGGTCGCCGAACGCGCGGCGGGTGTACGCGTACGGCCCGCCGGCGGCGGGATGCGCGCGCGCCAGCCGGGCGAAGACCAGGGCCAGCATGACGCTGCCGGCCGCCGACACGCCCCAGCCGCCGAGGCCAAGCCCGCCGTAGGGCGCGAGCGACGCGGGCAGAAGAAACACGCCCGAGCCGATCATGTTCCCCACGACGAGCGCGACGGCCGTCCAGAACCCCAGTTCGCGCCTGGTCTCGGTCACGCGGGCCTACTGATCCTTCGGGACGACGCTGAACGGCAGCGCGTAGTCGCGATCGGCCCACCGGAGACGGAGCGTGCCACCGCCGCCCGGTCCGGGCTCGATGACGAACGTCAGGCGTTCGACCGGCGTGTCGAGCCGGGACGCGGTCATGGGCAGGCTGAAGAGGTCCCGCGCGGGTCGATACTCCGTGTGAAAGAGGTTGATCTCGGCGTTCAGGATGAACCGGAACACCGGATCGCCGGGCACCGTGTAGATCGTGTAGTCGCCAGCCGGCACGACATGCGACGCGAACCGGAGCGGCGCGCTGGTCGTGAGGACCGTGCCTTCGTCGGCGCCCGGCATCCACCAGCGGTTCCACGGCACGAGACCGCCCCAGATGTCGCGCCCGCGCACCGACGGCTGACCGTACTCGATCGCCAGCCGGCATCCGTCGACAACGGCGGCCGCCACGGTGCGCGGACTGCGGCGCTCGGTGTCCGGATGCCGCGGCGGCCGCACGCTCCGGATGAACGACACGATGGCTGCCGGCAGCTCCGGCATGACGGGCAGCGCGGGATCGCCGTAGGTCGCCAGGTTGCCCGCCCGATCCGCCGGCGCCGTCCTGAAGACGTGGTTCATCCCCTCAATCACGCGAAGCGCCGCGTCGGGACGGGCGGCTTTCAACGCCTCGGCCTCCGCGACGCCCACCTGGATGTCCGTCGTGCCCTGAACGACGAGCGTCGGCGCGCGGAGCCGCCGCAGCTCCTCGTCGGCCCGGTAGGCCAGCCACGAAATCAGGTACGGCTGCACGCTCGGCCGGTACAACGACGCGAGCATCGGCGGCACCGGCTCGAACGTCCGGCCGGCCTCCAGGGCCGCGAGAATCGCTTCGCTCGTCTCCCAGAGTTTGGGCGCAACGCTCAGCTGCGGGCGAAGCTGGTCGCGCAGCACGTCGGACGCGCGCCGCGCCACGCCCGCGATCGACACGAACGCGTCGGCGCGGGCGGCCCGCGCCGCGAGCATGCCGATGAGCGATCCCTCGCTGTGGCCGATGACGGTCACGCTCGCAAAGCGCGCGTCGTTGCGCAGCTTCGTGATCCAGGCCTGGGCGTCCTCCACAAAGTGCTCGAACCGGAGGTCGGCTTCGCGAAGCCCGGTCACCATGCTGGCCGCCACGCCGCGCTTGTCGTAGCGGACCGACGCGATGCCCTCCGCGGCGAGCGCCTCGGCCAGCAGTCGGTACATGTTGTTCCTGCCCGGCAGGGCCGGCGAATTGCCGTCGCGGTCGGTCGGACCCGATCCGGCGATGATGAGCGCGACCGGCACCTGCCGCCCGTCCGAGGCCGGCATCACCAGCGTGCCGGCAATCGTGCCCCCAGCCACCTTCAGCTCGACAGGCGTGGCGCGCTCGCCCTGCGCGGCGACCGCCTCGAGCATCGGGTCGCCATGATCCTCGCGGACGGCCGGCGCGCGCTCCATCGCATCGAGGCTCGTGTCGAACGCGCGGATTGCGGCCGCGATTGTTTCGACGGCCCGCACGTAGAAGTCCACGGTCATCGTCTCGTAGTCGTCGGTGACCTTGTGGTGATTCGCGAAGTCCTCGACGCCGAAGTACAGGCACGGAATCTTCGCCTGGCAGAAGGCGTAGTGATCCGACGCGCGCGTCCAGTCCTCGATGTCCCGCGCCGCCGGATCGTCGTGACCCATGATGAGCTTCACACGCGCGCGCGCGGCCACGCGCTCGATGACCGGCTTCAACGCGGGCTGTTGCCTCGTGCCGGCGACGAAGAGCATGTCGGCCGGGTCGCGCCCGATCATGTCGATGTTGATGTTCAGGGCGAGCGCGGCCCGGTCGACCGGCGGCGACCGCAGGAACGCGTTCGCGCCCTCCCGTCCAGACTCTTCCGCGTCGAGCGCGGCAACAAGGAGCGCGTGCCGGGGTCGCGCCGCGCGGAAGTGGCTCGCCAGCGCCAGGAGCGCCGCCGTGCCGGACGCGTTGTCGTTGGCGCCGTTGTAGACCTGGCCGGACGGGCTGACGCCGATGTGGTCGTAGTGCGCCGTGACCACGATGTAGCGGCCCGGGTGCGCCGTCCCGGCCACGAACCCGACGACGTTCGCCGCCGTGCGGGACTCGCCGTGCGCGCCGAGCGCGAACGGCTGCTCGAACGACGTGCCAAAGGGCGCGAGGCCGGCGGCCTTGAAGCGCTCGACCAGGTACGCGCGGGCCTTGAGCCCGCCCGCCGTGCCGGCGCGGCGGCCCTGCATGTCGTCGGACGAGAGCGCACGCAGGTCCTGCAGAAGCTGGTCGGCGTCGAAGACATCGCTCTTCGGCGCCTGCGCGCGTCCGAACGCCAGCGCGCTCGTCACCACGATCAGGGCCGCAGCGGCGGCGAGGGCTCGTTTCATGGGTGACAGGATATACTGGCGCGCTCGTACGTCCCGGACGGACCTGCCGGGACGGTCTGGAGCAGCATGCGTCGACGGGACTTTCTCGCGGGGGCGATGACGGGCGTCGTCGGATCGGCCGCCGGCAAGATCGCGTGGGACCGGTTCGCCCCGCGCGAGCTGGCGGGCCGCACGCTGCCGGCCGACGCGCGCATGAGCTTTTCCCAACAGGGTGAGGACATCGTCCTCTACCACGCGCTGCGCGACGTACTCAGGCTCGAGCGCGCCACCTACATGGACGTGGGCGCGGCCCATCCGGTCAAGGCGAGCAACACCTACCTGCTCTACTGGTCGGGCGATCGTGGCGTGCTGGTCGAGCCGAATCCGATGTTCGTGGATCTCCTGCGAAAGGCACGCCCCCGCGACACCGTCCTTCAGGCCGGCATCGGCGTGACGGACCAGGCCGAGGCCGACTACTACGAGATCCGGGACAACCCCTGGCTGAACACGTTTTCCGCCGAGACCGCGGCGCGTCTCCGGACGGAGCAGGGCGACCAGATCGTCGAACGCGTCGTCAAGATGCCGCTCGTCAACATCAACCGCGCCATCGCCGAGCACCTCGGCGCGGCGCCGGATCTCCTGTCGACCGACGTCGAAGGGCTCGACGCCGCGATCATTCGCGCGCTCGATCTGGACCGCTTCCGCCCCGGCGTGATCTGCTGCGAGGGCGTGCCGATGTTCGCCGGCGCCCGCCACTCCGAAATCGCGACGTACCTGCTGTCGCAGGGCTACGTCCTCCGCGGCGGTTCCATGGTGAACTCGGTCTTCGTCGACGGACGCCGCCTGAACGAGTAGCTACCGCGCGTCGAGCTTGCGGCCCGCGTTCAGGCTGTCGAAGCTCAGAATCGCGTTCCACACCATGAAGTAGCTGCCGATCGTCTCGCCGCGCCAGATCGGATTGGTCGCGAAGAGGACGAGGTGTCCGCGTGCCTTGGGCACGTCGACGACCACCGGTCGCTGCGCGATGTCGCCGCCGCCCTGGAGCAGACCGGAGACCAGCAGCGCGTTCTGGTCCGCAAACCGCAGCGCCACGCGCGGGCGCTGGTCCGGCGGAATGATGTTCAGCGGAGACCGCAGCTGCTCGTCCGTCGGGATGGCGTACTGCCACGGCTGCGGCGTCGGGGGCCGGGGCGGCGCCTGGTTGCGCGGGTTGAGCTGGGGCATGCCCTGCGGCTGATCCGGGTCGTCCGGCGTGCCGCGACCGGTCGCGCGGGCCGGCGCGCCGCCTCGTCCGCCGCCGGCGGCGCCACCGCCCCCGCCGCCGCCCCGCCCGCCGCCCATCGTGGCGCTCACGCTGAAGCTCCCGCCGGCGTCGCTGTACATCGCCAGGTTGTCGGGAATGCCGTACACGATCGGGCTCGCGTCGTCGACGAGCCGGGTTCGGAGGAGCGAACCCACGACCCGCGACCCCGCGCCGGCCGTGTTCGTGCTGATGCCGTGCGTGAGGCCGAACTGAATGGCGAACGTGGCGCTCGTCGCCGATCCGACGAACACACCGCCCTGATCGATGAACGCCTCGAGGTGCATGAGGCCCTGCCAGCCCAGCCCCGGCCGCATGTCGTCGGTCTCGTCGATGCCGCCAAGGTTGGGCGTATCGGGCGTGGACGTCCACGGCATCGGGTTGCGCCAGAGAGGCATCCCGTCGATCACGGCCTGGCCGGCGCCGCCGCCCGGCGCGAAGAGGATCACGTCGTACTGGCTCCGGAGGTTCGGCTCGCGCGAGACGTCCTGCACGCTGATGTAGTCGTACGGCACGCCGTTGAAGTCGAGCGCCTGCCGCCACCAGCCCTCAGTCTGGGTGCTCAGCCACGTGTGCATCAGCGCCACGCGAGCGGCGCGCGCCGGGTGCGTGGGCACGGACGGCGCCGCGGCGACACCGTAGGCCTTGAGTCCGAGCTCGCCGGTCACCGCGTGCAGGTCCGCTTCGGGAACGCCGCGGATGATGAACGACCCGCGGTTGAACGTGCGGCCGGCGGCCTCGAACGGCTCCTCGGCCATCTGGATGTCGGCCGACCGGAGCCGGTAGCGCAAGGTCACGAGCGCGTTGTCCGCGTTGTGATTGACGAGGAACACGGTCGAGCCGGCGCCGGCCACGACGCCGCCGGCCGCGCGCGCCGGGCTCTTCACGAGCTCGACCGGCACGTCGAGCACCTTGGGATCGAGCACCCGGACGGCCTGTACGCCAAACGCCTCGGGGAACGTCCAGCCGGTGTCGTCGTACGGATTCGACTGCGGGTCGTTTGGCGCCCAGTACTGATAGTCGAGCAGCGCGTCGGCGATGCGCGAGTAGGGCTGGTCCATCCGAACGAGGTAGGTGCCGGCCGGAAACTCGCGGGTCTCGAGCGCGGGGCCCGCCGGCGCCGCCGGTTCGTTGGCGCCGGCGCCGGTCCCGCCGCGTCCGCCACCGCCTTCGCCGGCCGCGGCACCGCCGCCGCCTCGCCCGCCGGCCGGCCGGCGCACGGGCACCTGCACCGAAAACGCCGACGTCGCGCGCGAGATCTCCACGTGCTGCTTCTGCAGGACGCGAAGGAGCTCGGCCTGCGCGCCCGGTCGCGGATCGGCGGCCGGCAGCACGTAGGCGGCGGGCCCCTCCATGCGCGCCTTCACGATCGATCGCTTGCTCTTGTCGTAGAAGTTGCGCAGGAAGTACAGGCGGTTCGTCGCCAGGTAGTTCAGCGAGACCAGGAGCCCCGTCATTTCGTAGTTGTTGTTGTTGCGGAGCGACCACTTCACGTACGGCAGCGGCGGGTTCTGCCGGTACCACGTCCGGGTCGTTTCGCCCGGCGAGAGCGTGCGGTCGAGCGTGTCCGCGGTGCCGCCGTTGCCGAACGTCTCGTACAGCCGGCTGATGCCGTTGTGGGTCGCGGCAATGAACATCAGGTAGCCGGGCGACCACGTGTCGAAGTTGCCGAAGGCGTAGACGCCGGGCATCCCCATCCGCGTCATCTCATTCACGTTGTTCCAGCCGATGAGCTGCCACTCGTTCGTGAGGATCGGGTCGAGCCAGGCGTTGTAGGGACCGTCGCCGATGGTGTTGTCGTAGAGGAACGACCCTGACTCGTGGAGGTCGTGCAGGACCTGCGCCTTCCAGTCCACGTAGGTGTTGAGCACGTGCTCGGTGAGCTTGAGCGTCACCGCCATGGCGTCGCGGTTGTTGTCGTGCGCGACGTACTTGCCCCAGTAGATGAGGCCGGGCACCGTCTTGTCCGGGTTCTTCTTGCGGTAGTTGTAGAGGTCGACCATTCGATCGCGGCCATCGACCTCGACGACCGGCGTGATGAGCGTGATGACGTGCTCGCGGATGTTCCGGACGTACGGGCTCTCGTCCACGGCGATCCGGTAGGCCAGCTCCATGAGCGCGGTCGGCGCGCCGGCTTCCGGCGAGTGAATCGTGCCGGTGATGTAGTACACCGGGGCCGCGCGACGCGCGATCTCGTCGGCCACGGCGTCGTTCATCTGGATCGTCCGCGGGTCGGCCAGGCGGGCCAGGTCGGCCCGGTTCGCGTCGAGACGCGCGAGGAGCGCCTCCGAGGCGACCGCAACCGCCAGCAGCTCGCGCCCCTCTTCGCTCTGCCCGATCGTGTAGACCCGCGCGCGCGGCGTGGCCTTCGCGAGCCGCCGCATGTACTCGTGGACCTCCGTGGTATACGGCAGCTTGCCCGGCGCGCCGGCAATGTCCCCGAGCACGGCGGCGGGCGTCGGCACGCCCTTCGCGGCCGGCATGTAGTCGACCAGCGGAGACAGGAAGAACGTCTCCGTCGTGTACTCCTTGATCTTCCGGGTGTACTCCTCGTCGAGGGCCTGATTCGGATCGCGGCCGGGCCGCGCGGTACTGAGATCGACGGGCGTGGATCGCGCGGCCTGACGGGCCTGCTCGGCCAGGACCAGGACCGGCATCATGGCGAGCGCGCACCCCAGAACGAGGCGTCGGACGGAAGTCGGAACAGTCATGCGCAGATGGTAGCCGAGGTCATTTCGCGTACTCCACCACGAACCGGCGCACGCCGTCGGTGACCATCTCGGCAAACGACCGCTCGACGAGGCCGTGCTGCGTGAAGGCGTCGAGCTCGCTCCGGGTCAGCGGCCACGGCAGCTCGCCCATCGGCTCGTCGGGCTCGCGGCCGCGGCACACCACGAGCAGGCGGCCGCCGGGCGCCACGAACCCGGCCACCGAGGCCACGGCCCGCCCCTGCGGTTCCTCCCGCATGGTCTGCAGCGTGTTGCACTCGAGCACGACGTCGAAGTGCCCCTGCCAGGTCGCCGGCGGCTCGAGCAGATCGGCGACCTGGTAGGACACGGGCGACTCGGGAAAGCGCCGGCGGCACCAGTCGATGGCGGCCGGCGCGATGTCGAAAGCGGTCACCCGGCCGCCCGCGCGTGCGAGGAGCTCGGCGTCGTCACCAAGGCCGCAGCCCACGACGAGGCAGGATCGGCCTCGAAGGTCCGGCCGCGCGGCGGCCAGCCAGGCTTCGAGCTCGGGACGCGGCGCCATGCGCGCCCAGGGGATCAGATCGGGGTGGTCCTTCGCCTCTCGATAGAGCGCGTCGAACCAGCCGGTCGGATCGCCGTGCCGTTCGTACTCGTCCTGGAGCGCCCGCGCACGGTCGCGATCGGCATCCACGGGGCCCTCACCGACGGTCACGCGCCACGCCGCGGAGCGATCATCGCCGTCCTCTTCTCGATTTCTCGAAGAGCGCGATGAATGTCTCGACGGGCGTGCCCGCGACCGACGCGCCAATCGCCTCGAGGGCGAGGTCGTCGGCCCGGCGGAATCGAATGCAGGAGCGCCCCATGTCGAGTGTCTTGCCGGCCTTCCTGAAGCCGTCGCGCAGCTTGCGCGCGGCCGTGACGCCGGCGTACGCGCCCATCAGATAGAGCGCCAGGTGATGCTTCTGAGCTGCGAGCGCCGCGTAGCAGAGCGGCTGGCCGTTGTAGGTGTCGGGGTACCGGCTGAGCGGCACCTCGTAGGTGATCATGCCCCAGTTGATCGACTCGCGGTACCCCTTCGGCAGGTGACGCTTGACGACGCGTCGGACCTTCGCCAGCTCGCGGCGGCGCTCGGGCGGCAGCGCCGCCAGATACGCGGCCGGCGTCGTCGCTCCGGTCTTGAACATCGCGGGCGAGTATAGCGCGCACCGGGATAGGATCGCGCGACGCTTCTTCGAGGGCCGAACTCGTGACTCCTGACGACTTCCGCCGCTACGGCCATCAACTCATCGACTGGATCGCCGACTACCGCACGCGCGTGCCTGGCCTGCCCGTCATGTCGCCGGCGGCCCCGGGCGACGTCCGGCGGCGGCTGCCGGCGTCGCCGCCCGACGCGCCAGAGCCGTTCGAGGCGGTGCTGCGCGATCTCGACGCCACCGTCGTGCCCGGTCTCACACACTGGACCCATCCGCGATTCTTCGGCTACTTCCCGTGCAACGGCGACCTCGCCAGCGTCCTCGGCGACCTCGCCAGCACCGGCCTCGGCGTCCTCGGTCTGGCGTGGCAGGCGAGCCCGGCGCTGACGGAAATCGAGGAAGTGGCCACCGACTGGCTGCGCCAGATGCTCGACCTCTCGGTGTCGTGGAGCGGCGTGATTCACGACACGGCCTCGACGTCGACGCTGGTGGCCCTCCTGTGCGCGCGCGAGAAGCGCACGGGGTACAGCCTCGCGCGCGGCGGTCTCCAGGCGGAGCGGGCGCCGCTGACGGTGTACGTCTCGGCCCACAGCCACAGCTCCGTCGAAAAAGCGGCGCTCCTCGCCGGCTTCGGCCGCGAGCACGTCCGCCTCGTGGCGCACGACCGCGACTGGGCGATGCAGCCCGACGCGCTCGAGGCGGCGGTGCGGGCCGATCGCGCGGCCGGACGCGTGCCGTGCGCCGTCGTGGCCACCACCGGCACCACGACCACGACGGCCATCGATCCGATCGCGGATCTCGCCGCGGTGGCCGCGCGACACGATCTCTGGCTGCACGTCGACGCGGCCATGGCCGGGTCCGCGATGATCCTGCCCGAATGCCGGTGGATGTGGCGCGGCATCGAAGACGCCCACTCGATCGTGGTCAACCCCCACAAGTGGCTGGGCGCGGCGTTCGACTGCACGGTGTACTTCGTCCGCGATCCCGCGGACCTGATTCGGGTCATGTCGACCAACCCGAGCTACCTCCAGACCGCGGCCGATCGCGAGGTCAAGAACTTCCGCGACTGGGGCATTCCGCTCGGGCGGCGGTTCCGCGCGCTCAAGCTCTGGTTTCTGATTCGCGAACAGGGCGTGTCGGGCCTGCAGGCCCGCCTGCGGCGCGACCTGGCCAATGCGGCCTGGCTCGCCGAGGAGGTTCGCCGCACGCCGGCCTGGCGGCTCCTCAACCGCGTCGTCCTGCAGACGATCTGCGTGCGGCACGAGCCGCCCGGCCTCGGCGGCGACGACCTGGATCGCCACACGCTCGGCTGGGTCGACCGGGTGAATCGATCCGGCGCGGCCTATCTCACGCCGGCCCTCCTCGACGGCCGCTGGATGGCCCGCGTCTCCATCGGATCGCTCGGCACCGAACGGGCGGATGTCGAGGCGGTGTGGGAAGAGATGAGGAAACTGGTGAACTGGTGAACTGGTGAACTGGAGAGCTGAGGAACTCGGGAACTGAGGGGAACGACTCGACCGGTTGCCCGCATCCGCCCGCAGCTCTTGCGCGCCGGCACAGGTGTCGCAACAAATCACCGAGCGGCTTGCCGGGCGCGATCGTCGAGGGAGATCGCCTCGAGGTTGTCAGTCGTTATTGAAGAGGCCGACGAAGCCGAGTTCTGGTTCGGAGTGGTGCTCGAGCTCGAATATGGTCGGCCGGAACCTGCCGCCACGCTGCGACACGAGGCCACGGAGCTGATCGCTATCTTCAGCGCTTCGAGGACCACAGTCCTGGGCCGGACCAAGCCACGCTAGCAAGACAGGGACTCAGTTCACCAGTTCTCCAGTTCTCCAGTTTCCCAGTTCTCCAGTTTCCCATGTCAGAATGGCTGCGAATCCCGTGGCCGACGCCGCTCGTCCGCCCTTGCCCGATCCGCTGCTCGTCGTGGAAGACGATGCGGCGCAGCGTGTCGGGCTGCAGCAGCTCCTGAAGAGCTGGGGGTTCGACGTGGACGCCGCGGCCAATGGCGAGGAGGCGCTGGCGCGGGCGGCCACCGCCCGGCCGTCGATCGTCCTGACCGACCTCGTCATGCCGAGGATGGGCGGCCTCGACCTCTTGAAGGCGCTCCGCCAGCAGTACGACGCCGATGTCACGGTCGTCCTGATGACGGCGCAAGGCACGGTCGAGACGGCCGTGGAGGCCATCAAGCAGGGCGCCTACGACTACCTCACCAAGCCCGTCGATCCGCAGCGTCTGAAGATCCTGCTGGATCAGATCGTCGAGCGGCACGACACGCTGCGCGAGATGCGCGCGCTCCGGCGTCAGCTTCAAGAGCGCGGAACGTTTGGCCGGCTGATCGGCGCGAGCCTGGAGATGCGCAAGATCTACCAGGTCATCGAGCAGGCGGCGCCCACGGCCGCCTCGGTGCTCGTCAGCGGCGAGTCGGGCACCGGCAAGGAACTGGTCGCGCAGACCATTCACCAGGTCAGCCCGCGGGCCTCGCAGCCGTTCGTGCCGCTCAACTGTGCCGCGATCCCGGACACGCTGCTCGAATCCGAGCTCTTCGGCCACGAGAAAGGCGCGTTCACAGGCGCCATCGCGCGCCGGCAGGGGTGCTTCGAGCTGGCGCATCGGGGCACGCTCTTTCTCGACGAAATCGCGGAGATGACGCCGACCACGCAGGCGAAGCTGCTCCGTGTGCTGCAGGAGCGCACGTTTCGCACGCTCGGTGGCACGCGCGAGCAGGCCGTGGACATTCGCGTCATCGCGGCGACGAACCAGGACCCGACCGATGCCGTGCGCCAAGGCAAGCTGCGGGAGGACCTGTACTATCGGTTGAACGTCTTTGCCATCCGGCTGCCGCCCCTGCGCGATCGAAAGGACGATGTCCCGCTGCTCGCCCAGGCGTTCATCAAGGAGTTCAACGCCCGGAACGCCCGCGAGGTGGCCGGCGTGTCCGACGAGGCCATGCGCCTGCTCGAGCGGTGCCACTGGCCGGGCAACGTGCGCGAGCTGCGCAACGTGATCGAGCGGGCGACCATCGTCGCGAAGGGCGCGCTCCTCGTCCCGGCGGACCTGCCGCCGCTTGCGGGACCGGCTCCGGCCGCCGGTCCGGCCAGAGGCCGCGGTCTGGCGCCGGGCACGACCGTCGACGAGGTCGAGCGGCAGCTCATCGACGTCACGCTCCAGCACACGAACGGAAACAAAACGCGCGCGGCCGAGATGCTCGGCATCAGCCTGAAGACGCTCCATAACAAGCTCAACCGGATGAAGCTCGAGCAGGGACGCGAGCGATCGGAGTAGCATCGGCCCGATGCGGCTGAGCATCAAGACCAAGCAGGTTGCCGGCGTCACGGCGCTCGTCGGTCTGGCCGTCGCCGTGATGAGCGGCTGGTACCTGACGCTCCTCGTGCAGGTGCTGTTCGCCGAAAGCCACGCCCGGGCGGAGATGCTCGTCAAGACGGCCTATCAGCGGGCGTTCGGCGTCCTGGCCGCCCTGCCCGCCGGCGAGGACCCCAGCCTCGGGCTGCGCAACGACCCGGGGCTGCGCGCGATCCTCGAGTCCAACGTCTATTCGAAGGACCTGCTCTATGCCGCGATCGTGGATCCCGCCGGCGTGATCGTCGCGCACGACACGGTCACGCGCATCGGACAGGCGCTGCCGCCGGCCGGCGATCTCAGCGCGCTCGTCGACACCGGGTCGATCGTCGAAACCTTCCGGACGATGTATACGCCGGGGGCGCTCGAAGTCCGCCAGCCGCTGCTCTTCGGCACGGAGGATCTGGGCTCGATCCGCGTCGGCGTGTCCACGCTCCTCCTGCGCGGCGTGTTCGAGGAGCAGGGGCGCACGGTGCTCCTCACCGACCTCGCCATCCTGCTCGGCGCCAGCCTCCTGGCCATGCTCCTCGCCCAGATCGTGCTCCGGCCCATTCACGTCATCCGGGGCGGCCTGGCGCGCCTCGGCCGCGGCGAGGTGGACGTCAACGTCGAGCTGCCGGCCGACCGCGACCTCGGCGATCTCGGCGACTCGTTCAAGCAGGTCACCGCCAGGCTCGCCGCCGGTCGCTCGGAGCTGGCCGGCCAGAAGGCCACGCTCGAGTCCGTCGTCGATCGCCTGGAGGACGCCGTTGCGCTCTTCGCGCCCGATGGCACGCTTCTCTTTGCGAATCCGGCGATGCGACCGGCGCTGGGCGGCGCGACCGGCGCCCTACACACGCTCCTGCCGGCCGAGCACCCCTACCGGGCGGCCGTCGAGGCCGCGTACGCCAGGCGCGAGCCCGCGGCGGGCGACGTCTCGCCGGCGGCCGTTGACGTGCCCGGCATCGGCGAGCGCCTGATCCTGGCCCGAGCCGTCGCCGACGCCGAAGGCCGCACGATTGCCGTGATGCTGGTCGCCCGCAACCTCGAGTACCTCACCGAGGTCGAGTCCACGCTCAGCTACTCCCGCAAGATCGCGGCGCTCAGCCGGCTCACGGCCGGCATCGCCCACGAAATCAAGAACCCGCTCAACGCAACGATGATCCACCTCGAGCTGCTGAAGATGAAAGTCTCCGCGGCGCCCGACGCGCTCGAGCACGTGTCCGTGATCGCGAGCCAGGTGCGGCGGCTGGACGAGGTCGTCCAGGGCCTGCTCAAGTTCACGCGTCCGGAGGACCTGCGCCTCGAACCGGTCTATCTGGCGCAGCTCGTCGACGATCTGATGCCGGTGGTGCAGGCCGAAGCGGCGGCCAGCGGCGTCGATGTCAAGGTCGACGTGCCGGAGAACCTGCCGCCGGCGCAGGCCGACCCGCGCCTGCTCTCGCAGGCGTTGCTCAATCTCGCCCTGAACGCCTGCCAGGCCATGCCGACCGGCGGCCGGCTGCGGATCGCCGCACGCGCGCGGCCCGGACGATGGCTGGAGATCGAGTTCGAGGACACCGGAGTCGGCATCGCGGCCGAAGACCTGCCGCGGATCTTCGACTTGTACTTCACGCGGCGGCCCCAGGGCAGCGGCATCGGCCTGTCGCTCGTCTATCGCACCGTGCAGCTCCACGATGGCGACATCGAGGTCCAGTCCGTGCCCGGACGCGGCACGACGTTCCGGGTCCAGCTCCGGCAGGCGCGCACGATTCTCGCGCCCGCGATGGCGGCGCCTGCGTCATAATGGACGACGACAGGCTCCCCGCCATGCCGCTCGTGTTACCTGCACGCCTGGGCCGAATCTCGATACAAGGCGCGTTCGTGTGCCTGGCATTCGTCGCCGGCACGATGACGGCCGCGGGATGCCTGCGCACCGAAGCGAAGACGCCGGGACCGGCGCCGGCGCTGGCCGTGCCGACGCCGCCGTCGCGCACGCTGGTGCCGTCCACGGTCGAGCCCGAGCCCGTTCCGCCGTCGGCGAGCGCGGGCGCGGCGACCGACCCGCCGTCACGCCCCACCGAGCCGCCCCCGGCCGCCCGTACGCCGCCGCCGCCCGCGACGCCGCCGACCACCCCGCCGACGCCGGTCGTCGACACGCCGCCGCCCGTGCTGCAGACGACGGCGAATGTCAGCGCGCTCGAGGCGCGCGTGCGCGAGATTCTGCTGGAGGCCGAACAGCGCCTCAACAAGGTGAAGCCCGACGCCCTCTCGCGCGAGGCGCGCGACCACTTCAATACGGCGTGGAGCCACGTGCGCACCGCCAAGGAAGCGATCGGCTACAGGAATTTCGTGTTCGCCAAGGAGCTGGCTGAAAAAGCGCTGGCGCTCGCCCGGCAGCTCGTCAAGTAGCGGCGGCGACGCCGGCTACTTCCATTTGCCCTTCCAGTCGTCCCACTGCTCTTCCAGCCCCGCGAGCGCGGCGCGCGCGTCGCCGCCGGCGGCCAGCTGCCTGGCGCGTTCGGGCAGCAGCACCAGCGTGACGAATCGATCGAGGTCGGCGCGCAGCTGCACGCCGGGCGGCCCGAGGAAGCGCGCGCGCGCCCAGCCGGACAGCGACGCGCCCCACGCCCGCTCGAGATCGTCGGCGCCGCGCGCCGCGGCGGCCAGCCAGTAGAGCGCCGCCGCCAGCGGGCGCGGCCGCGCGATCTCGCGCTCGGCGCGGGCCAGAATACGCGCGTAGATCGGGCCGCGCGCCGCAAACGGGCTGAACTGGGCGCGGCGGTCGAGCGTGACGGCCCACCACTCGAACAGGAGCTCGCGGGTCGGCGGGTCCAGATCGTCGGCGCGCGCCAAGGCCTGCTCGAACTGCTCGGCCGCCGCCGCGTAGCAGCCGTCGAGGCAGCCTTCGAGGTAGAAGGACTGCCCGAGGCCGACGAGAAACTCCACCTGGTCGCGGGGCGCGAGCAGCCACTCGTTGACGCCTTTCAGGGCCTCGCGCGCATCGGCGAGATCGGAGGCCACGCGCGTCTTGTCGAAGCGCTCGAGATACGCGCGGGCGAGCACGACCGCCGCCGCATTGGCGAGCGCCGGCACGCGCCGCGCCTCCATCGCGGCCTGGATCGCCAGGTCCAGCTTCTGCTCGTTGTAGTACTGCCGCGCGCGCGCGAGCGCATCGCCGGTGGGCTTCTGCGCCCCGAGCGCACCGGGTGCCGACACAGCCAGCACGAACGCCAGGCCGGTCGCAAGCCATCGATCGGTGTGCATGACGGTCGGAAACCCGGCGACGACTTCTCGCGCCCGGGCTTTTGACTCAGTAACTCTTACACACTCCCCGGCGCGCGCGTCAAAAAAACCCGCTGTACGCGGACGATTCCGCCCCAGGTCCAGTTGGCAAGGAAGTTGAAGGAAGGGACGACGTGCGGCGTACTTACATGGTTGTCCTTGCGGTCGCGGCACCGCTGGCGATTGACCCGGCCGGCTTCGGCGCGGCTCAGGATCCGCCGAAGCCGCCAACGTTTCGCACGGGCGTGAGCCGCGTCGCGGTGGCCGCGACGGTCCGCGATCGCAAGGGCCGCCCGGTTCCGAACCTCACGTCCAAGGATTTCGAGCTCGTCGACAGCGGCATGAGCCGCCAGATCGCCGAATTCCGATCGGAGACATCGCCTGTCAGCCTCGCGATCCTCGTCGACGACAGCGGCAGCATGGTCGTCGGCCAGAAGCGGCAGGCCGCGCGAGAGGTGGCCGACCATCTGATTCACTGGCTGACGCCGGGCACCGATCGGGTCGCGCTCTTTGCGTTCCACCAGTACCTCGACGAGCTGCAGCCGCTTGCCCCGGCGCCGGGCCGCGTGCGCGAGGAGTTCGACCGGCTGCAGTCCTACGGCAAGACGAAGCTGTACGACGCGATCGCCGAGGCGGGCCGGCAGCTCGCCGCGCAAGGCGGGCCGCGCCGGGCGCTCGTCGTGCTGACCGACGGCGCCGACAACGCCAGCCGGCTGACGCCCGGCGAGGTGTCCGGGCTGGCCAGCTCGATCGACGTCCCGGTCTACGTCGTCGTCGTCGTCTCGCCGCTGGATCGGCCGGATCAGAACCCGCTGAAGGGGAAGGAAGTGGCGGCGCTCGTGGAAGGCCGGCTGGGCGACCTGGCGCGGTGGACGGGCGGCGATATCTTCGCGGCCATCAGTCCCGCGTCGAGCAGTGTCGCCGCCCGGCAGATCGTCACCGAGCTGCGCCACCAGTACCTGATCACGTTCGAACCGAGCCGGGTGCCGGGCTGGCACCCGATCGACCTTCGCGCCCGCGACAGGGGGCTCGTCGTGCGCGCGCGCAGCGGGTACATCGTGCAGAGCTCTCCAGATCGACCGGTTGTTTTTTGAGGAGGCGTCACATGCGGAAGTCGTTGTTTGTCATCGGCCTGAGCGCGCTTGCCGTGGGCTCCACGGCGTGCGCCAGCAAGGGCTTTGTCAATGAGCAGGTCGGCGGTGTCGGCAAGAAGGTCGACTCGCTCAGCCAGTCGCTCGAGGAAACGCAGGAGCGGACGCGGCAGAACGAGGGGCGAATCTCGGAGGTCGACCAGAAGGCGGGCGCGGCACGGAGCGCCGCGGACCAGGCGCAGCGGACGGCGACGACCGCGGGCCAGGCGGCGAATGCCGCCGATGCGAAGGCCGCTGCCGCCGCCGATGCGGCGCGCATGGCCGGCGCGAAGGCCGACGAGGTCGACCGCGCGACCAAGCGGCTCGTCTACGAGGTCGTGCTGAGCGAGGACTCGGGCGGCTTCAAGTTCGGCGCGTCCACGCTGCCCGATGCGGCCAAGACCAAGATCGACGATCTCATCGCGCGCGTGAAGGCCGATCCAAAGGGCGCGTACTTCGAGATCGAAGGTCACACGGACAACGTCGGCGAACGCTGGGTGAACGAGAAGCTCGGTCTCGATCGGGCTGAGGCGGTCAAGCGGTACCTCTACGAGCAGCACAAGGTTCCGCTGCACCGCATGAACGTCATCAGCTACGGGGAGGACAAGCCGATCGCGCCCAACAAGACCTCGGCCGACCGCGCGCAGAACCGGCGCGTCGTGATCAAGGTCCTGATCTAGTCCCTCGTCTCGCTCGTTTCGGTGCCCAGCCAGAGCCCCGGACGGACGAAGTCCGGGGCTCTGGTGTGTTCGGTCGTTGTCAGGTGCTCGGGCCTCGGTCCTGCGCCCGTCAGTCCTTTGCGCAGCGAGCGGCGGCGAGCGTGGTGACGAGATCCAGGTACTCCGTCCGGCTGACGGAGCGGCCGCCCGGGCGGGTCTTGTGCGCGACGACCATGTCGAGCGCGGGCAGGACCGTGATGAACTGCCCCACGGCCCCGATGCCCGTGTAGGCGCCCTTGAACGCGCCCGCGTTGAAGGCGCCGTCCCACACCCACCAGAGGAGCCCGTAGCCGAACGGTCCCTGCCGGAACTCTTCCGGGTTCATCCCGGTCACCGGCGTCACCGGCGCGATCATGCGTCGGACCCAGTCAAGCGGCACAATCTCGCGGCCGGCCCACCGGCCCTCTCGCAGCATCAGGTAGCCAAGTCGCGCCATGTCGCGGGTCGAGAGGTAGAAGTGGTAGGCGGGATGCTGCGATCGCCGGGCGTTCTCGCTCTTCCGCTGTGCGGCGCGATCGAAGTCCTCGAACTGCAGGGGCGCGGCGAAGTCGCGGGCGAACGCGTCGTAGATGGGCTCGCCCGTTTCCTGCTCGAAGATCGTCCCCAGGGCGTTGAAATCCCAGTTGTTGTAGAGGAAATAGGTGCCGGGCCGGACCGATCCCCGGGGCGGAGGCTCGCCCACGGTGTCGCCGCCCGCCGCCGAGGCCGCGTTGGCCGCCGGGTGGTACACGCCCGACCGCGCGCTCAAGAGATCCAGGACGGTGGCCCGCGTCTCCTCGGCCAGAAGTCCCTGCACATCCGTGATGCCGAGGTCCTTCAGCGTCCTGTCGAGCCGGATCGTCCCGCGCTGAACGTAGCGGCCGAACTGCATGGCCAGAATGCTCTTCCGGACCGATGCCAGGTAGCTCACGGCGCGGAGGTCGCCATGCTCCCAGAGGATCCGCCCGCCGACCACGGCGACGACCCCCGTGGTGGCCAGCGTGCGGGCATGGGCCGTGGCCGCGTCGAGGCCTGACTGACAATACCCGGCGGCCGCGGGATCCGTGTGGCGCGCCCAGGTCGCGCCCGGAAACACGAACGCGCGTTGCGCCAGACCCGCCGGGGCGGCAAGCAGGAACGCGGCGGCGACCGCCGCCGCCAGGCGCATGCGCACCGGCAGCTTCACGCGGCCATTATGTCCGAGGACCGGCGGACCGAGGACCGGCAGGACCGGCGTCAGTCTTCCCTCACCGTCAGATACACCGCCACCGGTGCGAGCACCACGCACACGATGGCTGCGGCGGCGAGGAGGAGGCCGTGCGAGGCCAGGAGCGACACGAGCGCCTGCGGCAGGCTCGGTGGCTGGAACGCGGCGAGCGACTGCGTGACGCCCCAGGCCCAGGCGACGCCGCTCTGGAACCACGTCGCGGTCGCGCCGAACACGGCGCCGAGGACGCCCACGAAGACCGCCAGTCCCACCGCCTGCGCCACGGTAATCGGTCGCGCCGCTGCGCGCTCCGCCTCGACGCGGGCGCGGAGCCGCGCGCGCCAGTAGACGAGCGCCGGGTCGGGCAGGGCGGGCGGTACGGGCGCGGCGGCGTGCTCGGCCTCAAACGCCGAAGCGACTGCCACGAGATCCGCGCAGACGTGACACGTGGCGACGTGGGCGACCAGGTCCGGCTCGGCACGCTCCGGCCACCGGCGCGTCGACACGGCCGCGAGCACATCCGATTCGAGCGGGCAGCTCGTGCGGATCATCGGTCGCCTCCCGTCGCCGGGCGAGGCGCGACGGAGGATGTCGAGGTCAGGATGGCGGCCAGGCGGCGTCGTGCCCGGTAGAGGAGCAGCTTGACGCTGCCCGCGGACAGGCCCATCGCCTCGGCGATCTCCTGGTGCGACGACCCCTCGCCGTAGGCGAGCCACAGCATGGCGCGATCGCGCATCTTGAGCCCGCGCATCGCGCGCGACAGATCGGTGGCGTGTTCGACGCGCGCGGCGCCGCGATCCGGCGCCGGGATCTCGGTGTCTGGCAGGGGGGCCAGGGGGCGGAGTCGCCGTCGCCGGTGGGCGTCGCGCGCGAGGTTGGTGGCAATGCGGAAGAGGGCGTTCCGTCGATGCGCCTCGTTCTCGTACGGCGAGGCGGCTCTAAGAAAACGGTAGAACGTCTCCTGCACGAGGTCGTCGGCCAGCGCGCGATCGCCGGTGAGGCGAGCCAGGTACCCCCACAGGCTCCGCGCGGTGCGGTCGTAGAAGGACCGGAAGGCGTCCTCGTCCATCACGAACCGGGCCTCGGCATCCCCGGCCAGAGCCTCGAGACGCTGAATCTCGGAAAGGGTCACATCGCGCACGGACACAGGGTCACATCCCGCTCACGCGTCCAGATCGCCACGGCCCGCCGCGACCGGCGAGCCGCCGTCCATCAATCCCATCCGCTTCGACAGCACGTAGGACACGAGGGCCGAGACCACGAAGCCCGCGCCGACGAACAGGGCAAACACGCCGAGGGTATAGAGCGGCTGCATGATCTCCGGATCGACGCGGTTGCTTACATAGTACAGCCCGAGCCCCGCGGCGGCCAGGACCACGCCGGCCTGCACCGACCACAGGATGCGGTTGAACGGCGCGCTGACCTGCCGCGAGCCCGGGTCGAGCGCGATCGGCGCCGACTGCAGGAACCGGCTGCCGGCAGGCGATTGGACGTAGGCGATGAGCTCGTCGTTCGCGGTAAAGCGATCGAGGAGCTTGGCGTGCGTCTCGGCCTGGATCTTCGACAGCCGATGCCAGCGACGGTAATCGATGAGCGTCCGCACGATCCACGTGAACGTCCCGAGCATCGTCGCCACGATGACGAAGATGCCGACGCCGGTCATGATGTCTTCCCACATCCGGGCGGATTCGGACCGGTACGAGTAGCCGTAGCTCGTCGCGACCTGTTCGAGGTAGTAGGCAGGATTCCGCGCGATGTCCGGATGCTGCGCGAGAAACGTTCTGAGGGACGGGTACGGCGCCAGGTACGCCTCGTTGGCCAGGAGCGCGGGGTCGAGCTTCAGCACGCCGCCGAGACCCGGCGGGTGGCGGCGCAGGAGGGCCATGAACTGATCCCGGACCTCCCGGGCCGACTGCGCGGTCTCGGCCGTCGGGGCCGGTTGCGTCTGACCGCGCCCGGGCTGGGCCGACAGCACGGGGCCGGACGCCGCCAGGGCGACCGCGACAAACAGGGCGGAAACAAGGCGTCGACGCGTGCGGATCATGGGCGGCAGGCTCCCTCTCTCGGGTAGATACGCAGGGCGAGGGAGAGGGTTACGGGGAACGGGAGGATTGGTTATTGCGGGATTGGTTGGTGGTTATTGGCGAACGGTATCCACGTCATTGCCACATTCCCCCACTGCCCCATTGCCTCACTGCGCTCATTGCCGCATTGCCCCACTGCCGCATTGCCCCATTAACCAGTGGTACACTCGCCCTCCTGTCCCCGAGCCGGCGTAGCTCAGTTGGTAGAGCAGCTGATTCGTAATCAGCAGGTCATCGGTTCAAGTCCGATCGCCGGCTCCAGATTTCCTAGGAAAATGGACGATTCTGAAGTATGACCCCGAGTAATTCTCCGTCGGGGTCACACCGGGGTCACAGCGCCGCGACACCGAACTCGGTTCCCGTAAGGGGGTGGCGCCATTCGCGCCGGCCGGCGACTCGACCGTCACGGCGTCGAGCGCCTCGACGAAGCGCAGATGTGTCACAACCGGAGAGGGGGATCCGCCTCGCTGCGCGCCAGCTTCGACGCTTGGCCTTGGCCATGGATCGGCGGTACTGACCGATGTGTGCATGCGCCACCGGAGCGCGGTCCGAACGGCAAGCGGTCCGAACGGCAAGTTGACACCCTCTTGCCTCTGCGGTTAGGGTTGAGCCGGTAGGTTTCTCGGAAGTCGGGATCGTAGCGCCGCGAGGCGGCAGAGTATGAAACCTACCACTACGCTCCTCGTCGGCGGTCCTCTCTCGGGCCATGAAGCTCGTCTCTTGCGCCGCTTGTACGCAGATCTCGAGCCCACTGGCCCGCTGATCCTCGCCAATTTTCACGTCGACCAACGCCAGATCGATTTTGTCGTCGTCACGGAGTCGTACGCGGCAATCCTCGAACAGAAACAGTTTCCTCAACCCGTCTTCGGCCGCCAGAACGGCCAGTGGAGCCTTGAAGACGGCACCGGCGCGAAAGTTCCGTACTCAGGTCAGAACCCGTGGCAGCAGGCGCTACAGCAGAAGTACGCACTGAGCGACGAAATGAACCGCTACGAGCAGAAGGCGGCGGGCGGCCGAGGGGCAAGCCGCAGGTTCTTCACCGAGTTCGACGCCTTCGTCTGCATCGTGCCGGCCATCCACCCGCGCTCCGACGTCACGCCCGGTGACGGAAAGGTGGCGGTCCGATCCTACGCGGACCTGATCGACTTCTTGCGTTCGGCGGCCAAGCCGGCGTCGTGGACCCGGGCTGACTGGAGCCGTTTCGCAACAGAGCATCTCGGGCTCATGCCGCTCACTCTCGAGGAAGCCATCGATCCGAAGGTGCGGACGGCTGCTGACACACTTCGCGGATACCTGTCGCGGGTCGAAACGGTCCTGGGATACAGGCTGCCGCCGCTACTTCCAGCGACTGCTGATTCGAGTGCCGGGCAGGCACTCGTCGATGCGGCGCTTGCCGGTGAGAATCATCTGCTCGTAGGCCCAAGCGGATCTGCAAAGACGTTTCACCTCCACCACATCGCGACCGCTGCTGCTCGCAGAAGCGAGGAGGTACCGATCCTCGTCGAGGCTAGAACGTACCGCGGCGGCGACTTTTGGCCGACAGTCCGACGCGGCGTCGCGCCGATGTTCCGGAACGACCCGAAGGAACTGCTCGAGGCTATTCGGCTGTGCAGCCTGCGCCCCCTCCTTCTCGTCGATGCGCTCAACGAGTGTCCGCCCCAGCACCAGGAAGAGCTTCTCCGAGGCGTGCAGACGTTCGTGCTCCATTTCGGGGCCCGTGTGATCCTCACTGGCCAAGAGCTGCTCGACCTCCCGCTGGACCTCAAGGCGGAGGTCCGGGAGCTGAAGACGCCGTCGCCAGACCAGAAGCGTCACATCTATTGCCACCACGCCGGGATCGAGGCTTCGCCAGCCATCGACCATCTTTGCGAGGGATTCACCAACGCGTACGACCTCACCATAGCAGGCCGCTGTCACGCATCCGGCGCTCCGGCGGTATCGCGTGCGGACCTGTACGACCGCTACGTGCGCTCCGCCCTTCTGCAGTACTACCACGTCGCGACGGCCTTACTCCGCGCTGTTGCGAGCGAGATGGCCGGAAGGATTCTGAGCAGCTGGGCGCGAGCCGACTACGAACTGTTTGCGGAGCGCTTCTTGACAGACCAGGGCGCCTCGGTCGCCGTCCTTGATGAGCTTCGGCACTGCCGCTTCATCCGGCTCACCGAAGACTTCTTCGCCTTTGAGCACGACTTGCTCGCCGACTACTTCAATGCCGGCGAGGTCCTCCGGCGGCTCAACGCCTCGGCTGATCTGGCCACGGAACTAGGGAAGCCTCGGAATCAGCGGCTGATCGAACTCGTCCTCCCACGCCTGTCCGAAGACCATGCGATCGACAGGGTGCTGAGCACCGCGATGGACTTGGAGGTTCTAGACTCGACCCTCGCCGGCCACTGTGGCGAGCGCGCACGCGCCGTGTTGCTTGCGCAGACTCGAACCCTGTTCACGCTCGCGGCAGAGGACCTCTCGCACCTGACGTTCACGTGCTACATCGCTCAACTTGATGACGGCCGCCGGCGACTCGGCAGTGTCGTCGTGGATGGCGACCGCGCGTGGAGTTCATACTCCGCACTCCTGTGCAAGCTGGTCGCGCACCACCTGGACGTCCCCGATTTGGCGGCGGGCTTTCTCGAGCTGCTGGACATCACCGAGTACGCATTGAAACGCGGCTGCGAGCAGGCTGCGGCCGATCAGCAGCTAAAACGCCACCGCGTCTGGGAAGAGACCGTCCGGCTGTACGCCGGCGTCCTGGTGTCCAGCGCGATGAGCATTCCATGCACTGCCATCCTTGGGGAACTGAGATCGGCGCTCATGGACAGGAAGTACCCCAATGGTCTCCCGATCGCCAAGGCCCTGCTGGCGCGTTCAACCGCGACGCCCGGTAGCCATTTCGCGCTTCTTGCGCTCTTCCAAGATCGTGAGGGCATCCAGCAGCGGGATTTTGAGACCAACCTCGATCTCGTCCGGCGCGGGTGGGAGTCGGACGTCTACATCCTCAAGGTCGACGCGCTTGAGTTCCTTCGATGGATGCGTCGCGGCCTGCCCGACGAGGCGGTGTCGCGCGTCTGCGAGATGCTGTCGGGGTTGGAGACAGACAACATCATGGAGAACACCGCCCGACTCGACGCGCTTTCGGCTTACGGCGGTGTCGAACCACCAGTCGCCGTCGAGGACGCATTCCGCGAAATGCGTGGAACGATCGCGGCCGACGCGCTCAGCGATCCTGCGATCATGGAGGCTGCTCGCGCGTTCGGAACCGACCCGGGGACATTGCTTGCGACTCGAGCGATCGGGTGCTTGAACAACATCTTTGAGGACATCTTTCAGGGAGCGTACTCCGAGGCGTACTCCGAACTCTCGCGGGAAGAGAAGTGCGCCATCCTCTCCCGCGCGGCCGAAGGCCCTGACGTTCGTTTTCACTCAGCCTGGCTGGTGCGCGAACTCATCGAACACGGCGGCCGCGACGGGCTCGGTGTCTATGAACGGTTTGCTTCGGGCATCGACGGGGACAGCTCCTTCGCGCAGGATGCCACGGCCGCTTTCCTTCTCGCGATCGAAGCCTGCGCCCGGTGGAGCGAAACGGCACCCCGATATACAGGCGGAGACAGCCCGCCGCATCGCGCCTGGGCGATTATCGGCGAGCTCTTCTTCTGGACGTTCCGCCAGAACGAACTCGCCCAGACTCTCTGGGCTCATTTGCAAGGGCCAACGCGGCTGGCGACGGCCGACGTGCTCTACAACATCCGACATTGCGCGTGGCAGCTGAGCGAAGATGGTCGGCCGTCGGTCGACTTGCTCGCCACGTACCCACAGGCCATCCGACCGATCATCGAGGACTGCATTCGCCAACGCGAAGCCCTTCCCACCGTATTCGGCTATGGCGGTAGCCGAAACCGGCAAGTCGTGCCCTATCTGATCGACGTTCTGGGCACGATCGGCAACGAGAACAGCGCACGCCTCCTCGAGCAGCTCGTCGATGACCTAGAGTTCGGCCGGGATGCGCTTCGTGCAATTGACTCGATTCGCAGGAGGGCCGGGCAGCCGGCCCAGTGAATCCTTTCCAGTTCTCGCCAGTGCACCGGCTTCTGGCACATCATGCGGGGTTGTGGTAAAGCGCTCGCATGGAGTCCGAACGCTCGCTGCGGCTGGAGGTGGACCGCGACGCCGTTGGAGCGGAGTCGCCCGCGGCGGTGCAGGCTCGGTGGCGCGCTCGCTATCCTTTGGAGTCGCGTTCATTTCGCCGGCGAGCGACGAAGGCGTGGATAGGACAGGCTGCCGAGTACAGGGAGGCCCGCCACTGGGGGAGGTTCCGCCGCGCGGTGACGTTGTCTGCGTTCGTCCTGGGCCGGCCGGCTGTCCCTGAGATCGAACACGCTGGCCTTCTGCTACCGAACGGTGTCAAGCGCCCAGAGTTCGGGACCTGCCTTCGTCATTTGGCACGACAGATTGAGACCATCGATGATCCGGCGCTCTCATATCTCGCTGACCGAGTGCGGACGTATCGAACGTACGAGGAACTGTCGTCCATCATCGAGGAGCGCGGCAGTAGGGCGCGAGCATTGATCGCACAGCGCCCTTTTCGGTTCGGCAGGACTCTCGTTGCCCTCACGAACCTCCACTTTTTGCGCGAGCAGTTCGCCTTCAGGACCGGCGACGAGTTCGAGCCGCTCTTCGCCGAGCATGGTACGCCCGAACTCCTGGCGGAGGCTGCGTCGACGGCGGTGGCGCTCGCGAACGAAGTCCACCCGCTTGAGTCCGCTGACTTCACGTTCCCGATCGGAACTATCGACGTATCCGAGGACTTCGTTTCTGTGCTTCGGTACGCCGCGGCTCTGTGCAGGCTCCGCGAAACTGGCAAGCTGATATCCCTGCTGAACTACGAGCTCCGCAAAGTGCGGTCAGGGTCTCCTCGCGTGTACCGTCTGCGCGCTCCCTACGACCAGCTGGACTTCGCACTGCGCCTGGGCTTTGTTCGGGGCGAAATCGGCACGAGCGCGAGCCGTCTCTACATGTCACGCGGCAAACCGGAGCGCCTTCATTCCATGATCGCCGGTGCCGAAGACCTGCTCACACGCTCACCGCAGCTCGTCGAGCTGAAGGACCCCGACACGCCACTCCGCCGGATCAGGCTCCACACTCCGCTCATTCCGAAGCTGTGGGAAGCGCTCTCCAACATCCGTTTCTTCGAGGACGCGCTTGTGGAAGAACGCCTGGCGCAGGAACTCGAGCTCCCGATGCGAACGCCGGGCTCGGGAACCTGGTTCCTCGTTCCTGGCGTCGATCTTGAAATGTTCCTCCGAGTCTGGCGGTGCCTTCAGTTCATGGCGATTCTGGATCTCACAGCGCTCAGGAAACATCAGGACGACCCTACTGTCGTCTACAACTCGCTCTTGCGCGTCACTACAGAGGGCAACTTTGTAGATTTGTTGAAGGCCCTCGGCGTCGCCCAGGAGCACCTTCCCGCCCTCCTTGGCCTAATCGCCGCTCACGTCGGCCGCCTTGGCCATTACGATATCCAGTATCGGCCGTTTCTGCGCATCAATCCAACGACTCTGCGAGTCTCCCAGGAGGAAAGGACGACGCCTCCGGAGATCGTGCATGCCTCTGGCATCGTCGCGGTGTCCAACATCACGGCGAACGTTCAGCGTGCACACGGCATCAGGATCAAGACGAACGCGGACGCTTTTGTCGCCGTCGTGACAGCGACGCTCGCCACATTCTTCAGCAACGTTCGCACGAACGTGCCGCTCAAACATGGCGAAAACCGAACGGATGTCGACGTCCTTCTTCTCACGGAGGACACGGCCTATCTCATCGAGTGCAAGCACTCCATCACACCAACCGGAGCACACGAGCTGCGGGATCTGTGGCGGGACATCAACCGTGGAGTCGATCAGCTGAAGGTCGCGACCGCGATACTGAAGTCGCGTCTTCCGGATTATCTGGCTGGGTTGTTTCCCGGCACAACGAGAGCGCGGTCGGAGCGGTTGAGGATTCAGCCGTGCATCCTCACCTCGCATCGGGTGTTTTCAGGCTTAGCGATCGACGGCATACCGATCCGCGATTGGGCTTCTCTTGCGCTGATCTGCGGCGATGCCGTCGTAGGCATGGGCACTGCCGACGGCTCAGGCCAGGTCGTGATGCAGCGTTACCGCCTACGGGCCAACGAACAGTTCACTCAGAGTGATCTCGATGAGTACCTCAGCGAGAGCAGCCGGTTCTTCGCAACGTTTGAACCCTTCATGCGCGAGTGCGATCGCCTTGACCGTTTGTTCGGAGGCTCCCTCATGCTGGCATACAACACTTACGTGTACGGCGTATCCCAGGACGAGTGGGCGGCGCATCTCGATCGTATCGGGTGCGTTCAGGTGAGCGAGGAGCGCGTTTCGATTGTAGAGCCCACACCAATTCCGGCCGTCGCTGAGGAACCGGCTGGTGATCCTGAGCGACAGGTGCCGACGCTTGAAATGTAGCCATCACATGCCCGCACCGCCCATGCGCGACCCAATCCAGTCATCGATCTCCCGTTCCACCCAGGCGACGGCATTCGGCGAGATCCGCCGGTGCCGCGGAAACTCGCCCCGGCGCTCGAGGCGCCAGATCGTCGAGCGCGACAGGCCCGTGCGCTCGCGTACGGCTGGGAAACGCAGGAGTCGCATCGGCGGCGACGGCACGGCAGGAGGCACATCGTTGACCTCGGGCCGCGCCGGCGGGGACGCAGCGTCGACAACGCCGGCGGCCGTGCTCGGCGCCGCCGACGTCCGCGCGGCCATCCGCATGGTGGCCGTCTTGAATCGATCCGGCAGTTCTCGCGCCATTGGTCACTCTCCGTTCGTGTTCTCGCAACCGCCAACGCAACCGCGCAATCTTCGCCAGAGCCACGGCTGGAGCGTGTTAGCGCCCGCCAGCCAGGGATCGGCAGGCACCAGCAGGTGTCGAGCCTCGCGGCACCTCGCGCGCTGCCAGGCGAGCTCGGTGACGTCCACGAGAATGAGCCGGGCGCCGGACGGGGCCGATGCCGGGCCAAGGGCGACGTCATCGGCCGCGAACATCGCGACGTCGGCCAGGGTCGAGGCGTAGAGGGTCATCGTCGAGGGCGCGTCGAGCCGAGCCGGCGCCGACGTGACGTACGCCTCGTAGCGGCGGCTCTGGCCGCCGATGGTGACGACGATGCTGGCGTGATTTGAGACGTCGGGCATCGATTCCTCCCAGCATGTTTGCCGCGCGGCGCGCGACCACCGCGGCGGGCCGGCGATAGTTGCCCCGTCAGGCACGGCGCAGGCGCGGTCAAGACCGTCAGCCCGCAAGCGGGGCCGAGTCAGCGCCGCGCCGCCAGTCTGGCTGCGGCGCGGCGCCCGGCGAGGCGTCTTGACGGCGCCGAGGCGTGCCGACAATGGAACGGCCGACGGCCCGCTCGCCGTCACGCTCGCGGCGCGCTCAGGGCGCAGGGCTCTCCGCGGTAACCGCGTCGCCGCTGTGGCCCCCGACGGGGTCGGTCTCGTAGCGGTCGCGCTCCGCGTCGTACTGACCGACCGTGATCAACTTCTCGACGACGCGCCTCCCCGGCCGGCGCACGAGGTGCAACACGAGGTCGATCGCGTCGGCAATCTGGTAACGCACCGCCTGGTACGGCAGCTCAACTCCGCTCTGCACGACGCACGACGCGAGGCGCGCCAGCGCCTGTTCGGCGGAGTTGGCGTGGATCGTAGACAGCGACCCGGCATGGCCGGTGTTCAGTGCCTGCAAGAGGTCGAACGCTTCGCCCCCGCGCACCTCGCCAACGATGATGCGGTCGGGCCGATGCCGAAGGGTTGCCCGAAGCAGCTCGCGGATAGTGACGGCCGGCAGCCCGGCTTGCTCGCGGCGCGCCTCGAAGCGCACCAGGTTCGGCCGCTCGATCTGAAGCTCCGCCGTGTCCTCGATGAGGACAACGCGGTCGTCCTGCGGCAGGAACGCGGCAAGCGCGTTCAGGAGCGTGGTCTTGCCCGTGCTCGTGCCGCCGCTGATGAGGATGTTCTCGTTTCTGGCGATCGCCTCGCGGACGGCGGCAAGCACCGCGGGGGTCATCGTGCCGATCCGGACGAGCTCGTCAGCCGTGAAGAAACGCGTCTGGAACTTACGGATCGTCAGCGTCGTGCCACCGACGCTGCACGGCGGCAGAACCGCCGCCACGCGCGAGCCGTCCGGCAGGCGCGAGTCCAGAATCGGCTTCTCCTCCGAGACGTCGTCGCCCAGCGCCCGGGCGATGTTCTTCACGGCGACGCGCAGGTTCCGCTCGTCGAGCCGGACGTCGGCCGCCTCGTGGACGACGCCGTCGCGCTCGACGAAGACGCGTCGGGAGCCGTTGACCATGATCTCGCTCACGTCCGGGTCGAGAATCAGATGCCCAATCGGCCGCAGGAACGGCAGGATGATGTCGAAGCTCATCAGAGCGCCCCTCGCGCGGCGTGATCGAAGTAGCTGGTCTGGACGTCGAGGTAGCGCGGCTTGAGGTAGCAGTACGTGGGCGGCTGGGGATTCAAGCCGTCGTACGGCAGAACGATGGCCTGACCGTTCTGCAGCTCCGCAAACACCTTCGGCTGAAACACGTACTCGTACCGCAGGCTGTACGTCTTGGAGGCACTGACGGTGGTCCGCTGCGCGGCCGGCCGGCCGGTCAGCATGCTGACGCGCGCATCTTGCCCGGCCTCGGTGATCGTGTAGCCCGGCTTGAGGCGCTCGACCTTGCCGCAGAGTTCGGCAGCCATCTGCGCGCTGAAGTCGTCAGACAGCGTCAGGAACACCTTCGTCCGCAAGCCCTGAAGTAGCGTGCGCCACGACTCGCCCGAAAGCGTCGATCGGAGCGAGCTGATGCTCTGCGTGGCGACGATGGGAATGCACCGCGCCTGGCGCGCAAGCGAGAAGAACTTCTCGTCGCCCGACGGCTCGTTCTCGCCCGTCGTGGCGAACGCCTGATACTCGTCGCACACGAACAGCACCGGACGCCGGCTGCGCGCCTGGTCGGCCTCCATCCGGTGCACGCGGTTGAGGACGGCCCGTTGAAAGTCCTGCTTCAGCATCGTGCCGAGCGCGCGGGCGAGACCGGGGTTCATCGCGATCGGAAAGTTGAGCGCGACGACCTTGCCCCGCTCGATCAGGTCGGCGAGCGGCGGGAGCGGCGTCCCGTGGATCCCGTTCGGGTTGCGGGCCGGGTCGTACGTCTCCTTCGGCGGGCAGAACGTGTACTTCACGCGCGGGTTGTCGTCGAAGAGCGACAGGAACACACTGATGCCCTCGATGATGGACGTCCGCAGCTTGGGCTCGATGCGCATCCAGTCGTCCTCGAACCAGCGCTTGACGGCCTCGAACTGCGCCACCTTGTCAGCCAGGCCCGGCGCGGGCTTGACGTCCTCGATGCGCCACCGAATCCGCGCCGCTTGGAGCGCCTCCTCGAGATCCGCCGACCACTCCGTCCATGTCTCCCGGCCGTCCGCATCGTCATGCCAGCGCCAGGCGCTCAAGGTCGAGGTGAAGAGATGCTCGCGTTTGTCGACGACGATCCGGCGATTGTTCGCACTGAAGCGCCGCTCGCCCTCGGCGATGCGGGTCCGGAGCTTGTCGGCGTTGATGACGTGCTCATAGACCTGGAACAGTGTCACGTAGTCGTCGACCGTCTGGTGCAGCAGGATCACGAACTTGACGAGATTCGTGCTGGCCTGCTGCCAGAACGGCTCCTTGCCGCGGCCGAACAGGTTGGTCATGAGCGTGGCAATGCCGTAGGCCAGCGCGTAGGCGTCGAGCTCGTTGTGAAGCGGGTTGTACCGATACGGCGAGTCGAGGCTGACCTCGACGTAGTCGTCGGCGCGCCCGTGGCGCGCGAGGATGTCGCGCACCTGCCGGCAGAAGTCGCCCTTCACTTCCAGGACCAGGCCGGCCGCCTTGCGCGCCTCGTCTCCGGCTCGGTACGCCAGGAGCTGCTCGACGTAGGGATACATGCACGCCGACGTCTTGCCCGAGCCGATGGCGCCGACGATTAGCATGCCCGTGTAGAGGCCGCAGGGCGATCGGCACCATCCAGAAGAGCGAAGAAGGACGCGGCAGCGATCGGAGCGACATGATCACCTCCAAGCAGGTTGCGGGGCGGGTCCCGGCACCTCCGGCGCAACGGTCGACGGCGCCCATGACGTCCGGCGGCAGCGCGGACGCCCAACGAGTAATCGCCGTCAGCTTCGTGGAGCGAGGGCGATCACGCGCCCGCATTAGAGGTGAACCCGGATTCGGGAGGAAACCTTACGAGCTTGAGGTTGTTTCAGGCAGGCGGGCTCAACGGCGCCACGACGACGAGTCGGATGCTGAATTCAGGCGTCGTATCCCGAGGACGCAGACGTCGTAAGGCGTGAAGTTCCGCGAAAACGATCGGGCCGAGAGGCGTGCTGTCGCCACACCATCGAAATCGCCCTGGAGGAGAGCCCAGGCCGACGTGCCGGACAGGCGTACTGTTGGACGATGCGGTCGCAGCGTTCTCCTGCCGGCGGTTACATTCTGTTACAGGCCAGCAACACACCAGAAAAGCTCCTCGGGAATACTGCTCTCCGTGGTCGACCTGCTTTCCGCGCGCCTGCAAGGTGAAGGAGGACGAATCCCTCACTTTCAGCCATTACGCGGCGACACAAGATCATCAGGGCGATGCGCGGTCCCGACGCGCCGCTCAACCAATGGTGCACCACTAGGATGAAGAGGACGCGACGAGACCTCCAGAGGAGTTCAGCATGAAATACGTCAAGCACATCGCTCACATCGTCATGATCTCCGGATTTGTTGTCCAGGCGCCGGTCCTCGGACAAGTACCGGAAGCGTCGAAGATCCTCGCCGACGTCCGGCAGGCCCTTGGCGGTGACAACTTGGCGGCCCTTCAGACGCTGACGATCGTGGGCCGGTCGGCCCAGCTCGGTCCCGACGGCACCATCGAGCGGGACATCGAGATGAACGTGCAGTTGCCCGACAAGTTCCTTCGCCGGGTCGTCCTGATGGCCATGGGCAACATGAGCGTGTACCGCTTGTCTGGCTTCAATGGTCCGGATGGCCTGATCGACGAGATCGATCAGCCGCCGCAGTTGGGCCACGGCGGCGCAGGTCACGGCGCCCGCCCCGGCCACGGGGTCGTGCCAGCCGACGCGTTGAGTCCCGAGCAGGCACAGGCCAGGCGAGTCGCCGCCCTGCAGGCCAACAAGAAGGAATACACACGACTTGCGCTGGGTCTGTTCGCGACGGCACCAGCAGTCTACCCGCTCAAGTTCACCTACGCCGGTCGGGCCCAGTCGCCAGACGGTATTGCGCACGTGATCGACGTGACGGGCGACGACGACTTCAAGGCCCGGCTGTTCATCGACACGAGGACGCATCGGCCGCTGATGCTGAGCTGGATGGACCGGGAGCCCAGTGTCACGCCGGCGATCGGCCATGGCGGGGCTGAAGCGCACGGCAGCGGAGTCCGGGCACAGGGCGGCCACGGCGGTGGGTCGTCCACGGACGCGCGAGCGAACGAAGTCGAGGCCAACCGGCGCGTCGTCGAGTTCCGGTTGTTCTACAAGGACTACAGGCCTGTCAGCGGAGTGCAGATCCCCCACAGACTGCAGAGCATGGTCGATGGCCGCGTGACCGAGGAATTGACGTTCGATCGCGTCCTTCTCAACCGGAGGATCGACGAGAGCAGGTTCCGGGTGTCGAAGTGAGTGAGTCGTGTCCCGCCGCGGGCATGGTTGGGGTCGTCGGAGCCGGGACCGTCGCCCTCTTGCTTAGCGTCGCCATCCCCACTTCGGCGTTCGCTCAGGGCGAGGCTCCGCGTGGCCGCGTGCTGGTAACCGTCGTCGACCAGACTGGCGGCGTGTTGCGCGCGGCCCGAGTCACGGTCACGGGCGATGATGAGGTGACGCGCGCGCTGCCGATCAGGCAGGGGGCGGCGTCGGAGATCGGCGTGGCTACCTTCGAGGGCCTCGCGTTCGGCCGGTACATGATCGAGGCTGAGTTCGCGGGCTTCGAGACCGTGACCCTGCGTGGCGTCCAGGTCCGTGGCACCGAGACCCGAATCACCGTCACGCTGCCGGTCAAGAAACTGGTCGAGAAGGTCACCGTTGGCCGCGACGAACGCACGTCCGGCCTCGATCCGCGCGGCGATGCGTTCTCGACGATCCTCACCCGCGAGCAGATTTCGGCCTTGCCCGACGACCCTGAGGAGTTGGAGGCCGTGCTCAAAGCCATGGCCCCGCCGGGGGCGATCATCCGCGTGGACGGCTTCACGGGCGGCGCGCTGCCGCCGAAGTCGCAGATCCGCTCGATCCGGCTGCCGCGTATGGACCAGTTCGCTGCTCAAGACCACGGCGGAATCCACGGTGCCATGCACATCGACATCATGACGCAGCCCGGCGTCGGGCCATTGCGGGTCACAGCGGACTTCAGGCTGCGGGACGATGCTCTGAACGCGCGCAGTCCCTTTGCGCCGTCGAAGGGGGACGAGCAGCTGCACCGCTATGGCTTCTTCGCGAGCAGCACACTTGTGCCCGAGCGCTCGTCCTTTTCGTTCAGCGCGACGCTGACCAGCCAGTACGACACCGACACCCTATTGGCGGCTGTGGGCGATGGCTCCGTGCTCGCCGAGCCGGTTCGGCGTCCGCTCGATGGCAGCAGCGTCACCGCGAGATTCGATCAGGCGCTGGGCGAGGCACACACGCTGCGCGTGAACTACCAGCGCACGGCCAGCGACCGGCGCAACCTCGGCATTGGCGGATTCAATCTGCGCGAACGCGGCTACTCGACCGCGTCCCGCCAGGACGCGCTGCGGATTTCGGAGAACGGACCGATTGGCCGACGCCTGTTTACCGAGACACGCCTTCAAGTCCAGTGGGAGCGATCCGAGTCGATTTCAGCCTTCGAGATGCCGACGATTCGCGTGCTTGACGCCTTCACTTCGGGCGGCGCGCAGCAACGCGGCGGCCGGCAGGTCACGGTTTTCGAGCTGGCGACGGACCTCGACTATGTTCGAGGGAATCACGCGGTACGAACCGGCATCCTGCTCGATGGGGGCCGGTACCGCTCGGACCAGCTTGCGAACTATCTGGGCACCTACACATTTGGGAGCCTCGATGACTACCTCGCGGGCCGGCCACGCACCTTCACCCGCCGCGTCGGCGACGCCAGAGTGAGCTACGTCAACCTGCAGGCCGGTCTATACGTGCAGGACGACTGGCGCGCGTCGCGAGCCGTTCTGGTGAGCGCCGGCGTACGGTACGAAGTGCAGACGCACACGAACCAGGCGTGGAGCCTGTCGCCGCGGGCGAGCCTGAGCTGGTCGCCGTTTCGGTCCGGGCACACAACGTTGCGCGCGAGCGCCGGGTACTTCCACGACTGGCTCGACATGACGACCTTCGAGCAATCGCTCCGGGTCGACGGGTTCCGGCAGCAGGAGCTGCAGATTCTCGACCCGGCCTACCCTGAACCAGGTCTGGATGGCGTCGTGCCCCCGACGAACCGGTACCTGCTCGACGCGGGCCGCCGAAGGCCAGCGAGCGCGGCGTTTTCCGCCGGCGTTGACCGGAGCTTCCTTCAGATCGGCCGTGTCAGCTTCGTCTATACCTGGCGCGACAATAAAAACCTGCCGGCTGGCCAGAATCTGAACGCGCCGTTGGACGGCGTCCGCCCGGATCCGCAGTTTGCCAACGTGGTGGAGGCGCGGTCGATCGGCGAGTCGCGCGTGCACCAAATCAACGTGGGTGGGGCGCTCGCGCGCCTCAAGTCGCGCCGCACCGTGCTGTCGACCAACTACACCTGGACGATGAGCGAGAGCAACACGTCGGGTGCGTTCTCCCTTCCAGCGAGCGGTCAGGATCTATTGGCCGAGTGGGGGCCCGTCGATCCGCGTCATCGGTTCTCCGTCTCGTTCAACACCCAGCTCATGGCCGGCCTCGCGGTCAACGTCGTCGTCGTCGGACGGTCGGGACAGCCGTACAACGTGACCACCGGCCTCGACGACAACCTCGACGGCGTGTTCAACGATCGGCCGTCCGGCGTCAGACGCAACTCGGCTCGAGGTGCACCGCACTGGAGTGTCAGCCCGCGACTCACCTATTCGATTGGACTCGGCAAACGTCCGGATGGCGGTTCGCAGGGGAACTCGACGTCGGTCGCCCACGGCGGCGGCGATGGGGGGTTCAATGGCGGAGCCACGAACGGGCGCTGCCGGCTCGACATCTACGTCTCGGCGGAGAACCTCCTGAACCGCTACAACTACGTCGGCTACAGCGGCGTGAGGACCTCCCCCTTCTTCGGCCAGCCTACGAACGTGGCCAACCTTCGCAAGATCGAATTGGGCATCAGGTTCGGGTTTTAGCGAGCATGCGACCATTCACTCCAGCTTCGAATCAGCCGCTTGGCACCGGCAGCGACCTGCCTCGCCGTTTTCTTCTCCACCACGCGCCCCTCGCCGTTGCGACCGCCGTGGTCCTCGCTATCTTCATGAGTGTCCCTACAGGCCCGCACGTGGACATCTTCAGCGGGCCGGTTCCCCAGGGACGAGGTGCGAGCGGGCCTATGGATCACGGCGGGGACCAGACGATGAACCACGGCGGCGGCCAGACGATGGATCATGGTAGCGGCCAGACGGGATCGATGGGGCGCCGCGGGAACCAAGCGAGACCGATGCGTCACGGCGACACCCCTACCGGCCCGACAAGTCAGGGCGGCGACCCCACCGGACCCATACGTCGCGCCGGAGACCCCGCCGAAACCGCCCGTCACGACGAGGGCCAAGCCGGATCGATGGATCACGGCGGGGGCAGGGGCCAACACGGTCCCTTCCTCCGACAGTTCACGGTCGCCACCGGCTACCTCGCGCTTGGGTACGTCGCGCTCACGCTCTTGATTGGGCCGGCCAACCTCCTGCTTGGCCGACGGACGCCCGTTTCGAACTATCTGAGTCGTGACGTGGGGACCTGGGCGACCATCGGGAGCGTGGTCCACACCATCTTCGCCTTGCAGGTGCACGGCAGCGGGCGAATTCGAGACTTCCTCGCCTTCTTCATCGGAGCCGATGGCAGCCCGCTGTTGAACAGTTTCGGCCTGGGGAACTGGACTGGCCTTGCGGCTCTTACAATCGTGGTGGGGTTGCTCGCGATTTCCAGCGACGCCGCCCTGCGGAAGCTCAAGGCCCCAAACTGGAAGAGGCTGCAACGGCTGAACTATGCCCTGTTCGTGTTGACGATCCTGCACGCCTTCTTCTACGGCGCCCTGCTGCGCGTCGCGTCCCCATTTACGCTTCTGCTCGGCTTCAGCGTTGTCGCTGTCTTCACCGGACAGGCAGTAGGGGTCTGGCTGTGGCGGCGGCGGTACAGACGTCCCGAGCGCGGGCTCGCGTGAGCGCCGGCCGACGAATCGGGGCGACGAGTATGACGTTCTTGGCGTGATCCCCTGGGGTGGGCGCTCGTCATCGAGTTCCTGGCGCCGGGCGACGAACATGACCAATCCGGGTTCGACAAAACTGCGAGTGCTCATCATTGACGATGACGGGCGGCTGAATGCGCTCCTGACGGAGTACCTGGGCGGTCTCGGCCTCTCGGTGCGCACGGCCACGCATCCCGGGGCGGGCCTTCGGGCGCTGGAGGCCGATCCGCCCGATCTTCTGGTCCTTGACGTGATGCTGCCGGAGACCGACGGCTTCACGGTATGTCGCAAGGTCCGCGAAACCAGCCGCATTCCGATCATCATGCTCACCGCGAGGGGAGATGTGACGGACCGGATCGTCGGCCTCGAGTTGGGAGCGGACGACTACCTGGCCAAACCCTTCGAGCCCCGCGAACTGGCGGCGCGCATCCAGGCGGTGCTACGACGAGCCAGAGCGGACGATGAGAATCTGGTCCGTGTCGGAAGACTGGAGGTGAACTGGACAACGCGGTCAACCCGGATCGACGAATCGCCGCTCGCATTGACGACTGCGGAGTTCGAGCTTCTGGGGTTTCTCGTGCGGAACCGAGGGCGGGTGGTGAGCCGGGAGCGGATCCTGGAAGGCACCCGTGGCATCGACTGGGACGCCTACGACCGTTCGATTGACGTGCTCATCAGTCGGCTGCGACAGAAACTTGGTGACGATCCGAAACATCCAGCGTTCATTCGAACGGTGCGGGGGATCGGGTACAGCTTCATCGGGGGCGGCGATGCCTGACCGCGAAACCCGTTCTGGTGGCGACAAGACCTCCTCCTGGCTCATCCCGTCGCGGTGGGCTGCTGTGCGCAAGTCCGTCTTCGCCAAGCTCGTCGCGATCATGGTCGCGATGGGAGCGTGCCTTGTGCTCCTCGTGACCGCACTTTTCTGGTTGCTGGTGGGACCGCGGGTGAACCCCGCGATCCATCGAATGACGCAGGCCGTCACCGGGCATCCGGTGGCCCACTCGTCGCCAGAGTCGGGCGCGTCGGAGGCGATCGCGTCGGAGGCGAGCGATGTTCACGGCTCGATCCTTCTCGTCGTGCTTCTCACAACGGGGGGCCTTGTCTTTGGCGCTCACGTCATGTTGAAGCGGCTGCTCCAGCCCCTGCGAACCCTGAGCGACGGCGTCACCCGCCTCAGCGCAGGACAGTTGGACGTCGTCCTGCCTACGCGCACGCGAGACGAGTTCGGAACACTGACAGACGCGTTCAATCAGATGGTGGGCCGGGTCAGAGCCATGATCGGTGCTCGCGACCAGCTCTTGCTCGACGTCAGCCATGAGCTGCGCTCGCCAATCACACGGATGAAGGTGGCACTCGAGTTCCTGCCAGAGGATGGGCGACGCACACGCCTAGCAGAAGATCTGGCCGAGATGGAGCGGATGGTCACAGAGTTGATCGAGCTCGAGCGACTTCGCCAGGCCGACGGAATCACGCGGACACGTCAGGATGTCATCGGTCTCCTGCACGAGGTCGTGGCAGATTTCCATGCCAGACCGCCGGGTGTACGCATTGTCTCCGCGCCGGCGGAACTGCACGCGGATATCGATGGCGCGGCCGTCCGGGCGGTACTGCGCAACCTCCTTGACAACGCTGCGAAGTACTCATCGCCGGCGAGCGGCCCCGTCGAGATTGCGGCATCGCGAGACGCTGATGGCCTCGTTATCCGGATCACCGATGAGGGCATCGGAATCCCCGACGGCGATGTCGAGCGTGTCTTCGAACCGTTCTTCCGCGTGGATCGCTCCCGGTCCAGGGGCACAGGTGGATATGGCTTGGGCCTCAGCATCTGCAAACGAGTGATGGAGGCCCACGACGGAAGCATTTCCGTCGAGCGCCGGCCGGGGCCGGGCTCGTCGTTTGTTCTGAAGTTCCCGATGGCCGGTGTCGGGTGAACGACGTAGGACTCAGAGTGCGCCGCATCGTCCAGCCAGCTGTCTCATTCGCGTCGATGCGCACGCGGTAGACCGGGGTCGCGCGGCGCGTTCACGTGGCGGCGGACGCGAGTCGAACGCGTGCCGACACTATCGCGCCAACTGCGCGCCTCACACGACGCGAGTTCGGCAGGTCGGCGCGGCCGACGGGTCCCACGACCCGAGTGGCACGGTCGTGCGGTAGTGGGGATCAGCGAAGCCGCTGACCAGCGCAGGCGAAACAGAGAGGTCAGTAGCTTCAGGGGCGCCTCGCAGACTGCGAACGGCGTGGTAGGCTGGCGATCCATGACGATTTCGAGATCTTCGAAGTCGTTGACTCCCCTGCCAGGCGCCGGCGACGTCGGCGTCATTCGTTCTCGGCGGCCGTCACGGTGACTGCCCGCAGCCGAGGGGCCAGCCCGTCAACGCTTGTCGTAACGATCGAGGGCTACGACATGCCGGGCCGCAGCCGGCATCCCGCCGGAGCGGCCGAGCGTTACGAGAACATCCATGTCGGCGTTCAGCGTCGCAACGAGGTCGTCGACCTCGTACCTGGAGACGCCGAACGGGCAGTGTGGTCGCTGCCCGTAACCGTCCGAACAACCTGGGGGGGCGCGCCGGACTTCGGCGGTCCATTCGTTCACGGCCGCCGCGGCGACCGGTTTGTGTACCGCAACTGGGGATCGCTCACCGACGAGTTCCGGATGTTCCGGCGCGCGGAAGCTCCACTTCGCGCATTGCGGTGCTCGAACGCTCCAAGATGGCTTGCGAGCCGGCGAACTGATCTGCCGCGTCCGGATGACTGACCGGTGTGGCGACCCGTCTGCGCGCGCGTCCGCGCCCCTGCCGCGCAGTGGCGCGCGGATCGAAGCCAGCCACATGGCACCAGCACTCGGCACCGAATGCCCTGACGCGGTCGCAGAGAAGCGATGGCGAACGAATGAACCGGGACGCCCCGCGCGATGCGAGGCGCCCCGGCAGTGAAGCGATCACGCGCTGGCAGCTTCGACCGCCGTTTCGTGCTCACGGTAGGCGTCGAGGATGACGTCGCGCAGCCGCTCCTGCGACGCGGTGTCGACGATGGGCCGCAGCAGCGCGAAGCTGCGCCGCTCGCCGTTGACCGAGTACTGCCGCGCGGGGAACGTCACGGACCGCCCGCCGCTCCGGCGCTCCCAGACGGCGAAGCCGATGAGCTTCAGCCCGTCCAGCGGGCCGCCGGAAAAGTGCAGCTCGGCATCGGCCAGCTTGCCCGGAGGGTTGCCCTTGTCGTTCGGGGTGAATCTGATTGTCATGTTCTTCGCTCCTTGTGTCTTCGCCATTTCTGGCCTCCTGTGGTTCCGCGATGTGCGGTTCCTTCGCAACCAGAGGAATCCCACTCGCGGGCTCTTGGAGGCACGAGCCCGGACCGAACGACGAAGCCAGACGGCAATGGCGCCGGCGTGACAGCCTGATCTGTGGCTGGCGCGAGCGCACGCGCCCGGCGACGGCGGCGGGCTGGCCGCTTCGCGGTGGCGATCGGTCCGGGAGAGGACAGGCGAAGACCCGGAGCGCTGACCAGCGACACGATTCACGAACGAGATGGAACTCGACCGGTCAGCCGACGTCGTGGAGTTGATCGGCGGGGGTGGACGGCGGCTGATCGCCGAGGCCCGTGACGAAGCGCAGAAGCGGGGGGTGACGCCTCGGTTGGAGCGCGGTGACGGCTGGCGGAAGTCGCGTGTCCAACGCTGCGAATCGGACAGGTGGCGCGGACGGCCACCTACTCGACGCTGCGACGGGCTGGCGGCGGGGGCCACACTGATCGAACGCGCGTTCGCGGCGAAACCTTACGGTGCGCCATCGAAATCGGCGTCCGGCGTCATGGTCATCGGTGCGGTGGACGAGAATGAGCGGGTGCCGCTCGGGACGTCGGCGACTCAATGGGATGTGACCGTGAGAGCGTGTCGATGATCGGGCACTCCGGCACTGTGCCGCCGCGGCACCTGGCCGCGGTCTGGACGAGCGTGCGCTCCATGCGGCGCAGATCGGCGATCTTGCGGCGGACTTCGTCCAGGTGCGCGAGCGCGGCGGCTCGCACCTCGCCGCACGTCACGCGGCGGCGATCGACGAGACCCAGCAACGTTCGGAGTTCCTCGATCGTGAACCCTAGTTCGCGTCCGCGCATGATGAAACGCAGCCGGCCTTCGTGCCCCTCGGCGTACTGCCGATGGCCGCTGGGGGAGCGCGGCGGATCGGGCATGAGCCCCGTCTGCTCGTAGTAGCGAATCGTTTCGAGATGACAGCCCGTTCGGCGGGCCAGCTCTCCGCGCCTCATCGCCCTTCTCCCCCCATCGGACTCGGTACGGCAGCTTCGGCCGACCGCCGCTTGCACCTGTAGTTCCTACAGGATTTAGCCTGACGTACACGGACACGTCGTCGCAAGCCGGATCGTCGGATCGGTTGCTGGCGGCCGGCGGGATCGTCGGCGCCTTGGTCGCCTCGTGGTGCTGCGTGCTGCCGCTTGCCCTCGTGACGCTCGGCGTCGGCGGCGCGTGGATGAACCGGCTGACGGCTCTCGCGCCCTACAAGTGGTACGTGCTTATCGGCCCAACGGTGCTCCTGGGGATCGGGGTCTGGCACACCTACTGGCGGCCAGCCCGGGCCTGTGAGCCAGGCAGCGTGTGTGCCGTGCCGGCCTCTCGTCAGTTCACCAAGGCGGCGCTCTGGGCGGGCGCTGGCCTGGTGGCGCTCTCGGCGAGCGTCGATCTGTGGGCTCCGCTCTTCTGGTGAGGTGAACATCATGAAACGTATTCCCGTGTTCGTGGTCGGAACGGTCGTGGCGCTGGTCGCCGTCGCGGCCTTGTGGACGGATCGATCGGCACCGGCGCAGGAGTCCGCGACGCTAACGGTCGCGGCGAATCTGGAGACGAAGGTGTTCCGCGTCGAGCAGATGACGTGCGCGACCTGTCCGATCACGGTGAGAGCCGCGATCGCCGGCGTCAGGGGTGTCGTAGCGGTCGAAGTGGACTTCGAGTCCAAGACGGCGAGGGTGACCTTCGATCCGGCCGTCGCGACGCCGGAACAGATCTCCGCAGCCTCGACGAACGCCGGATACCCGGCCTCGCCGGCGTCGTAGGCCGGCCATGACAGACGGACAACGGACGCGCATAGACGCGGACCTCGTTGTGCTCGGCGGCGGTTCCGCGGGATTCGCCGCGGCTATTCGAGCAGCCGAGCTCGGAGCTCGCGTCGCGCTCGTCGAGGGCGGCACGCTCGGCGGCACCTGCGTGAACGTCGGCTGTGTGCCATCGAAAACGCTCATTCGTGCGGCCGAGGCACACCACAAGGCTGGTCGTCATACGTTCGAGGGTGTGCAAACCTGCGCCCAGCCTCCAGATCTGGCACGCGTCGTCGCGCAAAAGGATGTACTGGTCGCTGAACTCCGTCAGCAGAAGTACGGGGATGTTTTGGCCGCCTACCCAGGCATCATCCTTCGCCAGGGCCGCGCAGTGGTGAATGGTGACCTGTCGGTGTCCGTCGATGGCGGTGTGGTCAGAGGCCCTCGCGTCATCGTGACAACCGGCGCGTCGGCGTGGGCGCCTCCCATTCCCGGACTGGCGGCAGCGGAGTACCTCACGAGCACGGAAGCGTTGAGCCTCACCACGCTGCCCGCGTCGATGATCGTCATCGGTAGCAGCGCCGTCGGGCTGGAGATCGCACAGCTCTATGCACGCCTCGGCACGCGCGTGACGGTCCTCGAGGCGATGCCCACGCTGGTGCCTGCCGAAGACGCCGAGGTCGGCGCCGCCTTGACCGGCTATCTCCAAGCGGAAGGGCTCGACGTCCGAACCGGCGTCTCGGTCGGCGGCGTGACGCGAAACGGCGCCGCCTATCGGGTCGACGCCACCGCCGCCGGCGGCACAGAGACGTTCGAGGCCGAGCGCCTGCTCATCGCGACCGGCCGGCGTGCAAACACTCGGGGCCTCGGTTTGGAACGCGCCCGGGTCGAGCTGGGCGCGAAGGGTGAGATCCTGGTCAACGAGTACCTGCAGACCACCCAGCCCGAGGTGTACGCGGCCGGGGACGTCATCGGCGACCCGATGTTCGTGTACGTCGCGGCCTACGGCGGGACGCTCGCCGCGGAGAACGCGCTTCGGGGCAACGCGCGCCGTTACGACCTCTCGGCTCTTCCCCGCGTCACGTTCACGGATCCACAAGTCGCCAGCGTGGGCGTCACGGAGGACGGCGCGCGGCGGGAGGGCCTGGATGTGATCGCGGCGCGCTTGCCGCTGTCTTACGTCTCGCGGGCGCTCGCGGCGCGCGAGACTCGCGGCTTCATCAAGCTGGTCGCCGACCGTACGACGACGCGCCTCCTCGGCGCACAGATCGTCGCAAGCGAGGCGGGCGAAATGATTCAGGAACCGACGATGGCGATTCGGCATGGCCTGACCGTGGACGACCTCGCCGCGGCGTTCCATCCGTATCTCACCCTCTCGGAAGGCATCAAGCTCGCGGCGCTGGCATTCACGAAGGACGTGCGGACTCTCTCGTGCTGCGCCGTGTGAGGGCACCATGAATTCCAGTTCGTCCGTCGCCTCGCACGCGATCCTTCAGACAAGCTCGATCGTCTGGGTGCAGACGGGACGACCGGCTGTGAATACCTTCACCTGTCGCTTCGCTGTCATCACGAACCTCCTTTCCGCTCCGGACTGGTTCCGACGTCCACACCCTCAGAATCAGGCCGGTGATGCCGCCCGCGCCGCTCGCAAGCAAAGGAGCCAGCAGCCGGCCGCAGCCATCACCATGTACCTTCCTGTGCTACGCAGCCGCGCGGGCCGTTTCGATGCCGCGCGACCGATCGCGCCGTGGTCAAAACGGATGCGCGCCGTGTGCGCCAATGGTGAAGAGCAATTGGAACAGCAGTTCATGGGCGATCCGCCCGTCGTCGCCGAAGCGCGTGCGCCGGTACTGACTGCGGACCTGACTGAACTCGCTCGGCCAGAACGTGAGGACGCCGGAAAAGCCACGATCCTGGATGCCGGCGTCGCGCGCGCGGTCGGATTTATCGTACCGGGCGCCGATGAACCATCGACGGGCGAACTGGTAGTCCAGCGAGCTGTAGAAACCGAACGCGGCCTGCGCTCCTGCAACCTCCTGGCGATCGCTCCAAATCAACTCCGTACGGGCGGCCATCTGATGGTAGATGGCGCGCCGAAGGGGGCGCCAGCGCAAGGTGATATCCGCGCCGTACAACTTGGTCGTGTAGTCGCTGCCGGCGTCATTGTGGCCGCGCGAATACGACAGGCCCACCTCGAGGTTGGTCTGCTCGGTCAGGTCGGCATACGTGCGCAGGTGCGCGACAGTGCTGAAGTCCTGCCGACGCGCTGATTGGTACAACGTGCCCGAATCACCTCGGTAGACCTCGCCGATCGCCTCCATGAAGAGCTTGCCCGCCGGAATCAGCCGGCTGATCGACACGCCCGCGTCCTTGATCCCCGTGTCCGGGTCGGTCGCCGAGCCGCCGAGCAGGTTGTACATGACGAGCGGACGATCGATCCACGGCAGGGTATGGTTGTGGAACGCGTTGAGCCGGCCGAAGTTCGCGCGCATCTTTCCGGCCTTCAGGAGAAGCTGCCCGGGCAACGACGTGAACGACAGGTAACCCTCCTCGACCTCGATGCCTTCCTCGCCGATGGCGAGGAAGAAGTCCGCGCGGGCGTAGGGATCGACAATGGCCTGGAAACTGGCTTCGCTTTCCTGCAGCGTGGCGAAGGGAATCGGGGCCAGCGTGTCGCTGCCGCCGCGGCTCTGACCACCCGCTCCGACGAAGTTCCCGATCATGCCGATGTCGGGGTTGAACAGCTTCGCGCCCGACTGCGGAGGAGCCTGGAGCGTCTGCGGGGACTGAACCGGAGCCGGTGCCGTCGCCTCTGCCGCCGAAGGGGCCGGACCTGCCAGGTCGCTGGGGCCCTCCACACTAGACGACACGGGCAGTCGCTGATCCGCTTGCGCGGCCAGAAGGGCCGCGACCTGCGCCTGGAGGGTGCGCACCTGGTCCTCGAGCGCACGCACCCGGGCCTGCACGTCGGCAGTCGGATGCACTTGTGCGGCGGCCGGCACGGCCATAGCCAGCATAAGACCAAGGCACGAGAGCAGGCGGTTCATCCAGACCTCCTTGACGACAGGTCGCTACAGGGTTTCGATGAGAATCAGGCGGCCTTCGCGGAACACGACCCGGAAGGCTTCGTTGCCATGCGTGTGGAGCTGATCCTGGTGGAGCCGACCTGGGCCGTACAGCCACACCTCGATACGGCTCGCCTGGAAGCTCGTTCTTCGGATGGGGTCGCCGAGCACCACCCACACCTGCCGGGTGTCCATCCCGAGCACGAGGTGACCGGTGTCGATGGCACGCGCGATCTCGGGGGTCAGCTCCGGCCTGGACGCCAGGTAGTCGGACAGGCGCGCGCTCGCAAAGGCCTGGCGAGGTAGGGGCGCACAGCTCCCTGCCGTGACGACACAACCAGCGACAAGCAGCGCCTGGACCGACCGCCGCGACCGCAGCGCCGCCGCCCACGCGGCGGCCATCAGCGGTCGGCGATTCTTGACCTGACCGAACCGCCCGTCCGGATGATCGGGCACCACTGCGTGAGAATAGATCTTACTACCGCGGTGGATGGATTAACTCTTGTTAATCGTGATGACTCCAACCCTGACGAGTCCCGCTCCCTTCAGAAACACCCCAGCAACGTTCTTCAGGCATGCTCTCGATCGTGCCCCACGTCGCCCCATTCAGCCGTCCGCTTGGCGCCGGAGGCAACGTCCACAGCCGCCTCCTGGTCGATCACGCCCCCCATCGCCGTCGTGAGCGCGATCGCGCTGGCGGTTTTCCTGGGCCGTCCTCTCTTCGACGCAAGCCGGTACCCGCACGCCGACATCACCACCGGTGTGTTCCCCGTCAACCATGTTGGTCCTGCCGCAGTACCGGAGGGGGCAGCCAGCGCCCCGGACCCGATGTCGCATGGAGGCGAGCACGGCGGAACCCTACTTCACTCCGGTCACGGCAGCCATGGAATGCGCTCGTCGGCGGATGCCTCGTCCCGAGGCAGTGGGGCCATCCGCCAGGAGCACGCGAGTCAGCCGGCCGGCCGTGACGGACGAGGGCCGGCCGTTCGGCAATGGACCTTTGCCACCGGGTACGTCGCGCTCGGACTCCTGGCGCTCACCCTGCTGGTCGGGCCGGCCAATTTGCTCCTTGGCCGACGGACGCCCGTTTCGAACTACCTGAGCCGCGATCTCGGCCTGTGGGCCGTTGCAGCATGCGTCGCGCACGCCGTTCTCGGCTTCGAGGTTCACGGCACGGGCGCGGTGCAAGACTGGTTGCACTACTTCGTCGCCCCAGACGGAAGGCCGTTGACCAACAGCTTTGGTCTCGCCAACTGGACGGGTCTCGGAGCGGTCCTGATCGGCCTGACGTTGCTCGTGGCGAGCACGCCGCGCCAATTGAATTGACGCCCATCCACCAGGGAGAAGCGTTCTGAAAGCCCAGCGCTCGGAGCCTCAATTGGAGGGAAACGCCCGGCCGCCGGGAAGCACGGCGCCAGACCGCTCGCCCACACCGCGATGGGTAAAGGTCTTCGCCGCCATCGCGCTCATTGTCGCCGTGCTTTTCGGTCTCCTCCACCTGATCGGGGGACATGGTCCGGCCAGTCACGTCGGCCGGCGATTGGCCCAAGGTGAGTCTGAACACGGTGACGCCACGTTGCGCTCATCGTCGCCACACGATCGATGACTGCCGGTCCGCACCTGCAACGTGTGGTACTTCTCGTGCACATCGTCGCGTCCGTCGGCTGGATGGGCGGCGCGTTTGCGTTTCTCGCGTTCGGCCTTGTCGGCTTGACGAGTGCTGACGAGCCCACCGTGCGAGGCGTCTATCTCGTGATGGAGCCGGCCGCCTGGTTTGTGCTCGTTCCGCTCGCGGGGCTGGCGCTGACCACCGGGATCATCGAATCGTTCATCACGCCGTGGGGTCTGGTCCGGCACTATTGGGTGGTGTTCAAGCTCCTGATCACGCTGTTTGCTACGATGGTCCTGCTCCTGTACATGAACACGTTCCGGATTCTCGCGGACGCCGCTCGGGACCCGAACACCGCGCTTGGAACGGTGCGCAACGCGTCTCCGGTGCTCCATGCCTCACTCGCTCTGGCGCTGCTGCTCGTCGCCACGGTGCTCGCGGTGTATAAGCCACACGGGTTGACACCTTACGGCGCCCGCCGGCCGAGGCCTCAGTGAATGCCGGCCAGGTCGCAGCCATTGTCGGCCCGCGCACGGGTGCTCGTCATCGATGATGACGAACGTCTGAACCACTTGCTCACGGAGTACTTGGCGCGGTTCGGCTTCACCGTCTGCACGGTCAACAGGCCCGAAGCCGGCCTCGAGACGCTCGAAGCCGATCCGCCGGATCTCGTGATCCTCGATGTCATGCTGCCCGGCATGGACGGCCTCACCGTTTGCCGCCAGATCCGTCGCACCAGCCGCCTGCCGATCATCATGCTGACCGCGCGCGGGGATCTCGCGGATCGCGTGATCGGCCTCGACCTCGGCGCCGACGACTATCTGGCCAAACCGTTCGAGCCGCGCGAACTGGTTGCCCGCGTCCATGCCGTGCTCAGGCGCGGACAGCCGCCCTCGCTGGATCAGGTGAGCGTGGGCGATCTGACGATCGACTTCCCGGCGAGATGCGTCCAGCTCCATGGACAGACGATTCCCCTGACGACGGCGGAGTTCGAGCTGCTTGCCGTCCTGATCCGGCATCGCGGGCGCGTCGTGACGCGGAATCGCATTCTGGAGGAGACGCACGACGTCGATTTGGACCCGTACGACCGTTCGATCGACGTCCTGGTCAGTCGTGTACGTCAGAAGCTCGGCGACGATCCGACACACCCCACGTTCATTCGGACCGTGCGTCGCGTCGGCTATTGCTTCATGGTCAAGCGCCGTGCCTGACGATCACCCGGCGCGCCCTCCCGCCGTCCCGTGGCGCCGCTCCGTCTTTGGCAAGCTCATCGCGACGATGGTCGCCATGGCCATTTGCCTCATGCTGGTCGTCAGCCTGTTCTTCTGGCTGGTGATGGGTCCGCTGCTGAACGCGACAATCCACCGCATGACCCAACCGGCTGCCGCAGAGCACAGTGCGCCGCACGGCGGGTCGAGGGGCTCCGAGGTCATCGGGCCGCTTGCGTCAAGTCCCGTCACGGCGCATCTGACGATTCTGGCTGTACTGCTCCTGATTCTTGTGGGCCTGGTCATCGTCACCTATCTCGTGCTGCGCCGACAGCTCTCCCCGTTGCGGTCGCTGAGCGACGGCGTCGCCAGGCTCCGGGCAGGAGAACTCGACGTCGCGCTGACGGCCGACACCGGTGACGAATTCGGCCGGTTGACGCGGGGGTTCAACGAGATGGCGTCCAGCGTCAAACGGATGGTGGAGGCACGTGACCAATTGCTGCTGGACGTGAGCCACGAACTTCGGTCACCCCTCACGCGCGTCAGAGTGGGGCTGGAATTGCTCCCTGTCACGGCGGCCCGTACCGCACTCGCCACCGACGTCGCGGAGATGGAGCGGTTGATCGCGGAGCTCCTGGAATTCGAGCGGCTGAGACATCCCCTGGCCACGCCTCGGACTCATCATGATCTCGTGCCTCTGCTGCGCGATGTCGTGCAGAGCTTCGCGGGCCGCGCGCCGGGGATCCGATTGCTGACCCCGACATCGACGTTGTACGCACCCTGCGACGAGGAACGGATCCGGCGCGTGCTGCGGAATCTCGTGGAGAACGCCGTCCAATACTCCCTGCCGGACAGCCGGCCGGTCGAGGTGCGCGCGACAGCCAGCGAGGGCGTCGTCGAGATCTCCGTGGTGGACGACGGGATCGGCATCAGTGACGAGGACGCGCCGCGCGTGTTCGAGCCGTTCTTCCGCGCGGACCGCTCGCGCTCGAGGCGGACCGGCGGCGTCGGGCTGGGTCTCAGTCTCTGCCGGCGTATCGCCGAGACCCACGGCGGCACGATCATCCTTCAGCCGCGGGCGGGCCGGGGGGCGTCCTTCGTCCTCACGCTGCCAATCGCAGCGCCGAGCGAGACGGCCTGACGCTATTGTCGTTGTTGGATTCCCTCGCCCCCACCTGAGGTGACAACGGAGATCCGCGGCCACGCTTCTCGGTTCCGTTTGGTAGCCATACCCCGTCGATCAACTTCCAGTCGGACCTCCCCCAGGCGCCCAGAACCCACTGCGCGCGCGAACCGTCTCCCCGACACGCGTGGTGTTGATGGTGATTCGACGGAAAGCGCCGTCCTTGCGGGTATTCGTCGGGTAATACCCGATGGTGTACTGCACGCGGAGCTCCCGAGCGATCGTGCTCACGGCAAGGTCCACTTGATCAACGCCCCCTCGATGTGCGTCTTCTAGATCATACGCACGGCCTCCGGTGGGCTCGGCCACCCGGCGAAGGAAACCGATGTCCACCTTGTCTGGACCGTGCCCAAACGAGCCACGCTCGCCGTGGCCAATTCCAAGGGCGTACACAAGCACTTCTGACCGGCGGACGGCGTCAATGACATCGCGGGCAGGCGCCGTGCTCGACGTATCGTTGCCGTCGGTTATCACGATGAGCGCTTTCTTACGATGACGACCGCGACGGGCGTGCTCGAGTCCGTCGAGGATAGCGTCGTTCAGGGCGGTGCCCCCAAACGCGCGCAACTGGCCGATCTGCCTGCGCAATCGATCGCGGCCCTCGCCGGCTGCTGAAACGACCTCCACAAACTGGCTGAACCTCAGCATTGCCACCTCATCATCGGGCTGCGCCGAGTCGAGGAGGTGCGTCAGGGCATCCTTCACATCGTCGAGCTTGTCCTCCATGCTGCCGCTCGTGTCGACGACGAGAACCGCCGTCAGCGGCGCCTCGGCATCGATGTGGAACACCACGATCTCCTGAGGCACGCCATCCTCGAAGACACGTAGGTCCTCCCTGCGCAGATCCGTCACCGGGTGCCCGTCACGATCCAGAACGGTGGCCGTCACAAGCACGGCTTCGGTCTCGGCACGAAAGACGGGCGGAGGGTTTTGGGCCGCGATGCTCCCGCCGATGGCGAGGAAACCCAGCAAAGTGGGCAGCAGTTTCGTTCGCATCGGCCTTCCCCTGGTTGTCTTGACTATGATCCTCCCGCCGGTCCCCGATCGCTGCAAACGTCGGCCGCCGTTCCCGTCTAGCCAGCTCGCAGGCGGCAAAACGTGCCCAGGACGGCCCCGTACAGCACATGCGCGGCGAGCGTCATGGCCCTCGGTCCTGTCGCCGCCTTCCAGGTCCGGCATCACGTCGTTCACCGGATGCTCATTACGAGGCGCAACTCGGGGCTGCAGGCACGTGCATGGCACCGGCGAGAAGACTGCTGGCACGTGCACTCGTGCTTCCTGCCCCGTGCTGCTCGCGCGTTCATCGGCTGTCCCTGTTGGCTGGGAGCTCTCTCGGAGGAAGCACCAACAGCGTGACGAACGCGAACCCCGCGGAGATGAACCAATACCCGTAAGCGGCGGCCACCGCTGCTGCAAGGATCACAACCGCATCGGTGCCCGGGCGAAGCGCAGCCATGGACCGCCAAGCCCGCGCGAAGCGCGGCCAGAGCACCACAACCGAGGCAATCGCCGCCAAACCCTGGCCGTGAATTGGTCCCGTTCGCTCCAGCCATTGGCTGAGCGTAATCTGTTCGCGATGCGCGGCAAGGGCATCGATGAAGATCGCGAACAACAGGAAGCCGCCGCCGGCCCAGAGGTTCGGCGCATATGCCAACGGTCGCCGCATACGCTCCGCCTACTTCGCGGCCAGCCTGATCTCCTCGGCGAGATTCTTGGTGTCCGCGTCCATGTCGACGATGACCACGATGCGCTCGTCCTTCGCGATCTTGGCGTCGGCGAACGTAACGGTCTTGTCGCCGCGCATGACCTTGGTGTCCTTCGTCACGACGAACCAGATCGGTCCCTCCTTCTTGGTCATCGGATCGACCGTCTTGACCTGGACACGGGCTGATTCCACGACCATGACCGTGCCTTGATAGGTCATCGGGTGCGCGCGAACCAGCACGGCTGTGAGCATGAGCACGCCAAGCGCCGCCACTACCAATCGACTGAACCTCATCTGTAGACCCTCCTTTACCTGCAGGACTCATTCACCGCCGCCGCGTCCCTGCCGGCGGGCGGACGCGTGCGTGCGCCGAATCAACCGTCGACTCGACCTCCCTATCCTCCGCCCTTGCCCTTCAGAAAGTCCTCGATCTTCCGTTCCTCTTCGAGTTGCGCGGCGCTCTTCGGATTCAGCGTTTCCATCCGCGCGATCTCCTCGTCCGTCAGCGACGGCAGGTGCCGGATGAAGCGCACGAGCGCCCAGGTCTGTCGCTCGCCGTCCGGCGTGCCGGTGCCCCAGGCCGGCATGCCGGTGAGCGGAATGCCACGCTCGATGACGTAGAACAGTTCACCATCCGTCATGTTCTGCGTCGGCGTGTCCCGCATGTTTGGCACGGGCGGATAGAAGCCCTTGACCACCGCCGTCCGTCCGGTCCCGTCGTTGTCGTGGCAGAGCGCGCAGTGGTCCGCCCAATGCTCCATGGCGCCCTGCAGCACCTCGGCGCTCTCGGGCACGGGGTTGGCCTCGCGTCGGACGGCGGCGGGTGTGGCCCAGCGCCGTGCGGTCCGAGCCGCCCACGCCTCGACTGACCACGGCGTGGCACGGCTCGTGAACCCCATGCCGCGGGTGAATACGGCCGTCCCGAGCAGCAGAAGTCCCACAACGACGCTGGACCACGCCCACCGCCGCCGGATCATCTGGCGTCCCCTGCCGGAACGAGCTTCGTGATCGGCGCCGGATTCCGGCTCCCCGCGGCGCCGACCCAGTCGGAGCTCATGCCATCGGTGTACTTCTGATGGATCTTCCAGACGATCTCGGTGCCGCTCGAGGGGTTCGTGGCGACCAGCGACAGCTTGGCGGACGCTCCGGCCTTGATGGCGACCTTCCACGTAATCTGCACGATGCGGTCACCCGCCTTCGTTTCCTCGTGGGTCGCGCCATCGGGGGCGCTCACTGACGTGACCGTCACGCCGTCGGGGATATCGAGCACGACGATGTTCGTGCTCATCCCACCCTCGCTGCGCACCGAGAACGTGTAGGTTTCGGTGGCTCCCAGCTTCGACTCGCGCGGGGCCACGCCAACGTGGGCAGAGAGCACGGCTCCGGCGACGAGCATCATGGCTACAACGGTCATCCCTTTTCTCATGAGGTTCCTCCTACCTCCACCAGCGGACGCCAACGATGACGCGGGCGCCGCCGGGATTCTCCCCGGCAGCCCGGGCAAAGTCGGCCGTGCCGAAGTGCTTCTGGTTCCAGGTCACACCGACGTACGGTGCGAATTCGCGCCGGATCAGATAGCGGAGCCGAAACCCGACATCCGTGGTCGCCAGCCCGGCACCGACGCCCCGCGCCGGATCAGCCTTGCCAAAGAGATTCACTTCGACGAGTGGCTGCAGGATCAGGCGATTCGTGAACAGCAGCTCGTACTCCGCTTCGAACCTGAACTGCGTGCGCCCGCCGGCGCCGACGTACCCGGTCGCCTCGACGTCGAACCAATACGGCGCGAGCCCCTGGATGCCGACTGCCACCCACGTCTGTGGGGAACCAGGTCGCACGTCTTGCCGGACGCCGGCGACGAGGTCCCACCACCGAGCGACGGCGCGGCCGTACATGACGTGCGCCTCGGCGTCGCCGACGTCCCCGTGATCGGCCTCGCCTTCGGTGCGGAACCAAAAGCGGTTCAGATCCCCCCCGATCCAGCCCCGGGCCTCCCAGCTCGGACCGCCGCTTCCGCTCTGCCGCTGCCACTCGAACCGATCCAGCAGGACGAGCGAGTGAATCTCGTCGTCCATGATCGGCTGAACGGTGACCGGGGGAAACGCGGCCTGACGGTCTTCGGGCGTCACGGGCGGAATCGACGCGGGGAGCGGTGCGGCTGTCTGCACCGGGGGCGGGCTTTGCACAGCCCCGGAGGCGGACGACTGCGCCAAGGCCGTGAGCGGCGAGGCGACCGTCAATGCCGCCACCACGGCGACGCGCAGGAATGGGAGGCTCACGTGTCCACCCGGACTTCACGGAACATCCCCGCTTCCATGTGGTACAGCAGGTGGCAGTGGAACGCCCAGCGCCCGAGTGCATCCGCCGTGATGCGGAAGCTCCGCTTCGTGCCGGGCGGCATGTCAATCGTGTGTTTCCGCAGATGAAACCGCCCGTCGTCGTCCTCGAGGTCGCTCCACATGCCGTGCAGGTGGATCGGATGGGCCATCATCGTGTCGTTCACGAGGACCATCCGGACGCGCTCGCCGTAGATGAGCCGGATCGGTGACGCGTCGGAGAACTTCAGGCCGTCAAACGACCAGACAAAGCGCCCCATATGTCCGGTCAGGTGCAACTCGATCGTTCGTCCGGGTTCCCGACCGTCGGGATCCTCGAACAGACTCTTCAGGTCGTCGTAGGTCAGCACGTTCCGGCCGTTGTCGCGCAGACCGATGCCCGGATCGGTGAGCCTGGACATGGGCATCATGGTCTGCATGTCCACGAGCGGATTGCCCTGTTCGCTGGCCGGGTGGGTCTGCATGCCGCCCATCGCCGACATGTTGTGGTGCATGCCACCCATGTCCATGCCGGCCATGTCCATCATGCCCATCCCCATGTCGTCCATGGTGAGCAACGGCCGGGGGTCGAGCGCGGGCACCGGCGCACGGAGTCCTGGGCGAACGGCGAGCGTGCCCGCGGCGTATCCCGTGCGATCCATCGCCTGCGCGAAGATCGTGAACGCGTCCTGGCCGGACGGCTCGACGATGACGTCGAAGGTCTCGGCCACCGCGATGCGGAACTCGTCGACCGTGACGGGATGCACATTGCGACCGTCGGCGGCGACGACGGTCATCTTCAGTCCGGGAATCCGGACGTCGAAGTGGGTCATCGCCGACCCGTTGATGAAACGGAGCCGGACGCGCTCACCTGGCGCGAAGACGCCGGTCCAGTTGGCGCCCGGCGGCTGACCGTTGACGAGGTACGTGTAGGTATAGCCCGTGACGTCGGCGAGGTCCGTCGGGCTCATGCGCATCTGGCCCCACATCGCCCGGTCACGAACCGCTGCGCCCCAGCCCTTCGTTCGCACGTCGTGGAGGAAGTTGCCGATGGTGCGCTCGTGGAAGTTGTAGTAGTCCGACTGGGCCTTGAGCTTGGCGAAGATCCGCATGGGATCCTCGTCCGTCCAGTCAGAGAGCAGCACGACGTGGTCGCGGTCGTACTGAAACGGCTCCGGCTCGCGGGGCTCGATCACGAGCGCGCCGTAGACGCCCTGTTGTTCGTGGAAACCCGCATGGCTGTGATACCAGAACGTGCCACTCTGCCGAACCTGGAAGTGATACGCGTACGTCTCGCCCGGCGCGATTCCATCGAAGCTGAGTCCCGGCACGCCGTCCATCGCCGCGGGAAGGAGAATCCCGTGCCAGTGAATCGCGGCCCGTTCGTGCGCGAGGGTGTTGGCCACGCGCAGCGTGACGGTGTCGCCTTCTCGCCACCGCAACGTCGGTGCCGGCAGGCTGCCGTTCACGGTCACCGCGGGCCGAGCCGCGCCGGTGACGTTGGCCACGGATGCACCGATGCGCAAATCGAACTCGGTCCCGCTCAAGACGCCGGGCGGCTGCACGAGTGCCGACTGCGCGCGAAGAAACGGTTCCCAGAGGCTCATGCCCAGCGTGGCGCCGCCCAGGGCGAGCTGCCTCAGGAACGCCCGTCGTGACGACGCGTCCGGTGTGGCCGGCTGATGATCAGAGAGATAACGCATCGTCCTCAGGAATCGCTCCGATGCAGATCTTCACCGGCAGGAGTGTCGGACCTCGCCATTCCCGTACTGATAACACGAGGCGCCGTCGCTGAGAGCGCGCTACGTCGCCCATTAACCGAATTTAATTCTGCGGGTCCGATCATCGACCATTTCGTGGGAGTTCCCCGCACGCGGAGGACGCGATGGTCTGATGAGGCTCGTGTATCGTGATGGCGTTCGAGGGGAAAGATGCGCATTCTGGTCGTCGAAGACGAGGCCAAGGTGGCCGAGTTCATCCGGAGCGGCCTGACGAGCGAGCAGTTCGCGGTCGACGTGGCGCCGACCGCCGCGCGCGCGATCGAGCACGTCCGGTCCACCATCTACGACGTGCTCATTCTGGACATCATGCTGCCCGATGCCGACGGATTCCTAATCTGCCGGCGCGTCCGCGCTCTCGGCATCACCACGCCGATTCTCATGCTCTCGGCGCGGAGCCTCGTCGAGGATCGCGTGCATGGCCTCGAGACGGGCGCGGACGACTACCTGACGAAGCCCTTCGAGTACGCTGAGCTCAGTGCCCGCGTGCGCGCGCTCATCCGGCGCCGGGAACAGCACGTGCTGACGCCCCTGCAGGTTGCCGACCTGACTCTGGATCCGGTCACGCGGCTCGTCAAACGCGGCGACCGGCGCGTCGATCTCACGAACAAGGAGTTCGCGCTGCTCGAGTACCTCATGCGCCACGCCGGGCAGGTCGTGACGCGCCCCATGATGGCGGAGCAGGTCTGGGACTTCACCTGGGACCGTCTCACAAACGTGATCGACGTGTTCATCAACCACCTCCGACGAAAGATCGAGCACCCGGGCGAACCACGTCTAGTGCACGCGGTCAGGGGAGCTGGCTATGTCATCCGCGAGCCGAACGCCGCTGATTAGAACTCTTCGGGCCCGGCTGACGGCCCTCCACCTCGCCACGCTGGCGGTGACGCTCGGCGTGTTTGCCCTGCTCGCCTATCTGGTACTGGCCGAGACGCTGGCCAGCCATCACGATGACGAGTTGGAACACCAGGCACGGGATCTGGTCCGCGTCCTCGAAGGCGAGCCGCTCACCGACGCGAACATCCAGCGCGCCTTTGCCCAGTCCGGGGTCGGATCCCGCCTCGTCATGCTCCGCGACCGGCGAGGCGCCCTCATTTATCGCGATCCCATCCTCGAGGCGACCGAACCCACGCTTGGGCAGCATCAGGCCCTCATCCATGCCGCCGCGACCGGATCGACCGCGCCGGAGTTTTTCACCGTGGACCTGGAGCGATCCGGGGAGGTGCGCTTCATCTGCGCGCCCATTCCGACCGCGGCCGCGTACGTGCAGATTGGCGATCCGCTCGGCGACCTCCGGTCCACGCAACATACGATTGCGCTCGCCTGCCTGCCCCTCATTCCCCTGGTGTTGGTCCTCTCCAGCTATGGAGGCTGGATGCTCGCCAACCGCGCCCTGGCCCCCATGCGAGCCGTGACGACCACGCTGGAAGACATCCAGGCGACCAGCCTGGCACGGCGGATCGACGTGGACGCCAAAGACCAGGAGATCGGCGCGCTGGTCGCCACCATCAACCATCTGCTCGACCGTCTGCAACGAGCCTTCGAATCGATGCGACAGTTCGCCGGCGACGTCTCGCACCAGCTCCAGACGCCCCTCACCGTGCTGCGGGGGAGCGCCGAAGCCGCGCTCCGGTCCGACGATTCCGCGCAGGCGCGCGAACGGATGCACGAGCTGGTGGGTGAGATTGACGAGATGAGCGCGACGATTGCGAACCTGCGCACGTTCGCGCTGGCGGAAGCGCCTGTGTCCGCGGCTCCTGTTGATGTCTCGGCGCTCGTGGTGGAGGCCACTGAGGTCGTCGCGGCGCTGGGCGAACTGCACGGCGTGCGCGTCACCCAGGACGTCGCGGATGGCGTGGTGACGCGCGGAGACGCTGTGCGGCTCAAGCAGGTCATCCTCAACCTGGGCGACAACGCGGTGAAATACACGGCGCCAGGCGGGGAGGTCACGATCCGCCTCTCAGCGACGCCGCGAGAAGTGGTCCTGCAGGTCGTCGACACCGGGATCGGGATTGCGCCGGCGCACCTGGGTCGGCTGTTCGATCGGCTCTTCCGCGCCCCGGGCCCGCACACAGAGACGGTCGGGTCCGGGCTCGGGCTAGCGATCGTGAAGCGGATTCTTGACGCGCACAACGCCACGATTCAGGTGGAGAGCGTGCCGGACAAGGGCTCAACCTTCACGGTGCGGCTGTCACGCGCATAGGCCTGGTTGCGCACCTCGGTGGTCGCTACGCATGACGCCACCGAAGCCTCGTGATCAGTCATGGGCCCGCGACGGCGAGAATCGCCAACGCCGTCCATTGCGCGTCTTCAGTCCCCACGCGACCGGCGGAACGTTGCCCCTGCCGAAGCCGAAAGATGGAGAACAGGACAAGGTACAGCAGGACCAATCCCCCCTCCCGCAGCCGGCCACGCAGCCTGATCAGGATGGCCGCGATGACGAAGTCACCCGCGAGTTCGTAGAACTCGTCTGGATGCCGCGGGACATCCTGGAAGGGCCCGTAGCTCGCCGGATTCAGATACACGACCCCCCAAGGCAGCGTCGTCACCGTTCCATAATCCATACCGTCCAGCCCATACGGGATGCGACCGATCGCCGTCGCGATGGGTACGGCAGGCGCGAAGAGGTCCGCGATGGGCCCGAACGCGACATTCAGACGCCTGGCCCGAAGCCGGCGCTTGACCCTGTAACCGAGTACGGGGTGTACGTTGGGATCGTCCACCTCGGAGAGGAGAAGCCACGTGGCGCATCTAAGTAGCCGGTGTCGATGAACGTCCCGTTGAACTCTCCCCACAACTCACGCCGCCACACGAGCCGACCGGTGGCGCGATCCAGAGCATGCACAGTGGCCAGCGTGCCCACGGCAATCACGACGGAGCCCGCCACAAGCGGGGTCGCGTGCGGCCCTGTGCCATTTTCGAGGTTCATTTCTCGTGGAAACGCCGCTGGATACGGGAACTCCCACCGCGTCTTGCCGGAAGAGGCATCCAGAGCGACGATGACTTCTTCCGCCCCACGTCGCACAGCGGTGAAGAGGGTCCCGTCAGCAAACGCGAGGGCCGAGTATCCTTCCCCGAGAGGCCGGCTCCAGAGGCGTGGCGGTCCCTCGACCGGCCATCTCGACTCCAGGGAGCCAGCCCTCACTTTGAAATCGTGGGTGGGACCGCCCCACTGAGGCCAATCGGCCGCGGTTTGGCTGTCTGCTCCAAGTGAGCCTGTTGCAAGCGCTAATGTTGCGAGCAGCGAACACGTGGCGGCCGCGAGCGCTCCGAACTGAGTTCTGCGATTCGAGCGGCCCATTACTTCACCGTGTGCGAGCACTGGCGTTGGCACTCAGAACAGGCGCGTGCCCAGGAAGACGATGCGGTAGCCATGGACCAGCATTGGAATCGCCCCAATCGTGGCTACGACGACCAAGGCGACGGGATGAAGCTGGCCCGTCCTCCCGATTCGTGTCATGAGCAGCGCGAAATACGGCACATATAGGCACACGGCTGAGATCAGCCCGGGTACATAGCCGCGATCAGCGGCAGCGCCAGCAATGTGAAAGGCGGCGTTTGCCGCGACAAGGAAACCAAACCACGCGGCAGCCACCGCCAGCGTTCCCGCAGACTCGCGAAGCCACGTCAGTCCGACAACCAACATCGTTATCGCCAAGGCCACCAGGTTCACGCGCCAGAACAGTCGAGAGCTGATGTCCGGGTCGACCCGCGCATTGAACCACGCCACGAAGGCCGGCGCCTCCTCCAGAAAATGGAGAATGAAGATGACGGGTGCGGCGGCCAGGAGCCGTCGCAGCGACCGACGATCCGCAAGGGAGCGCTCAACGGTCACGGCCTGTCCAGCATCCGCAGCGGCCAGCGATACAACCCGCTGCTCACCCAAATGATCGAAGGGAGTGCTCCCGCGATGATCCCAACCACCAAGCCAGAGTCAAGGTCTCGCAGAGCAGGCGATGTAACGACAGTCAAGAACGTCCATCCCAGGGCGGCGACCCCGGCGAACAGGCCAGCGACCTCGAGACGAAGACCGAACCGGGCCCCAGGACGATGACTAAGAGCTGGATCCAACGGCGTCACGACCTGCGCCATCGTCCGCTCGAGCAGGTCGTCCGGGGCGCTATAGGAGCTCGCGAATACCAGGACGGCGCGCCTCACACTCTCAAGTGTCCTCGCGCAGTCTGAGCAGCAAGACACATGCACCGTCGCGGCCGCTGCACCCGGGTACGTCAATTCGCCGCCGCGATCCAGCCACTCGGCGAATTCATTGCAGTTCAATTCGCACCTCTCTTGCGGTGAGACTCGAGCCGTTCAAGCTGTCGGCGGAGCGTCGCTCGAGCTCGATACAGGTGGGTCTTTACGGTTCCTTCTGGTAAACCGAGGACGAGCGCCACCTCTTTCACAGACTGGTCCTGATAGTAGAAGAGGGTAACCACCGCTCGTTGCATTGGCGTCAAGTCAGCAATCACTCGTTCAACGCGGAGGCGTTCGGCGGCAGACACGACGGGACTGTCCGCGTCGACTGTGGCGCGCGCTACCGTGATCTCTTCGTCCAAGGCCATCTCCGACGCGTCGAGCGACCGGCGTCCTGCCGCCACGTCCCACGCCCGCCGACTGGCGATGCGATAGAGCCACGTCGAGAGGCGCGAATCACCGCGGAACCTCTTGAGCGCTCGCCAGGCTCGCAGAAAGGTGTCCTGTGTCACGTCCTCAGCGTCGAGCCTGGAGTTTCCGAACCGGCGCGCCAGCGTGTACACACGATCCTGATAACGCGTCACCAGCTCTCGAAACGCCTCGTGATCCCCACCAGCCGCGCGTCGAGCGAGCTCCTCGTCGTGATCGATCGTCACAGGGCCGCCTCAGACGCAGGATTGACACCACACCACTGGTCTTAGACCGAGAATCCGTTCGGCAGGTTTCAGAGGGACATGCGGGGGTGCACAACTCCTCGTCCTTGCGGTGACCTCGCACGTCCCGGTCGAATCCTCGCGGCTGAATCAATTGAGAACTCCGGTGAGCCAGTGCATGATGTTCAAGGCCAACTGTCGATTGTTAGCGGCCCACGCGATGCCATCGCGATTCGTCACCCGAGAAACTGCGGGGTCGCACGGTCGCCGGTATGATCGCGTGCCTCCGGGAACCGAGACCGAACCGGCACTGGTGCCCAGAGCC
>Ga0187892_10000164_pt1 | contig 169792 bp, 145 predicted proteins | sample MA1701073metaG_FD_139345 | JGI IMG/M metagenome (GOLD analysis project Ga0187892, IMG submission 139345) | Bio-ooze microbial communities from a basaltic lava cave in the Kipuka Kanohina Cave System on the Island of Hawaii, USA - MA170107-3 metaG ...
CGCCGACCACCGCCGCGGAGACCGAGGCCGCGTTCCTCGCGGAGTGCGAAGAGGGCGAGGGCGTCTACATCCCGCCCGGCGAGTGCGAGGCGGTGGCGGCGAGAAGGCGCGCGGTTACGCGGGCGCGCCTCGTGGCCGCCGCGCTCCAGGCGGGGAGCACGGTGGAGGAGGTCGCGGAGCAGTTCGGGCTCACCGCCGAGGAGGCCTTGGCCCTCGAGCTCGAGCAGACCGGCGCGGCCAGCGAGTAGCGGAGCGGGGCGCTCTCAGCCGCGTCCCCGCCGCTGCTCGCGGCGAGCGAGTTCTTGCGCGAGGGCCAGGGCCTCGTCGCGGCTGCGCAGCGCGCCGTCGAGGAAGGCCGCGCGCACGCGCGCCAGCACGCGGCCCAGGCTCGGGCCCGCGAGGCCCAGGGCCAAGAGGTCGTCGCCCGAGACCGGCGCGCGGCGCGCCCGGTCCAGGGTGGCGTAGCGCAGGATGCGACGGCGCCCGGTCGGCGGCGCCCAGGCGTAGAGCGCCTGGAGCTCCTCCTCGACCAGCGGCGCCAGGAGCGCGTCGAGAGCACCGCGGCCGCGGCTGCGCTCCAGGGCCGCGAGGCGCGCGTCGCGGGTGCGCGCCAGCGCGCCGATGCGCTCCGCCGCCTCGCCGGTGATGGCGAGCCGCCGCAAGACGCGCCGGCGCAGCCCCGCCGCGAGCGGCGCCAGCCAGATCGCGAGCCCGCTCTGCCAGGGGGCCCAGCGCGGCCCGTGCCAGGGGGGGGCCGCCACGGCCCGCCCCAGGCGGCGCAGGGGAGCCAGCGACTCGCGCGGCAGGCCGAGCTCGGGCTCCAGCGCCCCCAGCACCTGCCAGTCCGAGAGCAGGCGCAGGGCGCGCGCCGGGTCGAGGCCCAGCGCCGCGTCCTCGAAGATCCGCACCACCTCCCGGCGCAGGCGATCGCCGGAGACGGCGCCGAAGGCGCCGCTGCGCAGCGCGTCGCGCAGCGCGGCGCGGGTCCCGCGCGTGATCGCGAAGCCCAGCCGCGCCGCCAGGCGCGCGGCCCGCAGCGCGCGCGTGGGGTCGTCGCGGAAGCTCGCGCGATGCAGCACGCGCAGGCGGCGAGCCAGGAGGTCGCGCAGCCCGTCCTCGACCTCCAGGATCCCCGCGTGGCGCGCCCGGGCGGCGCGCGAGAGCGGGAGGGCCAGGGCGTTGACGCTGAAGTCGCGCCGCGCGAGGTCCTCCTCCAGGCTCCCGGGCTCGACGCTCGGGAGCGCCGCCGGCCGCGCGTAGCTCTCGCGGCGCGGCAGCGCCAGGTCCAGCGCCCCGGGACCAGCGCGCAGGCTGGCGGTCCCGAAGCGCTCGTGGGCGACCACGCGCGCCCCCTCGGGCGCCGCCGCCCGCGCCAGCTCCGCGGCCGCCTCGCCCTTCCCCAGGACCAAGAGATCCACGTCCCGCGGCGGGACCCCGAGCAGGAGATCGCGCACCGGCCCGCCCACCAGGTAGACCGCGTCCCCGCGCGCGTCCGCCGCGGCGAGGACCGCCGCGAGCAACCTGGCCACGGGCTCGGGCAGCGAGCGTGCGAGCTCCGCCGCGCCCGGCCGCCTCATCGCCGGGCCGCGCCCCGGCGCCGGCCTCCCCGGGGATGCCGCCGCTCCACCGTCTCGCGCAGCCGCGCCCGGCTCACGTGGGTGTAGATCTGGGTGGTGGAGAGGTCCGCGTGGCCGAGCAGCGCCTGCACCGCGCGCAGGTCGGCGCCCCCCTCCAGGAGATCGGTGGCGAAGGCGTGGCGCAGGACGTGGGGGGAGACGCGCTCGGCCGGCAGGCCCGCCTGGCGCGCGATCTGGCGCAGCCTCGCGAAGAAGTTCTGGCGCGTCATGGGGAGCCCGCGGCGGGTCAGGAAGGCCGCCTCGCTGCGTTCGGGCGCGCCTTGGGCGAGGGACGGCCGACCGCGGGCCAGGTAGTCCTCGAGGGCCTCGAGGGCGGGTGCCCCGAGCGGCACCACCCGCTCCCGCCCGCCCTTGCCTCGCACGCGCACGAAGCCGGCGCGCCGGTCCACGCCGCCCAGCGGGAGCCCCACGAGCTCGGACACGCGCAGGCCCGCGCCGTACAGGACCTCGAGCATGGCCCGGTCGCGCAGCCCGAGCGGCGTCGCCGGGTCTGCGGCGGCGATCAGGGCCACGGTCTCGTCGGGGCGCAGCAGGCGCGGGAGCGGCGGCTCGAAGCGCGGGCTCGCCGCGGCCTCCGCCAGGTCCGGGTCCAGCGGGCTCTCGAGCCCCAGGTGGCGCAGGAGGCGGCGCACCGCCACCAGCGCCCGGGCGCGGCTGCGCGGCGCGAGCCCGCTCCGCTCCAGGGAGCGGGAGAAGCCCGCCAGGTGCGCGCGCCGCAGCTCCGCCGCGCGCCGCAGCGAGCCCGCCTCGAGCCAGGCGGCGAAGCGCCGCAGGTCGCGCCCGTAGGCCTCGAGGCTCCGGGGCGCGAGGCCCCGCTCCACCGAGAGGTGGACCAGGAAGTCCTCCACCGCGCGCCGGATCCCGCCGCGGGCTTCAGCCACCGGCCGGGGCCTCGCCCGCCCGCGCTGCCTCGAGGAGCGCCCCGCGCAGCCGCTCGAGGGCCTCCGGATCCTGGATCTTCTTGCCCTGCCGGTCCTTCAGGTAGAAGGTGTCGGTGACCTGGTCCTCGATGGTGGCGGCCTTCGAGATGTAGACCTCGTAGCCCTGGTCGCTGATCACGCGCGTCAGGTCGTGGAGCAGGCCCAGCCGATCGTTCGCCGCGACATCGACGATGGTGTAGAGGTCGGACTCCTCGTTCGAAGCCCCCACCCGCGCGGGCCGATCCGAGAGGATGCGCGGCCCGCCGACCGGCAGGCGGCGGCGCTTCAGCAGCTCCGCCACGTCCTCCTGGCCCGACAGCACGCGCTGGAGCGTCTGCTCGAGCTCCTGCCAGGCGAGCCCCCGCTCGTCCTCGCCGCCCTCCGGCGTCGCGAGGCGGTACACCTCGAGGGCCAGGCCGGTGCGCGTGGTGTAGACGTGGGCCGCCAGGATGTTGATCCCGCGGGCCGCCAGCGTGCCGGCGACCCGGGAGTAGAGGCCGGGCGCGTCCCCCGTGCACAGGATGAACTCCGAGAAGCCGCCCCGCATCTCGCGCACCGCCGTGCCGAAGAGCTGGCCCGGGCCCCGCCCCAGCACCACGCGGGCGTGGCGCGCGATCTGGGCCGGCGCGTGGGCCGTGAAGTAGCGGCGCGGCATCATCTCGAAGTAGGCCTCGATGTGGGCCTGGGACACGCCCAGCCCGCGCAGCTCCGCCGCGGCGGCCGCGCGCCGCGTCTCCACGCGCCTCTCGATGATCTCGATGGCGGCCCCCGGGTCGTCGCGGCCCGACTCGAGCAGCTCCCCGGTGCGCTCGAAGAGCTCGCGCAGGAGCTGGCCCTTCCAATCGGTCCAGCCCGTCGCCGAGGAGGCCCGGATGTCGGCGAAGGTGAGCAGGTAGAGGTTGCGCAGGTTGGTGCGGTCCCCCACCGTGCGGGCGAAGTCGACGATCAGCTTGGGGTCCGAGAGATCGCGGCGTTGGGCCAGGTGGGACATGAGCAGGTGGTGCAACACCAGGAACACCACGCGGTCCACGCGCTCCGGCTCGATCCCCAGGCGCTCGAGACAGACGCGCGCCCGCGCGGCTCCCAGGACCGAGTGGTCGCCGCCCAGGCCCTTGCCGATGTCGTGGAGCAGGCAGCCGAAGAAGAGGACCGGCCGGTCGTCGATGCCGTGCATGAGCTCCGTGAGCTCGGGGAAGCGCTGCTCGTACTCGCCCAGCCAGAGCCGGCGCAGCTCCTCGATCAGGAAGATCGAATGCACGTCCACCGTGAAGGTGTGGTACATGACGTGCTGCCAGCGGCAGACGATGTGCTCCCACTCGGGCAGGAATCGCCCCAGGAGCCCGGTCTCGTTCATCACGATCAGCGAGCGCATCACGCGCTTGCGGGCCGAGAGGATCCGGAGGAAGACATCGCGCGCCGCGGGGCTGGCCTGGAACCCGGCGTCGATCAGCTCGAGGTTCTGCTGGATCAGGCGCCGCGCCTTGCGCGTGAGGGGTGCGTCGCGCTCCTGCGCCACCGCAAAGGCCTCGAGCAGCAGGAGCGGCTCCTCGCGCAGCTGGCGCGCCTGCGGGATCTCGAGCTGGCCCTCGACGATCCGGAAGCCGTGCTCCACCTCGCGGATCCGGCGCCGGCGCGGCGAGGGGTGCACGCGCGCCTGGCACTGCTCGATCACCAGCGAGGAATGATTCTGGATCGCGCGGGCGTGTCGGTAGTAGTCGCGCATGAAGCGCTCCACCGGCAGCTCCGCCCCGCCGTTTCCGGCCTTCCCGTAGCCGAAGCGCAGGGCGATGCGCTCCTGGAGCTCGAAGCTCATCTGGTCGTGCTTGCGCCGGGTGGCCAGGTGCAGCTCGTTTCGCGCGCGCCACAGGAAGTCCACGGCCTCGCGGTAGGTCGCGAGCTCCGCCTCCGTCAGGAGCCCCAGGTGCAGGAAGCTCTCGAAGCCCCGGGCCCCGGGCTGGGTGGCCTGCATGGCCCAGGTGGCGAGGTGGTAGTCCCGCAGGCCGCCCGGGCCGTCCTTCAGGTTGGGCTGGAGCAGGTAGAGCGTGTCCCCGAAGCGCGTGTGCCGCTTCCGCATCGCCTCGAGCTGCTCGGCAATGAAGCGCGCGGGGTCGCGCAGCAGCTCGGCCCGCAGGGCCTTGCCGAACTCGTGGAAGAGCACGCCGCTGCCGGCCAGGTAGCGGGGATCGAGGACCGCGGTGCGGACCGTCGCGTCGTCGCGGGCCAGGTCGAGGGTCTCGCGCAGGGTGCGCGTCGCGCCGCCCACCGTGACCGAGGCGTCCCACAGCCAGTAGAGGATCCGCTCCGCCACCTGGGAGACGTGGGAGGTGAGCTCGCCGCGGTAGAGGAAGAGCAGGTCCACGTCCGAATGCACGTTCATCTCGCGGCGGGCGTAGCCCCCCACCGCCACCACCGTGAGCGGCGAGGGGTCGCCGCCGGCGTCGGCGAAGTAGCCCTCCTCGGCGTAGCCGAAGAGCCGCCGCATGAGCCGGTCGATCAGATCGGCGTTGGCCTCCCCCACCTGGGCCCCGCTCGCCTCCGCCTCGTGGAGCTCGCGCAGATGCGCCTGGGCGGCGGCCAGGTACTCGCGCACCACCCGCGCCACCTCGGCCTCGGGCTGGGCGCGCCCGGGACCGCCGTCGAAGGCGGCGAGGTAGGCGTCGATGGAGGGGGCGGCGCTCATCCCGGCTCCCGCGACGAGGCCACCTGGGAGGCCCCGTCCCGGTAGCGCACGAGGCCCGCGGCGATCTGCTCGGCCACGGCCTCCAGGTAGCGCGGATCGCGCAGGCGCGCGGCTTCGGTGCGGTTGGTCAGGAAGCCGGCTTCGACCAGGATCGCCGGCATGTCCGAGAGGAAGAGGACATAGAAGGGGCCCTTCTTCACGCCGAGATCCTGCACGGGACGGTAGCGCGGGGGCATCCCCCCCACGATCCCGCCGTGCACCAGGGTGGCGAGCCGCTCCGCGTGCACCGAGGTCTCCGAGACGCGCAGCCGCGCCAGCGCCCGCTGGAGGGCGTCGAGCTGGCCGCGCGGGATCCCGTTCTCCCGCGCCGCCACCGTGAGGCTGTGGCGTTCGTGGTTGTCGTCCAGGTAGTAGGTCTCGATCCCCTGCACGCCGCGGCGCGGCGCCGCGTTGGCGTGCAGCGAGACGAAGAGGTCGCCGCCCTCCGCCTCCGCCCGGGCCGTGCGCTCCTCGAGGCTCAGGGTGAGGTCGGCGTCCCGGGTGAGGAGCACGCGGAAGCCCTCGGCTTCGAGGGGCGGGCGCAGCGCCCGGGCGAGCCGGAGGGTCACGTCCTTCTCGCGCAGCCCGCCCACGCCGATGGCCCCGGGGTCGCGCCCGCCGTGGCCCGGGTCGAGGACCACCGTCTGGACCGGCCGGAACCCGGAGGGGAGCCGCCCGGAGCGGGGCTCGCCCGGCGCCCGGCCGCCCTCCGCCCCCTCCCGTCTCCCGTAGACGTCCACCACCAGCCGATCCGGGTGGCTCAGCGTGAGCAGGCGATGGCGCGCGTAGCGCTCCACGTCGATCACGACGCGCGTGCGGGAGAGCGTGTTCTGGCCCAGGCGCACCGATTGCAGCAGGCCGTCCCCGACCGGCAGCCCGCCCTCGAAGCGCCGGCCCACCCAGACGCCCTCGAGGTCCAGATAGAGCCGCTCCGGGCGCCCGGCCCGAGAATCCGCCGCCAGGTGCCGCACCTCGCTCTCCACGGGCCGGTCCACCTCGACCACCACCCGCGTGAAGTCCGGGTAGGACCAGTGGCGCACCTCGACCACGTCGCCCAGGCCCTCGGGCCGGGTCACCCCGAGCTGGGCCAGGGCCAGGACGCCGAGCGCCAGCCACCGGAGCCGCCTCACGCGCCGCCTCCCGCGGTGAGCCGCGCGACCAGCCGCGCCAGGATCTCCAGGGCCTCGAGGGGCGTGATCCGCTCGGGGTCCAGGCTGCGCAGGCGGTCGAGCACCTCGGTCTCCACCGGGGGGTGGGGGCCTGGGAGGAAGAGGGGGAGCTGGCCCTCGCGGGGGGACGCGGCGCCTCCCCGCGCCAGGCGGGGGCGACCCCGCTCGTCCAGCTCGCCTCCCTCCAGATTGTGCAGGATCTCGCGGGCGCGATCGATGACCCCCCCCGGCAGCCCCGCCAGGCGAGCCACCTCGATCCCGTAGGAGCGCGAGGCGCTCCCGGCCACCAGCTGGCGCAGGAAGATCACCTCCTGGCCCCACTCGCGGGCGGTGAAGTGGGCGTTGGCCACGCGCGGCTTGGTGCGCGCCAGGTCCGCCAGCTCGTGGTAGTGGGTCGCGAAGAGCGTGCGCGGGCAGAGGCCGGGAGTGTCGTGGAGGTACTCGGCCACCGCCCACGCGATCGAGAGCCCGTCGAAGGTGCTGGTGCCGCGCCCGATCTCGTCCAGGATCACCAGGCTGCGGCAGGAGGCGTGGGCGAGGATCGCCGCCGTCTCGCGCATCTCCACCATGAAGGTGGACTCGCCGCGGGCCAGGCGGTCCGCGGCGCCCACCCGCGTGAAGATGCGATCCACCACCCCGATCCGCGCGCTCGCGGCGGGCACGAAGCTCCCCATCTGCGCCAGCAGCGCCAGCAGCGCCACCTGCCGCAGGTAGGTGCTCTTGCCGGACATGTTGGGCCCGGTGAGCACCAGGATGCGGGTGCCGCCGGGGTCGAGCTGCGCGTCGTTGGGAATGAACTCGCCGCCGCTCTGCGCGAGGAGCGGCTCCACCACCGGATGTCGGCCGGCGCGGATCTCGAGACCCAGGCCCGGGTCCACCTCGGGCCGAACCCAGCCGCCCTGGCGCGCCACCTCGGCCAGGGAGGCCAGGGCGTCGAGCTCCGCCACCGCCTCCGCCGCGGCGCGGATGGCGGCGGCGTTCTCGAGCACCGCCTGGCGGACTCCGGCGAAGAGCTCGCGCTCGAGAGCCGCCGCCCGCTCGGCGGCGCCGCGCACCCGCCCCTCCACCTCGCGCAGCTCGGCGGTGGTGAAGCGCTCGGCGTTGGCCAGGGTCTGCTTGCGCTCGTAGTCCCCGGGCACCCGCGCCAGGTTGGCCTTGGTGACCTCGAGGGCGTAGCCGTGCACCGGGTGGAAGCGGATGCGCAGGCTCGGGATCCCGCTGCGCTCGCGCTCGCGCCCCTCGAGGCCCGCGATCCACTCGCGGCCCTTGTGGAGCGCCTCGCGCAGCGCGTCGAGCTCGGAGTGGTAGCCGCCCCGCACGTAGCCGAGCTCGCCGGCGCCGCGGGAGCCGCGCAGCACGGCGGGCGGCTCGTCCACCAGGGCCTCCTCGAGGAGCCGGAGGGCCTCCGGCGCCGGCTCGAGGATCGGAACGCCCGGCGGGCGCGCCGCGGCGGTCTCCGGGTCGGGAGGGGCGCCCGCGGCGGCCGCCGCGGCGGGCAGGGCCCGGAGCGAGCCCCGCAGCGCCGCCAGGTCCCGGGGCGTGGCGCTCGGCCGCGCCGCCTTGGCCAGCAGCCGCTCGAGATCGCGCACGGGCCGCAGCGCCTCGCGCAGGCGCCCCCGCGCCCGGTCGCCGGCGACGAGCCAGGCCACCGCGTCCTGGCGCGCGCGGATCTCCTCCGGGTCGAGCAGCGGGTAGGCGATCCAGCGCGCCAGGCGCCGCGCGCCCAGGGGGGTGGCACTCCGGTCCAGCCGCTCGACCAGCGTGCGCTGGCGCGAGCCGTCCTCGCCGTTCGCGAAGAGCTCCAGGTGGGTGCGGGTCGCCGCGTCGAGGATCATGGCCTGCGAGAGCTCGTAGGTCCGCAGGCGCGCCACGTGGGACAGCGCGAAGGGCTGGTTCGCCGCCAGGTAGGAGAGCAGCGCCGCCGCCGCCCCGAGCGCCGGGTCGCCGGCGCCGCTCGGGGGCAGGCCCTCGACGCGGCGCGGGAGCGCCTGCGGATCGAAGCGCGCGGCCTCGACCAGGGTGCGCGCCGCCCGGGGGAGGAGCTTCTCGAGCAGGGGCGAGAGCCGCGCGGCGTCCTCCCGCGGCAGCAGCACCTCGCGCGGATCCACGCGCAGGAGCTCCTCGCGCAGGGCGGGGGGCAGCGGCGCCGGGTCGGCCCCCTCGCCGCGGGCCACGCGCGTGGCGCGGAACTCCCCGGTGGAGGCGTCCAGCACGGCGAGCCCCGCGCTCCCCTCGGCGCAGAGGAGCGCCGCCAGCGCGAGCTCGCGGCTCCCCGGAATGCCCTCGGGATCGCCCACCAGCCCCGGCGTCACGACCTCGATCACCTCGCGCCGCACCAGCCCGCGGCCGGGCGCGCCCCCGGCCTCCTCCACCTGCTCGCAGATCGCCACGCGGTGGCCGAGCTCCGCCAGGCGCTTGATGTGGGGATCCGCGCTGTGGACCGGGACGCCGCACATGGGCACCGCATCGGCGCGACCCTTGTCGCGGGTGGTGAGCGCAATCTCCAGGAGGGGCGCCGCGACCTCGGCGTCGCGCAGGAAGAGCTCGTAGAAGTCGCCCATCCGGTAGAAGAGCAGGGCATCGGGATGCCGCGCCTTGATCGCCAGGTACTGGCGCATCATCGGGGTATCGAGGGCGCCGCGGCTCACGGGGCCTCCGCACGCGGGAGGCCCCGCCGCTCCAGGGCATCCAGGAGCCCGGCGTACTCCCTGCACGCCTCGTGCTCGCGGTGCTCCGAGAGCAGGATGCGGCCGAGCTCGACGCGCGCCTCGAGCCGGTCGGGATCGCGCTCGAGGAGCTGGCGCAGCTCGTCCACCGCGAGGCCCGCGTCGCCCCGGGACACGAGCAGCCGGACCAGCGCGCGCCGCGACCCCGTGTCGTCGGGCCGCCGCTCGAGCCGACGGCGCAGGCCGGGCTCGAAGTCGCCGGCGCGGAGCCCGGCGGCGCCGCTGCCCTCGAGGCGGGGGAAGATGCGGGCGCCGCAGTCCGGATCGAGCTCCAGCGCCCGCTCGAAGGCCGCGCGCGCGGCCCGGCGGCGCCCGCGCTCGAGGGCGAGCTCGCCCAGGGCGATCCAGGCGTCCACGCTCCCGCGGTCCCGGCGCAGGGCCCGCTTGAGGGCGCGGCGCGCCTGCTCGGGGTGGCCCTCCTCCCGCCGCAGCCGCGCCAGCTCCACCAGCAGGCGCGCCTCCTCGGGCCCCCGGGGCCGGTCCTCCCGCCGGGCCCGGCGCCGCGCGATCTCGAGCGCGCGCGGGAACTCGCGGGCCTCGGGCAGGAGTCGCGCCAGGGCCCGCAGCGCGCCGGCGTTGCGCGGCTCGCGCGCCAGCACCTCCTCCCAGGCCGCGATCGCGCGGCGCAGGTGGCCGCCCTGCTCGAAGTCGGCGGCCAGGTCGGCGCGCGCCAGCGTCGCCTGGCGAGGCGCGAGGTCCTTGCGCAGCAGCAGGTTCTGGTGCACGCGGATGGCCCGCCCGACCTCGCCGCGCGCGCGAAAGACCCGGCCCAGCGCGAGCCAGGCGTCGATGTCGCCCGAGTCGAGGCGCACGGCCCGCACCAGCAGGGCCTCGGCGGCGTCGAGGTCCTGCTCCAGCACCGCGAGCAGCGCCCCCCGCAGCGCGCCCTCCACGCCCCGCGGTCCGCGCGCGCCCCCCCCGAACGCCCGCGCCAGCCACCCCACCGGCCCTACGCGCCTCGCCCCAGCGCTTCCGATCCTCCGGCGGCGCGTCCCTCCCCCCGGGCCCCGGCGTCCGCCTCCGCCTCCCGCAGCGGCAGGTTCCGGAGCTCCGCGACCTCCGCCTCCAGGGAGCGGACCGCCCTGCGGTAGCGGCGCGTCAGGAGCCCCTGCTTGGCGATCTGGTACAGCGCGAGCGCCCACGCCAGCACCGCCCCCGCCGAGAAAGCCCCCAGGAGGGCGACCCACAGCTCCAGGTCGGGCAGCTCGCCCACGAGGTAGTCGATCGGCACCCGACCCGAGTTCGCGGCGGCGAAGCGCCAGCCCAGGATCAGGACCGCGGCAACGAGGACGAGGGTCGCGAGGCGTCGCAGCACGCGCATGCAGATCCTCCGGCGCGCGCGGGCGCCTCAGAGCGACTCGTCGTCGTCCTCGTCGTCATCATCGGCGGAGGCGCCCCGCTCCAGGTCGGCCAGCGAGATGCCGTCCACCATCTCCTTCAGCTCCTTGCCCACCTTGAAGAAGGGAGTCCGCTTGGCGGCGATGTGCACGGGCTCCCCGGTCTTCGGGTTGCGGCCCTCGCGGGCCTCCCGGACCTTGACCTGGAAGCTGCCGAAGCCCCGGATCTCGATGCGCTCGCCCGCCCGGAGCGCACGGGTCATGGAATCGAAGATGGTGTTGACGACGATCTCGGTGTCCTTCTTCGAGATGTGCGGAGTCCTCGCCGCGACTGCTTCGATGAGGCCGCTCTTCGTCATTCGGGGTCCTCGCTTGCTGTCTTCTGGGCCAGCTTCCCGGCCAGGAGATCTCCCAGCGTCGTCGTCTGGGTGGAGGCCTGCTGGGCCGCCAGCCGCTTCAGCGTCTCGCGCTGCTCCTTGTCCGTGAGCGCCCGGATCGAGAGCGAGATCTTCTGCTCGACCGGGTCGACCCGGACGACGAGCGCCGTCAGCTCCTGGCCGACCTGCACCACCTCGCCGGGATCGTCCACGCGCTCCTTCGAGAGCTCGGAGCTGTAGATCAGGCCCTCGATGCCCTCCTCGAGCTTCACGAAGGCCCCGAAGTCCGCCACGCTCGTGACCTGCCCCGTGACCTCACTGCCCACCGGGTACTTCCTCTGGATCGCATCCCACGGGTTGGGCTGGAGCTGCTTGATCCCCAGGGAGAACTTCTCGTTCTCCTTGTCGATCTTCAGCACCACCGCCTCGAGCTCGTCCCCCTTCTTGAACTTCTCGCCCGGGTGCTTGATCTGCTCGGTCCAGGAGATGTCGGAGACGTGGACCAGGCCGTCGATGCCCTCCTCGAGCCCCACGAAGATCCCGAAGTTCGTGATGTTGCGGACCGTGCCCCGCACCCGGGTCCCCACCGGATAGGTGTTCTCGATCACGCTCCACGGGTTGGGCTCGATCTGCTTCATGCCGAGCGAGATCTTGCGCTCGCGCTCGTCCGTGTCGAGAACCACGGCCTCCACCGTGTCCCCCACCGAGACCACCTTCGACGGGTGCTTGATGCGCTTGGTCCAGGACATCTCGGAGACGTGGATCAGGCCCTCGATCCCCGCCTCGAGCTCCACGAAGGCGCCGTACTCGGCCAGGGAGACGACGCGGCCCTGGATGCGCTTGCCGATCGGGAAGCGCATCGCGACGTCGATCCACGGGTCGGGCTGGATCTGCTTCAGGCCCAGGGACACGCGCTCGCTCTCCGGGTCGAACTTCAGCACCTTGACCTTGATCTCGTCGCCCACCTGGAAGATCTCGCTCGGGTGGTTCACCCGGCCCCAGGACATGTCGGTGACGTGGAGCAGTCCGTCGATTCCGCCCAGGTCGATGAAGGCGCCGTAGTCCGTCAGGTTCTTGATCACCCCGTCCACGATCTGGCCCGGGGCCAGCGACTGGAGGGTCGTCTCCCGCAGCTTGCGCCGCTCGGTCTCGAGCAGGGCCCGCCGGGAGAGGACGATGTTGCCGCGCCGCTTGTTGAACTTGATGATCTTGAACTTGAGCTTCTGGCCGACCACCGACTCGAGGTTGCGCACCGGGCGCAGGTCCACCTGGGAGCCGGGCAGGAAGGCCTTGACCCCGATGTCGACGGCGAGCCCCCCCTTGACGCGGGCGACCACGATGCCTTCCACCGCCTCGTCCGCCTTGTGGGCCTTGCTGATGTCCTCCCAGATCATCAGGCGATCCGCCTTCTCCTTGGAGAGGGAGATGCGCCCGCCCTGGTCCTCGGTCTCCTCGAGCAGCACGTCCACCTGGTCCCCGGGCGCGACGAGCACGGTGCCGTCGTCGTCCATGAACTCCCAGGTGGGCACGACGCCCTCGGACTTGAAGCCGATGTCGATGATCACGTTGTCACTGTCGACCGAGAGCACGCGCCCGCGGACGACCTCGCCCTCCTTGATGGTGGGTCGGGTCTCCGCGAAGAGCTCGGCAAAGGTCGCCCCGTTCGTCGTCGTGGTGGTGTCACTCATGCGCAGCCGTTCGTTCTCCTTTCGGGCCTGCCCTCTGGGCTGGCCGGAATGCTCGCGCGCGGGGCCCCCGCGGGCAGCGCGCGCCTGAGATTCTCGCGGGCCTCGGCGATCCAGCGCTCGACGGCCTCCGCGTCGTTGGACTCGATCGCTCGCGACAGCTCGGCCAGCGCGGCGGCCACGGCCTGGAGCGGCGCGGCGCAGGCCTTGCGGTTCGCGGTGAGGATGTCTCCCCAGAGCTCGGGGCTGCTCTGGGCGATGCGCGTGAAGTCCCGGAACCCCGCGCCGGCGACCTCCGCGGCTCCCTCCGGCGCCCCCGCCAGGGCGCCGGCGAATGCGAAGGCGAGAACATGGGGCACGTGGCTCATCCACGCCACCTCCGCGTCGTGCAGGGAGGCCGGGCGGCGCACCACGCGCGCTCCCAGCGCGCGCCAGAAGCCGCACACGCGCTCCGCGGCGGCGGAATCGCCGCCCTCGCTCACGATGCAGGCGACCCCTTCGAAGAGATCGTCGCGGGCGTGCTCGAGCCCGCGCTCGTGGCTGCCCGCCATGGGATGGGAGCCCACGTAGCGCGCGCCCTCCGGCAGGAGCCCCGGCAGGGTCTCGGCGAGGAGCCCCTTCACGCTCCCCACGTCGGTCACGAGAGCCCCCTCCCGCAGCGCCCCGGCCACCTCGCGCAGGACCTGGGGCATGGCGAAGACCGGCGTCGCGAGCACGACGAGATCGGCACCCGCCACGGCCTCGCGATAGCTCCCGACCTCGTCGCAGAGGCCCCGGCGCAGGGCCGCGGCGCGGGCCTCGGCATCGCGGGTGGCGCCCGCCACGCGGCGCGCGGCGCCGCGCCGGCGCACGGCCCCGGCCAGGGAGCCGCCCAGGAGCCCGAGCCCCAGGACCGCCACCCGCTCGAAGCGCTCCGCCGCCATCAGGGCGCCCCTCCGCTCTCGCGGATCCGCCGCAGCGCCTTCACCAGCCGCTCGTTCTCCTCGGGGAGCCCCACGCTGATGCGCACGTGCTCGGGCATCCCGAAGCCGGCCAGCGGGCGCACGATCACGCCCTCCCGCAGCAGGCGCTCGTAGCTGCCGGGGCCCGGCCGGGCCAGCACGAAGTTGGCGTCGCTGGGCCAGACCTCGATCCCCAGCGCCCCGAGCTCCCGCGTCAGGTAGTCGATCCCCTCGGCGTTCACCGAGAGAGCCCGCGCCACGTGCTCCGCGTCGTCGAGGGCGGCCAGCGCCGCCGCCTCGGCCAGGCGGTTCACGTTGAAAGGATGGCGGGCGCGCTCCAGGTAGCCCGCGAGCTCCGGGTCCGCCACGCCGTAGCCGACCCGCAGCCCCGCGAGACCGTAGAGCTTCGAGAAGGTGCGCAGCACGATCGTCCCGGGGCGCTGGCCCACGAGCTCGAGGCTCCGGGGGAAGTCCGGCCGGCGGGCGAAGTCGGCATAGGCCTCGTCCACGGCCAGCACGGTGGTGGAAGGGAGCTCCCGCGCGAAGCGCTCGAAGGCCGCGGCGCCCACGCTGGTGCCGGTCGGGTTGTTGGGATTGCACACGAACACGACCCGCGTGCGCGGGCCCACCGCCCGGCCCAGGGCGGGGAGATCGTGGACCAGCCCGGCGTCGAGCGGCACCGCCACCGGCCGGGCCCCCATGCCCTGCACCACGATCGGGTACATGGCGAAGGAGGGCCAGGCGAAGACGGCCTCGTCGCCGGGCCCCAGGAAGGCCTTGGCCAGGAGCTCCAGCAGCTCGTCGGCCCCGGCGCCGAGCACCAGCTGCTCGGGGCCCACCGCGAGCTCGGCGGCCAGGCGCCGGCGCAGGGCGTAGCTCGCGCCGTCGGGATAGCGGTGGACGCCGGGGGCGGCCTCCCGGATCGCGGCCAGCGCGCGGCGCGAGGGCCCGAGCGGGCTCTCGTTGGACGCCAGCTTCACGATGTCGTCGACGCCGAGCTCGCGCGCCAGCTCCTCGATCGGCTTGCCCGGCTGGTAGGGCTCGAGCCGGGCGATGTGGGGCTTCACGATCCCCTCGAGCGCCACGCTAGCCCCTCCCGGCCGCGCCGGTGCGCGGCCCGGCGGGCCGCGGCGAGCGCGGGTAGGAGCCCAGGATCCGGTAGGAGTGGGCCAGCTCCGCGGCGGCCGCGAGGGCCCCGCGCACCCGTTCCTCCTCGCGGTGGCCCTCGAGGTCCAGGAAGAAGACGTACTCCCAGGGCTTGCCCACGATGGGCCGCAGCTGGAGCGAGGTCAGGTTGACGCCGCGGGCCGCGAAGGGCTCGAGCAGGCGGTAGAGGCCCCCTGCCTCGTCCTTGCGGATGGTGAAGAGGGCGCTGGTCAGGTCGTGGCCGCTGGGCGCGGACGCGCGCGAGGCGCTGGCGCGCCGCTCGATCACGAGGAAGCGGGTGGTGTTGTCGCTGCGGTCCTCGATCGACGTCTCGAGGACGGCGAGGTCGTAGACCTCGGCCGCGATCGCGCTCGCGATCGCCGCCACCGCCGGGTCCTGGGCCGCGGCCCGCGCCGCGGCGGCCGTGCTCGCCGCCTCGCAGCGCTCGGCGCCGGGCAGGTTGCGGTCGAGCCAACCCCGGCACTGGGCCAGGGGCTGGGGGTGCGAGACCACCCGCCGCACCTCGGCCAGGGAGCCGGCGCGCGACAGGAGGTGGTGGTGGATGCGCTGCAGGAGCTCGCCACACAGGCTGACGTCGAAGCGCACGAAGGCGTCGTAGGTCTGGGTGACGATTCCCTCGGTGGTGTTCTCGACCGGCACGATGCCGAGGGGCAGCTTGCCGCGCTCGACCGCGGCGAACACGTCCTCGATGGAGGCCAGACCCTGGAGCTCGACCAGCGCCCCGAACTGCTCGCGGGCCGCCCCGTGCGTGAAGGTGCCCTCGGGGCCCAGGTAGGCGACCTGGAGCCGCTCCTCGAGCGAGCGCGTGGCCGAGATGATCTCGCGGAAGACCGGCCCGAGACCCGCTTCGGGAAAGGGGCCCGGGTTGGCGCGGCCCAGACGCGCGACGATGTCGCGCTCCCGGGAGGACTCGTAGACCGAGGTCCCGCTGGCGCGCTTCCGGGCCCCCACCTCCTGCACCAGGCGCGCGCGCCGGTTGAGGAGCGCCAGGATCTCGTCGTCCACCGCATCGATGCGGCTGCGCAGGTCGCTGAGCTCGGCGGGTGAGGCGGCGTCCGGCGAGCCGGGCGCCGCGGGCGAGGTCCGCTGCCCCTCAGCCACGCTGGCGTCCGGCTCTGTCGCGGGAGTTCCGATTTCGTCTCACGGCTGTCGCAGGCGCCCCGGGGGACAACAGAAACGAGCTAACCCCTTGAAAATCCTCGTGCAATATAGGCGAAGGCCCCGATCCACCGCAAACGCCCTCCCGACCCGGCCCGCGGGCGCCCGCCGGGGCCGCCCGGGGCCTTCCGCGCCCTGCCCTCTCCTCGGCTAACCGACCGGAATGCATAGCCCTTTCTCCCGCGTGGGACAGGTCAAGCGCCGCCCGGGTCGGGTCGATAGGGACTGCGCGGGGGAGCCAGCCAGCCGATGCCCAAGCCTGATCCGCGCCCTCGCGGCCGACCCCAGCAGCGCCTCGCCACCCGGATCGCGTTCCTCGTACTCGGCTCCTGCTTCACCACCGGCCTGGTGGTGAGCTGGGTCTCGATCCACTCCACCTACGGGGCGCTGCGCCGCGCCATCGACCGCGAGTATCCGGCCGCGCTGCGGCGGGTGACCGAGCGGCAGGCCGAGCTCTTCGCCCGGGGGACGGCGCTGCTCGATCTCCTGGCCAGCGCCGAGGAGCTGGGAGAGCTCGCCCGGCGCGGCCGGGGCGCCGGGGCCGCCGAGCGCGCGCGGGCCGAGGGCCGGCTCGCGACCGCCCTCGCCGAGTCCGACGTCTTCGAGGGTCTGGCGCTGCTCTCCGCCGAGGGGGGCGTCCTCGTCCGGGTCGGAGGCGTGACGCTGTCCGCCTCCCTCCCCGGGCCCGCCGCGCCGGGGCTCGCGGCGCTGGGCGGTGGCGACGCCGCCCCGCCCGTGGCGCGGATCTCGGCCCTCGCGGAGCCCCACGCCGGGACCGGCTTCCTGCTCGGGGCCTTCTCGCAGGCGCGCATCGAGGCCCTGCTGGCCAGCGAGGCGCCGCCCGAAGGCGCGCGGCTCCTCCTCGTCGACGGCGACGGCCACCCCGTGTCCACGCCGGCCCGGGCTCGGGCGGCGGCCCCGCTGCCCCTGGAATGGATCCTCTCGGGCCCTGCGCCCGAGGTCCGCGAGTACACGAGCCCCGAGGGCGTGCGCACGATCGCGAGCGCGCTCCCCCTCGACGGCCTGGCCTGGTTCGTCGCCGTCGAGGCGCCCTTCGAGGTGGCCTTCGCGCCGGTGCGCGCCGTGGCGGAGAAGGTGCTGGCGCTCAACATCTGCGCGGTCCTGATCCTCTCCGGGCTCGCCTATCGCCGCGCCGCCCTCCTGGTGCGCCCGATCGGGGTGCTGTGCGACCGGGCCCTGCGAATCGCCGGAGGGGAGCTCGACCTGGAGCTTCCGGAGCCCTCCACCACCGACGAGGTGGGGCTCCTCACGCGCACCTTCAACGACGTCATGCGCAAGCTCCAGAAGGACAAGGTGCAGCTCGAGGCCGCCTACAAGAAGCTCCAGCACCAGAACACGGCCTTGCAACAGGCCAACGAGGTGCTGAACCAGCTCTCGATCACCGACGGGCTCACCAAGCTCCACAACCACCGCTTCTTCCAGGACCACCTGACCCGCGAGATCAAGCGCGTGAGTCGCTCCGGCGAGCCGCTCTCGATGCTGCTGATCGACATCGACGACTTCAAGGGCCTGAACGACCGTCTGGGCCACGCGGCGGGGGACGAGGTGTTGTTGGGCATCGCGCGCATCATGAACTCCACCGTGCGCGACTCCGACCTCCTCGCGCGCTATGGGGGCGAGGAGTTCGTGGTCCTCGCCCCGAACACGGATCGGCTCGGCGCCTACCAGCTCGCGGAGAAGGTGCGCACCGCCATCGCCGAGTCCTCCTTCATCCTGGGCGACTCCCTGCGCCCCACGCGAGTGACGATCTCGATCGGCGTCGCCCAGTACGCCGGCAACCGCAAGCTCTTCTTCCAGGCCGCCGACCGCGCCCTGTACGCCTCCAAGACGCAGGGCAAGAACTGCGTCGTCCCCGACGAGGAGCTCTAGCGGGGACGTTCCTTGCGTTATTCCGTTTCCGGGACGGAACGAGTCGCCGCTCCAGTCGGAGCCTGCGCCGAAACGGAAAAACGCAAGGAACGTCCCCGGTTGCGCTCTGCTAGGCTCGGGGCATGACGAAGGTGGTGGGGCTCAGCGGGGGGATCGGCTCCGGCAAGAGCACCGTGGCTCGCCTGCTGGCGGAGCTCGGAGCCGAGGTGATCGACGCGGATGCCATCGTGCACGAGCTCCAGGCCAAGGGCGCGCCCCTCCTCGCCGAGATCGAGAGCGCCTTCGGGCCGCAGATCCTGACGCCCGGCGGCGAGCTCGATCGCGAGGCCCTGGGGGCCCTGGTCTTTCGCGACCCGGAGGCCCGCGCGCGCCTGAACGCCCTGGTGCACCCGCGCGTCGGAGCCGAGATGCTGCGGCGGCTCGCCCGCGCCCGCGCGCGCGGAGCGGCCCTCGTGGTGCTCGACATCCCGCTCCTCTTCGAGGGCCGACAGGCCGGCACGGGCACCGCCTCCCTCGTCTCCTTCGACGCGACCGTGGTCGTCACCGCCCCCGAGGCGCTCCAGGTGGAGCGGCAGGTACAGCGGGACGGCCGCACCCGCGAGGAGGCGCTGCGCCGGGTGCGCGTCCAGATGCCCCTCGAGGAGAAGAAGGCGCTGGCGGACGTCGTGATCGACAACTCGGGCTCCCTCGCGGAGACCGAGCGCCAGGTGCGCCGCTTCTACGCGTCCATCACCGGGGCCGGCGCAGCGGCGCCTTGAGCGCGGCGGCGAAGCGCATGGCCTCGTCGATGGCCGCCTCGGCGCTCGGGGCCCGCTCCAGACGGTCGAGGAGCGCGCTGCCCACCACCACGCCGTCGGCGAAGCGGCCCACGCGCGCCGCGTGCTCGGGAGTCGAGACCCCGAAGCCCACGCAGACCGGCACGTCCGAGACAGCCCGCACCCGGCGCACCGCGTCCTCGATCCCGCGGGCCAGCTCCGGCCGCGCACCGGTGACCCCGGTGAGCGAGACGTAGTAGAGGAAGCCGCGCGTCTCGCGCGCCAGCCGCTCGAGCCGCTCGGGGCGCGTGGTGGGCGCCGCCAGGAGCACCGGGTCGATGCCGCGGCGCTCGAGCGCGCCGAAGAGCGCGTCCCCCTCCTCCGGCGGCAGGTCGACCGCGATCACGCCGTCGACGCCCACCTCGGCGGCCGCCGCGGCGAAGCGCTCCTCCTCCATGGCCAGGAAGACGTTGGCGTATCCCATGAGCACCAGGGGCACGTCGACCCGGGCGCGCAGGGCCTTCACCAGCTCGAGGACGCGGCGGAGCGAGGTCCCGGAGCGGAGCGCGCGCTCGCTGGCGCGCTGGATGGTGGGGCCCTCCGCCAGGGGGTCCGAGAAGGGGACGCCGATCTCGATGACATCGGCGCCCGCCGCGACCAGGGCCAGCACGAGCGCCTCGGTGCGGGCGAGATCCGGGTCGCCCGCCGTGACGAAGGGGACGAGCGCGCGCTCCCCGCGCGCGCGCAGGGTGGCGAAGCGCTGGCCCAGGCGTCCCACCTGCCGCGCCTCAGCTTCCGGCGGCGCGCCGGGCGGCGAGCAGCTCCCGGACCTGGGGCGCGTCCTTGTCGCCGCGCCCGGAGAGGTTCACCACCAGGATCGCGTCCCGACCGAGCTGCGGCGCCAGCTTGCGGGCGTGGGCGATCGCGTGGGCGGACTCCAGGGCCGGGACGATGCCCTCCAGGCGCGAGAGGTAGAGGAAGGCGTCCAGGGCCTCCTCGTCGGTGGCCGACGCGTACTCGGCGCGGCCGCTGTCGCGCAGCCAGGCGTGCTCGGGGCCCACGCCCGGGTAGTCGAGCCCCGCCGAGATCGAGTGGGCCGGGAAGATCTGCCCGTCGTCGTCGCAGAGCAGGAGAGAGCGCATCCCGTGCAGCACGCCGGGGACGCCGGCGCAGAGCGCGGCCCCGTGGCGCCCGGATTCGAGCCCCTCCCCGGCCGCCTCGACCCCCACGAGGCGCACCGCCGGGTCCGCGAGGAACGGGTGGAAGAGCCCGATGGCGTTGGAGCCCCCGCCCACGCAAGCCACCAGCACATCGGGCAGCCGCCCCTCCGCCTCCAACACCTGGCGCCGCGCTTCGATCCCGATCACGCGCTGGAAGTCGCGCACGATGGTCGGATAGGGGTGCGGACCCATCACCGAGCCGATGCAGTAGTAGGTGTCGGCCACGTTCGTGACCCAGTCGCGCAGCGCCTCGTTGATGGCGTCCTTGAGCGTGCGCGAGGAGCTCTCCACGGGGCGCACCGCCGCGCCGAGGATCTCCATGCGGAACACGTTGAGGGCCTGCCTCTTCACGTCCTCGGCGCCCATGTAGACCGCGCACTCGAGACCCAGGAGCGCGCACGCGGTGGCGGTGGCCACTCCGTGCTGGCCGGCGCCGGTCTCGGCGATCACGCGCGGCTTCCCCATCGCGCGCGCCAGCAGGCACTGGCCCAGCACGTTGTTGATCTTGTGGGCGCCCGTGTGGGCCAGGTCCTCCCGCTTCAGGTAGACCCGGGCGCCGCCCAGCTCCTCGCTCATGCGGCGCGCGAGGAACAGGGGAGTCGGTCTCCCGGCGTAGTGGGCGAGCAGGTGATCGAGCTCGCGCTGGAAGCCCTCCTGGGCCGTGATGCGGGGGTAGGCCTCGAGCAGCTCGTCGAGGGCCGCGACCAGCGTCTCGGGCACGAAGCGCCCGCCGTACTCCCCGAAGCGCCCGCGCTCGGGCAGGGGCCCGCGCTCGAAGCTCACCGGCCGCCCTCTGCCTCGCGCACCGCCTTCACGAAGGCCGCGATCCGGCCGCGGTCCTTGCGATGGCCCGCGCCCTCCACGCCGGTGGCGACGTCGACGCCCCAGGGCAGGAGCTCGCCGAGCCCCTCCAGGACCTCCTTCACGTTGGAGGGATCGAGCCCCCCCGCCAGGATCACGTCGTAGCCCCGCTCGATGAGCGGCGCCGCCTCGCTCCAGTTCCAGGCCTTTCCGCGCCCGCCGCCCTCCACCGGGTTGTCCAGCAGCAGGATCGCCCCGGGATACTGGGCGGCGGCATCCAGATCGGCGCCCCGCAGCGCCTTGATGACGGGCAGGTCCACCGCCTCGACCTCCTCCTCCGTCTCCTCGCCGTGGAGCTGCACCCGCTCGAGCTCGACCCGCCGGAGCACGCGCTCGATGTCCTCGCGGTCGGCGTCCTGGAACACGGCCACCCGCTCGACCCTCCCGGCCACCCGCTCGGAGATCGCGATGGCGACCCTCGCCTCGAGACAGCGCGGGGAGCGCGGGACGAAGTTCAGGCCGATCAGGTCCGCGCCCGCATCCGCCGCCGCATCGGCGTCGTCGGGATTCGTGATGCCGCAGATCTTGATCCGGATGTTCACGGCGTCCTCCGTAGGCGTCGGAGAGCCTGGCCGATGTCCTCCTGCCGCATCAAGGACTCCCCGATCAGGAACGCGTCGGCCCCGCAGGCCTCGAGACGCGCCAGGTCCCCGGGCCCGAAGATGCCACTCTCCGAGACGACGAGCGCCCCCGCCGGCGCCTTCGGCGCCAGGCGCTCGGTCACGCCGAAGTCGGTCTCGAAGCTCCGGAGGTCCCGGTTGTTCACCCCGATCAGGTCCGCGCCGGCCGCAGCGGCCGTGTCGAGCTCCTCCTCGTCGTGGACCTCGACCAGGGCGTCCAGGGAGAGGGACCGCGCGTGGGCGCAGAGCTCCGCCAGCCGCTCCCGGGAGCGCGGACCCAGGGCCGCCACGATCAGGAGCACCGCGTCCGCGCCCCACGCGCGGGCCTCGTCGATCTGGTAGGGGTCCACGACGAAGTCCTTGCGCAGGAGCGGCACGGGTACCGCGCGGCGCACCTGCTCCAGGTGCGAGGGATCGCCGCCGAAGTAGCGCCGGTCGGTGTGCACCGAGAGCGCGGCGGCGCCCGCCTGGCACAGGGCCGTGGCGCAGCGCACCGGGTCGAGGTCCGGCCGGATCTCGCCCCGGCTCGGCGAGCGCCGCTTGATCTCGCCGATCACGCGGGGGCGGGCCGCGCGGGCGAGGGCGGTCCGAAAGCCGCGCGTCGGCTCGGCCGCCCCGCGCGCGCGAGCGAAAAGCTCGGCGGGGGACAGCTCGCGCTTGGCGCGCTCCAGCTCGGAGCGCTTGTGGGCCAGGATCTCGTCGAGGAGCGTCACGCGCCGGCCTCTTCCCCCGCGGCGGCGCGGGTCGCCTCCACCAGCGCCTCCAGGCGCTCCAGCGCGGCCCCCGAGTCGAGGCTCTCGCGGGCGAGGCCCAGGCCGTCGGCGAGGTCGTCCGCCGCCCCGGCCACCCAGAGCGCCGCCGCGGCATTGATCGCGACCGCGTCGCGCCGGGCCCCCGCCTCGCCCTCGAGCACCGCGCGCAGGATGCGCGCGTTCTCCGGCGCGGCGCCCCCGCGCAAGGCACCCGCCACCGGCGAGGGGATCCCGAAGCGGGCCGGCTCGATGCGCAGGCTCTTCAGCTCTCCCGCCTCCCACAGCGCGGCGCGCGTGGGGCCGGTGGTGGTGATCTCGTCGAGGCCGTCGCAGCCATGCACGACGAGCGCGCGCTCGGCCCCGAGCCGCCCCAGGGCCAGGGCCAGCGGCTCCACGAGCTCCGGGGCGTAGACGCCGACCAGCTGGTAGCGAACCCCCACCGGGTTCAGCAGCGGGCCCAGACAATTCATCAAGGTGCGCAGGCCCAGCTCCTGGCGCACCGGCGCCACGCTCCGCATGGCCGGGTGGGCGCGCCGGGCGAAGAAGAGCGCGATCCCGACCTCGGCCAGGATGCGGGCGGCGACTTCCACCGGAAGGTCCACCACCACGCCCAGGGCCTCGAGCACGTCGACGCTTCCGGTCCGGCCGGAGGCGGCGCGATTGCCGTGCTTCGCCACCGGCACCCCGGCCCCCGCCACCGCGAAGGCCGCCGTGGTCGAGATGTTGAAGCTGCCGGCGCCATCGCCGCCGGTGCCGCAGGTGTCCACGGTCCGGGGGTCCACCGCGGTGGCCGTCACGGCGCGGGCCCGCAGCGCCCGGGCCGCGGCCGTGATCTCGCCCACGGTCTCGCCCTTGGTGCGCAGCGCCACCAACAGGGCGGCGATGCCCACGGGCGATGCCTTGCCGTCCATGATCTCGCCGAAGGCCGCCTCGAGGAGCGCCGCCGGGACCTCCTCGCGAGCGCTGGCGGCTCGGATCGCGTCGCGCAGACTCATGCGGCGCGCCGCTCCGCGCAGCGGTCGAGGAAGTTCTTCAGCAGCGGCTTCCCGGAGCGGGTCAGGATCGACTCCGGGTGGAACTGCACGCCTTCGATCGGCTGCGTCCGGTGGCGCACGGCCATGATCTCGCCGTCCTGGCTTCGCGCCGTGATCCGGAGCTCCGGCGGGAGCGTCGTCTCGTCGATCACGAGGGAGTGGTAGCGGGTGGCCTCGAAGGGAGACTCCAGTCCGCGGAAGACGCCCTGTCCGTCGTGGTGCACCGCGGAGACCTTCCCGTGCATGATCGTGCGCGCCCGCACGATGCGGGCGCCGGCCGCCACGCCGATGGCCTGGTGACCGAGGCAGACGCCGAGCAGCGGGAGTCCGCGCTCTCCGCAGGCCCGCACCAGCTCCACGGAGACGCCGGCGTCGCGGGGCTCTCCCGGCCCCGGCGAGATCACGACCCCCGCCGGCCCCCGGGCCAGGAGCTCCTGGGGTCCGGCCACGTCGTTCCGGAATACCTCGACCTCCGCCCCCAGCTCTCCCAGGTACTGGACCAGGTTGAACGTGAACGAATCGTAGTTGTCGAGGACGAGCAAGCGCATCAGTCGCCGCCCTCCCGGGCCAGGTCGATGGCCTGGATCAGGGCCCGCGCCTTGCTCACGCACTCCTCGTACTCGGAGTCCGGGTCCGAGTCCGCCACGATCCCCGCCCCCGTGCGCAGGAAGATCTCGCCCCCCCGAACGACCAGGGTCCGGATCGCGATCGCCGTGTCCAGATTGCCCGAGTAGTCCACGTAGCCCACGCAGCCGCCGTAGGCTCCGCGCCGCAGGGACTCGAGCTCGTCGATGATCTCCATGGCGCGCACCTTCGGCGCCCCCGAGAGGGTCCCGGCCGGGAAGGTCGCGCGCAGGAGGTCGAGCCAATCGAGGCCGCTGCGGAGCTCGCCCTGCACGTTCGAGACGATGTGCATCACGTGGGAGTAGCGTTCCACCGCCGCGAACTCGCTCACCCGCACGCTCCCGACCCGGGCCACGCGCCCCACGTCGCTGCGCCCGAGGTCCACCAGCATCACGTGCTCGGCCCGCTCCTTGGGGTCCGCCAGCAGGGCCGCCTCGAGCTCGCGGTCCTCCTCCGGCGTGCTCCCGCGCCGGCGCGTGCCCGCGATGGGCCGCAGGTCGATCCTGCCCTGCTCGAGGCGCACCATCGTCTCCGGGGAGGAGCCGATCAGGACCGCACCGTCACAGCGCAGGAAGAAGAGGTACGGGCTCGGGTTGATGCGCCGCAGCTGGCGGTAGATGGCGAAGGGGTCGACCTGCAGCGGCATGCGGAGCTGAAGCGACAGCACCACCTGGAAGATGTCGCCCGCCTCGATGTACTCCTTGGCCCGCTTGACCATCTCGTGGAACTCGCCGCGCGAAGCGCTGCGCTGGACCTCCATGGGGGCGCTCACCCGGGGGAAGGGCGGCTCGGGCGCGAGGGGCGCCCGCAGGCGCTCCACCGTGGCGCCGATGGCCGCCACGGCCTCCCGGTAGCAGGCGCGCGGGTCCGCACCGGGCGGGATCTCCACGTGCCGGATCACCAGGGCCACCTGCCGCGCGTTGTCGTAGGCCACGACGGTCTCGGGCAGCACGAACCACAGGTCCGGGAGCCCCACCTCGTCGGGGTTCTGGTCCGGGACGCGCTCCACGAAGCGGACCCAGTCATAGCCCACGAGCCCCACGGCTCCCCCCGCGAAGGGCGGGAGATCGAGCTCCGGGGGCGCCACCGGCCGCAGCGCCAGGAGCTTCTCGCGCAGCAGCTCGAGCGGGTCGCCGGCCACGCGCCGCCGCTCGCTCGCGCCGGCCTGGCTCCACTCGACCTCGGCGCCGCGCGCGCGGAACACCGCGCGGGCGCCGCTGCCCAGGAAGCTGAAGCGCGCCCAGCGCTCGCCCCCCGCCACGGACTCGAGCAGGAAGCTGGTGCGGCCGTCGTCGAGGCGGCGGAACAGGGACAGCGGGGTGTCGAGATCGGCGGCGATCTCCCGGACGACGGGGATCAGATTGCCGCGGGCCGCGAGCTCTGCGAAGGCTTCCAGGGAGGGGCGGTACAAGCGGCTCTCGGGCGGGGGCCGGGGCCCTCCAGGTTGCGCACGAAGGTGGCGCGGCGCGTTCGGCGCCATCGGGGAAAAACGCCGATATTTCCAGTTGTTATCAAACGTCTCACAGGACGTCAAGAAACTCCAGGGAGCTCCGTTCGACGCCGTGCCGCTTCCCCAGGCCCACGATCGTGATGAGCGGCCCGATCACGAAGCCCCGCGCGCGGTCGTCGCTCGCCACGACCCCCGCGGCCCAGCACCGGCAGCGCGAGAAGTACTCGATCGAGCCCCGGTTCCGGATCAGGAAGGAGTCCTCGAAGCTGTAGCCCACCGCGTAGGTCACGGACCAGCGCTCGGTGAGGACGAGCCGCCCGTTCACGTCCACCTGGCTCACGCGGCGCAGGTTGCGGAAGTCGTCGAACCGGTCGCTCCTCGGATCGAAGTCCTCGAAGAAGGCGGGGACGCGGCGCAGGTAGCGGTAGCCCAGGCTCGCGGAGTCGCCCCGGCGGCTCGACCAGGTGAGGTCCGCCAGCCCCTCCGAGATCACGACCTCGCGGGGGTCGAAGCCCAGGTTGAAGCGCAGGCGGGTGCGGGAGAGCGGGTAGACGCGGCCATCGAGGAACAGGGCGCGGAACTCCTGCTCGCCCAGGTCGAACTGGTTCGAGAGCGCGAAGTCCGCGAGCAGCACCGGCCCCACGGCCGGGCCCCCGGGGCGGTAGAACCGGTTGCCGAGCCCGTAGGTGAGCGCGTGGAGGTGCTCGACCCGGTCGGCGGGGTCCGCGAGCACGTTGTGGAGCTCGAGCTGGCGCACCCGCTCCTGGGGCACGGCGGTGGCCGGCACGAAGAGCGGATTCCCCCCCTGCCGGGCGTCGCTCAGCAGCGCCCAGGAGAGCCCCGGCTCGAGCACGTGGACCGCAGCGCCGAAATCGCGGCGCAGGCTGGTGCGGAGCTCGGCGAGCCCGGTGAAGAAGCCCCGCCTCGCGAAGCTCTGCTCCTCGGTGGCGTAGAGGGTCTCGCGCCAGCCGGCCTCGCCCCGGAGCTCGAAGAGGTCGAAGAGGCGCAGCGGGACTCCGAGCCTCGGCCAGAGGTCCAGCCGGTTGCCGCGGTCGGCGAGGGGCTCGCCCTCCTGGAAGGCGCCGTCGGCCTCGAAGAAGTCGCTGCCCCCGACCGCGATCCCATTGCCGGCCACCGCATCGTTCCCGGTGTCGACGAAGAGCGGGTCGGCCCCCACCACCGGAGCCCCCTGGACCTGGCGTGCGCCGCGGGGATCGCCCCGCCGCCAGAAGTGCGCGTAGTCGACGTCGAGGGCGGGCACCAGGAAGGGGGCGCCGGGCAGCGGCGCCGAGAGGGCGGCCAGCTCGACGGAGGGCAGCCGCTGGAGCAGGAAGCGGTCGCGGTCGCGATCCTCGGGGTTCTGGAGGTCGTCGGCGAAGAGCGCGCGGACGTCGGCCCCGAAGCGGCCGGCGGGCCCGAATCCGCGCGAGGCCACGGCGCGCGACTCGAGGAAGCGGTCGCGCCGGAACTCCTCGAGCTCCGGGAAGTCGAAGGGGTAGTCGTTGTCCGAGGCGAAGGCGAAGTCGGCCTTCAGGCGCACCGCCTCGGGAAGATGCAGGTCCTGCTTCCCTTCCAGGCTCCAGCGGTCGGCGCCGAAGGGGGTCTCCGGCGTGTCCGGCTCGATCTTCTGATCGTGCAGGAAGGACCCGGCCAGACGTCCCGTAGAGCGCCGGCCCAGCACGTACTCGAGCTCCGCGTCGCCCTTGGGCCCGCGCTTGCTGAGCCAGCGCGGGGTGAGCGTCACGTTGAGCCCGGGGCGCGCCGCCCAGAAGAAGGGAAGCCCCACGTCGACGCCGCTGCGCCTCCCGATGTGGAGCTCGGGGAGGAGCAGGCCCGTCTGGCGCTCGGTCTTGAAGGGGTAGAGCATCCACGGCAGCCACAGAACGGGCACCTCGAGCACGTCGAGCGTGGTGTTGCGCGCGGTCCCATAGCCCCCGAGCTCGATCTCCGCCTCCCCGGCGGTGATGCGCCAGGGGTCCCGGCCCGGCTCCGGGCAATCGCAGGTGGTGAAGACGCCGTCGCGCACCCGGTAGGTGTTCGGCCCCGTGCGGGCGATCTCGGCGCCGGCGATCCGGAAGCCCCCGCCGGGCGAATCGAGCTCGGCCTCGAACACGACGCCCTCGAGCTGGTAGACGTCGAACTCGAGGAACTGCGCGGTGAGCCGCTCGCCGGGCTGCTCCAGCACCACCCGACCGCTCGCCACGGCGCGGCCCGTGCGCTCGTTGAAGACCACCCAATCGGCGTGCAGGACGCGGTCGCCCTGCCGGATCTCGACCGCGCCGCGCGCCTCGTAGAGCGCCCGCCGCGAGTCCAGCTGCACGGAGTCGGCGTGGATCTCGACCGGCCGCCCCCCCGGGGCCAGGGGCTCGGCGGCGCGCACCGGCGCGAACGCAACGAGCGCCAGCAGCGATGCCGCGCAGCGGTGCAAGCCCCCCCCCGGTGGCCGGCACCCTATCAGAGGGCCCCCGGGCGGTCCACGCGAGGCTCCCGGCGCTTCCGGCCGGCCCTAGCCGGCGGGGTCGACGCTCGCGGCCAGGGACTCGAGGTCGCGGGCGACGAGGCCGTCGTCCGCCATCTCGAGGATCCGGCGCTCGAAGAGCCGGTGCAGCGCCCGGTGCGCCTCGCGCAGCGAGAGCCCGGCCTCCTCGGCGACGCTGCGCAGGGTCACCGGGATGCGCGCGCCGCCGCCCGCCGGGCTGGGCTCGGCCCGGCGCAGCAGGCTGCGCACGATGGGGCGCAGGAGATCGTCGACGCCCAGGGCCGTGAGGCGGCGCTCCGCCTCGATCAGGCGGGCGACGAGGCCCCGGATCATGCGGATCGCGATCTCGGGCTGCTCGAGGCACATGGCTTCGAGGGTGGGGCCGTCGAGCTCGAGGACCCGCGTGCGGGCCACCGCCACGGCCCGGGCCGTGCGGACGCCCCCGTGCAAGGCCGACAGCTCCCCGAAGAAATCGCCGGGTCCGAGGCGCGCGACCACGCGCCGGGCGCCCCCCTCCTCCCGGCTGATCTCGACGTCGCCCGCCGAGATCACGTAGAGCCGCTCGCCGGGGTCGCCCTCGTCGAAGACGGTCTCGCCCGGATCCAGGCTCCGCTCGTAGCTGCTGCGCACGCAGAGCTCGGTGTCCTGGCCCGCCTGCACGTACTCCCCCGCGGGGCTCGACCCGCCCTCCGCGCCTCCCCGCCCCTTCGACGGGAGGACCCGGGGTCTTGAGCAGCGGAGGGGCCCGGCGCCGCTAGGAGGAGCGCGCCTGGACCACGATGCCCTCGAGCTCGTCGGCCTCGATCAGACCCACGTGGGAGCTCTCGATGCGCCCGTCCGGCGCCACGATCACGAGCGTGGGGAACCCGAGCGCCCCGAACTCCCGGGCCAGCGCCTCGTCGCCGATCACGATCGGGTACTCGACGCCCTGCTCCTCCACCCAGGGCCCGACCACCGCCGCGCCCTCCGCATCCACGGCGACCCCGACGACCATCACGTTCCCCGCTTCCCGGTGCCGGCGCCAGAAGGCGTTGAGCTCCGGCACCTGGAAGACGCAGGGCGGGCACCAGGTGGCCCAGAAGTCGATCACCACGGTCTTGCCGCGCTGCTCGGCCAGGTCGAAGCTCCCGCCGGCGAGGTCCGGCAGCACGAAGCTCGGCGCGGGGCTGGCGGCGCCCGAGGCCCGGGCGCCACCGCCCGGCTCCCCGGAGCAGGCCAGGAGGGCGAGGGCCACCAGCCCGGCGGCCAGCGCCGCCCGCCTCACTGCAGGGCTCGCTCTGCCGCGGTCAGGAGCTCGGTGAGGAAGCCGAAGCGGCGGTTCAGGGTCGAGAACTGGCCCGTGAGCAGCAGGCAGCCCACCGCGACGAGGATGCTCCCGGAGGCGATCTCGAGGGCCCGGAAGTGGCGCCGGATGCGCGCGAAGGCGTGGAAGAAGAGCTCGAGGCTCCAGCCCGCCAGAAGGAAGGGCACCGCCAGACCGGCCGAGTAGATCACCAGGAGCGCCACGCCCTGGCCCAGCGTCTCGCGGCTCCCGGCGACCGTGAGGATGGTGGCGAGGATCGGGCCGATGCAGGGGGACCAGCCCAGGGCGAAGCCGGCGCCCACCACGAAGGTGCGCAGGAATCCGCTGCCGGCGGGCCGCGGGTGGGCGCGCGTGTCCCGGTAGAGCAGCCGGATCGGAGTGAGGCCGGTCATGTGCAGGCCGAGCCCGATCACCACCAGCCCGGCGATCTCGGCGGCGCCGAATTCGAGACCGAGGAGCTCCGCGCGCCAGGTCCGAAGCAGGTGGCCGGCGGCCACGGCGCCGGCTCCCATCAGCACGAAGATCAGCGAGAAGCCGCAGATGAACCCCAAGCAGGCGCGCAGCACGCGGCGGCGCAGCGCCCCGTCGCCGCCGCCCTCCTGGAGCTCCTCGACCGAGACGCCCGAGACCAGCGAGAGGTAGGCGGGCAGCAGCGGAAGGACGCAGGGCGAGAGCACCGAGAGGAGCCCGGCCGCGAAGGCGAGGTAGGCAGCGTGGGTGGTGAGCTCGCCCATGGCACCGCCCGGATACTAGCCCTGGGGTCCCGGGCCGGGCGAAGCCCGGCCCACCCCGCTCCGCTCGGCTCCGCCTCGCTGCGCGCGCCTGGGGCGCTTGCTCCGGGGTCCCGGGCCGGGCGAAAGGGCCCGCCCGGGACCGCGGACCCGGCCTCCCGGGCCGGGTCCGGGCGGTCCGGCGCGGGCTGGCGGCTCAGTACTCCTCGGCGTAGACCGTCGGGTCGCTGCGCTCCGGCTCCGCCTCGCGGTACTGCGGGTCGCGTCCGAAGAACGTGAGCTCCCGCTCGCCGCGCAGGATCGCCGGGGTGATCACGTAGTCCCCGCGAACCGCCGGCGTCACGACCGCCGAGAGCACCGAGGAGTCGCCGCCCGAGAGCCCCCAGGCAGCGCCCCCGAAGACGAGCCCGCAGGTGGCATAGACGAGCTTCGCCGGTCCGTAGAAGAGCGTCGCCAGGGCCGCCAAGGCGCCCATGCCACCCTCCGACGCCACGTCGTCGCTGGCGCGGGCCGGGACCGCGGTCCCGAGCAGCGCGAGCGATGCCCCGAGCGCCAGGGCGCGGCGGCTTCTCGAATTCCCCATCGGCCAACCTCCCATCGGGTTCCCGTCGCCTCGACGGTCTCCCAGCTGTCGGATCCCATCCGATCGGCCGGATCGACGTGTGATCGGTGTCACATCCGATCGCGGCCCCGGTCGACCCCGCGCCCGCGGCGCCGACCGCCCCCCGCGCGGAGGATGCCGGGCGCCGCGCGAACGTCAAGCGGCGGGGCGCCGGGGCTTCAGAAGAGCTTCTCGGTGTCGAGCAGGATCGTCACGGGACCGGCGTTCACGAGGGCCACCTCCATAGCCGCCCGGAAGCGTCCGGTGACGACCGGCGCGCCCAGCCCGCGGGCCGCTCGCGCCACGGCCTCCACGAGCGGCTCCGCCTGCGCGGCCGGCGCCGCCCGGGCCCAGGAGGGACGCCGGCCCTTGCGGGCGTCGGCGTAGAGCGTGAACTGGGAGACGACGCCGAGCGTTCCCCCCGCCTCGAGCAGCGAGCGGTTCATGCGCCCCGCGGCGTCCTCGAAGACGCGCAGCCCGACCAGGCGCCGCCCGAGCTCCTCCGCCTCGCGGAGGCCATCCTCCCGGCTCACCCCGATCAGGGCCAGGAGGCCCGGGCCCATCGCGCAGACCTCCGCGCCGCCCGCGGTCACCCGCGCCGACGCGACCCGCTGCACCACGGCGCGCACCGCCCTAGAGGCGCTCCTGCTCCGCGAAGCGGCCGGCGTAGGTCGCCTCGCCGCCGGTCTCCATCAGCACGATCTGGCACAGGCGCACGCCCGCGTGGATGCGCAGGGGCCGGTTCGAGACGTTGCTCATCTCGAGCACCTGGCGGTTCGAGACTCCCGGCTGCACGAAGGCCGAGGTCACGTGGATCATGAGGCCCAGGCGCGCAAACCGGCTGCGGCCCTCCAGAAAGCCGCACAGGTTCGGCGGCAGGGTGATGCGCTCCCGCGTGATGCCGTGGATGGTGCAGCCCGGGGCGAGCACGTAGGGAGCGTCGAGGCGGAGGAGCCGCGTGTGGGCGCGGTAGTCGGCGTCCTCGCGCAGGTCGATGGGGTCGCCCCCGGGCTCGATGACGCGGATCTCGTCGCCCAGGGTGAGGTCGATGGAAGCCGCGCCGAGCTGGTCGCGGGAGAAGGGGGAGATCGCCAGGCGACCCGAGTCGAGCGCCGCGAGGATCCGATCGCGCGTGAGCACCGCCATGGGCGCCGCATGATACCGTAGGCCCGGTGGCGCACCCCTTCTTCTCCGCGCCGACGCCCCTCGTGATCGGCCACCGGGGCTGCGCCGGCGAGGCGCCCGAGAACACCCTGCTCTCCTTCCGGCGCGCGCTCTCCCAGGGCGCCCACGTGCTCGAGAGCGACCTGCACCTGACCCGCGACGGTGTCCCGGTCCTGCTCCACGACGACGACCTCGAGCGCACCACGGACGGGAGCGGGCGCGTGGCCGGGCTCCGCCTCTCGGAGCTGCGCGGGCTCGACGCGGGCTACCGCTTCAGCGCGGACGGGGGCGCGAGCTTCCCCTTCCGCGGCCGGGAGCTCCGGGTGCCGAGCCTCGCCGAGGCCTTCGCGGCCTTTCCGGGGGCTCGCTTCAACCTCGAGCTCAAGGAGGGCGCCGGCGAGCTCGCGGAGCGCGCCCTGGAGCTCGTGCTCGCCACGGGCCGGGTGGAGCGCACGCTGCTCACCGCCGGAGAGGACGCCGCCATGGCGGCGCTTCGCGCGGAGATCGCCCGGCGCGGCGCGCGCGTGGCCCAGGGGGCCTCGGTGGGCGACGTGCTGGAGCTCCTGCGGTCCGGCGCGGAGGGGCGCCCGCCGCGCTCGCCGGCCATGGCCTACCAGGTCCCGGCCGAGTTCGCCGGGCGCCCGCTCGTGACCCCGGAGCTCGTGGCCCACGTCCACGCCAGCGGCGCCCAGCTGCACGTGTGGACCGTGAACGAGCCCGCGGAGATGGAGCGCTTGCTGGACCTGGGCGTCGATGGCCTGGTGACCGACTTCCCCGGGCGGCTCGCCCGGCTCGTGGCGGCGCGCGCGACGCCGGGCCCGGCGTGCCGGAGCTGAGGCCGCCGTCGCCGTTCCTGCTGGCGCAGCGCGGGGCCCTGCGGGCGGCGGCGGCGCTGGGGCCGGTCCTCGACCTGGCCTGCGGCCGCGGCCGCCACGCGCTGGCCGCGGCGGGCGAGGGCTGCGCGGTGCTGGGACTGGACCGCGACCGCAGCGCCCTCGCCTGGCTGCGCGACGAGGCCCGGCGGCGGGGGCTCCCCGTGGCCGCCGTGCAGAGCGACCTCGAGACCGGCCTGGGGATCCCGGTGCGGGCCGGGAGCTGCGGAGCGATCCTGGTCTTCCGCTTCCTCTTCCGCCCCCTCGCGCCGGCCATCGAGGAGGCCCTCGCCCCGGGCGGGCTGCTGCTCTACGAGACCTTCACGTGGAGTCAACGAGAGCTGGGCCATGGCCCCAGGAATCCAGCGTTTCTGCTCCAGCCGGGGGAGCTCCCGGCGCTCTTTCCGGGGCTGCGCACCGCGCAGCACTGGGAGGGGCTCGGCGGGGGCGAGCCCCCCGACGCCCTGGCCCGGCTGGCCGCCCGCAAGCCCACGGCGTCCGGCTAGGCGAGCCGCGCCAGGGCCCAGCGGGCGTGCTCGGCCAGCAGGGGATCGGGGCCCTCCGCGTGGCGCTCCAGCAGCGGCCGGAGCGAGGCGTCGCCGCTGTTGCCCGCCGCCACCAGCGCGTTGCGCAGCAGGCCGCGGTAGCGCGCGCGCCGCAGGGCCGTGCCCCGGGTCGCGGCGCGCCAGTCCTCCTCCACGAGCCCGAGGATCCAGGCCAGGGTCGGCGCCACCCACTCCGGCCGGGGCGCGAGGCGCGCGCGCAGACCCCAGGGATCCGGCGGGACGGCGCGGCGCGGGCGCTGGTTCCAGGGGCAGACCTCCTGGCACACGTCGCAGCCGAACACGAGATCGCCCTGGGCCCCGCGCAGCGGCTCGGGGATCGGCCCGCGGGCCTCGATCGTCGCATAGGAGATGCAGCGGGTGGCGTCGAGGACGTAGGGCTCCGGAAAGGCCTGGGTCGGGCAGGCGTCGAGGCAGGCGCGGCAGCTCCCGCAGTGGTCGGGCTCGCGGAGGTCCGGCTCCAGGGCCAGGTCCGTGAGCAGGACGGCGAGGAACAGATAGGAGCCGAGGCGCGGGTGGATCAGGCAGGTGTTCTTTCCGATCCAGCCCAGGCCGCCCCGGGCGGCGAAGACCCGCTCCTGCACGGGGCCCGTGTCGACGTAGGCGCGCGTGGCCAGCGGCCCCCCGGCCAGGGCCTCGAGGGCCGTCTCGAGCGCGCGGAGCTTCTCCCGGAGCACCTCGTGGTAGTCCTCGCCGCCGGCGTAGCGCGCGACCCGGGCGCGCCCGGGGGAGGCCTCGAGGGGCGCCCCGGGGCCGTAGACGAGGCCCAGGGCCAGCACGCTGCGCGCGCCCGGCAGCACGCGGCGCGGGTCCACGCGCTCCTCCACGCGCCGGGCCAGGTAGCCCATCTCGCCGGCGTAGCCCCGGGCCAGCCAGTCGCGCAGGAACTCCGTCTCGGGGGTGGGCTCGGCCGGCGCGATCCCCGCCAGGTCGAAGCCCAACGCGAGGGCCAGGGCCTTGACCCGCTCCGCGAGGCCCTGGGGCGGCTGCCCGGCTGCCTCCTGCACGGGTCCACCCTAGCGCGCCGGGGCCTCCCGGCGGGCCGGCCCGGGCGGCGCGAAGCGCCGCAGCGCGCTCCCCACCAGGAGCAGGAGCGCGCAGGAGAAGGCGAAGGTGAGCACGCCCGCGGCCTCGTGGAGCGGGCCCTCGGTGGCCGGCCTGGCGCCGATCGCGCGGGCGGCAACGACCGTCCCGATCACCCGCAGCAGGTTCCCGAGCATCGCCAGGGGGACCACCGAGGCCACCAGGACGAGCCGGCGCCCGAGCGTGCGCTCGGTCAGGTGCGCGAGGACGACCGCCAGCGGGGTGAGCGTCACGATCGAGGTGATGCCGCTGCAGGCCTCGGCCACGAAGAGCGAGACCTGGCCCGGGAGCAGGAGCACGTTGCCCTCGCGCGCGACCTCGAAGCCGCCCGCCTGGAGCAGCGCGGCGGCGGCGCTGCTCACCACCAGCTGGAGCCGCACGATCACGGGGGCCAGCCAGGTCGGGGGGAGCGGCACCATGAAGAGCAGGAAGCCCACCGGGAAGGCCAGCCGCGCGAGCCCGGGCCGCCCGAAGAGGTAGAGGACGAGGCCCGCCACCGCGGCCACCAGCGCCAGGCCCTCCAGCGAGGGCAGGTTCGCGCCCAGGCCGAAGGCGTAGGCCACGAGCGCCCCGGCGAGGAGCGCGAGGCCGCGGCCCTCGCGCGGCTCGATCGGCGGGCGCCGCAAGACGGGGCTCTGGGCCGCCGTCCAGCCCGCCACCAGGGGAACCAGGACGCCGTGGGAGTAGTGGTCCACCGAGAACCAGATCCCCGCGAGGTCCAGCAGCGCGGGCACGAAGGCCAGCGCCAGCGCCCCGAGCAGGACCCATTCGACCCGCCGCATGTCCCCCTCTTCGGCAGGAGCGGGCCGGGAGCCGAGGGGCGCGGGCCCGATCAAGCGGGCGTCGGGACCGGCCGAACCACCCCCCCGATGCTCCCCGAGTTCGCCGACGAGGCCGGCGCGCGCCTGCTCGACCCCCTCGAGCTGCGCGCGGCGCCGCGCCTGGCCGCAGACCTTCCGGCGGAGATCCACAGCGCGGACCTCCGCGGCCCGCTCCTCGCGCGGGCCCGCGACGTGAGCATCGCCGGGGCCTGCCTGGCGACCCCCACGCCCTTCGCCATCAAGGGCGTGCGGCGCGTGGTGCTGGCGTTCCCTGCGGGACCGCTCTCGCTCCAGGCCGAGGGCTGCTGGCAGCGGGAGGTGAGCGGCGACGAGCTGCTCCTGACCGGCGTCGCCTTCCCCGCACCGACCCCGGAGGCCCTCGATGCCCTCTGGGACGCGGTCTTCTCCGCCGGGCAGAAGCTGGCTCGCTTCCTGCACGAGCGGACCCGCCTCCACGAGCTCGGGGTGGAGGAGGCCCTCGGGCTCGCCCAGCTGAGCCGCACCCGCGAGGTCCCGGCGGGCCGCTTCCTCTACCGGCAGGACCGCAGCGAGCCCGGCAGCGACTCGATCTTCCTGGTGATGCGCGGACGCGTGGCGCTCCAGGTGCGGGTGCGCGGCTCCCGGGAGATGGAGACCGAGCGCCTCGAGGTGGGCGCCCTCTTCGGCGGGCTCCCGCTGCTGGGCGCGGTGGACCACGCGGACTCCGCCGCCGCGGTGGAGGACGCCCGGCTCCTCGAGATCGACCGGGCCGCTTTCCGCTACCTGCGGGTCGCGAAGCCCTGGCTCGGCTACCGCCTCTCGCAGCTGCTGCTGCGACAGCACGCGGAGCGGCTGACGCGCCTCACCGCGCGCCTGCGCGACGAGCTCTAGCCGCGGGCTCCGCTCCGCCCTCGCCCCGCCGGGCGCCTGCCCTACCCTTGGCGCTCCCCGCCGCCAGGCCCGGAGACCGCTCGCCATGCCCCGGATCTCCTTCCCCGCGAGCTTCCGGTTCGGAGCGGCGAGCGCGGCCTACCAGATCGAGGGCGCGGCCCGCGCCGACGGCCGCGAGGAGTCGATCTGGGACGCCTTCGCCCGCCGGCCGGGCGCGATCCGGGACGGCCAGAGCGGCGAGACCGCGGCCGACTCCTACCGGCGCTTCGAGGAGGACGTGGCCCTGCTGCGCGAGCTCGGGCTCGCGAGCTATCGCTTCTCGATCGCCTGGCCGCGCGTGCTGCCCAGGGGCCGGGGCAGGCCCAGCCCCGCCGCGCTCGACCACTACGGCCGCCTCGTGGACGCGCTGCTCGGGGCCGGGATCCGGCCCCTCCCCGCGCTCTACCACTGGGACCTGCCCCAGGCCCTCGAGGAGCGCGGCGGCTGGCCCGAGCGCGACACCGCCTGGCGCTTCGCCGACTACGCCCACGCGACGGCGCTCGCCCTCGGCGACCGCGTCTCCGACTGGATCCCGCTCTCCGACCCCGCGACCTTCACGTGGCTGGGCTACGGGCGGGGGCTCCACGCGCCGGGCCGCAGCGACCTCGCGGCCTTCTGGCGCGCCACCCACACCGCGAACCTCGCCCAGGCCCTCGGCTGCGAGGCCGTGCGCGCCGCGCGCGGCGCGGCGCGGGTGGGGCTCTCCCCGGGCCTCTCCGCCTGCGAGCCGGCCGGCGACAGCGCGGCCGACGCCGCCGCCGCGGAGCGCTGGCACCGCTTCGCGAACCTCTGGTTCCTCGAGCCGATCCGGACCGGCCGCTACCCGGAGGCCTTTCCGGACGCGCCCGTGTCCCTGGAGCGCCTGGGCGTGCGGGAGGGGGACCTGGAGCGCCTGCGGGTGCCCATCGACTTCCTCGCCCTCTGCTGCCGCCCGCCCGCGCGCGTGCGCGCGGCCCCGGACCACCCGCTCGGGCTCGGCGCCGAGCCGGTGGACGGCCCCGGCGAGCCCGGGGCCGAGGCGAGCCCCGCGGCCTCGGCGCGCGGGCTCGAGGCGCTGCTCTCCCGGCTCGCGCGGGAGTGCCCGGAGCTCCCGCTCGAAATCGCCGAGAGCGGCTGCGCCGGCGGCGAGGAGCCGGGCCCGGAGGGCGAGCGCCGGCGCATCGAGTTCCACCGCGCGCAGCTCGAGGCGGTGCTGCGCGCGCTCGCGGAGGGCTGCGACGTCCGCTCCTACCACGTGCGGAGCCTGCTCGACGGCTTCGAGTGGGAGGCGGGCACCTCCCGGCGCTTCGGCCTCGTGCGCGTCGACTTTCGCAGCGGGGCCCGTACCCTCACGGCGGCGGGCCGCTGGATCGCCCGGGTGGCGGGCGCGCGGAGCATCGGGTGAACATGGAGGACCGGCTCCTCTTCCTGATCGGGCCACCGCGCTCGGGCTCGACGCTTCTCGCCCGCATGCTGGGCGCGCATCCGGCCGTGCATGCCCCCCCCGAGCCCCACCTGCTCACCCCCCTCGCGCACCTGGGCTACTACGCGCGGGTCGAGCGGGCACCCTACGACCCCCTCATCAGCGAGGGCGCGATCCGCGAGCTGGTGCGCGCGCTGCCGGGCGGGGAGGCGGACTACCTGACCGCCCTGCGCGCCTTCACCGACGCCCTCTACGCCAAGCTCCTCGAGCCCAGCGGCCGGCGCCTGCTCCTCGACAAGACCCCGGCCTACGCCCTGGTGCTCGATTTCGCGGCGCGCCTGTACCCGGGCGCGCGCTACGTCGTCCTCACCCGCAACCCGCTCGCGGTCTGGTCGTCCTTCGTGGAGTCCTTCTTCGACGGCGACCACGCGGTGGCCCACGCCCACAATCCGCTCCTCGAGCGCTACGTGCCGGCCATCGCGCGCTTCCTGCGCGAGCGCAGGGTTCCGCTCTGCTCCGTGCGCTACGAGGACCTGGTGCAGGATCCCCGGGCGGAGCTCACGCGGATCTGCGGGTTCGCGGGTCTCGACTTCGACCCGTGCATGGTGGAGTACGGGAGCCACCCCGAGGGCCGCGGCCCGGTGGCCCGCGGCCTCGGCGACCCGGTCCGCGTCGACCGCGAGTCGCGCCCCACCCCGCGCTTCCTCTCGAGCTGGGCCCGGGAGCTGGCGCGCGACCCGGCCGGGGTGGAGCGGGCGCGGCGCATCCTCGAGTCGCTCGCCGACGAGGATCTCGAGACCTGGGGCTTCCCGCGCGCGGAGCTCCGCGCCGCCCTCGACGCCCTCCCCTCCGGGGCGCCGCGCCGGCGCCGCCGGCCCTGGGACCGCCACGCCCTCGAGCGCCGCGCCCTGGTGCTCCTGCGCCGCAACATCCACGAGAATGCCTTCGGACGCCTGGTGCGCCGGGTCCGCTTCGCCTGCGACGTGCTGCTGCGCTGACCCCGGCCGGCGCCGGGCCGCCCGGCCGCCGGTCCGCGTCGGGCCCGGAGGGCCGGCGGGCGTGCAGCGCCTCGGGGCACCTGCTATAAGGATCCGCCATGGGTCAGGATCGTATCGAGCAGCGCGCGGCGGGCGCGGATGGGAAGCGGGCGGCAGCGGTCCGGGGGGCGGGGGAGCCTCTCCCCTGGGTGCCGCCGAGCTTCGAGGTGATCTCCCTCGACTGCGAGATCACGTCCTACGCGCCGGATGGGGACCAGCCCCTCTTCTAGCTCCGGCGCTCCCCAACGCAGTGGGCGAGGCCTCCGCCGCCGGGCCTTCACGGCCCTGCGCGAGTGGGTAGCGCGCTACTTCGTCGCCGGGCTCATCTTCTTCGCTCCCATCGGCATCACGGTCTGGGCGATCGCCGCGATCGTCCGCTGGCTCGACGACCTCTTCCTGCCCCGGGTGCTGAAGGTCCTCTTCCCGGGCCTCGAGGAGCCCCCGGCGATCCCCCTGGTGGGGATGCTCTTCACCTTCATCGTGATCATCGTGCTCGGGGTCCTGGCCCGGCACCTGTTCGGGGGCGAGTTCCTGCGCGCCTGGGAGCGGCTGCTCGCGCGGGTGCCGGTGGCGCGCAGCATCTACGGCGGCGTGAAGCAGCTGATGGAGGCGATCTTCTCCCCCGACCGCGTCTCGCGTTTCCGGCGCGTGGTGCTGATCGAGTACCCGCGCAAGGGTCTCTACGCCCTGGCCTTCACCACGGGGCCGGCCCGCGGCGTGGTGCAGGACGCCACCCAGCAGCACATGATCAACGTCTTCCTGCCCACGACGCCCAACCCGACCTCGGGCTTCTACCTGCTCGTGCCGGAGGTCGAGCTGATCGAGGTGGACCTGAGCGTCGAGGACGCCTTCAAGCTCGTGATGTCGGCGGGCCTCGTCGTGCCGAGCTCGGTGGCGGCGGAGGGCAGCGGCGCGAGCCCCCCGCTGCCGCAGCCCCAGGAGTAGGCCCGGCGGCCCGCCGGGCGGGGCCCGGGCGGGCGGGGCCCGGCCCCGGAGCTCCCGGCTAGAATGCGGCAACCGGGTGGGGCGCTCGCCGCGCGCGCGGGGAGCTCGATGGGGCAGAGCCTGGGCGGAGGCACGGCGTGGCGACTCGGAGATTCCTGGCGGGGCTCGACCTGGGCGGCGGCGGGGTCCGCTGCCTGCTGCTCGATCCGGACGCCGGCGAGGTGATCGTCGCCGCGCTCCCCTGTCCCTTCGGCCCCCTGCCCGACCTCCCCAGCAGCTCGGAGATCGATCCGGAGCACGCCTGGGCCCAGCTGGGGCGCGCCTGCCGCGAGGCCCTGGGCCGCGCGGGGGCCGAGCCCGCGCAGGTGATCGGCGTCGCGGCCTCGAGCATGCGGCACGGGAGCGTGATCCTCGACGCCAGCGGCCGCGCGCTGATGGCCTCGACCAACCGCGACGCGCGCGGCCAGGCGCAGATCGCCAGGGTCGCGCAGGAGCTCGGCGAGGAGATCCAGCAGCGCACCGGGCGCTGGCCCAACCCGGTCTCCGCGGCGGCGCGCCTGCTCTGGGTTCTGGAGCACGGGGGCCCCCAGGCGAGCCCCTCCAACACCCACCTGAGCCTCGGCGACTGGCTCGGCTTTCGCCTGTGCGGCGTGGCGGCCACGGACCCGAGCCAGGCCGGCGAGACCCTGCTGCTCGAGCTCAAGTCGCGCAGCTGGGCGGAGGACCTGATCGAGCGGCTGGGTTTCCCGCGCAGCTGGTTCCCGCCGGTCCTGCCCTCGGGCTCGCGCCTGGGCGCGCTCTCCCCGGCCGCGGCCCGCGACCTGGGGCTCCCGGCCGGGATTCCGGTGGCGATGGGCGGCGGCGACACGCAATGTGCCCTGCTCGCCGCCGGCTGCGTCGAGCCGGGCCAGCTCGGCATCATCGCCGGCACCTCCGTGCCGCTCCAGCAGGTGACCGCGGAGCCCCCGGCGAACCCGGGCGGCCGCCTCTGGGCCGGCCACCACGTGGTCCCGGGCCGCTGGGAGCTCGAGAGCAACTCGGGGACCAGCGGCGAGGGCCTGACCTGGTTCGCGGGTCTCCTCCACCCGGAGGTGGACCACCCGGAGGTCCACTTCTTCGCCGAGGCCGAGACCTCCCCGGCGGGCGCCTGCGGGATGCTCTCCACCTTCGGCACGGTGGTGATGAACGCGCGCGAGATGATGATGCCGCTCGGGAGCGTGACCCTCACCTGGCTCAGCGCCGCCGGCGATCGGAGCCGCCGCCGCCACCTGGCGCGCGCCGTCGTCGAGGGCATCGCCTTCTCCCAGCGCGCCAACTTCGAGCAGCTGGTGGAGGCCACCGGCGTGCGGCCGCCCAGCGTGCGCGTGACCGGCGGGCTCTCGCGCAGCCGCTTCTACACCCAGCTCCTGGCCGACGTGCTGGAGCTCCCGGTGGAGGTGACCCGCGTCCCCGAGGCCACGGCGCTCTGCGCCGCCCTCTGCGCCGGAGTCGGGGCCGGCGTCTTCGCGGACCTCGCCGAGGCCGCCGAGCGCTGCGTCGCCCTGGCGCGCCGCGAGGAGCCGGACCCGGCGCGCGCCGCCCTCTACCGCGAGCTCTACCCGGTCTGGAGCGACCTCCGGGGCGCCCGCGCGGCGGTGGACGGCGCCGCCGTCGGCTACTGGCTGCGCGGCATCGGCGCCGCCGTCGCCGCCCAGCGCCCGCCCGCGACCGCGAGCTTCCGGCCCCGCATCCTCGTCACCGCCAATCTCGACGACCGGAGCCTCGAGGCGCTCTCGGCCGTGGGCGAGGTGGTGGACTCGAACTACCGCAAGCGCCGGGGGATCCTGAAGGGCGATGCGCTGCTCGAGGCCCTGGCCGGCTTCCACGTGCTCGTGACCGAGATCGACGTGGTCGAGGCGAAGGTCCTGGTCGCCGCCCGCGACCTGCGCCTGCTGGAGGTCTGCCGCGGCGACGCCGTGAACGTCGACCTCGAAGCGGCCACGGCCCTGGGCATCCCCGTGCTGCACACGCCGGGCCGCAACGCCGACGCCGTCGCGGATCTCACGCTGGCCTTCTTCCTGATGCTGGCGCGCAAGCTCGTCCCGGCCGCCGCCTACCTGCGCGACCCGGGCCAGGCGGGCGACATGGGGCGGATGGGGCGCGCCTACGGGCAGCTGCGCGGGCGCGAGCTCTGGCGCAAGACGGTCGGGCTCGTCGGCCTGGGCTCCGTGGGCCGCAAGGTGGTCGAGCGCCTGCGCCCCTTCGGCGCGCGCTGCCTCGTCTTCGACCCCTTCCTCGATCCGGACCAGGTGCGGCTGGCCGGCGCCGAGCCGGCGGCGCTCGATGACCTCCTGCGCGCGAGCGACTTCGTGAGCCTCCACGCCGCCGTGACCGACGCCTCGCGGGGGTTGATCGGCGCGCGCGAGCTCGCCCTGATGCGCCCGACGAGCTGCCTGGTGAACACCGCCCGCGCGGCGCTCCTGGACGAGGAGGCGCTGGCGGAGGCGCTCCGCTCGAGGCGGCTGGCCGGCGCGGCCCTCGACGTCTTCACCGTGGAGCCGCCCGGCTCGGACCACCCGCTGGTCGTGCTCCCGAACGTCATCTCGACGCCCCACGTGGGCGGCAACACCGAGGACATCCCCGCCCACCAGGGGGCGATCGTCGCCGAGGAGCTGGCTCGGGTCGCGCGGGGGGAGCCGCCGCGCTTCGCCCTCAACCGGGCTGCGCTCGCGGGCTTCGACTGGTCGCGGGCGCGGCCCGAGCCGGACCCGGAGCTGGTGAAGGGCCTGGGCCAGGGCCCCGCGCCGGCGGTCACGGACCTCCAGCGCCAATCCCAGCCGCGTCCGCGCTGAGCGGAGCCGGTCCCCGGGGCCCCCGGCGCGTCAAGGGCCCCCCGCGGACCTCCGATACCGAGAGCCTACCCACGCCGTCGCGCGAGGCAGGGCGTCAGTGGTCGGCAAGACCCTCGGGAACTACCGGATCCTGGAGAAGATTGGCGAGGGGGGGGTCGGCGAGGTCTACCGCGCCACCGACCTCCTGCTCGGCCGCGACGTGGCCCTCAAGGCGCTGCGCGCCGACCTGGCCGCCGACGCGAAGGTGCTGGCCCGCTTCCGCAGCGAGGCGCGCACCCTCGCCCAGCTCCACCATCCGAACATCGCCCTCCTCTACGCCCTGGTGGAGGAGCACGAGACGCTGCTCATGGTGCTCGAGTACGTCTCGGGGCAGACCTTCGCCGCCCTGGTGCGGGAGACCGGGGCGATCCCGCCGGGCCGGGCCCTTCCCCTCTTCCTGCAGGCCCTGGACGGCATCGGCTACGCCCATCGCCGCGGCATCGTGCATCGCGACATCAAGGGCTCGAACATCATGCTGGCCGACGATGGGCTCGTGAAGGTGATGGACTTCGGCATCGCCCGCGCGCTCGGCTCGGATCGCCTGACCCGGCTGGGCCACATGGTGGGCACCGTCCAGTTCATGTCCCCCGAGCAGGTGCGCGGGCAGGAGACCGACGCCCGCTCCGATCTCTATTCGCTGGGCGTCCTGCTCTTCGACCTGCTGACCGGGCGGATGCCCTTCGCGAACGAGAGCGAGTACGAGCTCATGCGCGCCCACGTGGAGCTCGCGCCGCCTTCGCCGCGCGAGCTCGTCCCCGACCTGCCGCCGGAGCTCGAGTCGGCGATCCTGCGCGCGCTGGCCAAGGCCCCGGAGGAGCGCTTCGCGAGCGCGCAGGAGTTCCGCGCGGCCCTGGCGGCGGTGCCGCTCCCGGAGCCCGCCGCTGCCCCGGCCGCGGTCCCCCGCCGCGCCGGCGCCAGCGCACTGGAGGCGGCCACGAGCCCCGAGCGGCCCGCCGAGGGCGGGGGCTCGGACGCCGCGGGGGCCCGCGCGTCGCAGCGGGCGCACGAGGCCCCCTCGGAGGCCGAGACGCGGGTCGCGGCGGCGGCGCGCGAGGTGGCGGCCATCGAACCGGCCGCGGCTCGGGCGGCGGCGCGCGCCCGGGCCTGGTTCGCCCGGCGGGCGAACTGGCAGCGATGCGCCGCCGCCCTGGCGCTGCTAATCCTGGGGCTCGGGGTGAACCTCCTGCTCTTCAGCGGCCCGGCGGAGCAGGGCCCGGTGCGGGGCGCGGAGGCCGAGGCGGAGGCGGCTCCGCCGCCGGCGATCGCGCCCTGGGAGCGGGAGGCCCTCGAGGCCCTCGGGCTCCCCCCGCGCGAGGAGGCGAGGCAGGCCAGATGGGCGAGCGAGGCGGGGGCGAGCGCTCCCGCGGAGCGGGCGGCGGCCCCGGAGCCCGGGCCGCCTGCCCGGGCGCGGCGCGCGGCGGGCCCCGCGCCCCGCGCGACCCCGGCGGGCTCCCGCGCGCGCGGCCGGCCGGCGGCTGCCGGAAAGCCGGGCCGCTCCACTCCCGGTCCCGACCGGGCGGAGCCGCCCGATGCGGACCCGCCCCGGGGCCCGGGCTGGATCATCCGTCGCTAGCGCGGGCGGGCCGGGCCCTGCTCGGCCTCGCACTCGCCGCGAGCCTCGCCTCCGGCTGCGCCTCGCTGCGCTGGTCGCTCCAGAAGTGGCTGCGCAGCGCAGGGACCGAGAACCTCGCTTTCCCCGAGGGGGTGAGCCGGGAGTACGGCTGCGCCGAGCGAAGCCTGCCCTTCTTCATCGTCGAGCTCGACGAGCTCGTGCCGCCCCGGGTGCGAGCGGGCGGGGAGTTCAATCACCGCATGGTCTACGCGCTCTGCCCCGCCGCGCCGACCCAGGTGGTGTCCGGCGGGCTCTCGACGCGCATCCGCTTCCGCGGCGAGCCCATCTTCCACGAGACCGAGGCGGTCTACGAGCTGCGGCCCGGGCGTTGGCGGGTGGACACGATCGTCGAGGTCCCCGACCACGCCGAGCCCGGCGTCTACGCCTACGAGATCGAGTTCGCGAGCGCGAGCCTGCGCTTCGAGCGCGGCCTGACCTTCCTCATCGAAGAGCCCTAGCGCGCGGCGCGTTTCTGGCGAAGCGGGCCCCGATCCGCGACGATTCGCGCGAGGCGCGCGCTCCGCCGCGCTGCCGGGAGAGTTGCGATGGAGCGCAAGGTCCTGCGCAAGACCAAGGTCGTCGCCACCATCGGGCCGGCCAGCGACTCGCTCGAGACGATCCAGGCCATGATCCGGGCCGGCATGAACGTGGCCCGCCTCAACTTCTCGCACGGGAGCCACGAGGAGCACCGCAAGCGGCTCGAGCTGATCCGGCAGGCCTCGGACGAGCTCGGGGCCAACACCGCGATCCTGCTGGACACCAAGGGCCCCGAGATCCGCACCGGCCGCCTCGAGGGCGGCGAGGCTTCGCTGACGACCGGCGAGCCCTTCGCGCTCTACTCGGGCGAGCCGCGGGTCGGGGACGCGCGGGGCGTCTGGGTGTCCTTCCCGGAGCTGGGCGACGAGGTGGGCCCGGGCTCCAAGGTGCTCCTCGACGACGGGGTGATCGAGCTCGTGGTGCGGCGGGTCGAGGCGGGGACCGTGCACTGCGAGATCAGCCGGGGCGGGCGCCTGGGAGACCGCAAGGGGGTGAACCTGCCCGGGGCCAGCCTGGCCCGGCCGGCGCTGAGCCCGGAGAACCGCCAGGACCTGCTCTTCGCCATCGAGCGCGACATCGACTACATCGCCGCCTCCTTCGTGCGGAGCGCGGGGGACGTGGTCGAGATCCGGCGCCTCCTCGAAGAGCGCGGCGCTCGCATTCCCATCATCGCGAAGATCGAGACCAAGGAGGCCGTGGCGCACCTGGATGAGATCGTGCGCGAGGCCGACGGCACCATGGTCGCGCGCGGGGACCTGGGGGTGGAGATCCCCCTCGAGGAGCTCCCGGCGCTCCAGAAGCGGATCATCTACGCCACGGTCCGGAGCGGCAAGCCCGTCATCACCGCCACCCAGATGCTCGACTCCATGGAGCGCAATCCGCGCCCCACCCGCGCCGAGGTGAGCGACGTGGCCAACGCCATCCTGGACGGCACCTCCGCGGTCATGCTCTCCGGGGAGACGGCCATCGGCGCCTACCCGGTGGAGGCCGTGCGCACCATGGCGGCCCTGGCCCTGCGCGCCGAGGAGTCGCTGCCCGAGTACGGTCACCTCCAGCACACGATCTCGGAGGCGGCCAACAAGCTCGCCGACGCCGTGAGCCAGGCGGCGATCACCATGGCCCAGCACCTGGACGCCGCGGCCATCGTGACCCTCACGGAGACGGGCTTCACCTCGCGGTCGATCTCCAAGTTCCGGCCCCAGTGCCCGATCCTCGCCATCACCGTCTCCCCGGACGTGGTGCGCAAGCTCTCGATGAACTGGGGCGTCACGGCCCTGCTCTTCGACGGCGACCGCTCCGATGGCGAGATGCTGCGCTTCGCGGTGCGCCGCGCGCGCCAGCTGGGCTACGTGGCGCGCGGGGACATCATCGTGGCGACCCACGGCGTGGACCAGCAGACGCGCAGCACCAACATGATCCAGGTGATGACGGTCGAGGATTGAGGAGCGGCGGGCCCGCCCTCGCCGGGCGAGCCCCAGAAACAGGAGGTCCCATGGACGAGATCCGACTCACGTCGCTCGTTCCCGCCGGCGGTTGAGCGCGAAAGCTCGGCGCGGAGGACCTGGTCCAGGTCCTGAGGAGCGTTCCCCCCTTCGAGCACCCCTGGGTGGATCCCGACGTGGGACCCCTGGAGGACGCGGCCCTCCTGCGACCCGAGCGCGGCTCGCCGTTGGTATTCACGGTCGATTTCATCACGCCCGTCGTGGACGATCCCGCGACCTTTGGCGCCATCGCGGCGGCCAACGCGCTCTCGGACGTCTACGCCATGGGCGGCGAGCCCCAGATCGCCCTGGCGATCTGCGGCTTTCCCGAGGAGCGGCTCCCGCGGGAGGTGCTGGAGCGGATCTTCCGGGGTGGCCGCGACAAGGCGGCGGAGGCGGGCTGCGCCATCGCCGGCGGCCACACGGTGATCGACCCGGAGCTCAAGTACGGGCTCTGCGTGCTGGGCAGCCTGGCCCCGGAAGAGCGCCTGACCCAGACCGGGGGGCGCCCCGGCGACCGGCTGGTGCTCACCAAGCCGCTGGGCCTCGGGATCGCGACCCAGGCCCTGAAGAAGGGGCGCCTCTCCCCGGCGGACCTCGCGCGGGCGGTGGAGGCGATGCTGGCGCTCAACCGGGGCGCGAAGGACGCGGCCCTCGCCGCCGGGGCGCGGGCGGCCACGGACGTGACGGGCTTCGGGCTCCTGGGCCACCTCCGCCACCTGCTGCTGGGATCGCGCTGCGCGGCGCGCGTCGCGGCCGGGGCCGTCCCGGTCTTCGACTTCGCGCGGGCGCTGGCCGAGGAGGGCCTCGTCCCGGCCGGCAGCCGGCGCAACCTCGCGTACGTGGAGCCCCACACCCGCTTCGACCCGCGCCTGGGCCCCGGCGAGCGGCTGCTCCTGGCCGACGCCCAGACCTCCGGGGGGCTGCTCCTGGCCGTGCCCCCCGAGCGCGAGGCCGCGCTGCTGCGCGAGCTCGCCAGCCGCGGCTGCCTGGCGCGGGCGAGCGTCGGCGAGCTCCGGGAGGGCGAGCCCGGCCAGATCGAGGTGGAAGCCGGCGCGTGAGCGGCGAGCCCAGCCGGGAGAGGCGCTCCGGGCCGCCGCCCTCCCGGCGGCGCGGACCCCTGCGGGCCCTGCGCCACCGCCTCCGCCCCCTCGTCGCGCGGCCGCTCGCCGCCCTCTCGGCGCGCCTCGCGCCCGCCCTCTACCGGGGCTGGATGGGCCTCGTCTTCGCCACGAGCCGGGTCGACCGCGGAAACCTGGACGAGCTCCCGCACATCCTCGCCGCCCACGGCGGAGCGGTGGCGCTCTTCTGGCACGAGGAGGCCATGACCGCGGCCTACGCCTGGGCCCGGGCCGGCGTGCGGGCCCACGCGCTCGTGGCCCTCGGCGACGCCGGCGACGCCCTGGCGCGCATCCTCGCCCGCTGCGGACACGCCGTGACGCGCGGCGGCTCGAGCGAGCGCGGCTCCCGGCGCCGGCACCACCGGATCCGCGAGCTCGCCCGCCTGCTCGCCGAGCGCGAAGGCATGCTCACCGCCATCGCCGTGGACGGCACGCGGGGGCCCGCCTACCACCTCAAGCCCGGGGGCCTGCTGGTGGCGCGCGAGTCGGGGCGGCCGATCGTGCTCGTGCGGGTCTGGCCGCGCCGCTGCCTGCGCCTCGGGAGCTGGGACCGCCTCGCGATCCCCCTCCCCTTCGGCGAGATCCGCTACTACCTGGCGGGCCCCTATCCGGTTCCGCGCGCGCTGCGCGGCGCGGCTCTCGAGCCGCTGCGCCGGCGCCTCGAGCGCGGGCTCGCGGAGCTCGCCGCGCGCAGCTACGACGACGCGGACCAGCCGCGGCCGGCCGGGCTCCTGCCGGCCCCGGAGCCCGCGACGGGCCCCTGAGCCCGCCGCCTACTTCACGACGACCTTGCCCTGCATGAAGGGATGGAAGGTGCAGTAGAACGGGTACTCGCCGGGCTTCTCGAAGGTCCTGGTGAAGCTCTGGCCGGTGTCGATCGCCCCCGAGTCGAAGGCACCGTTCGGCTGCATGGGCAGCCCCGCGGTCACCGTGTGGGGCACCGCGTCGGAGTTGGTGATGACGACCGGCTGGCCGGCCTCCACCTCGATGGCCCCGAAGACGAAATCCCGGATCGCGCTCACGGTCGCGCCCGGCGGGGGCGTCTCGGGACCCAGCCGACGCGAGGTCTCGAGCTTCGCCCCCTCCACCAGGGGCGGGATCGCGGGATTCCACATCGAGAAGACGCCGTGCTGGTTGTCGAAGCCCGGCGCCGCGTAGGCGTGGATCATCCAGCCCGCCTTCTCCACGATCCGCCCGCCCAGCGCCTCGCACTGCTCCTGGGTGAGGATCAGGTCCATGTTGACCCCGATGCACGACTGGTAGTGGACGTGCCAGTTGTCGAAGGGGCCGGCGAAGCCCTCCGGGTGGCGATCGCCGAAGTTCTCGGTCGGCAGCATGAAGGCGGCGCCCACCACCTGGAAGTCCTTCTCCCCGGTCCAGACCCCCTTGCGGCACTGGCCGAGCTCGGCCTTCTTGAGCTTCTCGCCGCCGGGCTTGGCGAAGAGCAGCATCTCGGGCTTGGCCGGGTCGAAGACGCCGTCCTCGTGGTAGCGCCCGTTCGCCATGTGGATCCCCATGTTGGGGTTCTGCTCGCTCACGGCGAAGTAGCCCTCGGCGCAGGCCTGGTCGATGCTCTGGTAGCGGGCCAGGGTGGCGTTCAGCGCATCGAGCTGGGAGACCAGGGTCGCGAGCTCCGCGCGGGTCATCTCGAGCGCCGCGGGGATCTCGGCCCCCGACTCGTGGAGCGCCTTCAGGTCCAGGTAGGAGCAGGGGAGCTCCTCCTTCTGGCAGCGGACCTGGTGACCGCGCGGGCCCTCGACCAGCGTGGTCACGATCCGGCCCTCGATGTCGGCGAAGACGTAGTGGGAGAACCCGTAGGCCCCGCCGGGGGCGTCGGGAAGCGCCTCGGGCGCGGCGGCATCGGAGTCGGGCGCGGTCCCCCGCGCGGTCGCCCGCCCGGCGTGGGCGTGCATGGCCTCCTCGATCCCATCGCCACCGCTGCCGCCGCCGCCGGCGCAGCCCGATCCCGCGAGCGAGAGCGCGAGCGCGAGCGCGCACGCGCCACCGAAGTGCTGGCGTTCCATCGCGAAGCCTCCCGGCTCACCCACCCGCGGGCACGATAGCGAAGCCCGGCGGCGGTGCGCCGCGCGGCTCCGCCCGTCGTTCGGCTCCCTCACGAGAGCCGCGCTACGGCCCGGCGAACTCGAGGTCCGCGGCGAAGAAGGCGTTCTGCCCCGAGTGATCGAAGCTCAGGGGCCCGGCGCCGAAGAGCTGCATCAGCCGGGTGCGGGCCGCCTGGGCCGTGCGCCAGATGAAGCCCTCGGGGAGGTGGATGCGGACGTCCTGGAGGTCGCCGGAGACGGGGTTGCGGAAGGGCGCGAGCTCGACCTCCACGGCGCCCGGGACCCGGAAGGAGCTCTGGCAGCCGTCGATGGTCATCTCGATCCGCGCGAAGACGGGCTCCTGGACCTCGGCCAGGGTGGGCGCAAAGAGGGCGAAGGGGCCGCTGCCCCCCGCCCGCCCGGAGAAGATCCGCACCAGCGCGTCGCGCTGGGCCGCCGAGGCCGCCTCCGCGATGTAGAGGCGCAGCGCGCCGCCGCCCCGGTGGATGGCTCCGGGCCAGGCCGCGGCGTAGATCACATCGAGGCCCGCCAGCGCCGTGGACCCGCAGTGGCCCTCCTTGATGCGGTAGCCGACGAGCGCCTGGCAGAATCCACCGCTCAGGAAGCCCGTGAAGTTGCAGGGACACCCGAAGCTGCAGTTGCAGCTCTCGACGTAGTCGACCCGCATCTGCCAGCGCGAAGCGTCGGCCGTCGGCATGTCCGCTCTCCTAGGCGAGGATCCTCGCAACCCCCAGGGCGCACAGCGCGAGGCCCGCCGCGCGTCCGACCCACGCGCCGAAGGGAAGCAGCTTCTCGAGCAGGATCAAGAGGCCCAGGCCGATCATCCAGGCCAGGTCCATGACGCCGACCACGAGCAGCGCCCCCATGAGAGAGGCGCAGCAGCCCGCGCAGGTGAGGCCGTGGTGGGCGCCGAGGGCCAGCGCGCCCCCGGGGCCGTCGCGCCAGTGCTGGCCCAGGAAGAGATGCGGCGCGCGGCAGTGGCGCAGGCAGCGCTCCTTGAAGGGCGTGAGCTGGTAGAGCCCGCAGCCCACGAGGGCGATTCCGCCGGCCGCGGCGGCGTGGGCCGCGAGCTCCGGGAAGCCCGCGCGAAGCGCCCCGGCCCCCGCGAGGAGCGCGTGGGCCGGGAGCCCGAGGAGCGCCCAGGCGGCGAGGTAGCCGGCGGGGAAGAGGCACGCCGCGAGCAGCGGTCTGCGGGTGCGCGGCCGCACCAGCGCCGCGAAGGCGAGCGCGCCCGGGATCAGCGAGGGGAACATCATCGCCGCCATCATCACCGTCCAGGCGGCGAGGAAGCCCGGGAGCGAGACCACCTCCCCGTGGTCCATGCGCGCCATGGCCGCGGTGAAGGCCCAGGCCAGGCCCGCGACGAGCGCGAGGCCGATCGCCAGCCGGAAGCCCGCGCGGTCCGGCGCGGCGCCGCGCCCGCTCGCCCGGGGCGCGCGAGGTGACTCCGCCACAGGGCGCGGGGTACACGCGCCGACGGCTGCCGTCAAGGAGCCGCGGGCGCGGGACCGCCCCTGCGCGCCGTTCAAGCCCCGCGGACGCCCGGTCGATAGGGCTGCGTCACCTCCGCGGTGCTCCGCATGCCTCTCCCGCGCGTCCGCTTCCGCAACCTCAGCCCCCGCGCGCTCAAGTACCGGGGCGCCGACGCCCTCGTGGTCTCGATCCCCAAGAGCGGACGCACCTGGCTGCGCTTCTTCCTGCGCCACTACCTCTCGGGCCAGGCGGGGCTCGCCTTCCGCATCCAGCCCAGCGCCGCCGAGCGACGCGCGGTGCCCAGGGTGGAGTGCGCCCACGACCTCTGGGAGCACCTGACGACCCCGCGGCGCTGGGATCGCCTGCGCGGCCGCTACCTGATCCCCGCCGACGTGCGGCGCAGGGCGAAGATCATCCTCGCCCTGCGCGACCTGCGGGACGTGATGGTGTCCCTGCACCTCCAGCTCACCCGGCGGGGCTTCGCGTCCGGGGCGCGCTTCGAGGGCACGCTGAAGGAGCTGATCCGGCACCCGCTCCTCGGCGCCGACCGGCTGGTGGACATCCAGAACCACTGGCTGGACGAGTGGCGCGACCGGAGTCGCTGCCACCTCTGGAGCTACGAGGAGTGCCGGAAGGACCCCGCGCGCGTCTTTCGGGAGGTGCTCGAGTTCCTGGACTTCGGCCCCGTGCGCGAGGACCTGCTCCAGCAGAGCCTCGAGTTCGCCTCCTTCGACAGCATGCGCGCCATGGAGCGCGAGAACCGCTTCGATCACGTGATCCTGCGCCCCGGGGATCCCGCGGATCCCGAGTCCTTCAAGGTGCGGCGCGGGGTGGTGGGGGGCTACCGCGACTACCTCGATCCGGAAGACGTGGGCCTGGTCGAGCGCGCCGCGGCCCGCCTGCGCGGCTAGCCGGGACCCGCGGCCTCCGACGGAACGCACATCCCGGGATCCGCGTCAAGGCCCGAGTCTCCGGGCCGATTGACAGCGCCGCCCCGCGGGTCGTATCCTCCTCGCGATCGAGAACGCCCATCACCACATCCGCTCGGTCGCTCGGCCGGGTCCTCCTGCCCCGGGTTGCGGCACCTCCGCAGCCCTTTCTTTTTGCCCAGACCCCGATCCGACCCCCGAGGCGAGGTGGCCAGGGCGCGGGAGCCAGCACCGTGAAGCGGATCGCGACGCGCGGGATGTTCCTGATGGAGGGGGACGAGAAGTTCTTCCTCCGCGGCGTCTCCTACGGCCCCTTCCGGCCGAACCAGGTCGGCGAGCCCTTCCCCGAGAAGGGCACCGTGGAGCGCGACCTGGCGCTGCTCCGCCAGCTCGGCGCCAATGCGATCCGGGTCTACCACGAGCCCCCGGCGTGGCTGGCCGAGCTGGCCCAGGAGTTCGGCCTCCGGCTGGTCGTCGGCATCCCCTGGCAGCAGCACCTGCGCTTCCTCGACTCCCGCGCCGACCGGGACGACGTGCGCCGGCGCGTGCGCGAGACGGCGCGCGCCCTGCGCGGACGGGAGAACCTGCTCGCGCACCTGGTGGGGAACGAGATCCCGACCCAGGTGGTGCGCTGGTACGGCCCCGGTCGCATCGAGGCCTTCCTCGGCGAGCTCACCGACGTCGTCCGGCAGAACGACCCGAAGGCGCTCGTCTCCTACGCCAACTATCCGATGACCGAGTACCTGGAGCTCGGCTTCCTGGACTTCGCCTCCTTCAACGTCTACCTGCACCGCGACGCCGACTTCCGGCGCTACGTCGCGCGCCTCCAGAACGTGGCCGACTTCCGGCCCCTCGTGCTCAGCGAGTTCGGCATCGACTCGATCCGCGAGGGCGAGGAGGAGCAGGCGGCCATCGTCGCCCGCACCGCCGCCGCGGCCGCGGAGCAGGGCTGCGCCGGCGCGATCGCCTTCTCCTTCACCGACGAGTGGTTCACGGGCGGCTGCGACATCTCCGACTGGGCCTTCGGGCTCGTCACGCGCGAGCGGGAGGAGAAACCCGCGTTTCGCGCGCTCCAGAGCGTCTTCCGCGCGGAGCTCCCGCCGCTCCCGGACCCGCTGCCGCGGGTCTCCGTGGTGATCTGCGCCTACAACGCCGAGCGCACCATGCAGGAGTGCCTCGATTCCCTGCGGCGCCTCCGCTACCCCAACCACGAGGTGATCGTCGTCGATGACGGGTCCACCGACGCCACGCGGGCCATCGCCCTGCGCTACCCGGAATTCCGGCTCATCTCCCACGAGAACCGCGGGCTCTCCGTGGCGCGCAACGAGGGCATCGAGGCCGCGACCGGCGAGATCGTGGCGTTCACCGACTCGGACTGCGCGGTCGACCCGGACTGGCTCACCTTCCTCGTGCAGCGCCTGGTGAGCGAGAGCTTCGCCGCCGTCGGCGGGCCGAACCTGCCCCCGCCGGAGGACGACTGGGTCCCCGAGTGCGTGGCGCGCTCGCCCGGCGGCCCGACGCACATCCTGCTCTCCGACTGGGAGGCGGAGCACATCCCCGGCTGCAACATGGCCTTCTGGCGCCGGCACCTGCTCGAGGTGGGGCTCTTCGATCCGATCTTCCGCGCGGCGGGCGACGACGTCGACCTCTGCTGGAGGCTCCAGAACGCGGGGCACAAGATCGGCTTCGCCGCCGCCGCCCTCGTCTGGCACCGCCGGAGGAACACCGTGCGGGCCTACCTGAACCAGCAGAAGGGCTACGGGCGCGCCGAGGCCCTGCTCTACTTCAAGCACCCCTATCGCTTCAACCGCCTCGGGCACTCGCGCTGGCTGGGCCGCATCTACAGCGACCTGGGCTCGGGGATCCTGGGCCGCCGCCCGGTGATCTACTCGGGGCCCTTCGGAAGCGGCCTCTTCCAGACCCTCTACGACGCGCCCTCCTCGCTGCTCACCTACCTGCCCTCGACCCTCGAGTGGAACCTCACGGCGCTCGGCTTCGCGCTCTTCGGCGCACTCTCGTTCCTGGTCGGCGTGCCCCTGCCCACCCTCCTCGTGGCAAGCGCCCTCCTCGCCGGGCTCTCGGTGGCGCAGGCCGCCTCCACCGCGCTGCGGGTCGACGCCCAGGGGCTCCCCCGCTGGAAGGCGCGCACCCTGATCGGGTTCCTGAGCTACGCGGGTCCGCTCCTGCGCTCGATCGAGCGCACCCGCCACCGGGTCCACGGCCTCTCCGCCGAGGTGGAGCGGGTCCGCTTCCCGTCCCTGCGCCAGCGGCCGGAGCCGGACCTGCGGCGGCGGAGCTTCGCGCTCTCCTACTGGAGCGAGACGGGAATCGAGAAGGAGACCTGCCTCTCGGCCCTGCTCGACTTCCTGGTTCCCCGCAAGTACCCGATCGTGAGCGACAGCGGCTGGGAGTCGTGGGACCTCTCGGTCTACCGGGGCGTCTGGGCGAAGGCCGAGATCCGGATCCTGGTCGAGAACCACGGCGGGAACCGGCGCCAGGTGGACGTGGGCGCGACCCTGCGCCCGAGCGCCTTCCCCAAGCTGCTGCTCGGCCTCTACGCCGGCGGCGCCGCCCTGGCGGCCCTGGGAGGCCAGCCCACCCTGGCCCTGCTCCTGGCGGGGGCCGCGCTCGCCACCACGGCCTTCGTCGCCCACCAGGCCTGGCGCCTGGGGCGCACCATCTACCACGCGGTCGAGATCACCTTCCAGGCGCTCCCGCTCGATCCGCTGCGGGCCGCCGACGACGTCCTGCCGCGGGCGTAGCGGGTCGCGGGGTCCCTCCTCGCGGCGCCGAGCGAGCGCTCCACCTCGATGAACGCCCCCCGCCGCGTCGCGCGCTACCTGCGCCCGTACCGCGCACCCTTCGCGGCCTCGCTCCTGCTCGTGGGCCTGGTCTCCGCCCTGGAGGTCGCCCGCCCCTGGCCGCTCAAGGTCGTGGTGGACCACGTGCTCGGGGAGCGCGCCCTGCCCCTGGCGGGGCGGCTGGGCCTCTCGCGCGGCGGCCTCCTCGCCGCCGCCAGCGCCGCCCTCGTGCTCCTCGCGCTGGCCCAGGCCTGGCTCTCCGTGCGCCTCAACCGCGCCACCATCGGCATCGGGCAGCGCATGGTGGCGGACCTGCGCGCCGAGCTCGTGAGCCACCTCCAGCGCCTCTCCCTGGGCTTCTTCGGGCAGCGCCCCGGAGGGGACCTCGTCTACCGCGTCGCCTTCGACACCTTCGCGGTGCAGTCCCTGGTGATGAACGGGCTCTTCCCCCTGGCGACCGCCGCGGTCCTGATGCTCGGGATGACCGCCGTCATGCTCCAGCTGAACCCGCTCCTCGCCGCGCTCTTCCTGGCCGCCGCCCCGCTCCTCTTCGCGGCGATCCGCGGGCTCGGGCGGCGCATCTCCGGGCTCGCGACGGTCGTGCGGGAGAGCGAGAGCCGCTTCCTCTCGGAAGCCCAGCGCGGCGTCGGCGCGATCCACGTCGTGCAGGCCTTCACCGCCGAGCCGCGCGAGCACCGGCGCATCATGGAGGCCTCCTCCCGCGCGCTCTCCTCGGCGCTGCACCTCTACGTCTTCGAGACCCGCTACGCGGGGGTCGTGAACGTGCTCCTGGCCTGCGCTACGGCGGCGGTCCTCTACGCCGGCGGCCGGCTCGGGCTCTCGGGGGGACTCACGGCCGGGGACCTCATCGTCTTCGTGAGCTACCTGGCCTCGCTCTACGCGCCGATCAACTCCATGTCGCAGGCGGCGGGCCTGGTCCAGAGCGCCTCCGCCGGCGCGCGCCGCGTCTTCGAGGTGCTCGACGCGCAGCCGGACGTGGCCGACGCGCCGGGCGCCCGGCCGCTCGGCCCCGTGCGCGGCGAGCTGCGCTTCGAGCGCGTGTCCTTCGCGTACCCGGGCGGCTCCTTCGCCCTGCGCGAGCTCTCCTTCGCGGCGCCGCCCGGCGCGCTGGTGGCCCTGGTGGGGCCGACCGGCGCCGGGAAGACGACGCTGCTCTCCCTCGTCCCGCGCTTCTACGACCCCTCCTCCGGCCGGGTGCTGCTCGACGGAGTCGACCTGCGGGAGCTCCGCGTGCGCTCGCTGCGCGCCGCCATCGGCCTGGTGCCCCAGAGCCCGCTCCTCTTTCCCGCGAGCCTGGCCGAGAACATCCGCTACGGGCGCCCCGAGGCCAGCGACGAGGAGGTCCGCCGGGCCGCCGAGCTCGCCGCGGTGGCGGGCTTCGCCGAGCGGCTGCCGCAGGGCTACGAGACGCCGATCGGGCCCGAGGGCCAGGCGCTCTCCCAGGGCCAGCAGCAGCGCGTCACCATCGCGCGGGCCCTGCTGCGGGACCCGCGTCTCCTGCTGCTCGACGAGCCGACCGCCGCCCTCGACGCGGAGACCGAGGCCTTCGTGCTCTCCGGGATCGAGCGCGCGATGAAGGGCCGCACGACCCTGGTGATCGCGCACCGGCTCTCGACGGTGCGGCGCGCGGACCTGATCCTCGTGCTGGACGAGGGGCGCCTGGTGGAGAGCGGCGACTTCGAGTCGCTGCGCCGCGCCGGCGGCCTCTTCCAGCGCCTCTGCGACGCGCACCAGCTGCTCGAGCCCGAAGGCCCAGCGCCGGGGAGCGCCCCGTGAAGCGGGTGGTGGTGCTGGGGCTGATGGGCCAGTACCCGATGGGCGGGATGGCCTGGCAGGTGCTGCACCACGTGCTGGGCTTCCGCCGCCTCGGCTGCGAGTGCTACTACGTGGAGAACTCCGGCGCGCCGCCCTACTCGCCGCGGCTGCGCTCGATCGTCGGCGACGCCCGCGAGAACCTGCGCTTCCTGCGCGACACCTTCCGCCGCTTCGACCTGGCCGACGCCTGGGCCTACTACGACTGCTTGAGCGAGCGCTGGTCCGGCCTCGCCGGTTCCCGGGTGCGGGAGCTCCTCGAGCACGCGGACCTGATCGTGAACCTGTGCGGCGCCACGCGTCCCGAGGCCCACGCCGCCCGCAAGGGCTGCCTCGTGTACCTGGAGACCGACCCCATCCTCGAGCAGGTGAAGCTCGCGAGCGGCGATTCCGACTCGCGGGCCTTCGTCGAAGCCCACGACCTCCACTTTACCTACGGCTGGAACATCGGGGAGCCCGGCTGCCCGGTCCCGACCGGCGGGATCGCCTGGCGCAAGACCCACCCTCCCGTGCTGGTGGACCTCTGGGAGGGCGCGCCGGCCCCGGCGAGCGCCCGCTGGCGCACCATCGCGACCTACCGCAACGTGGGGAAGGACGTGCAGCTGGGCGGCGAGACCTACCTCTGGTCGAAGCACCCGAGCTTCGAGCGGGTGATGGACCTCCCCGGGCGCACCCGCGAGCGCCTCGAGGTCGCCCTCGTGGCCACCGATGAGGCCGTGCGCGGGCGCTTCCGGGCGGCGGGCTGGGCGCTCGCCGACCCCTGGGCGGCCACCCGCACGGCGGCCGCCCACCGCCGCTACATCCGCGCTGCCAGGGGGGAGTTCTCCGTCGAGAAGGACGACCAGGTGCGCCTGCGCTCGGGCTGGTTCAGCGACCGCAGCGTCTGCTTCCTGGCCGCGGGCCGCCCCTGCGTGCTCCAGGACACGGGCTTCGGAAGCCGCCTCCCGGCCGGCGCGGGCCTGCTCGCCTGGTCGAGCGCCGAGGAGGCGGCGGAGGGGCTCGAACGCGTGGCGCGGGACTACGCGGCCCACGCCGCCGCGGCGCTCCGCATCGCCCGGGAGTACTTCGACGCGAGCGTGCTGCTGCCCGAGATCCTCGAGGCGGCGGGAGCCTGAGCCCTCCGATGCACCTCCAGTCCCTCTCCGAGCATCAGGTCCTCGTCTTCTGGTCCCAGCTGCTCGTGATCCTGGCGGTGGCCCACGGGCTCATGGGCCTCCTGCGCCGGCTGGGCCAGCCCCCGGTGATCGGGGCCCTCCTGGCGGGCTTCCTCCTCTCCCGCTCGGCCCTCGGCACGCTCTGGCCGGAGGGCTGGAACTGGCTCTTCCCCGCCGACCCCCGGCAGGAGGGCCTGCTGCTGGGCCTCTCGTGGATCGGCGTCGCGCTGCTCTTGATCGTGACGGGCCTCGAGACCGACGTGGCGCTGGTCCGGCGCCTGGGCCGCGCCGCGGCCTACGTGGCGCTCGGCTCCCTCCTGCTCCCCCTCGCCACCGGGCTCACGCTCGGGCTGGTGCTGCCGGACGCGTTCGTCGCCTCGGAGGGCTCGCGCGGGCTCTTCGCGCTCTTCCTGGCCACCGCCCTCTCCATCTCGGCCCTGCCCGTGATCGCCAAGATCCTGAGCGAGCTCGATCTCATGCGGCGCAACGTCGGACAGATCACCCTGGCCGCCGCCTCGGTGGGCGACCTGGTCGGCTGGGTGATGCTCGGCACCGTCGCCGGGATCGCGCGCTCGGGCAGCTTCGCCTGGCAAGACCTGCTGCTGCGCCTGGGCCTGGTGGGGATCTTCCTGCTCGTCGCGTTCACGGCCGGCCAGCGCGTGATCGATGCGGCGCTGCGCCGCGCGCGCGCGCGGGGGGCCGGCGCCACCGGGGCGCTCGGCGTCGCCGTCCTGGCCGCCGTGGCCACCGGGCTCGCGAGCCACCTGGTCGGTCTCGAGGCCGTCTTCGGCGCCTTCGTGGCGGGCATCCTGCTCGGCCGCTCCCGCCACCAGGAGAGCGAGGTCTTCGCCCGGGTCGAGACGATCACGGGCGTGCTCTTCGCCCCGCTCTTCTTCGCCACGGCCGGGCTGCGCGCCGACCTCTCGCGTCTGTTGGACCCCGTGGTGCTCTCCTGGGGCGCGATCGTGCTCCTGGCCGCCAGCCTCTCGAAGTTCGCGGGCGCCTACTTCGGCGCTCGCTTCGCCGATCTCCACCCGCGCGAGGGTTTCGCCCTGGGAGCGGCCCTCAACGCCCGCGGCGCCATCGAGCTCGTGGTCGCGACGGTGGGCCTCTCGCTGGGAGTCCTGAACCCCGAGTCCTACACCGTGGTGGTGCTCCTGGCGCTCGTCACCTCCGCCATGGCGCCGCCCCTGCTGCGCGCCGTGCTGCGCCAGTGGCCCGGCTCGGAGGAGGAGCAGGAGCGCCTCGCCCGCGAGCGCCGGCACGGCGAGAACCTGCTGGTGCGCCCGGCGCCGATCCTGCTGCCGAGCCACGGCGGCCCCAACTCGCTCCTGGCGGCCCGCCTGATCGACCTGGCCTGGCCGGAGGGGACGAAGGTGACCGTGCTCTCGGTGGGCGCGACCGTGCCCGCCCAGGACGTGGCCCGCGTGCTCGCGGTCTTCCAGCAGAAGCCCGTCGAGCACCAGCAGGCCCGCAATCGGGATCCCCGGGCCACCGTCCTGGAGCAGGCCAAGCTCGGCTACGCGACCCTGGTGGTCGGCGCGACCGACCGGCGCGTGGAGGGGCGCCTCGTCTCCCCCTTCGTGGACGACCTCATCGCGACGAGCTCGATCCCCGTGGTCATGGTCCGGCGCGGCGCGGCGCGGGGCGAGCCGGAGTCGGCGGCCCGATTCCGCCGGATCCTGGTGCCGGCCATCGGGACGGAGCCGGGCCGCGCGGCCCAGGAGGTGGCCTTCGGGCTGGCGCGCAAGCTCGAGGCGCAGGTGCTCCTGGCCCACGTGATCACCGCCCCGATGCCGGCGCAGGAGTTCGCCTACCCGCGGCACACCTGGGTGCGCGAGCGCGCTGGCGACGGGCGCCCGCGGCCGGAGCTCCCCGAGGCCGGCCGGCTCGCGGAGCGCGTGGTCCAGGAGGCGCGCGCCCTGGCCGACGAGCTGGGGGTGGCCACCGAGACGGCCATCTGCCTCGGCGCCTCCGCGCCGGTCGAGCTCCTGTCGCTGGTCCGGGAGGCGGCCATCGACCTGCTCGTGCTGCCCGCCAACCTGCGCCAGCTTTCCGAGCGGCCCTTCCTCGGCTACGGCGTCGAGTACCTGCTCGACCAGTGCGAGTGCACCGTGGTCGTGGTGAGCGTTCCGCCCGGCTGGCGCCGCCCGTAGGCGGCCGGTGGAGCTCGCGAGCGCGCTCTCGCGAGAAGGGGGCGAAGCATGAGCGCGCGAGGGCCGAGCCGATGGCGCACCGGGGCGGCGATCGTCGCCATCGTTCTCGGGCTCTCGGCGCTCCTGCGCCCCCACTGGCTGAGCGCCCCCCTGCTCCAGGACCTCCTCGCGCGCGCCGCCGAAGCCCGCGTCGACGCCAGTCTCGCCCGGAACTCGGTCAGCTTCCTCACGCTCTCGGGCCTGAAATCGGTGCTGGCCTCGATCGAGGGAAGCTCGGTGGGCGTGGGCTTCCAGCTCGAGCTCGGCGACCTGGTCCAGCCCGTCTACGACTACCTGGACTTCGTCTGGTACGCGTTCCTCTACGCCCTGGCCCTCCTCGGCTTCTACAAGCTCCTGATGCAGACGGGGATCCTGGCGCTGGGGCTGTCGCTGGCCGGCGCGGGCCTCCTGCTCTGGGGCGCCGGCGCGCTCGCCCGCAGCCGCCTCCCCGCCCTCTGCGGCCTCGGAGGCCGCGCCGTCGCGCTGGGCCTCGCGGCCGGGTACGCGCTCCCGCTGGCGCTGCTCGCGAGCCAGTCCCTCTCCCAGCGCTACCTCGAGCCCCTGCGCCAGCGGAGCGCCCAGCGCATCGAGGAGGCGGGGGCGCCCCTCGAGGAGGCGGCCGCGCGCCTGCGCGCGCTGCGCGAGCACCTCTCCCTCCTCGAGCCCGGGAAGAGCCTGGAGGCGATCCAGCGGGAGGCGCGCCAGGTCGCAGCGCAGGTCTCCGATGCGCTCTGGGAGCGCATGCAGGCCTTCTTCGCCTACGTGCTGATCCTCGGGGTGGAGCTCCTGCTGCTCCCCTTCCTCTCGGCCTGGCTGATCCTGAAGGCGCTCGGCGCGAGCGGGCGCGCGCTCCGGCCAGCTCGCGGCCCGGCAGGCGCGGCGCTGCCCGGCGCCGGGCCCTACCAGCGGTGATAGGCGGGGTGCCCCTCCTGGACCGCGACGAAGAGCCCGCTGCAGGTCGCCGTCACCCGGCCGTGGGCCGAGAGCTCGGCCTCCACGCGGGCGCGATCCGCCGCGCTCTCGCGGATCCGGGCCACCAGGTGCAGGGGGCCATCGGTGGGCGTCGGACGCAGCAGCCGCACCTGGTACTCGGCGGTGACCGTGCAGGGCGGGTGATCCGCGCCCGCCTGCCGCATCAGGTGCCAGGCCGCCGTCCAGTTGCTGTGGCAGTCGAGCAGGCAGCCCGCGATGCCCCCGCTGAGCGCCCCCGGGAAGGCCTCGTGGTGCGGCTCCGGCAGCCAGTCGGCGACGACGAGCTCGCCCTCGACCCGGCTCTGGATCCGCAGACCCCGGGGGTTGGCCGGACCGCAGCCGAAGCAGGTGCCCCGGGGCGCGTAGCGCCCTTGCAGGGACTCGGGCGAGCCCCGCGCCTCGGCATCCCTCACGCCGGCGAGTTTCGCGAACGCCGCGCCCGACACAAGTGCCGCCCGTGCGCTCGATCCTCGTGAGCATCGTCGCGATCGCGCTCCTGGCCGCAGCGGCCTGGTGGGCTCTCCTCTTCCTCCTCCAGCGATCGGTTCTCTACCCGGCTCCCCTCGCCGCCGGCGGGCTCGCGGACCTGCGGGCCGCCGGGGGCCGTTCCGTGTGGCTCGAGCTCTCGGGAGGTCGATCCGAGGCCTGGCTCCTGCCCTCCGCGGCGCCCCGGGCGCCGGGTCCCCTGCTCCTCTTTGCCCACGGGAACGCGGAGCTCATCGACCTCTGGGTCCGGGAGTTCGAGACCCCCCGCCGCTGGGGAGCTTCCGTGCTGCTGGTGGAGTACCCGGGCTACGGGCGCTCCGCGGGGCGCCCCTCCCAGGCCTCCATCCGCGAGGCGATGGTCGCCGCCTGGGACTGGGCCCGGGCGGAGCCCTCGATCGACCCGCAGCGCGTGGTGGGGTACGGGCGCTCGCTGGGCGGTGGCGCCGTGTGCGCCCTCGCGCGGGAGCGCCCGCTGGCCGCGCTGGTGCTCGAGTCCACCTTCACGAGCGTGCGCAGCCTGGCCCGCGGGTTCGGGCTCCCGGGCTTCCTGGTCCGGGACCCCTTCGACAATCGGGCGGTCCTGCGCGGCTTCCCGGGTCCGATCCTGCTCCTCCACGGCGAGCGCGACGACGTGATCCCTCCCGAGCACGCGCAGCGCCTGCACGAGGCGGCGCCCCGCTCCGAGCTCCGCTGGCTCCCCTGTGGCCACAACGACTGCCCGCGCCCCTGGGCGCTCATCCGGGGGTTCCTCGGGGACCGGGGAATCCTCTGACCGGCGCGGCGCTCAGGGCGCGAGCCCCAGCGCCGCGCGGTCCGCGCGGCCCAGCGCGACGAGGAACATCGGGCTCTTGCCCGCCGCGTGGGGCGAGAAGAACTCGGTCACCTCGTCGTCGAAGAAGGTGAGACCCGTGGCGCCGAAGCGCTGGGCGTAGGCGGCCAGGTAGAGCCGACCTCCGGCGATGCCGCCCTCGAGCTGGGCCGCCCGGTAGCCGCGGCTCCCGAAGCGCTCGAGCAGCGCCGGAAGGTCGGCCAGCTGGTAGACGTTGGCGGCGGCGTCCGCCGGAAGCTCCTGGTCGAGACCCAGGTGACCCGCGGCGCCCCGGAAGCGACCCTCGCGCAGGCATTCGAGGGAGCGCTCCTCGCGGCGGTAGTGGTAGGCCCCGGGCGCGAGGCCTTCGACCGCGTTCACGATCAGGTACCAGTCGAGGAGCATCGCGCCGGGCGGCTCGAGGAAGTCCGCGGGAACCCCGCGGCTGGCGCGGTCGAGGGCGGTGGAGAGCTCCTCGAAGGAGAGCGGGCGCTCGCGGTCGAAGGCGCGCGTGGAGCCGCGCCGGCGGATCACGCGTTCCAGCGTGTCGCGGGGGAGCCCCTCCTGGGGCCCGGGGCGCAGCGGTGTGACGGGGCCCGCGGGCGGCAGCCCCGGGCGCCGCGGCGCCAGGCCCCGCCAGGCGGCCGCCTCGCGGCCGTCCGCCAGGGAGGAGGCGGCCTGGGCGGCGCGGATCCGCGGGCTGTCCACCTCCGCGCGCGAGAGCGGCTCCGTCTCAAGGGCGAGCTCCGGGACCTCGGGCGCGGGAGGCGGCGGCCACTGCCAGCGCCCCAGCGGAACCAGGGCCAACGCTCCCTCGCGCTCCCGGTCGAGGCCCAGGAGCCTCTCCACCGGGCGGTCGGCGAATCCCAGGACCACCCGGGGCTCGAGCCCCGCGGTGGCGGCCAGCGCCAGCAGGTTGGCGTGAAGCGTGCCCGCGTCCCAGAAGCAGTGACGCCAGGCGCGCGCCTGGTACTTCCAGCTGTTGCGCCAGTAGGTGGAGGCGCTGGCCACGACGGCGGGGGCCCGGGCCAGCTCGGGGCTCTCGCCGGACGCTGCGACCAGGACCCCGCGCCAGTCGCCCTCCCGCAGCCGCCGCAGGGCCCCGTCGTGGGGACCGAAGTGGTAGACGCCGGCGGAGAGGCCCGGAAGCTCGCCCGTCACGAGGTAGAGGTCCACGTGATGGAGCGCCCCCGTATTGGGATAGGCGCGCAGGAAGACCTCCCCGCCCGGATGGCGCTTGCGCCTGGTGATCCCCGCCGAGAGCTGGAGGACGCGCGAGAGGCCGGCGAGGTCGGGAATCCGCTCGCCGGCTCCGGGGGTCGCCTGCGGGCTCCACGCGATCGCCTCGAGCGCCGGGACGGCGCGCTCCGGGGGATCCCTCGGAAGCGGGATGGGATCGAGACCGCGGTAGATCTTGAAGGGGAGCGGCTGGTTCTCCCAGTCGAGGACGTGCCGGCTCGCCCGGAGGCTCCTCTCGCTGTGCTTGGTCGCCTCGTGGTATTCGAGGATCGCCCGGACGTCCCGGTTGGCCATGGCTCCTGGCCCCCGAGACAGGGTATCCCGGCTCGCCGCGCCTTCCTACGCAGCGTTCTCGCCCTACACTCGAGGCCGAGGACGCGATTTCATGGGGATGGCGATCGGGCTGCTCGATTACGTCGTCTTGATCGTGGCCGACCTGGACCGGGCGCTCTCCTTCTACGCGGGCAGGCTCGGCCTCGAGCTCCAGCACCGGGCCGCGAGCTACGCCCAGCTGCGAGCCGGCACCACGCGCCTCTCTCTCTACACCCGCGGCGCCATGGAGGTGACCCTCGGCGCCGCCCTCGACGCGCCCTCTCCGTCGGCGCCGGCCTTCGAGCTCGGCTTCAAGGTGGGCGACTGCGACGCGGCCTTTGCCGAGCTCGTCGCTGCCGGGGCTCCCGCCGTCGCCCCGCCGGAGAGCCGCCCCTGGGGCCAGCGGACCGCCTACCTGCGCGATCCCGACGGCAACCTGATCGAGCTCGTCCAGGATCTCGCTCGGCCCTCGTCCCGATGACGGGCCCTCGAAAGCGGAAGGACCGCTGGCACGAGCAGCCGGCGACCCTTCGGAATCCTGGAGCCGGGGATCGCCGGGCTCGCTCCCATGCCGCCCGGCGACCCACCGCCAGCGCGGCGAGGCCGCTCGCGATCAGGAGCGCGGTCGAGGGCTCGGGAATGATGGCGATCCAGGCTTCTTCGTTTCCTGGACTCGGGCCGTATCCGGTTCCGACGATCGTCATTCCATCCATGGAGATGCCCGTCGCGCCACTCAGGATCCAACCGCTGAGGTCGAGGCCGAAGTCGCCGATCAGCACCGCGCGCAGGCTCCGCAGGCCGCGGGCTTCGTCCCAGATGAAGGCCTCAGACGGGAACTCGGGCAGCGGACTTGTGCCAACTCCAACGATGATCGAGCCGTCGCCGGACACCGCGAAAGCAGAGCTGCGGAATTCCCCGCCCGGGAGATCGCCAAGCCCCACCATGCCTTGGGCCGCGGTCCAGCGGAACGCCTCGATCCCGAGCTGAGAGGTTCCGCCCCCCACGATCACCGAGCCGTTCGACGAAACCGCTGACGACCCGCTTCTGAAGAGCCCGCCGGGAAGATCGCCGAGGCCGGCCATCCCTCCCGACTCCTCGTTCCAACGGAAGGCCTCGTCGCCTGTCCCGGTCCTACCTACCCCGACGATCACCGTTCCATCGGCCGAGATGTCCGCGGCAGTGCTGTAGAGGTCTCCCCCCGATAGGTCACCCAGGCGCAGGAGCCCGGCCTCGACCGTCCAGCGGAACGCCTCCCGCTCTTCGCCGTTGATGAGGTAGCCGGCGATCACCGAGCCATCCGCCGAGACCGCAGTGGCGACTCCCTCGAGTCCGGAGCCTGGAGCCAGAGGTAGCCCGCCCGTCGCGGTCCAGCGGAAGGGCTCGCCATCGAGCTCGCCCACGATCACCGAGCCGCCGGCAGAGGCCGCTCTGGCTCCGCCACGGTGCAGGAGTCCATCCGGGAGCTCGGCGAGGTTCACGAGACCCTCGCTCGCGGTCCAACGGACCGGCCAGGGGCCGGATGGGTGACCCAGGCCGCCGATCCCTACGACAACGGACCCATCAGGCGAGATGCCGTTGGGATACATGCCGCCTGGGAGGCCCACGAGAACCGAAACCGCCCGGGCATCCTCCGGCCCGCCCGCAAGGACGAGTACGGTCAGGCTGACGGCACCGAGGCGCATGCGGCCCCTCGATGGGGGAGTGGGAGCGGAGAGGCGCGCGTGGCGCGAGCACGACTTTCCTTTCGATCGCTGGAGCCGCCCAGAGCTCGTCGCCGGAACCGACTCTCTCGGGCCGCCCTCGCGGCACGCCCCGGGAGCGGCGCGCAATCCCGTAGGAAATCTCCCTCAGGAGAACCTGGGGCCGGATCACCGAACGCCTCAGTGCGCCTGGCCAGTCATCGCGCCCGAGAGTGGAGCGGTGATGAGTTCAGGCAGCTAGCCGAGAGACTCGGCTCCGAACTCGCAGCGATTCTCTCCTTGGAGGCAGGCGTTTAGACGCCCCACGCCGAGCGAACCCAGCGGCGTGGTTCGGCGCCCCGCAGCGCGCCCTTGAAGCACCGCCCGCCCGGTGCGCGCCCCTGGCAGCTTGCGTTCGCTTCGCCGGCGGCAGCCGGCGTCACCCCCGCAGACCAAGCTCGCGGCGGCAAGTGGAACGAGAAAGCCCCCTCGTGCAACCGCGCGAAGGGGCTTGCGAATCCTGGAGCGCGAGACGGGGGTCGAACCCGCGACCCTCAGCTTGGGAAGCTGATGCTCTACCAACTGAGCTACTCGCGCATCGGGGGGGGAGGGTAGCAGAGGCCGGCCGGAGGCTGCCCGGCGGGGGCTGCCCCGGAGGCCGCTGCGGCCCGTGCGCGGGCCGGGGTGCCCGGAGCCGGGTGCCCTGGAATGGGCGCGCGGGGGGGAGGCGAGGCGATGGCGGAGCCGGAGATCGGGGGGCGGGCGCCCGTGGTCGGGCGGGTCGAGCCCGGCGAGTACTGGTGGTGCCGCTGCGGGCGCTCCCAGACCCAGCCCTACTGCGACGGCTCCCACGCCGGCACGGGCTTCGAGCCCCTGCGCTTCGAGATCGACCGCCCGCGGCGGATCGCGCTCTGCACCTGCAAGCGCACCTCGAGCCCGCCCTACTGCGACGGCACGCACCTGAAGCTCGGGGAGTGACCCCGCGCCGGCGGCCTAGTCCTCGAGGAGCTCGACCAGGAGGTCCGGGGGCTCCTCCTCCTCGTCCTTGGGCGGCCCCTGGCGGGGGAGCGCCCGGCCCGCGCGCTCGCTTGCGACCGGGGCGGGACGGGTGCCGTGGACCTCGCGCTGCGCCGCGGGGCCGGCGCCGGCCTCGTCGAAGACGGCCTCGAGCTCCGAGTCCAGGTCGCCGAGGGAGTCGCCGAGGCCCGGGCCCGGCGCGCCGGGTCCGGGAGCCGCCCCGCCGCCGCCCGCCTGCCAGGCGAGATCGCGCTTCGCGCGCTCCACGTCCACGCGGGTCACGCGGGAGCGCCCGCACAGGAAGGCCTCGAAGAGCGCGTTGTCGGCCAGGGTGTTCATGGGGCCCGGAAGGCCGCCGCCGAGCTCGTGCAGGGCCGCCACGGCGCCCGCGTCCAGCGCCTCGGGTCGCCCCCCGGCCTTGCTCAGGCGGTGGGCCAGGTAGCTCTGGGCGCCGGCGGCGTCGAGGGGCCGCAGGCGCGCCTTCACGTCCACGCGGTGGGCGAGGACCGGGTCGCCGGCCAGCGCGGACTCGAGCCGCGCTGTCCCCGCCAGCACCACCGAGAGGAGCCGCCGCTCCTCGTACTCGAGCTTCAGGAGCGCGCCCAGCTCGGCCCGCGTCCCCGGCGCGGCCAGCGCCTGGGCATCGTCGATCAGGAGGACCGCGTGGCGGCCGTCCTCGCGCACCACCGCGAGCTGGTCGTAGATCTGCGCCATCAGGGCCTCGCGCTCGGGCGCCGGCCCCTCGACGCCGAGCTGGGCGGCGAAGCGGCGCAGCATCCAGCCGGGATCCGCCGACTCGTTCAGCACCACGAGCATGCTGGCCTCGAAGACCTCCTCCTCGAGGCTGTCGAGCAGGCGGCGCAGGACCATGGTCTTCCCGGCGCCGGCCTCGCCGACGAGGAGCGACAGGCCCTTGGCCTGGCGCACGCCCCGTTCCAGGCGCCGCAGCCCATCGCGATGCGGTGCGGTCTCGAGGAAGAGCGAGAGGAGGGGCTCGTTGCGGAAGGGGTCCGCGCTGAGCCCGAAGTGCTGGAGGTGTTCCACGATCTACTCCCGTCTCGCGTGCGGCCGGCAGCGGCTCACACGAAGGAGATGCGCTTGCGCCGCCGCGCCGGGGCCTCGGGCTCCGGCTTCTCCTCCGGGGCCGGCTCCCACTCGGGCTCGGGCTCCGGCTCCCGCTCCGCGGGCTCCGCCGCGGCGGGCGGTGCGAGGGGCGCGTCGGCCTCGGCGGCGGCCTCGGCGATCACGTCCTCGAAGGACTCGAAGGCTTCGAAGGAGCCCGCGGCGGCCGCGGCGGCGGGAGCCACCGGCGGGGCTGCGGGCTTGCGGATCTCGTCGAGCCGCACGAGCTGCGCCTCCACGTCGCGGAAGAGCGGGTCCAGGCTGGCCACCAGCTCCCAGGACTCGCGGGCGCGCTCGAGGTCGCCCACGCCCTCGAAGGCGCGGCCGAGCTCGAAGCGCACGGCGAGGGTCTGCTCCCGCGTGAGGCCGGCGGCGGCCAGGGCCTGCTCGAGCTGCGCCACGGCCTCCGCCGGGCGACCCAGGGCCAGGGCGCACTGGCTCAGCATGTGGAGGCCGTCGACGCGCCGCGCGGGGCTCTCTGCGGCCGCGCGAAGCTCGCTCATGGCGTCCTCGAGGAGTCCCATTTCGCGATAGGCGATGCCAAGGTCGTAGTGCGCCTCGTGATCGCCCGCGGAGAGCGAGGCGCTCACGCCCTTCTTGAAATCGCGGAAGACCGACGCGAAGCCATCGTCGGCGGTCGCGGCGGCGTTTCCGGAGGCGCCCGGGCCGCTGACCTCGTCGAGCGCCTCGCTCAGCTCGGCCGCCAGGTCGAAGTCGCCGGCGGGGGCCGGAGCCGGCTCGGGCGGGCGCACCAGGGCGGGAGCGGGCGCCGCCGCAAGGGGAGCCGCGGGAGCCGCGGCGGCGAGCTCTGCGAAGGGCTCCTCGTCGGCGGCGGCGAACGGGCCCAGGTCCTCGAGCGTGTTGCCCAGCTCGTCCAGCCGGACGGCGGGCTGCTCGGCGGTGGATTCCTCCGCGGCCTCGTCCCCGGGCTCCGCGAGGCCCGCCGCCTCGAGGTCCGCCGAGCGCACGAGCGCCTCCAGGGACTCCTGGGAGATCTCGTCGCCGAGGAGCTCGACCTCGGCGGGCGCACCCGGGCCGGCGGGCTCGAAGTCGTCGAGCTCGGCCCCGAGGTCGGACCCTGCGCCCCGGGCGCGATCCCGCTCCTCGAGGCCCGGCAAGCCCCCGGCGGGCGCCTCCGCAGCGGCGAGGCCCCCTGCCCCTCCCGGGCCGCTCGCCGCGCTCGGATCCTCGCCCCGGGCCGCCGCGATCTCGCCGAGCCGCACCAGCGCGCGGGGATGGTGGGGCGCGACCTCGAGCAGGCGCTTGTAGATGGTCTCGGCCTCGTCCCGCAGTCCCTGCTGGAGGTAGAACTCGGCCTCCTCCAGGTCCTCGAGGAACTGCTGGGACGCGGAGGCGCTGCTCTCCCGCCCGAAGCTCGCGCCCTCGCCGGCGAAGGCCTGCTCGGTGTCGCTCCCCGCGAGGCCCCCCACGGCCTCCGCGAGCTCCGCGCCCTCCGAGCCGGCTTCGAGGTCGAGCTCGATCTCGCCGAGATCGAGCTCCGTCTCGCTCGAGAGAGCCGCGCCCGACTCGGCGTCCAGGGAGGCCGCGGCGGCGGCATCGAGGGCCGCGATCCGATCGCGCAGGATGCGCAGCCCCGCCTCGTCCCCCTCGCCCCGGGCGAGGCGCGCGGCCCGCAGCCAGAGCTCGGCGGCGCGCGCCGGCTCGCCGGACTCGGCGAGCGCCTCCCCGAGCTTCTCGAGGGCGTCGCGCTGGTCGGGATCGAGCGCGAGCACCTGCTCGAGGTTTGCGATGGCCCGATCGCGCTTGCCGTAGCGCAGGTAGACGCTGGCCTCGGCGAGCAGCTGCTCGGCGTCCGCCGTCGACGCGGGCGCCGGCGGCATCCGCGGGAGCTCCGGGAGCGGCGCCTCGGGCGCGCCCGCCCGGCTCGGGCGAGCAGCGGCGGGCTGGGGCAGCGCGGCGAAGGTGGCCGCGATCCCGCTCTCGTCCTCGTGGAGGAGAGGCTCGTCGGCGAGGTAGTCCTCGTCGAGGAGGCTCGGCCCGCTGGCGTCCGGCTCGGCCTCCTCCTCCAGCGTGTCCTCGCCGTAGAGCCCGCGCGCCGCGCGGCCGGCGGGCTCGGCGTCGAAGCTGATCGGGGAGCCGAACAGGGCGGGCTCGCCCGGGACCGACTCCTCGTCGAGGTCGTCGCCGAGCAGGAGCTCGTCGTCGCCCAGGGGCTCTTCCAGGAGCAGCTCCGGGCCCGCGTCCTCCCGGCGGGCGGATTCCTCGACGGAGAACGCCTCCGAAGCCACGAAGCGCTGCGTGATCTCGCGGGCGAGCTCGCCGTCGCCGCGGCGCCGGTAGAGCTCCGCGAGCGAGCGGTAGGTCTCGGCCATGGCGTCTTCGCGGGCCAGCTGGCGCTGCGCCTCGGCCAGCAGCTCGTAGTGCTCCGGAACGTCGGGGCCGAGCTTCACGGCGCGGCTCGCGTAGGGCTCCGCGCGCTCCGCGAGGCCGCGGCCGAGCAGGTTCTGGGCCAGCCGGGCCAGCACGTCGGCGCGCTCGGGCTCGAGCTCGAGGACGCTCCCGTAGACCTTCTCCGCCGCCTCGGCGTCCCCCTGGCGCTCGAGCTCGCGGGCCGCCGCCTCGTACTCGGCGATCGCCTCGGCGTGCATCCGCTCGTGGCGCAACAGGTCCGCGACCTTGACCCGGCTCGCCGTGTTGCTCGGGTCGAGCGCCGCCATCTTGCGCAGCAGGGCGAGGGCGTCGGGCCGGCGGCCCTGGCGCTGGAAGCCCTCGGCGGCGGTCTGGAGCGCGTTCACGGCCTCGGCCACGAGGCCCATGCGCTGGTAGAGCTCGGCGAGGGGCTCGTAGCAGTCGAAGCGCTCGGCGTCGAGGACCTGGATCTGCCGGTAGACCGCCACCGCGCGGGCGTCGAAGCCCTCGGCCGTGTACTGCTGGGCGACCTTGGCGTAGGCGTCGACGGCCTCGGCGGTCTGGCCGAAGCGGCGCAGGGCGTCCCCGAGCTCGAGCCTGAGCTTGGCGTCCCGGGGATCGGCCTTGATGAGCTTCTGGTATTCCTTGAGGGCCTTGTCCCGGGCGCCCCGCTGGGCGAACTTGCGCGCCGCCTCGAGGGTCTTTCGCTTGTTCAGGATCACCGCGCGCGCCCCGCCGCCGACCGGGAGTGCGTGAGTGGGCGGGGGCCCTCCCCTCCCCGCCTACCTATCGGCTGCCCACCCCGCCCCTTGAGATCGCGCCCCTGCGGGGGAGCGGGGAAGTAGGTGGTTCGGCAAGGGATTCCGTCCGCGGGACGCCGCGAAGCGGAGCTCGTCGCGGGTCAGCTCCGCCGGCTCGAGGCGGACGCCCAGGACCAGCTCGAAGGCCCGCGCGAGGCTCTCGCGCAGCGCCTGCGCGTCGACCGCGAGCCCGAGCTCGCGCAGGCTCGTGGCCCCCGCCGCGCCGAGCCCGCTGGCCCGCCGCGCCGCCGGCGGGTCCGGCTCGAGGCGCAGCGAGCCGTGCTGGAGCAGGCCGCCGGCGGCCCGGCGCTGCGCGCTCCCGGCGAGCTTCCGGCCGCCCACGCAGAGCTCCTCCGCCGCGGGCCGCTCGAAGCAGTCGAAGGCCCCGGGCGCCGGCCCGGCGGCGCCCCCCGCGCTGCGCTCGACCGCGACCCCGAGTGCGCGCAGACCCGCGGCCAGCGCGCCGGCCAGCAGGGCGTAGCTCGCGCGCACGCCAGAGGGGAGCGCCCGGACGGGGGCCGCCAGCGCGTAGGTGAGGTCCCCCCCGTGCAGCACGGCGCGTCCGCCCGTCGAGCGGCGCACGATCCCGACCCCGGCCCCGGCGCAGGCGGCCTCCCGGGCGGGGTCGTCGGGCTGCGGGTAGCCCAGCGAGAGCCACGGCCCGCGCCAGCCGTAGAAGCGCAGGGCGGGGCGCCCGCCGGCGCCGGCGGAGCGCAGCAGCGCCTCGTCGACCCCCATGTTCCAGGGTCCATCGGCGCTGCCGTGGAGCAGGAGCCTGAAGCTCGGCCCGGGCAAATCGCGGGGTCTGCGCCAGCCGCGCTCCGGCTAGCGCTCCTCCAGGTGATCGAGGAGCCCCTGCAGGCCCAGCCAGTAGCTCGTGGGGCCGAAGCCCGCGACCACACCGACGGCGACGCCCGACACGAAGGAGCGCCAGCGGAACTCCTCCCGGGCCTGGACGTTCGAGAGGTGCACCTCGACCACGGGGAGGCCCGTGGCCGTGAGGGAGTCGCGCAGCGCGACGCTCGTGTGGGTGAGGCCGCCGGGATTGATCAGGATCCCGTCCGCCCAGGAGCGGGCCTCCTGGATGCGGTCGATCAGGGCGCCCTCGTGGTTCGACTGGAAGAACTCGATCTCCGCGCCCTGCTCCTTGGCGACGCCGGCGAGCTCCGCGTTGATCTCCTCGAGGGTCGCGCGGCCGTAGATCTCGGGCTCGCGCGTGCCGAGCAGATTCAGGTTGGGGCCGTGGATCACGAGCACGCGCAGGGGATCGGGCATGCCACCTCCCGCCCGCTGGCCCGCGCTGCGCTCCCTCCGGCCTGCGCTAGAGCTCCTGCTGGAGCGCGCCCAGCTGGCGCCGGATGAGATAGCGCGCCTTGCCCAGGTTGCCATCGGGCGCCAGCACCAGGACGAGGAACGTGTCCTCGTCGAGGCTGCGGAAGACGAGCGTGAAGCGGGAGAGCACCACCACCGTCTCGGCCATGGCCCCCGCGGAGAGGGCGTCCGAGGCCTTGCGGATCTCGTCCAGGATGCGGCCGAACTCGACCCCCGCGGTGCTCACGTCCTCGGGCTGGAGCGCGCCCTGGGCGCTCTGCGCCACCACCTGCTCGATGGGGATCCCGTCGCTGCCCATCAGGGCGGCCCCGAGGCCGCCGCCGCACTGCTCGACGAGGCCGCGCAGAATCGACGTGAAGCTCATCGCCTCCCCCGAAGGTTGCGGAGCCAGCGCTCCAGGGTGGCCACCCGCCGCCGGCGCGCGTCCGGACCATCGAGGGGGAAGAGCCCCTCCCCCGCCGCCTCGGACTCGTCGGCCGGCGCCGGCCCGAGCGAGGCGCGAATGCGCGAGGCGGCCCGGTCGTCGCCCTGCCGCTCCAGCAGCTCCGCCATGGTGGCCGTGGCATAGGTCGCGCGGGGCGAGTCGGCGAAGGCGGGGCCCGGCTCGCCCTCCGAGGCCTCCGGCGCCAACCCCTCGGGCCGGTCCAGGCGGGCCTCGCGGATGGCCTCCAGGGCCACGCGGTCGGCATCGATCACCTCGCGCGGGTCCGTCTCGGCCCGGGAGAAGGCGTGGTCGAGCTCCCGCTCGCTGAGGTCGTCGCCGAAGGACCCGGAGGGCCGCCGCGCCGCCCAGACGGCTGCGGCCACGCCCTCGAGCTCGGCGTAGGCCTCGTCGCGGCGGCCGCGGTCCAGGAGCGCGAGGCACAGCACGGCCAGGCCCTCCCGGCTCTCCGGGAAGCTCGCGAGCCCCGCCCGCGCCACCGAGACCGCCTCGTCGGCGCGGCCGGCGCGGCGGTGCGACTCGGCCAGCGCCGCGAAGCCGCCGGCGCTGGCGCTCCGGCGGGTGGCGCCCTCGGGCGGCCGCCCGCCCGGCGCGGCCGGAGCGCGGCCTCCTCGGGACCCCGTCGCAGACATCAGCTGGCTCGCTCCCAAGGGCGTCCCCGGGCTGGCAGGATCTCCGCGGGGGTGAGCGGGAGCGACGCCGCGCTCCCGATCCCCCGCAACACAATGTAGTCGATCCGCCTCTCCCGCCTCTTCTTATCGACGAGCAGGGCCTCGAGATAAGCGCGGCGCGGCAGGCGGGGAAGCTCGGTCGGGAGGCCGAGCCGCCGGAGCAGGGCCGTGAGGCGGGCCGCGGTGCCGCCCGGGGCCAGCGCGAGCTCCTCGGAGCGGCGCGCCGCGTAGCCCATGCCCATGGCCACCGCCTCGCCGTGGAGCACCCGGCGGTAGCCGGTGAGGACCTCCACGGCGTGCCCCAGGGTGTGCCCGAAGTTCAGGAGCCTGCGCACGCCCGCCTCGCCCTCGCGCTCGTCGCGCCGCACCACCTCGGCCTTGATGGCGCAGGCCCGCTCGACGGCCGCCCGGAGCGGCGCGGCCTCGAGGGCCAGCAGGGCCTCGGCGTCGGCCTCGAGCCGCGCGAAGAGCTTCGCGTCGAAGGCGGCCGCCTTCTTCACCACCTCGGCCAGGCCCGCGGCCCGCTGGCGCAGCGGCAGGCTTTCGAGCGTCGCGAGGTCGATCCAGACCAGGCGCGGCTGGTGGAAGGCCCCCACCAGGTTCTTTCCCCGCGGCAGGTTGACCCCCACCTTCCCGCCGATGCTCGAGTCGACCATGGCCAGGACCGTGGTCGGGACCTGCACGAAGGGGAGGCCGCGCAGGAAGGTCGCCGCCGCGAAGCCCGCGAGGTCGCCGACCATGCCCCCGCCCAGGGCGACGAGCGCCCCGCTCCGGTCGATTCCCAGGTCGAGGAGCGCGTCGTAGAGCCTGCGCACCTGGGCGAGGCTCTTGGAGGCATCGCCGTCGGGCACGACCAGGCGGTGCGCGCGGAGCCCCGCCTCGCGCAGGGAGCGCAGCACCGGCGCCCCGTAGCGGCGCGCCACGCCCGGCACCGTGACCACCACCGCGGTGCCCGCGCCGGTGCGGCGCGCCACCTCCTCCCCCAGGCCCGAGAGCGTTCCCGAGCCGATCGCGATCGGGTAGCTGCGCTCCCCGAGGTCCACCTGGAGGGCCCCGACCGCGCCGCGGCGGCGCGCGGCGGGCCGGCTCACCGCTTTCCCTGCGCCCGGGCGGGGGCGGTCGCGGCGAGGGCCCCGGGAAGCCGCGCCAGGGTGGCCTCCACCACCGCCTCGACGGGGAGACCGTCCGTGTCGATGGCGAGGGAGGCGCGGGCATAGGCCGGGGCCCGCTCGGCCAGGAGCGCGGTCAGGCGCGCGCGCCGCTCCTCGCCGCCGAGACCCGCGAGGAGGGGCCGATCCGCCGCCTCCCCGAGCCGCTCGAGCAGGGTCTCCGGGCGGGCGCGCAGGTAGACGACGGGGCCCTCCGCCAGGAGCCGCTCGGCCAGCCCCGGCTGCGCGAAGGCGCCTCCGCCCAGCGCCACCACGGCCTCGGCGCCGAGGAGCCCCAGGATCGCCTCGCGCTCCCGAGCCCGGAAGCCGGCCTCGCCCTCGCGGGCGAAGATCTCGGCGATGCGGAGGCCGGCGGCGGCCTCGATCTCGGCGTCCGCATCGACGAAGCGCCGGCCCAGGCGCCGGGCCAGACCGGCCCCGACGCTCGACTTCCCGGCGCCCATCATCCCCACGAGCCACAGGGTGCGCATCCCCATCGCCCGCCGGAGTATAGGCGAGCGCGCGCCGGTCCGTGCGATCCGCTCGGCTCCGCCTCGCTGCGCGCCCTCCGGGCTTGCGCGTCGAGCTTCGCTCGGCTCCGCCTCGCTGCGCGCCCTCCGGGCTTGCGCTCAGCTCGCGGCGGGGACGGTCTCCACCACGCGCGGCGACACGAAGATCAGCAGCTCCTTGCGCGAGTCACTGATCTCGTCGCTGCGGAAGGCGCGGCCCAGGATCGGGATCTTGTGCACGTAGGGCACGCGCGACTGCCTCTGCGACTTGTCGACCACGTAGATCCCGCCCAGCACCAGCGTCTGCCCGTCCTTCACCAGCGTCTCGGTCTTCACCTGGTTCTTGGCGATGGCCGGCGAGCCGGTGAGCGTGAACACGCTGTCGTCCGGGGCGTTGCGGCTCACCTCGATCAGCATGATGATGCTGCGGTCCGCGGTGATGTGCGGCGTCACCCCGAGCTTCAGCACGGCGTCCACGAACTCGAGCTGGGCGTCGCCGTTCTCGAAGGTCTGGAACGGGATCGACACGCCCTGCTCGATGGTGGCCTTGCTGTTGTCGAGCGTCACCACGCGCGGGCTCGAGATCACCTTCCCGTCGCCGTTCACCTCGGCGGCCTGGAGCTGCAGGTTCAGGTTCAGCTTCTCGTCCAGGATGAACGCGTTCAAGTTCGTGAAGGCGTTGGCGGCGGCGGTGATCGGGTTGCCGATGTTGACGTTGTTGCCGTCGTGGAAGCGGAAGTCCTGCCCGCCCAGGTCGCGGCGCGGGCCGCTGCCGCTGTTGAAGCCGTCCACCAGGGGCTGCGAGCCGATCGACCAGGTCGAGCCGAACTCCCGCGTGAAGTCGAGGTTCGCCTCGACGATCTTGGCCTCGATCATGACCTGCGGAGTCTGGGTATCGATGGCCTTGATGAGGGCCGTTGCCTCGTCGATCACCGACGGGATGTCCTTGATGATGACGGTGTTGGTGCGCTCGTCGACGTTCACCGCACCGCGCGCCGAGAGCAGCTTCTGCACCATCTTGGACACTTCCTTGACGTTCGCGTAGTTCACCGGCTGGAGCTTCACGACCAGATCCTCGAGCTTCTCGAGGTTCCGGCGCTCCTGAAGGCGCAGCTCCTCCTCCTGCTTGAGGACGTCGCCGGGGGCGATGCGCAGCACGTTGCCGACGCGCATGAAGCCGAGGGAGCGGGTGAGCAGGACGACATCCAGGGCCTGGTCCCAGGGCACGTCCACCAGCCGGATCGTGACCTTCCCCTTGACCTCGTCCCCGGCGATCACGTTCAGGTCCGAGACCTCGGCGATGAGGCGCAGCACGTCCGCGATCTCCACGTCCTTGAAGTCGAGGGAGATGCGGCGACCCGTGTATTCCTTGCCGTCGTAGATGCCGCCTTCGTTCAGGATCCCGATGGCGGCCGGGGGCTCGAGGGCGGCGGGCGGGGCCGCCTCGGCGGCACCGGCCAGGGGCGCGGCGGCGGTCGCGAGGTCCCGGGCGGCTCCCCCGGAGCGTGCGACGGCGGCCGGCGCGGCGGCATCCTTGCGTGCGAAGGCCGGCGGCGTGGCGGCCACCTTGCCCGTGTTCGCAAAGTCCATCACCAGGACCGCGCCGCGGCGGGACACCTCGGGCTTCAGGTGGGCGGCGCGCTTCACGACGACGCGCACCTCGGGAGTGCGCGTATCGGGCTGTGCGAAGGCCGTCACCAGGGAGACCGGGCCGCCGGGGTCGGGCGCCACGCGCACGGCCGCCTGGGGCTCGATCACGGCATCCTCGATGCTGAGGATCACCGTCTCGGGATCCGGCTCGTAGACCAGGTAGTCGAAGGGCTCTGCGCTCATCACCACGATGCGGGAGCGCTCGGCCTCGGCGCTGTACTCGACGCCGTAGATCGAGGCGAGGCCGGCGGCGGGCTCCTCCGCGGCGGCTGCTGCCGGGGCGGCGCCCCCTTCCCAGGCACCCGCCAGCGGCGTCGCCGCCGGAGTGCTCTCGGGCAGGACCGACGCCTCGTCCCCCTCGGCATCGGCCTGGGCGAGCTCGACGGGCTCGAAGCGCGCCTCCGCCTCGGGCTCGCCCACCGGTGCCGCCGGAGGCGTCGCGTAGGCGATCGCCGCGGCGGCGCGGTCCAGCGCCTCGCCGCTCCCGAGGGTCACCAGGAGCCCATCGGGGGCGGGGAGCACGCGGCGGCCGTCGAAGGGATTCTGCGCGCTGCCCCCGTCGATGACGACCCGGACGAGATCCTCGTGGGTGCCCACCCGGACGCGGGCCGCGTGGGGCGAGCCGGCCTCCACCCGCTCGGTAGCGACCGTGCTGCGCAGGCCGGGGAGGTCGATCACCAGGCGCGCCGGGTCTTCGAGGGTGAAGCTCACGGCGCTCGCGATGCTGCCGTCGGCCTTGAGGTGGACGAGGGTCCCCTCGCCGGCCTTGCGCGCCTCGACCGCCACGAGCGTCGTGGCGGGGGGCGCCGCGGGGGCCGGCGGGACCGCCTCCGCCGCCGGCGCGCTCGCCTCGGCCGCGGGAGCCAGATCGACCAGCCAGGGGTCCTGCGGGTCCTCCGCGGCGGCGGTTGCCGCCCCGCCGGGCCCGGCGGCCGCGGTCGCGTCCAGCGGCGCGACCCGGATCTCGAGCCCCACGTCGGTCGGCACCACGCGGTAGTCGGCGGGGGCCTCCAGCGACACCTCCACCCGCGTCATCGCATCCCCGGCCCCGGTCGAGAAGGGCGAGAGGGTGACCTCGCCCACCAGCCCGTCGTGGACGCTCACGGGGCCCACCTCCCCGCCCGGCTGCACCGAGGCCAGGTCCACCACGACGCGCTCGGGGCTCTGCTGCGCGAAGGCCGTGAAGACCGGATGGTCCACGCCCGCGAGCAGGATGCGCGTCGCGCCCTCCTCCCGGTCGACCTTCACCTCTGCGATCACGCCCACCTCGGTGGGCGCCGAGCGCAGCGCGGTGGAGGCCGCACAGGCGAGGATCCCCACCACCAGCAGTCCCGTGCCGGTCAGGGATCCCAACTCGCGGATCCGCGAACGAATTGCCCCCAGCATCGAAATCACCCCCCTTGACTCCGACGAATCCGCATCTCGATGTCCTTGGTCGTTTCCTGACCGAGGAGATCGACGTAGGTCTCCTTGACCACCACGGTGCTGTCGCCAATCGTCAGAATCCGTCCCGCGTTCTTTCCGATCCGCATGCCCGTACGGACGATGTAGCTCTCCCCGGCGGGATCCTGCACGAGGGCGCGCGGATTTCCCGTCTGCCATACCACCGCGACCAGCGAGAGCTGGCTCACGTCGAACTGCTCCAGGGGCCCGCGGATCTCCTCGTTCTCCCGCGCGAGCTGCTCCAGCCGGCTGGAGCGGAACGGATCGCGCTTGCCGCGCGGGTCGTAGTGGAAGCTCTGCTCGACGGCCCCGAACCCGGGCCCCGCGGCCTCGGCGGCCTTGGCGACCACCGGCGCCGCCGCGGGCTTCGGCGCCACCGCTCCCTTCTTGGCCTTCTCGTCGAGCTTGGCCGCCAGCGCGGCCCGCTCCCGCGCGAAGTCCTGCGTCGTCGGACCGGCTTGCTTGTCCTGGCAGCCCGCCAGCAGCAGGACCAAAGCGCCGAGCAGCCCCGCGGTGACCTTCACGATCCCCCCTCGCGCGAACACCCGCTCGCCCCGCTCAGGCCTTCTTCTCGCCCACGAAGCGGAAGGTCGTGGCCGTTCCCGAGACCCGGATTCGCGTCTCATCGACCGATTCGCCCGACACCTTCATGGACATGGACCCCATGTTCACGATCCGAGGCAGCTTGGACATCAGATCGAAGAAGTGGGCGATCTGGTGGTAGTTGCCCTCGATCACGATCGAGATCGGCACTTCGGCGTAGAAGTCGTGGACCAGCTCTTCGTTCCGCTTGAACGACTTCACCTCGATGCCCGCCGCCTTCCCCAGGTTGCTCATGTCCGTGAGCAGCACCTCGAGCTCCTTGGTATTGGGCAGCTGCCGGAGCGCCTGGCCCAGCTGCTCCTGGAGCTGGTCGATCTCCTCCCCGAAGGCATCCAGGTTGGCCGCCACCGAGCGCACCTCGGAGAGCTTGCGCTGGAGCTCGAGCTCCTTGGCCTGGAGGTCGCGCAGGCTCTGGGCCGCGCTCTGGTAGAAGCCGAAGTAGTACGCTCCCGCCAGGAGGGCGGCGACGCCCAGGATGAGCGCGGCGCGGGCCTGCTGCGGGAGCTTCGCCAGCCGATCCAGGTTGGCTTGGACTTGCGGTGCGAGTTCCATGGCCTTCCCCCTCAGCTCGCGCTCTTCGGCCGCTTCGGCTTGCTGGCGACCGAGGCCCGGACCCCGAAGCTCACGATCTTGAGCCCCCCGCGCTCTTCCAGCTGGGTCCCATCCAGATCGACCTCCTCGAAGTAGGGCGACTCGCTGAGTCCGCGCAGGAAGAGGGCCACCAGCTCGTTGTCGAGGCTCTGCCCCTTGATGGAGAGCTTCGGGCCATCGGCCTCGAGGGAGGTGAGCCAGAGGCGCTCCGGCGTCCGATCCGCCAGCTCCGAGAGCACCCGGACCGGCCCGCTGCGGGCGCGGTCGAGCCCGCTGATCACCTCGAGCTTCTTCTCCAGGCTGGACTTCTGCTTGCGGAACTTCGCCACCTGGTCCAGCTGGGGCTGGAACTGCCGGATGTCGTTCTCCATCTGCTGCACGCGCGCATTGGCTACGGCGATGTCGTCCTGGATGCGAGAGTGGACCAGCCCGATGCCCGCGGGCGCGAGCAGGACCACGAGCACCAGCTGCATGAGCTGCTGCCGGAGATCCGCGCGGCGCCTGGCCTCGCGGAGCGGAAGCAGGTTGATTTCGAGCATCAGACCTCCACCCGGCGCAGGGCCAGGCCGACCCCAACCCCCAGCGAGGGCGCCAGCGAATCGAGGAATTCCGGCTCGAATCGCGAGCTCGGCCGCATCCGGGCCAGGGGATTCAGGATCTCGACCTCGAGCCCCGTGCGCTCGCGGAAGGAATTGGCCAGCCCGGCCACGTTGGCGCTCCCTCCGGAGAGGTAACAGCGCTCGATGCGGCTCTCGGCGCTCGTGGCGGAGAAGAAGTCCAGAGAGCGGCTGATCTCACCGACCACCGTCTCGTTGACGGCCTGCATCGCCTGGTCGACCTCGCGCGGCACGACGTCGCGGCTGGTGTCGCTGCCGCCGAGCTTGATGCGCTCGGCCTCCTCGAAGCTCACGCCGAGCGCCTTCTGGATCTCCTCGGTGTACTGGTTGCCGGCGGTGGTGATGTCGCGGGTGAACAGCGGAACGCCGTTCGACAGGATGTTGATGTTCACCACCTGGGCCCCGATGTTCACCAGCGCGACCACCTGACCCGGCTTCTGCTCGTAGTTCGCCTCGAAGGCGTTCTCGACGGCGAACGATGCCACGTCGATCACGGCCGGGACGAGGCCCGCCTCGGTGATGACCTGCACGTAGTCGTCGATCAGATCCTTCTTCGCCGCGACCAGGAGCACGTCCATCTGGCCGTCCGTCTCGGACGAATCCAGGATCTGGAAGTCGAGGTTGACCTCGTTGACGTCGAAGGGGATGTACTGCTCGGCCTCCCACCGGATCTGCTCATCGAGCTCCTCCCGCGTCATGGTGGGGAGACTCACCTTCTTGACGATGACCGAATGCCCACTCACCGCGACCGCGGCGTTCTTGGCCCGGATGCCCGCCTGGCCCAGCGCGGCGCGGATCGTCTCGACGATGGCGCTCGAGTTCAGGAAGGCGCCCTGCACGATCGCCTCCGCGGGCAGCGCGGCGACGCCCACGTGGGCGAGCTCGAAGTCCCGGCCCTTGCCCTTGGAGACGATCTCCACGGCCTTCACCGAGCTCGAGCCGATGTCCAGCCCTACGAGCGACTTCGAACCGAATCCGGGAAGGGTGATCTTCAAGATGGCAGGCCTCCGGGCAGCAGCGATTTGCCGGCTAGGAGTGGGTGGCGCCGTCGACCGCGACCGCGGCCTCGGGGAGGTCCAAGCCGACGCCGAAGACCTGGTCCTTGTCGCTGATGCGGAGGCCGAGGGCGAGAAGGATCTTGCGCTTGGTGTCGAGACGGCAGGGGCGCCCGGCCTCGACCCGGTCGATGGTGAGGGTGGAGAGGCCGGCCTTCCGCGCGAGCTCGGCCTTGCTCATCATGAGCGCTTCGCGAAACCGTTGGACGTTGTTGCTCATGACGCTCCCCCCGTCGCGCGGCGCGGCCGCCGTCTGGGGCGGCGGTGTGCGGAACAACGCGTGTATCGGCGAGCGGTTACGGTGACTTGAGGCGACCGCGGGACGCTTCCCGACGGCGCGGATCCCCTTCCGCGACCGGCATCCGACCGGCAGGTCGGCCCGGGAGCCCGCGCCCCGGCGCCCTGCCCGGGCCGGGCTCCGGCCTCACGCAGCGGGCCCCCGCCGCCGATGAGGGCAGCCATGGGAGACCGGATCCTGGTCGTCGACGACGACGACTCGCTGCGCGAGAGCCTGGAGCTCGTGCTGGCGGCGGAGGGCTACGAGGTGGTGGCGGCCCAGGATGCCGCGGCGGCCCTGCGCCAGGTCGAGCTGGCGCCGCCCGACGCCGTGCTGTGCGACCTGCGCATGCCGGGAGTCGGGGGGCTCGAGCTCCTGCCCCAGCTCGCCCGGCGCCTTCCGGGCACCCCCCTCATCCTGATGTCCGCCTACGGCACCGATGAGCTCGCCCTCGAGGCGATCAACCGCGGTGCCTACGACTACCTCGCGAAGCCCTTCCAGCCCCGGGAGGTGGTGTTCACCCTGCGCAAGGCCCGCGAGCGCGAGCGGCTGCGGCGCTCCAACGCCCTGCTGCGCCGGGAGGTCCAGCGCGCGGTGGGCGACCGGCCCATCGTGGCCGCCTCGGAGCCGATGATCGAGCTCCTGGAGCTGATGGAGCGCGCCGCCGCCTACAAGACCACGGTGCTGATCACGGGCGAGAGCGGAACCGGCAAGGAGGTGCTGGCCCGCGCCGTCCACGCCCAGTCGCCGCGCCGGAACGAGGCCTTCGTCGCCGTCAACTGCGGCGCGATCCCGGAGACCCTGCTCGAGAGCGAGCTCTTCGGCCACGCCAAGGGGGCCTTCACCGGGGCCGACCGCGCGCGCCGCGGCCTCCTGCTGGAGGCCGATGGAGGCACGCTCTTCCTGGACGAGATCGGGGAGCTCCCCATGGCGCTCCAGGTCAAGCTGCTGCGGATCCTCCAGGAAGAGGAGGTGCGGCCGCTGGGCGACTCGAAGGCCCGCTCCATCGACCTGCGGGTGATCGCGGCGACCTCCCGCGACCTCGAAGCGGAGGTGGCGGGGAACCGCTTCCGCGAGGATCTCTTCTATCGCCTCAACGTGGTGCGCCTCGACGTCCCCCCCCTGCGCGAGCGACCCAAGGACATCTCGCTCCTCGTCGACCACTACTTCGCCCATTTCCGCGATACCCTGGGCAAGCCCCTGCGCGGAATCGCCGACGAGGCCCTGGAGCGGCTGGTGCGGTACCGCTGGCCCGGAAACGTGCGGGAGCTCGAGAACGTGATCGAGCGGGCGGTCATCCTGGCCGACGGCGATCGGCTCACCCTGCGCGAGCTTCCCGAGGCCATCGTATCCCCGCCCGAGCCGAGCGCCGGGGGCCAGGGCCTGTGCCTGCGGCGCGCCCGCCGCGCCCTGGAGGCGGATCTGATCCAGCGCGCCCTGCGGGCGACCGGCGGAAACCGCACCCGGGCGGCCCGCCTGCTCGAGATCAGCCACCGAGCCCTGCTCTACAAGCTCAAGGAGTACGGGATCCGCGACTAGTCGCGAGCGGGACTCGGCGCGGGCTGCGGCGGAGGCGGTGCATCCGGCGCGGGCGCGGCCGGCAGCGCCTCCTCCTCCTGGAACTCCACCTGCACGCTGAAGGTCTGGGTCGAGGTCCCCCCCTGGCGGTCGTCCACCTCCAGCACCACCTCGTGGCGGCCCGCCTGGTCCGGCTCCGGCGCCCAGGTGATGCGGCCCTCCAGGGGATCGAGGCGCATGCCGCGCGGTCCCTGGTCGAGGCGGTAGCGGAACAGCCGATCGCCGTCCGGATCCTCGGCCTCGATGCGGTAGCGGAAGGTCCCGTCCTCGTCCAGGCGCCCGGGCTGCGACCGGAAGCGGGGCTTCGCGTTGGCGACCTCGATGGGCGCGCTCTGCATCGGCTCGCTCTCGTCCTCGCCGTCGCTGGCGACGACGCTGAGCTCGATCCGGTCGCCGCGGGCGAAGTGGGTGGCGCGCAGCACCTCGCCCTGCCCGTCGCCCTCCATCCGGTCGCCGTTCACGCGCCAGAGGAAGCGATACTGGATCGGGTCGCCATCCGGGTCGGTCGCGCGGGCGCGCGCCACGACGTCGTTCAGGACCGAGACCTCGCCCAGGGGCTCGAGGATCACGTCGTGGAGGATGGGGCGCTGGTTGGCCACCCGGGTCGAGAGGCGGGCGGGCTCGCTCGCGCCCCCGGCGTCCCGGGCGACCACCACGACCTCGATGCGGGCGCCCCGGGAGAGCCCCTCCACGTGCAGGGAGGCGCCGCGCTCCTGCGGCAGGATCCGCCCGTCCACCAGCCACTCGTAGCCGAGCTCCACCCGGTCGCTCTCCGGGTCGGACCAGTCCACTTCGGCCACCAGTCGATCCCCGGGTCGCGGGGCGCCCGGCACCAGGCGCAGGGCCTCGATGCGCGGCGGGACGTTGTCCACCACGCGCTGGCCCGGGCCCGCTGCCGACCCGCGCGGGGCCTCCATGGGGGCCCCGCTCGGGCGCACCGCCTCCTCGGAGCCGCAGGCCGCGAGCAGCAACAGCAGCCCCGAAAAGACCCGGACTCTCGACCTGGCGCGCATGGATCCCCTCCCCTCGGACCGCGGCGGCGCGCGGCGCACCGCTAGTAGTTGAAGCTGAAGGCGTGGCAGCGCTCGGCGCCCGCCTGCAGGCGGGAGCGGGCGCCGCCCGGCGCCGTCCCCAGGGCGCGCACGTCCCAGATCGTGTTCAGGTAGACCGCGCTCTGCTGCTCCCAGCTGGCGTCGAGCTCCGAGCACGGCTCGGCGGAGGCGAGCATGCAGATCCCGGTGCCGGCCTCGGCGGCGTAGGTCGCGCCGTTGGGCAGGGTCCCGGCGGGAATGTTGCCCACGAGGCAGTCTCCCGGCGCCAGGGCAGCCCCCACGACTTCGCGCCGGAGCACGTCCAGGCCCTCGGCGAGCCCCGCATCGGCGGCGTAGAGCGCCGTCTGCGCCTGGCTCTGGAAGCCCGCCACCTGCCGATCCCGCATCACGGTGTTGAGCGAGGCGAGGCCGATCACGCCCATCAGCGCCAGGAGCAGCATCGCCACCAGGAGCGCCGATCCGGCCTCCCGGGAGCGCCGGGTCCCGTGAACTCCGCTCGCCTCCGGCGGCCCCTGCCTGCTGCCCATGCGGGTCATGCTCCCTCTCCGGCTCACAGCGCCACGTTGCGCACCCGCACCGTCGAGGTGTGGATGCGCCGCCGCCGGCCGTCATCGGCGGCCACGTTGTCCGTGCGATTCTCGAGCGCCTGGCCGGTGCCAACCGCCGCATTGCGCGGATCCTCCGCCGCCGTGCGAACCACGAGGTTGAAGCGCACCTCGCGCAGCCTCTCGCCGTCCACCGCGGTGGGGTCGAGGCTGCTGCCCGCCGCCCCGCGGTACTCGCCCGCATCCACCTGGCCATCGCCATCGTCGTCGTAGAGCCAGGCGACCTGCAGGTCCTCCACGTCCTTGGCCAGCACCAGCCCGTCGCGCTGGAGCTCGATGGGCCCGCCGCCCCCGGGGGTGACGACCCGGTAGACGTGGGCGGGGACGAGCCGGAGGTCGCCGCCGGTGCCGAACGAGGTGCCGGCCCGGAAGTTCACGCTGACGCTCGCGCCGGGCACCACGGCGCTCACGATCCCACAGCGCACCCCGCGGCTCGGATCCGAGACATCCGAGAGGATGGCGCCGCCCCCCACCTGGAAGTCGCTGTCCGCGACGCCATTGCCGTCGGTGTCGTAGCTGGGGGTGCCGTCGAGCACCACGTCGTCGACGGCGAGGGTCTCGCTCGTCCCTCCGGTGTAGCCGGCCTGCACCTGTGCCCCGAGATCCTGGGACCGATCCGCGTCGGGCAGCAGGTCGATGGACAGGATCGCGTCGGCGTCGCTCAGGAAGAGGTCGTCGGCGGCGTCGTCCCGATCCGCGCCACAGACGGCGGCGCCGTCCGACACCATGTAGCCCGCGCTGCGGATGTCGCGCTCCAGGAGGGCGGCGATGGCGCGCGTGTTCTGCTGCGCCTCGGACACCTGGTCCACCACCACGTAGGTCTGGTGCTGCGCCGTGAAGCTCCCGAGCGTGAAGAAGACGACGAGGCCCAGGGCGCCGACCGCCACGACCAGCTCGATCAGCGAGAAGCCGGCGCTCCGGCGCGACGGCGCGGCGCTCAGCACGCGGGGTCCCCCCAGTTGTAGCGGCGCGTGGCCACGTCGAGGGTCCTGGCCGTGGCGAAGTCCTCCTCCTGCCAGCTCACGCGCACCTCGACGTCGCGCAGACAGGCGTTTCCCGCCACGTCGGTCACCCGCCAGCTGACGTCGTAGGAGTGCTCCACGGCGGGTCCGGCCCCACCGGGCTGTTCGACCGTCGCAGCGACCGTGGGCCCCGCTCCGGCCCAGGCCGGCGCGCTCCAGCCGGTGCCCGCCACCGCGGAGAGCGCCGTCCAGGGCAGCCGCAGGACCTGCTCGGCGTGGCTGCGGGCCACCGCCGCCGCGTCGCCGCGGTGGCGGCCCTTCGAGCCCTGGCCCAGGGCCTCGATCTGCATGGCGGCGAGCGCGAGCAGGCCGAAGCCGAGGATGCCGAGGGCGATCATCACCTCGATCAGGGTGAAGCCACCCCGGTCCGGGCGGGCGGTCCTGGAGGCGATCGGGCTCATGCGCGGGTCCTCACGGCTGCCAGGCGCTCCCGTTCCAGAGGTGGACGCGGGTCGTCCCCAGGGGACCCAGGACGATGGCGAGGTCCCGGCGACCGTTGCCGAGGTAGATGGCTCCGCCGCCCTGGCCCGCCTGGCCGATCGCCGTGCAGCTGCCCAGGCCCGGCGTGAAGAGCCGCGGCAGGCCATCGGCCTGGAACAGGACCCAGCTCGCTTCGTTGGCCGGGTTGCGGGTGGCGTCGGTGAAGCTCGATCCGCTGGCGACGTTCGCCACCGCGAGCCCCGGGTCGTCCGGGGCGGGCGTGCCGCTCGCGGGGCCGGTGCCCCAGAGGATCCCGGGCACCGGGGCCACCTGGTGGACCACCTCGCTCGCGTCGACGTTGCAGTCGGCAGTGCCGGCGTCGCCATCGTTCACCACGACGATCGGCGAAATGCTCGGGAAGGAGAGCTCGCTGGGGACGCCCGGCATCTGGAGCACGACGAGGTGGGGATTGCCGCTGCGGATGGCCTCGCCCCGGGCGACCTGGAAGGCATCCGCCACGGAGCGGGCCGCGCCCCGCACGCGCTGGTCCTCGGACCAGCGGGTGAGATTCGGCACCGCCACGAGCGTGAGGAGGCCCATCACGACCACGACGATCACGAGCTCCACGAGCGTCACCCCTGCGCGGTTGCGCGCTCCCACCCCGGACCTCCTTCGCCTCGGGCCACGGCGAGGCAAAGCAACTCTCGTGCCGACGCTCTGGTTTCGGCTAACCCCGCGTCCCCCTTGAGATTCACTGGGCGGCGCGGCGGCCCGGGCCACGCAGGCGGCTGCGCGGCGCGCAAGCCCCTTCACCCCTCCCGGCGCGCCGCGCCCGCGCCCGCCGCGGGCGCGGGCACCGGCAGCGTGAGCGCGAAGACCGCGCCGGGCTCGCCGGCGCCCGGCGCGAGCTCGAGGCGGCCCCCGCACTCCTCGGCGAAGCGCAGCGCGTTGGCGAGGCCCAGGCCGGTGCCCTCCCCCACCGGCTTGGTGGTGAAGAAGGGGTCGAAGATTTGCTCGCGGTCCTCCGCGGCCACGCCGGGCCCGTTGTCGATCACCTCGCAGGCCACCGCCTCGGGCTCCCGCCGGGCCTGCGCCGGGGCCGGGCCCTCGCCCGGTCGCAGCCGCAGGGCCGCCGGCCGCACCCGCAGCTCGATCCGGGGGGCGGGAGTGGCGGCACCGCACAGGGCGTCGGCGGCGTTCAGCAGCAGGTTGAGGAGGATCTGGGAGACCACGCCGGGATCCGCCAGCGCGGGCGGCGCGCCGGGCTCCTCCACCACCCGGATCTCGATCCCCTGATAGCGGCGCTGGGCGCGCACCAGGGCGGCCACCTCCTCGCAGAGGCGCGGCAGCGGGGTCGCCACCGCCCGCGACTTCGGGGGTCGCGAGTAGTCCAGGAGCTGCCGCAGGATCCCGCGCACCCGCTCGCCCTGACCCGCAGCGCGCTCGATGGTGGCCCTGGTCGCCTCGGAGAGCTCGGGCGCGCGGCGGGCCAGGTCGAGGAAGGCCAGCACCGCGCCCATCGGGTTCCCCACCTCGTGCGCCACTCCCGCGGCGAGCCGCCCCACCGCCGCCAGGCGCGCCGCGCGATCGAGGCCCGCCCTCGCCTCTCGCAGGCTCTCGTTGCTGGCGCGCAGGTCGCGGACGGCCTTCTCGAGGGCGCCGGTGCGCGACTCGAGGGCCGCGGTCATCTCGTTCCAGGCGGCCGCGAGCTCCGCCGTCTCCCGCACGCCCTCCACGGGAACGCGCTCCTCGAAGGCGCCGTCGGCCAGCCCGCGCGCCGCGCGCGCCATGCGCTCGAGCGGTGCGATCACCGCGCGCCGCATCAGGGTGGCCCCCAGGGCCGTGAAGACGGCGACGCCCCCCAGCAGGAGCGCCAGCACCAGCGCCGCCGGGACCGCCGGCGGAAACCACGCCAGCGCCACCGATCCGTCCGGCAGCGGTGCGGCGAAGCGGATCGGCTGCCAGGCCGGGCCGGCCCCGAGCAGCGCCTCCCGGCGCCGCAGGGCCTCCTCGGCCAGCGCTGCACCGGCCCGGTCGGGGCCCTCGCCTCCCGCGCTGCCGCGCGGCACCCAGGGCCCGCCCGCGCGCCGGGTCCACCAGCGGGCCGCGTCGGAGGCCGGCGGCAGGAGCCCGAGCGGTGTGCGGGCCTCGTCCCAGAGGGCCCGCGCCGCCAGCCGTCGCAGCTCCGCCACGTGGGCCTCGTGGGTGCGGACCAGCACGGCGCCGAGCATCCCCGTCGCCACCAGCATCACCAGGGCGAGCCGCGCCAGGACCTCGCCCTGGAGACCCCGGCGCACCGGCATCAGAGCCCGGGAGACGATCGCCTGCCCCGAGGCATTCTCAGCGATCCCCTCGAGCTCCCTCAGCCCGCGCGGCTCGCCGCGTGGTCGAGCCCCAGCTTCTCGAGCCGGTAGCGGAAGGAGCGGAAGGAGATGCCGAGCAGGCGGGCCGCGTGCTTCTTCACGCCCCCCACGGCTCCCAGGGCCTCGAGCAGGAGCTCCCGCTCGTAATCGCCCATCAGCTGGTCCAGGTCGACCCCGCCCGGCGGGATGCGCCGCACGGGCACCTCCCGGGCCGGCGCCAGCAGTCCGGGCGGCAGCGCGTCGCGCTCGATGATCGGAGCGCGCGACAGGGCCACGGCGCGCTCGATCACGTTCTCCAGCTCCCGCACGTTGCCGGGGAACGGGTACTGCAGGAGCACCTCCAGGGCCTCCTCGCTGCAGCGCTCGACCTTCTTCCCGAGCTCGCGGTCGTACTTCTCGATGAAGTGGGCCACCAGGAGCGGGATGTCGTCGCGCCGATCGCGCAGGGGCGGGAGGGGGATCTCGATCACGTTGATCCGGTAGTAGAGGTCCTCGCGGAAGTTCCCCTCCGCGACCGCCGCCTCCAGCTGGCGGTTGCTCGCGGTGATGAGGCGTGCATCGACCTGCCGGTCGCTGGTGCCGCCCACCCGCCGCAGCGTCTTGTCCTGGAGAACGCGCAGGAGCTTCACCTGGAGCTGGAGCGAGAGCTCGGCCACCTCGTCGAGGAAGAGGGTGCCCCCTTCGGCCACCTCGAAGAGACCGGCCTTGTTCTGGACGGCTCCCGTGAAGGCGCCCTTCACGTGCCCGAAGAGCTCCGACTCGAGCAGGTTCTCGGGGATCGCCGCGCAGTTGACGGCGACGAAGGGCTTGTCGCGGCGATCCCCCGCCGCGTGGATCGCCCGCGCGACCATCTCCTTCCCCGTCCCACTCTCTCCGCTGATCAGCACGTTGGCGCGCGTGTCCGCCAGCTGCTGGATGAAATCGAAGACGCGCTGCATGGCGCGGCTGGTGCCGATCATCGAGCGTTCGCGGAGCTGGCCGCGGAGCTCGTGCTTGAGGCGCCGGTTCTCGCTGGCGAGGACCTTCTTCTCGAGCGCCTTCCCGACCACGATCCGGATCTCGTCGACCTTGAAGGGCTTGGTGATGTAGTCGTAGGCGCCTTCCTTCATCGCGCCGATGGCTGTCTCGGTGCTCGCGAAGGCGGTGATCATGATGACGAGCGTCTCCGGCGCGCTGGCTTGAACGGCTCGCAGGACTTCGAGGCCGGAGCCATCGGGCATCTGGATGTCGCTGATCACGACATCGAACTCGTCGTGCTCGAGCTGGACCAGGGCGTCGCGCAGCCCACCCGCGAGCGCGACCCCGTAGCCCTCGGAGTGCAGGAAGATCTCGAGGAACTCCTGCATGCTGCGCTCGTCGTCCACGACGAGGATGCGCGGCTTCGCGCTCATCCGGTCCCCTCGGCCCGGGGCAGGCGCACGCGCACGGTGGTCCCGCGGCCCAGCTGGCTCTCGACGCGAATGCTGCCGCCGTGGCTCTCGACGATGCGATGGACGGTGGCGAGCCCCAGGCCCGAGCCGCCGCGCTTGGTGGTGAAGAAGGGGTCGAAGATGCGATCGACCATTTCCGGCGCGATTCCGTCGCCTTCGTCGGACACGCTGATCTCCACCCAGGCGATCTTCGCCCGTGCCTCCCTTCGGCGACCGGCCGGGACCCCTTGAGGATCGCCCCCGCCCTCGGCGCGCGCGCCGAGGGCGAGCGTCCCGCCCCGCGGCATGGCCTGAGAGGCGTTCAGGACCAGGTTCCACAGCACCTGCCTCAGCTGGCCGGCGTCGGCGGCGGCCCGGAGCTCCGGCTCGACCTCCACCGCCATCCGGATCCCGGCGGGCCGCGAGGATTCGAACATCTCCACCACGGCTCGGACCAGCTCCTCCACCGACACCGGCTCGAGGCGGGGCGGGGCCGGGCGCGCGTAGAGGAGGAAATCGGTGATGAGCTGGTTGAGCCGGTCCGCCTCCCGCACCACGATCTCCATCAGGCGCTGCGCCGGCGCCGATCGGCTCGGCTCCGAGAGGGAGCTTTGCAGCACCTGAACGGACCCCGAGATGGCGGCCAGGGGGTTCCGGATCTCGTGGGCAATGCTGGCCGAGAGCTGTCCCACGGCCGCCAGCCGCTCCGTGCGGCGCAGCTCGCGCTCCATCTCCACCACGGCGCTCACGTCCTGGAAGATCACCACGTGGCCGTTCGCGTCGGCGTCCGGTCCCCGGAGCAGGTAGGCCCCCACGCCCAGGTGGAGCTCCTCCCCGCGCCGGCTTCGGTAGGGGATCCGCACCCGGGTGCGCAGCCCCCCGCCCTCCTCTCCGCCCCCCAGGAGCTCACCCAGCCCCGGGAGGATCTCCTCGCCGGCCCGGCCGATGGCCTCCCCGGACTCGAAGCCCGTGATGCGCTCGGCCTCGGGGTTGAAGGACGTGACCCGGCCCGCTGCGTCCGTGGTGAGGAGCCCGCTCATCAGGCTCTCGACCGTTCGGAGGTGCAGGTCGCGCAGGCGACGCAGGTCGCTGGTGCGCTCCAGCAGCTCCTCCCCCGTTCGGCGCTGTTCGGCGGCCAGGAAGCAGCCGAGCGCGGCGGCCAGGCCCACCGCCCCCGCGTGCACCAGCCAGAGCGTCGCGACCGCCGGGAGGGGAAGCGCGACCCCGCCGGCGTTGGGCTCGAGCCAGCCCTGGTGCCCGGCGAGCAGCACCGCCCCGTAGGCCGCCGCCGCCGCCCCGGCGCAGGCGATCGCGCCGCGCCGCTCGAACAGGATCGCCGCGTAGACCGTCACCAGCACGTAGAGGAAGGTGAACACCGAATCCGTGCCGCCCGACACCTGCACCAGCGCGCTCACGATCGCGAGGTCCATCGCGATGTTGAGGGCCGCGAAGCGCTCGATGGCGCGGATCCGGTGCAGGACCAGCCCGGTGCACACGGTGGCCAGGAAGGCGAAGCCCACCGTCCCGTAGGGGCCCGGGCGGTCCGCCAGGGCGAGGTCCTCGCCGGAGGCGTCGAGGGCGAAGGCCACCGCGAGGCTCACGACCGCGAGGCCCAGGCGCGCGCCCAGCAGCACCACGAGCCGCTGCTCCAGGCGCCCGCCTTCGCACCCGGCCTCCCCCGGCTCCCGGGCGCCCCCCGGACCCCGGCTCCCCTGGGCCCGGTCGCTCACGCGCTCAGCCGATCGTCTCTGCGATCTTGAAGATGGGGAGGTACATGGCGATGAGCAGCGCTCCCACCGTTCCGCCGAGCCCCACCATCATCGCGGGCTCGAGCATCGCGGTGAGCGCATCCACTGCGCTGTCCACCTCCTCGTCGTAGAAGTCGGCGATCTTGCCCAGCATGGACTCCATGGCGCCCGTCTCCTCGCCGACTGCGATCATCTGGCAGACCATGCCGGGAAAGACCTCGGACTCGGCGAGGGGCTCCGCCAGGGTCTTGCCCTCGGAGATCGCTGCGCGCACCCGGTAGAGCGCCTCCTCGATCACGACGTTCCCGGCCGTCTTGGCGACGATGTCCAGGGCGTCCAGGATCGGAACGCCGCTCGCGATCATCGTCCCCATCGTGCGCGTGAAGCGAGCGACGGCCACCTTGCGCAGCAGAGGCCCGAACACCGGAAGCCGCAAGGCCAGGAAGTCCGTCGAGCGCCGGAAGCGGTGGCTGCGCCGCCGCGCCTGGAAGAACGCGAAGAGCGTGACCCCCACCAGGGCCCCGATCACGCCGATCCAGGACTGCATCCAGTGGCTGAAGTCGATCACCATCCGGGTCGGCGCGGGCAGGACGCCGCCGAAGTCCGCGAACATCTTCTCGAAGGTCGGAATCACCTTGACCAGCAGCAGCACCACCACGCCCACGGCTACCACGAGGACGGCGCTCGGATACACCATGGCACCCTTCACCTTCCTGCGCAGGGAGTCGGCCTTCTCCAGATACACCGCCAGCCGGTTCAGGATGGTGTCGAGGATCCCCCCGATCTCGCCGGCGGCGACCAGGTTGACGTACAGCTCGTCGAAGGGCTTGGGGTGCTTGCGCAGCGCGTCCGCGAAGGTGGACCCCTGCTCCACATTCGCCTTGACGTCCCGAATCGCGGCCTTGAAGGTCGGATTGGGCTGCTGCTCGGCGAGGATGTTCAGGCACTGGACCAGCGGCAGGCCCGCGTCGATCATCGTCGCGAACTGGCGGGTGAAGATCACGAGCTCCTTGATCTTCACCCGCTTCTTCAGGAAGGGGAGGACCTCGCTGACGTCCTTGGACTTCTGCTTCACCGAGACCGGCATCAGCATCTGCGCCCGCAGCTGACCCATCACCGCCTCGTTGTTGGCGGCCTCGATCTCCCCCTTCTTCAGCGTTCCCTGGCGGGTCCTGGCCTTCCAGATGTAGATGGGCATGACGACTCAACCCTCCCCGGAGTCCCCGGGCAGATCTGCCCGCGCGCGCTCCTAGGCCTGTCCCGCGCTGCGGCGCATCGCGACCCCCGCGACACCCTGTCCGATGATGTTCCTGAGCTCGTCCGGGTCCGGGCTGCGCCCGAGACCGTCTTCGAGCGTGATCAACCGCCGCTGGTAGAGCTGCGCCAGGGATTGGTTCATCGTCTGCATCCCGAACTTCTCCTGGCCAACCTGCATCGCCGAATAGATCTGGTGCACCTTGTCCTCGCGGATCAAGTTGCGGATCGCCGGGTTCGGCACCATCACCTCGAGCGCCATTACCCGGCCCGGCCCATTCGAGCGCGGCAGCAGCGCCTGGCACAGCACGCCCTCGAGCACGAAGGAGAGCTGCGCCCGGACCTGCGCCTGCTGGTAGGGCGGGAAGACGTCGACGATGCGGTTGATCGTCTGCACCGAGGAATTGGTGTGAAGCGTGGCGAAGCACAGGTGCCCCGTCTCCGAGACGCTGAGAGCCGCCTCGATGGTCTCGAGGTCCCGCATCTCTCCGATGAGCGTCACGTCCGGATCCTGGCGCAGGATGTACTTCAGGGCGTTCTTGAACGACGAGGTGTCGGCGCCCACTTCGCGCTGGTTGATGATGCAGCCCTTGTGGTGGTGGAGGTACTCGATCGGGTCCTCGATCGTCACGATGTGCTCGTTGCGGTCGTTGTTGATCCGATCGATCATCGTAGCCAGCGTCGTGGACTTCCCCGATCCGGTGGGACCCGTGACGAGGATCAGCCCACGGGGCTTTCGCGTCAGGTCGCCCACGATCTTGGGCAGCCCGAGCTCTTCGAAGGTCTTGATCTTGAACGGGATGACGCGAAAGGCGCCCGCCACGTTCCCGCGCTGCATGAAGATGTTTCCCCGGAAGCGCGCGAGCTTCTGCACGCTGAAGGAGAGGTCGAGCTCGTTGCTCTCCTCGAAGCGGTGCTTCTGGGAGTCCGTGAGGACCGAGTAGCAGAGCTGCTTCGTCTCCGGAGGCGAGAGCGGCGGCATCCGGAGCGGGTGGAGCTTTCCATCGATCCGCAGCTGCGGCGCGCTCCCCGTCGTGATGTGGAGGTCGCTGGCGCCCTTCTCGATCATCGCCTTCAGCAGCTGGTGCATGTTCGGCATGGGCCGTTCTCCTAGTGGTCCGCCGCGGACACGCGGAAGACCTCGCCGAACGTGGTCACGCCCTCTGCAAACTTGGAGAGGGCGCACTGGCGCAGGGTCTTCATTCCGAGCCGGATCGCCTCGCGCTTGAGCTCCAGCGCCGAAGCGCCGTTCAGCACGAACTCCTTCAACTCCTCCCGGAGCTCCATCACCTCGTAGATCGCGACCCGCCCCTTGAAGCCGGTCTCGGAGCAGGTCCGGCACCCGCGGCCCCGGACCGGGGCGCTGCGCCGCGCCAGCTCCTCCGACATGCCTGCCTCCACCAGGGCCTCGGGCGTCACCTCGGGGTCCGGCTCCTTGCACTCCTCGCATACCCGGCGCGCGAGGCGCTGGGCGACGATGCAGTTCACCGACGACGAGACCAGGAACGGCTCGATGCCCATGTTGAGCAGCCGGTTGATGGTGGAGGGGGCGTCGTTGGTGTGCAGCGTGGAGAGGACCATGTGGCCGGTGAGCGCGGCCTTCACCGCGATCTCCGCCGTCTCGAAATCCCGGATCTCGCCGACCATGATGATGTCGGGGTCCTGGCGCAGGAAGGAGCGCAGGGCCGCCGCGAAGTTCAGGCCGATCTCCTCGTGCATCTGGACCTGGTTGATCCCCGCCAGGTTGAACTCGACGGGATCCTCGGCGGTGGAGAGGTTGTCGCTGATCTTGTTCAGCTCGGAGAGCGCGGAGTAGAGCGTGGTGGTCTTGCCGGACCCCGTGGGCCCGGTGACCAGCACCATCCCGTAGGGCTGGTGGATGCTGCGCTTGAAGATCTCGAGCTGCGGGACTTCGAAGCCCAGCTTGGTCATGTCGAGCTGGAGGTTCGACTTGTCGAGGAGGCGGAGCACGATCTTCTCGCCGAAGAGCGTCGGGAGCACGGAGACGCGGAAGTCCATCTCCCGACCGCGTCCCATCTTGAGCTTGATGCGGCCGTCCTGGGGCAGGCGACGCTCCGCGATGTCGAGCTCCGACATGATCTTGATCCGGGAGAGGATCGCGTTCTTGAGCTTCATGGGCGGCTTCATGGCTTCGTAGAGCACGCCATCGATCCGGTAGCGGACCCGGAAGTGCTTCTCGTAGGGCTCGACGTGGATGTCCGAGGCGCTCCTCTTCACGGCGTCGGTCAGGATCAGGTTGACGAGCTTGACGACCGGTGCGTCCTCGGAGGCCTTGGCCAGCTCACCGACGTCGACCTGGTCGTCGTCCTGGACCAGGTCGATGTCCGAGTCGTCGAAGTCGCCCATCACGTCCTCGAGGGACGTGGACTGGTCGTAGTACTTGTCGATGGCCCGCCGGATCGATTCCTCGGAGGCCACGACGGGCTCGATGTTGTAGCCGGTGAGGAACTTGATGTCGTCGAGAGCGAAGATGTTGGAGGGATCTGCGGTGGCGATGATCAGCGTCGAGCCCGCGCGGTTCACCGGGACCACGGTGTGCTTCGTGGCGACGTCCTCGGGGATCAGCTGGATCACGGCGGGCTCGATCTCGAACTCGTCGAGCTTGATGGAGGGGACGCCGTACTGCTTGGCGATGAAGTCGCGCAGGTCCCCTTCGTCGAGGAAGCCGAGCTGGGTGATCTGGGCCCCGAGGCGCCCGCCCTTGCTGCGGACCTCGTCGCGCGCCTTGCGGAGCTGCTCTGCCGTCAGCAGGTTCTGCTTGACGAGGAGCTCGCCGATCTGCTCGTTCACCGACCCCCCCGGGCTCGTCGCGGCGGCGCCCGGGGGCACCGCAGGCCCGCGGCAAGCCCTCGAATCGTCGCTGGCGCGGGCAAATGGGGCGCGCCGTTGCGCGTCGGAGGCGCGCTCCTTGCCCGGTGGGGTATCGGTTTCTCGCCGGAGGGGCTTTACCGCGCCGCGGGGTCCTCGGAGCTGCCGGCGAGCCCGCCGATCTCCCCCAGCGAGGTGCGGCGCAGACGCAGGACCGCGAGGCCCAGGACCGTGAGGGTCAGCCACATCACGGCGTGGATCAGGGTGCCGAAGGCGACGGCGGTCTCCGGGGAGAAGCCGTGGCGCGTGAGGGCGAGCCGGGCGGCGTAGTGATAGGGCCCGAAGAAGCCCGGCGCCTGGGGGAGGGCCACGGCCACCGCGACGGCCACCAGCGTGGTCCAGGCGGCGACCAGGCTTCCCAGGGCCGAGCCGAGCTCGAGGTCGAGGGCCCAGAAGCCGGCCAGCACCGGGAGCGTCGAGCCCAGCAGCCAGATGGCCGCCGAGTACCCGGCGATGGCCAGCAGGTGCCAGCCCGTGCGCAGCGCGCCGAGCCCCTCCTGGAAGCGCGCCAGGAGGTCCTGGATCCGCGCAGCCAGGCGCTCCGGGAGGGGCCGCAGCAGGAAGCCCGCGGCGGCGGCGACCCGCCCGGGAGCGGCGCGCAGGCCCACCAGGAGGGCTGCCGGCAGGAGAGCCGCGGGCAGGAGCCAGAGCGCCCCCTGCGCCAGCGCGCCGTTCTGGCCGACTCCGCCCAGCCCCACCACCAGGGCGGCCAGCGCGATCACGGAGAGCGCGTCGAAGACCCGCTCGAGGATGACGCTGCCGAACAGGGCGGCGGCGCTGGCCCCCGTCTCGCGCCGCAGGTACCAGACGCGCACCACCTCGCCGATGCGCAGGGGCAGGACGTTGTTCGCGGCAAAGGCCACGGCGGTGGCCCGGAAGAGCGCCCCGGTGGCGATGGGCTGGATCGGCTGGGTGAGGATCCTCCAGCGCAGCGCCCGGAGCTGGAGCACCGCCAGGTACGAGGGGATCGAGACCGCGAGCAGGAGCAGCCAGCGCGCCCCCGCGATCGTGCGCCAGACCTGGTCGAGCGGAACACCGCGCAGAGCCAGCCACAGGAAGAGCCCCGTGACGGCGAGCCCGAGCCCGACGCGCGGGTCGCGCCAGACGGGCCGGCGCGACCGCGGCCCGGCCTCGGGCCCCCCCCCGCCGCTCGGAGCGCTCAGACGCCCTCCAGTCGGCGCCGCGCCTCGGCCAGATCGACCGCGATCTGCTCCCGCAGCAGCTCGACGCTGGCGAAGCGCCGCTCGGGCCGCAGGTGGTGGCCGAACGCGAAGTCGACCCGGCGCCCGTAGAGGTCGCCCTCGAAGTCGAGCAGGTGCGCCTCCAGCACCACCCGGTCGGAGGCGCCGAAGGTGGGCCGCGTGCCCACGTTGGCCACCGCGGAGAGCTCCGCACCGCGCGTCGGATCCCCCGCGTCGAGGAAGCGCAGCCGGCCCGCGTAGACCCCCGCCGCGGGCAGTACCTGGTTCTCGAGCTCGAGGTTGGCGGTGGGGAAGCCGAGGGTCCGTCCCCGCCCCTCCCCCGCCGCCACCGTCCCGCGGACGGCGTAGGGCCGGCCCAGCATCAGCGCGGCCTCCTCCACGCGCCCCTCGGAGAGCACCTCCCGGATCCGGGTCGAGTTCACGTCGCCCTCGCCCAGCGTGACCTCCGGGATGATCGTGACCGCGAATCCCAGCCTCGGCCCGAGCTCCGTCAGCATGCGCATGGAGCCGGCGCGGTCGCGCCCGAAGTGGAAGTCGTAGCCCACATAGACCTCGAGGGGGCGGAGGCGGCGGTGCAGCACGTCGCGGACGAAGGACTCTGGCGCGATCTTGGCGAACTCGAGCGTGAACGGCTCGACGACCAGCACGTCCACGCCGAACTCCTCCAGGAGCTCGGTCTTCTGCTCGAGCGTCGTGAGCAGACCCGGCGGAGAATCCGGCTGCAGCACCTTCCGGGGATGGGGTTCGAAGGTGTAGACGACGGCCTCGCCGCGCAGGTCGTGCGCCCGCCGCACGACCGTGTCGAGGATCGCGCGATGACCCACGTGCAGGCCGTCGAAGTTGCCCGCCGTGAGCACCGCCCTTCGGAGCGGCTCCTCGATCGCCATGCTTCCTGCCACGACCCGCAATGCTAGACTCCGCTCGTGCGCATTCTCTCGCGTTACTTCCTCACGAGCTACCTGAATCTCTTCGTCGCGACCCTCGTCCTCTCGCTGGTCTCGATCGGGATCGTCGAGATGCTCGCCAACTTCGAACACATCTTCACCCCGGGCTCAGACGCCGTCGACGTCCTCCAGTACCTCTTCCTGCGGCTCCCCTCCTACTACCTGCGCGACCTGATCCCCCTCTCCTCCTTCGCGGCCGCGCTGCTCTGCCTGGGCCTGCCGGGCCGGCGCCGGGAGCTCATGGCCATCAAGGCCGGCGGCGTGTCGCTCCAGCGCGTGGCGCTGCCGATCCTCGTGGCGGCCGCGGCTCTCTCGGTCGGGGCTCTCTTCGTCTACGAAACGGTCGTGCTGGGAGCGACCCGGGAGTGGAACCGGCTGGGAGGCGATCCGGAGCGCGTCACCTTCCGCCGCGGCTCCTTCTGGTATCACAAGGGCCAGGCGATCTACAACGTGCGCGACGCGATGCCCGACAAGCGCATGCTGCGGGGCGTAAGCGTCTACGAGCTCAGCCCCCAGGGCCGGCTCCTGCGGAGCATCCGGGCCACCCGGGTGCGCGTGACGGTGGACCACCAGTGGCAGTTCCAGAACGCGACGGTGCACCGCTTCGACCCGGCGCGTCCCGGCCGGGGCCCGGTGGTCGAGCGCCCCCAGGAGCTGAGCCTTGCCCTCGGGCAGGCCTACGACGTGGCACTGCTCAACGCCAGCCCCGCGACCCTCTCGCTCCAGCACCTGCTCGAGTTCATCTCCTTCCGGAACGCGGAAGGTCTCTCCACCTCTCGCCATCTCGCCCTCTTCCACGCGCGGCTCTCGGAGCCGCTCAGCGTGCTGTTGTTCGCGCTGCTGGCGGTGCCCTTCGGGGTTGCCGTCGAGCGCACCCGCAGCCTGCTCGGATCGGCCCTGCGCGGTCTCCTCTGGGTCGCTGCCTACCACGGGGCCCGGCTCGCGACCTCCCTCCTGGCGGCGGCGGGGGGCGCGGCGGCCTCGGCGGCGCCCTGGCTCGTGCTGGCGATCTTCGGCGGCCTCGGCCTCTGGCGCTTCGCGCGCATTCCGCGCTGAGCGCGGTCTCCGGGGGGTCGCACTCAGCGAGCCGGCTCCGGCCCCCCGCGGGCCGCAGCCGCCGGCGGCGAGCCCTTCTGCAGGAACCGGAAGAACTCCGCCTGGGGCGAGAGCACCAGCGTCGTGCCCTTGCCCAGCGCCTTCTTGTACGCCTCCAGGCTGCGCACGAACTCGTAGAAGTCGGCGTCGCTCGAGTAGGCCTCGGCGTAGATCCGGGTGGCCTCCGCATCGCCCTGGCCGTGCTGGATCTCGGCGTCCCGCTTCGCCTGAGCGACGATGACGCGCGCCTCGCGCTCCGCCTCGGCGCGGATCCGGCGCGCGCGCTCCTCCCCCTCCGCACGGTACTTCCGGGCCAGGCGCTCGCGATCCGCCTTCATGCGGTCGAAGACACTCTGCTCGGCGCCCGGCGGAAGCTCCGTGCGGTTGATGCGCACGTCCGCCACCGCGACCCCGTACTGGTGCAGCTCCTCGTCCACCCTCTTGCTGATCTCGCGCATGATGTCGACGCGCTTCTCGGTGAGCACCTCCTCCAGCGTGTAGCGCCCGATCAGCGCGCGGACCAGGTCCTCGACGCGGTTGCCGATGCGCTCCTCGGCGAGCCCCAGGCCGCCGGGAAAGGAGGAGCGGAACTGGACCGCATCCACGACCTGCCAGATCACGTAGCTGTCGACGACGATCCGCTCCTCGTCCTTCGTCTGCACGTGGCGCGGCTCGGTATTGAGGTAGAGGAGCCGCGCCGGGAACGTCTCCACCGTCTCGGCGAGCGGGATCCGGAAGTCGAGTCCGGGGGTCGTGACCTTCTGGACCTTCCCGAACTGGAGGACGATGCGCTGCTCGCCCTCCCGGGTCAGCACCAGCGGCCCGATGTCCTGCTGCCCGAGAATCACGAGGCCCACGCAGGCGGCCCCGAGCAGGACGAGCCCGATCGCGAGGCGCCTCACCGCGCCTTCTCGTCCACGCCGCCCGCCCGCCCGAGGGGCAGGTACGGGACGACGCTCGTGGTGCCGGGCTCGACGATCACCTTCTCCACCTCGGGCAGCACCGACTCCATCGCCTCCAGATAGAGGCGTTTCTCCGTCACGCGCGGGGCCTTGCGGTACTCCGCCACGACGGCGCCGAAGCGCGACGCCGCGCCGGTGGCCTCGGCGATCACCGACTCGCGGTAGGCGGTCGCCGCTTCGGTCAGCTCCGCCGCCTCGGCGCGCGCCCGGGGCAGGACCTCGTTGCTGAAGCCGCGGGCCTCGTTCACGACCCGGTTGGCATCCTGCTGGGCCGCGATCACGTCGTCGAAGGCGGCCCGCACCGGGGCCGGCGGCTGGGCGTCCTTGAGCTGCACCCCCTGGATGGAGAGCCCGGCGCCGTAGCCATCGAGGATCTCCTGGAGGACCTCGCGGGTCTCCTCGCCGATCAGGCCCCGGTCCTCGGAGAGCACCCCCTCGATCGCCTTGCGCCCCACCACCTCCCGGATCGCCGACTGGGCGGCGTCGCGCAGCGTCGCCTCCGGGCTCGCCAGGCGGAAGCGCGCGGCGAAGGCATCCTTGATCTTGTACTGGACCTCGAAGCTCAGGCGCACGATGTTGTTCTCGCGGGTCTGCATGGTGGCCTCGAGGGCCGCCGGCTGCCCCTCCGCGGTCTCGACGTCCGCGCCGCGGAAGCCGAATGCCTCGCGCCCCACCTCCTCCACGGCGACCACCTCGTGGGTCTCGAAGGGCGCCGGCCAGTGCCAGCGCAGGCCCGGTCGGGCCACCGTGTCCACGTGCCTCCCGAGCCGCAGGACCAGGGCCGCCTGGCCCGGCTGGAGCGTGTAGGAGGCGCCCCCGACCCAGGCCCACGCCGCGAGGCAGCCGAGGAGCACGAGCAGCAGCGATGCATTGGCGAGGGTGCGGCCCGCGGAACGGCGCACCCGCTCCTCGGTGGAGGGGCGCTCCTCGGCATCGGCCATCAGCGCTCTTTCGCGGCGCGCTCGGATTGCACCGCCATGTCGTAGAAGGGCCGCAGGATGTCGATCGGCACCGGAAAGATCGTGGTGGAATTCTTCTCGGTGGCGATCTCGGTGATGGTCTGGAGGTAGCGCAGCTGGAGGGCGGCGGGCTCGGTGGAGAGGATGCGCGAGGCGTCGGCCAGGCGCTGGGCCGCCAGGACCTCGCCCTCGGCGTGGATCACCTTGGAGCGCTTCTCGCGCTCGGCCTCGGCCTGCTTGGCCATGGCCCGCTGCATCTCCTGGGGCAGGTCGATCTGCTTGACCTCCACGGCGCGCACCTTGACCCCCCAGGGCTCCGTCTGCTGGTCGATGATCTCCTGGAGCTTCTGGTTGATCGATTCGCGCTCGGCGAGGAGGTCGTCGAGCTCCGCCTGCCCGCAGACGCTGCGCAGCGTCGTCTGCGCCATCTGCGAGGTGCCGTAGAGGTAGTTCTCGACCTGGATCACCGCCCGCTCGGGATGCAGCACCCGGAAGTACAGCACCGCGTTGACCTTGAGCGACACGTTGTCGCGCGTGATCACCTCCTGGGGCGGGATGTCCATCACGATCTCCCGCAGACCGATCCGCACCAGGCGGTCGATGCCCGGGATGATCCACTGGAGCCCCGCGGCCCGAACGCCGACGAAGCGGCCCAGGCGGAAGACGACTCCCCGCTCGTACTCCGTGAGGATGCGCACCCCCATCACGGCGAACATCAGCACGATGCCGAAGACGATCAGGACCCCGATGCTCATGGGTTCTCCTTCCACCCGCCCCGGTCCGCTCAGGGCCGGGATGCGGCCCGGCGCACCCGGAGCTTCAGCCCGTCGACCGCGGTGATCTCCACCGGCTCGTCGGGGCCGATGCGCTCGTCGGAACGCGCCGTCCAGTACTCGCCGCGCACGAAGACCCGGCCCTCGGGGGCGAGCTCCGAGATCGCGCGCCCGACCGTGCCGATCAGCTCGCTCACGCCGGCGGTCTGGCGGCGGAAGTTGCTGCGGCCCACGGCGATCACCACCAGCCCGGTGAACAGGCTGAAGGCGAGCACCACGGGCACGAGCACGCGCCAGAAGGGGATCTCCAGGTCGCTCACCTCGGGCACGTCGAAGAGCATGGAACCCCCGATCAGGAGGCACGCGATGCCCGCCGCGAAGAGCAGGCCGAAGGTGGCGAGGAAGGCCTCGGCGACCATGAGCGCGAGCCCCGCGCCCATGAGCAGGAGCCCCAGGCCGGAGAAGGGGATGATCTGGAGGGCCATGAAGGCCAGGATCCAGCAGAGCACGCCCGCGGCCCCCGGGAAGATCAGCCCCGGGTTGCTGAACTCCATGTAGAGCCCGAGGGCGCCCACCAGGAGGAGCAGTGCGATCACCTGGGGATCCGCCAGGAAGCTGAAGAATCGGTTGAGGGTCGTCATGTCCTGGGTGCGGAGCTCGGCTCCGGCCAGCGCGAGGCTGCGGGGCTCCCCGTCCACCTCCACCTGGAAGCCCTCGAGCTTCCTCAGGAGCTCGTCCCGGTTCGCAGCCACGAGGTCGATCACGCCGAGCTCGAGGGCCTCGTCCTGGGTGATCGCCGCCGCCTCCCGCACCGCCTTGGCCGCCCATTCGACGTTGCGCCGGCGCTGCTTCGCGATGGACTCGATGAAGGCCGTGGTGAACTTCTCGGCCTTCTCCATCTCGACGTCGGTGCGCTCGCGGTCCTCGCCGCGCTCGTTGCTGCCCCCGGGCCGGATCGGGGAGGCGGCCCCGATGCTGGTTCCGGGCGCCATGGCGGCCACGTGCCCGGCCAGGGTGATGAAGGTGCCGGCCGAAGCGGCCCAGGCGCCCCGGGGCGCCACGTAGACGATCACGGGCACGCGGGAGTTCAGGATGGCCTTGATGATCTCCTGGGTCTCGTTGAGGAGGCCGCCCGGGGTGTCGAGCTCGACCAGGACGGCGAGCGCGCCGCCGTTCTCGCTCTGCTGGATCACGTTCTGCAAGTGCTCGGAGGTGGCCGGGTTGATGGTGCCGTTCAGCACCACCACGTCGATGTGGGCCGCCGGCGCCACCAGGGGGGCGAGGAGCGCGAGAAGGAGCGCCGCCAGGAGTCCCCTCACGCCGCCCCCCCGCGCAGCTTCTCGATCCGGTCCAGGAGCTGCGCCGCCACCTCCGCCTTCGACAGCCGAGGGAGCTCCTCCACCTCGCCGCCGGGCCACACGAAGGAGACCCGGCTGGCGTCGGCGTCGAAGGCGCCCTCGGCGCCGGTGATCTCGTTCGCCACGATCAGGTCGCAGCCCTTGCGCGCGAGCTTGCGGCGGGCCGAGGCCAGGAGATCGTGGCTCTCCGCGGCGAATCCCACCACCACGCGGCGGCCCTTCTCCTGGCAGACCTCGGCCAGGATGTCGGGGTTCGCCAGGAGCTCGAGGCTCGGCGCGGCGCCGGGCTCGAGGTCCTCCTTGCGGATCTTCTGCGCCCAGGCGCGGGCGGGCCGGAAGTCCGCCACGGCGGCCGCCTTCACCACGACCGTGGCGCGCGGGAGCTCCGCCTGGACGGCGGCGCGCATCTCGAGGGCGCTCTCCACGTCGACCCGCCGCGCGCCGGCCGGCGTGGGGAGGGAGGTCGGGGCCGCCACGAGCACCACCTGCGCGCCGCGCCGCGCCGCCTCGGCGGCCACGGCGAAGCCCATCCGGCCCGAGGAGCGGTTGCCGAGATAGCGCACCGCATCCACCGCCTCCCGGGTGCCGCCGGCGGTGACGAGCACCACCTCGCCGGCCAGGCTGCGCGGGCCCAGGGCCAGCTCCGCGGCCGCGGCGATGGCCGAAGGTTCGGACATGCGGCCGGCGCCCTCCCAGCCGCACGCCAGCGCCCCCGCCTCGGGGCCCACCACGCGCACCCCGCGTTCCTGCAGCAGGGCCAGGTTGGCGCGGGTCGCCGGGTGGTTCCACATGTTGACGTTCATGGCCGGCGCCACCAGCAGCGGGGCCCGCGTGGCCAGCGCGACCGCCGAGACGAGGTCGTCGGCCAGGCCGTGGGCGAGCTTGGCAAGCGAGTTGGCGGTGGCGGGGGCGACGATGGCCAGCTCCGCCCAATCCGCCAGCGCGATGTGGTCGATCTGCCCCTCCTCGGCCGGGTCGAAGAGATCCGCGCGCACCACCGACCCGGTCAGGGTCTGCAAGACGAGGGGCGCGACGAAGTGCCGGGCCTCGGGCGTGAGGATGCAGCGCGTCGCGTGGCCGGCCCGCACCAGCAGGCGGACGAGCTCCGGGACCTTGTAGGCCGCGATGCCCCCGGTCACCGCGACGAGGATGTGTCGCTGCTCCATCGGCAAGAGCCTCCGGAAGTGCGCGAAGCCGCTCGACCCTCCCGGGACCACCGGAAGAATACGAGAGTAGCCTAGAGACCCAGGAGGTCGCTCCCGGCGGCGAGGCGCTGGCGCAGGGCTCGCCGGCCAGGCGCCTCGGCGTAGATCCGCAGCACGGGCTCGGTGCCCGAGGCGCGCAGCATGAGGAAGCCGTCGTCGAGCCCGAAGCGCAGGCCATCCTCGGGCGAGAGCGTGCGAACCGGGCGGCCGTCGACCCGGGAAGGCGGGTCCAGCAGGAGCTTCTCCAGGCGCTCGCGCAGCGCGGGGGTCGCCGGGTGGGCCCGGCGGCCGCAGGCGAGCCGCCCGAAGCGGCGCTCGAGCGCCGCCAGGCGGGCGCGCAGGGGCTCCCCCGTCGCCGCCGCGATCTCGGCCAGGAGGCAGCCCGCCAGGATGCCGTCCTTGTCGCAGCCGAGGGGAGCCCAGGCGAAGCCCCCGCTCTCCTCGCCGGCGGCTTCCGCCTCCCCGGACACGAGGGCCCCGGAGAGGTGCTTGAACCCGATCGGGTGCCGGCTCACGCGCAGCCCGTGCTCGGCGGCCACCCGCTCGACCAGGCTGCCGGTGGCGATCGAGATCGCGACCCCGCGCCGGAGCCGTCCGCTGCGCGCGAGGTGGTCCACCAGGAGGGCCAGCGCATCGGTCTCCGAGAGCATGCGCCCGTCGGCGTCGAGGGCGCCGAAGCGGTCCGCGTCGCCATCGGTGGCGAGGCCCAGGCGCAGACCCCGGCCCCCGCGCAGCTCGCGGGCGAGCCGGCGCAGATGCGCGGGCAGCGGGTCCGGGGGCGCCCCGCCGAAGCGGGGATCGGGCTCCCCGCGCCGCAGCTCGACCCGGAGACCCACGCGGCGCAGGATCTCGGGCAGGACCGCGGCCCCCACGCCGTGCATGGCGTCGTAGAAGACCCGCAGGCGCGACCGCCGCAGCGCCTCCCGGTCGAGCCGGCCGAGCAGCTCGCGCGCGTAGGGCGCCACGAGGTCGAGGCGGGGGGCGCGCCCGGCCCGCGGCGCCGAGAGCTGCGGCTCGGGATCCGCGAGCGCCTCCTGGGCGAGGGCCTCGATGCGCCGGGCGTCCGGCGCCCGGATGGCGCCGCCCCAGGGCCCGATCACCTTGAGTCCGTGGTACTCGGGCGGATTGTGGCTCGCGGTGAGCACCAGCCCCGCGGCGGCGCGCCGACGGGTCACCGCATGGGCCGCCACCGGCGTGGGCAGCGGGCCGCGGGCGACCAGCGGCTCGAGCCCCCGGGCGCGCAGGATCGCCTCGGCGATCTCGGCCATGGGGGCGCTCTGGAAGCGCGTGTCCCAGGCGACCACCACGCGCCGGCCGCCCTGCCCTTCCCGGATCCAGCGGGCCACCGCGTGGAGCACCCGGCGCAGGCGAGGGTAGGTGAAGTCCTCGCCGAGGACGCCGCGCCAGCCGCTCGTGCCGAACCGCAGCGGAGGCACCTCGGGGCCCCGGGGACGGCTCATCTCCCCCCCCTTCGACCGGCGGCGATCAGCGCTTGACGAGCTTCTCCCGCAGCTTCTTGGCCACGATCGGAGGCACGAACTCGTCCACGGCGCGGCCGAACCGCACCAGCTCCTTGAGGCGCGAGGAGCTCACGTACAGGTACTCCTGACTCGCCATCAGGAACACCGTTTCGATCTCCGGGTACAGGTGCTTGTTCATGAGCGCCATCTCGAACTCGTACTCGAAGTCGGACATGGCCCGCACCCCGCGGATGATGACGCCCGCCCCGATCTGGCGCGCGAAATCCACGGTGAGGCCCTCGAAGGACGTGATCTCGACGCGCTCCTCGTCCCCCAGCACCTGCTCGAGGCACTCGATCCGCTCCGCGAGGCTGAAGGCCTCGCTCTTGCCCAGGTTCACGGCGACCGCCACGGCGAGGCGGTCGAAGAGCTGCAGCGCGCGCGCCACGATGTCCAGGTGCCCATTGGTCACCGGGTCGAAGCTCGCGGGGAAGAGGGCGAGGCGGGCGACTCGATCCTGGCTCATGCGGGACGCGGACCTCTCACTGCCGGGGACGGGGCCCCGCCCCGATCCGGCGACCGGGGCCGGGCGAGGGCCGGGTCCGGGCACAGGCGGGTCACGAGCGTGTCGCCATAGCGCCGTTCGTCCAGCCGCAGGAGCCCGTCCATCGGCGGCAGAGGATGGCGCTTCGCGGTCTCGACCACCAGCACGCCCTCGGGCGCCAGGAGCCCCGCCTCCGCCAGCGCCGCCAGGGCGAGCGGGGCCTCGCCGGAGTCATAGGGCGGATCGAGCAGCACCAGGTCGAAGCGCTCGCCCGCGTGGCCCAGGCGGCGCACGGCCCGCCGCGCATCGCCGCGGAGGACGCGCGAGACCGACTCGAGTTCCAGGCTCGCCAGGTTCGCCCGCAGCAGGGCCAGGCAGCGCGGGGCGCGCTCGACGAAGACCGCGCGCGCGGCTCCCCGGGAGAGGGCCTCGATGCCGAGAGCGCCGGTGCCGGCGTAGAGATCGAGGACGCGGGCGCCCTCGGTCTCTCCGAGCCGCGCGAAGATCGCCTCCCGCACCCGATCCGAGGTGGGTCGCAGGGTGCCCTGCGGGGAACGCAGCAGCCTCCCGCCGAGCCTGCCTCCGGTCACCCGCACGACCGGGTCCCCTGCCGGGCGCTCCGGCAGCGGCTCGCACGCTCGTGGTTCGGACACCGAAACAGGTTAGGAAATTCTCCGACTTGCTCGAACAAGTGTCGTTCCATAGAGTGCGCGCGCCGGGGAGGGTCGGGCCGACCGGCCCACTCCCGACGGCGTGAGAGTGCGCAGACCGGCGCCCCGTCGAGGCAGAAGAGAAGAGAGGGAGCGAGCAATCATGTCCTCAGTTGCGGTGGATCGTCTCAAGCGGAAGCTTCCCGAGAGGCTCGCGCAGGTTCGCGGCGGCCGCTCCCAGCGGCAGTTCGCGCGCGATCTGGGCGTCTTTCAGCAGAACATCAACCGCTACGAGAGCGGGACCACGCCCCATACCGATTTCCTCATCACCCTGGCCCTGAAGGAGCAGGTCTCCGTGGATTGGCTGCTGCTCGGCAAGGGGAAGATGAAGCGCGGAGCCCGCTGACCCGAAGCCCCGGGGCCCGGCGGCACCCGCCGGGGTGGTGCGGTCCCTCCCCTGCGACGATTTTTTCGTACGTGGGCAGTCCCTGGGGCCTCTCGGCGAGGACGAGGGTAGCCCGCTGCCCTCGCTGCGCCCGCGCTTCGCGCATCCGAGCCGCGCCTGTGGCGCAGCTCCGGGCGCAGCTCCGCGGTCCCCCACGCCTCGGGGCCGGGCGGCGGGCGGCGGGCACGCTTCTTGCTCCAACAGGCGCCGACCGCGACGACGTGAGCGCGACCCGCGCTGGAGCCCGAAAGACCTTGTACTACCCGCTCGCGATGCTGACCCTGCTCCTCTCCGCCGCCGATCACTGGACGACCTACCTGTGTCTGCGTCGGCCCATCGAGGGCTGGACGGTGACCGAGGCCAATCCGATCGCCGAGTGGCTGTTCTCCACGGTCGGCCTCGTGCCCGGCCTCCTGATCGACAGCGCGATCACGGTGTGGGCCATCGTGTTCCTGCTCACGACCCGGCGCTTCCCGCGCGTCCTCAAGGTCGGCTTCTTCTCCCTGGTCGCCGCCTGGACCGCTCACGCGGTGATCAACAACTTGCAGGCCATCGCAAGCCTCGGCCTGTCGCCCCTCGGAGGAGTCTGAACCGATGCGCCGCGCCTGGCTCGCCCCGATCACCGGCATCGCCTTCCTGACGCTCTCCTGCGGTCTCTCCGCCGGGGAGGCGCGGCGCGGGGCCGGGGCCGAGCTCGCGGGGGTGGCGGGCCTCCCCGCTGCGGCGGGGCTGCCCGAGCTGGCCCAGGGGGGCGGCGGGGAGCCCGCCGAGGGGCACGTCGCAGCCCTGGCCGCCTATCTCGAGACCAAGCCCACCGGGCTCACGCGCAGCGAGGTCACCGACCTCGCGCGCGCCGTGCTGGCCGAGTCTGGTCGCTACCAGCTCGACCCGCGCCTGGTGCTCGCCGTGATGCACGTGGAGAGCCGCTACCAGACCTTCGCCGTTTCGCCGGTCGGGGCCATGGGCCTGATGCAGCTCCTGCCGACGACGGCGATGGAGCTGGCGGACCGGCTCGGGATCCCCTGGCAGGGGACGCAGACCCTGTTCGATCCCGTGCTGAACGTCCGCCTCGGCACCGCCTACGTGAAGCAGCTCTCGGACCGCTACGGCAGCGTCAAGGCCGCGCTCGCCGCCTACAACTGGGGCCCCGGCCACATCGACCGGCGCCTGCGCAGCGGCGAGAGCCTGCCCCAGGTCTACCCGTCCCTGGTGCTCGACGCCTACGGCCGCACCCCCACCTCCCGCTCCAGCTGACGGGGACGTTCCTTGCGTTTTTGCGAAACGCCGGGTTTCGCAGCTCCGACGCGAGCTTCCCGCGTTTCGAAAAAACGCAAGGAACGTCCCCGCTGGCGCTACTCGGAGACGAGGGCGGCGACGAAGCCGTCGACGGCGGCGATGACGCGAGGCGAGCTCGAGCGGGCCCCGTTCACCAGCAGCGAGAAGACGGCGTCGCTGCCGTCGGCGAGCCTCGCAAAGCCCGAGAGGGTCGTGACGCGCGTCAGGAGCCCCGTCTTGGCGCGCACGCGGTTCGCCGCGCCCGCGGCCCGCCGGGCCAGGGTGCCGTCCGTCGCCGCGATCGGCAGGGAGGCGGCGAACTCGGGACCGAACGCGAAGGACCCCGCGGCCAGGCGCAGTGCCTCCACGAAGGCCCGGGGCGGCACGCGGTTCTCGTAGGAGAGCCCCGAGCCGTCCACCAGCACCAAGCCCTCCGTCGCGAGGCCGACCTCTTCGAGGGCCGCGCGCAGGGCCGGGATCCCGTTCTCCCAGCTCCCGGGCTGCCCGCTGGCCGCCGCGCCCAGCTGCTTCACCAGAGTCTCGCCGATCAGGTTGTTGCTGTATTTCATGAACAGGCGCACCACTTCGGCCAGGGGCTTGCCCTCGAAGGCGAGCAGTCGCACCGCCCCTTCGGGGACGGGCCCCACCCGGGTCTCCCCCTCCACGGGGATGCCCTGGGCCGCGAGCTGCTCGCGCAGCACCGCGCCGGCGTAGCGGGTCGGGTCGAGGACGCTGCGCTGGAATTGCCGGGGTCCGGCGCCGAGGGGCAGCGAGCCCTTCACCACGACCTCCTCACCGCCCGGCCCGGCTGCGCGCTCCACGGCGAGGGGCCCCCGCCCGCGGGAGCCGCCGGTCACCGCCCGGTTCACGAGGCGCAGGAAGGCGACGGGCGGGTCGAGGGCCACCTCCGCGGGCTCTCCGAGCCGCGGGCCCGGCCGCACGTCCACCGCGAAGGCGCTGTAGTTCACGGAGAGCGCTCCGACGGGCGCGTGGTAGGAGCGCGCCGAGGTCGCGCCCCAGGAGGGGTGCCAGCGCGGCTCGGCGAAGGCGGCGTCGTCGAGCACGAGGCCGCCGCGCACGCGGCGCAGGCCCGCGGCCCGCAGGTCGGCCACCAGGCGCCAGAGCTGCTCGGAGGTGAGGGAGGGGTCGCCGCCGCCGCGGACCGCGAGCAGCTTCACCGCGCCCGCCGCGTCGGGCGGCGCGTCGGCGAGCACCTCGGTCGAAAAGCTGTGGGTGGGCCCGAAGCGAGCCAGCGCCGCGACCGCCGTCAGGATCTTCTGGTTCGAGGCGGGCACCAGGGCGCGCTCGGACTCCCGCGCGAAGAGCACGTGGCCCTCTGCGCGGTCCACCACCAGCGCCGCCACCCGGGCGCCGCGCAGGGCCGGGTGCTGGAGTGCCCGCTCCAGGCGCGCCGCCAGCCCCCGCTCGGCGGCCGCTCCGGGGAGCGCGAGCCCGGCCCCGGCGCAGGCGACGAGACCCAGCGCGCGGAGCCGGGGCGCGATCCGCGTGGCCAGGCGCATCGGGCCTCCGTGCCCCAGAGCCCCCGTCCGCTCCGGCGCGACGGCGAGCGTTCCGCGCGCCGGGGCGCGCAGACGCCGCGGCCGCGCGGCCGCGCGCAAGGGCTCGGGGGGTGGTGGTTGACGCGACCCAGATTATCCGGGAGCCTGCCCGGCGGCAATCGAGCGCCGCCGGGCCCGGGCGAGCCGGCGCGGCGCTCGCGCCGCGCCTCGCGTTGCCGTCCGTTCGGGGGGGAGACGGTGCTCAACGCGTTCTGGTTCGGTCTGATGGTCGGCGCGGTCCTGTACGCCGCGTTCAACGGCCGCATGGGCGACGTCTCGCTGGCCTTCTTCGAGAGCGCCAAGGCCGCCATCCACCTCGTGATCGGCCTGGCCGGTGCCATGATCTTCATGCTGGGCCTGATGCGGATCGCGAGCGAAGGCGGTCTCCTGGCGCTCCTCACCCGGGGCCTGCGCCCGATCCTGCGCCGGCTCTTTCCCCAGGTGCCCGCGGAGCACCCGGCCATGGGCGCCATGATCATGAACCTCGCGTCCAACATGCTCGGGCTCGGGAACGCGGCCACCCCCTTCGGGCTCAAGGCCATGAAGGAGCTCGCGCGCCTGAGCCCCCATCCCGGGGTCGCCACGGACTCGATGGTGCTCTTCCTCTGCATCAACGCCACGTCGGTGGTGCTGATGGCGCCCACCGGCACCATGGCGCTGCGCTCGGCGGCGGGCTCGACCGCGCCCGCCGCGATCTGGGTCCCGACCCTGATCGCCACCGCCTGCTCGACGCTGACCGCGGTGACGGCCTTCTACCTGCTGCGCCGCCTGCCCCGCTTCGCCCCGCCCCCGGCGGCAGCCGGCCCCGCCGCCGGAGCCGGCGCGGCGGAGGAGCCGGAGCCGGCGGGGCCCGTGGGGCTCCCGGACGCGGTCCGGCGGGAGCGCGCGGGCCCCTGGCGGATCGCCCTCGCCGCCGGGGTCACTCTCGCCCTGGGCCTCGGCCTGGTCCGGGAGGCCCGGCGCCTGCTCGGCGAGCTCCCCGGCGCGGACGTGCTCTCCAAGCTCTCCTCCGACTGGTCCTTCCCGCTGCTCATCGCGGGCCTCCTCCTGGTGGGCGTGCTGGGCCGCGTGCGCGTCTACGAGGCCGCCGTCGAGGGCGCCCGGGAGGGCCTGGAGGTGGTGGTGCGGATCGTGCCCTACCTGGTCCTGATCCTGGTGGCGGTGGGGATGTTCCGCGCCTCCGGCGCCCTCGACCTCCTGGTGCGCGGGCTCGACCCGCTGACGAGCCGGATCGGATTCCCCGCCGAGGCCCTGCCCGTGGCGCTCCTGCGGCCCCTCTCGGCCCAGGGTGCCTTCGGGGTGATGGCGGAGACCCTGAAGACCCACGGGCCGGACAGCTTCGTCGGCAACCTCGTGAGCACGCTGGTGGGCTCCACCGAGACCACCTTCTACGTCCTCACCCTCTACGCAGGCGCCGCGGGCGTGCGGAGCCTGCGGCACGCCCTGCCGGCCTGCCTGATCGGGGATCTGGCGGGATTCCTCGGCGCCACCGCGGCGTGTCACGTCTTCTTCGATTGACGGCGGGCGGCGACCTCGCGGCGCGGATCGCACCGGTCCTGGGGCGCGCCCTGGGAACCGGCCTCCTGCGCCTCGAGGCCCTGCCGCGCCAGCTCGGGCCGCGGCGCTTCGCGCGGGTGTGGACGGCCTCGGGCCGGCCCCCGACGCTGATCGCCCGCGTCGATGCCCCCGAGGATCCCGCCGGCCGGCCCGCCGGGGCGGCCCCGGAGCCCCCCCTCGAGCCGCTGCGCCGGTTGCTCGAGCGCGCGGGCCTGCCCGTCCCGCGCCGCCACGGGGGCGATCCAGGGGCCGGCGTGGAGCTGCTCGAGGACTTCGGCGATACCTCGCTCGAGGCCGCGGTGCGCACGGTCCCGCCCGCGGAGCGGCGGGCGCTCTACGCGGAGGCCTGCGAGCTCGTGGCCCGCCTGCAGCGCGTCGCCGCGCCCGAGGACGGCAGCGTGGAGGCCTTCCGGCGCCACCTGGATGCCCCGCTGTTCGCCTACAAGGCCGAGCTCTTCGCCAGCGTGAGCCTCCGGGAGCGGGGCCACCCGGCGTCCCCCGCGGAGAGCGCCGCCGTGCGCGAGGCCTTCGCGCAGGTGGCGGAGGAGGCCCGCGCGGCGCCGGCGCGCCTGGCGCACCGCGACTACCAGAGCGCGAACCTGCACGTGCGGCCCGATCGGCCGCCGGGCGCGCGCCTGGGGCTCATCGATCTCCAGGGCGCCTTGCTGGCGCCGCCCGAGTACGACCTCGTGTGCCTGCTGCGCGACTCCTACGTCGAGCTCGCGCCGGAGGAGGTGGCCCTCCAGCTCGCGCGGGTGCGGCCGCGCCTCCCGGACGCGCCGGAGCCCGGCGTCTTCGCGCGCCGCTTCGACCTCTTGACCCTCACGCGCAAGGGCAAGGACCACGCCCGCTTCCTCCAGGCGGCGCGCGACCGGGGCGATTCCCGCTACCTGCGCTTCGTCCCCGCCACGGTGCGCGCCCTGCGCGCCGCGGCCGGGCGCTGCGCGGCAGAGGGCGCGGCGCTGGCGCGCCTGGCGGAGCTCGTCTTCGAGCTCCCGGAGGAGACCCCGTGCGCGCGATGATCGTGGCGGCGGGGCTGGGGACGCGCCTGCGCCCGCTCTCGGAGCTCCTGCCGAAGCCGGCGATGCCCGTGCGCGGGCTCCCGCTCGTGGCCTACCCGCTCGCCCTGCTCGCCCGCCACGGGGTGACCGAGGTGGTGATCAATGCCCACCACCTGCCGGAGCGCCTGCAAGATGCCGCCCGGCGCCACTGTCCTCCGGGCCTGATCCTGCACTTCTCGCTGGAGCCCGAGCTCCTCGACACGGGCGGGGCCATCCGGCAGGTCGCCGGCTTCCTGCGCGAGAGCGACCCGTGCCTGATCCTGGGCGGCGACATGATCCTCGACGTGGACCTCGGCGCCCTCGCCGCGCGCCACCGGGCCCGCGGCGACGCCGTGACGCTCCTCCTGCGGCGCGATCCGCGCGCGGCGCAGTTCGGGAGCCTCGGGATCGACGCCGAGGGGCGGGTGCGGCGGATCGCCCGGCGCTTCGATCTCGGGGGCGAGGTGGAGGCCGGGCTCTACACCTGGGTCAACGCCGTCTCGCCCCGCGCCCTGGACGCGCTGCCGCAGCGCGCCGCCTTCGGGCACCTGGACCACTGGATCGCGCCGCTCCTGGCCGCGGGGGCTCGCGACGTGCGCGGCGACCTCGTGGGCGCCGAGGCCTGCGTCTGGGAGCCGGTGGGCACTCCCGCCGAGTACCTGGCCGCGAACCTGCGCCCCCGGCCGCTCTCGTACCTGGACCCGGAGGCGCGGGCCCGCGCGCGGGGCGTGCGCTTCGGCTCGGACCTGGTCCTGGGCGTTGGCGCGACGCTGGCGCCCGGAGCTAGCCTCGAGCGGGCCGTGGTCTGGGACGGCGAGCACGTTCCCCCCTCCCTCCGGGCGAGCGACGGGGTCTTCGCCGGAGGGCGCTTCCACCCCTGTGGCCCGCTCCCGGTGCGCGGATCCGCGCCGGGCCCGGAGCCGGGGGACGGGGCTGGCGACGAGGGTCGGGGGCGATGAGCGAGCTGGTGTTCGTCGGGACGAGCGACGCCTTCGGAGCGGGAGGGCGCCGCCAGTCGGCGATCCTGCTGCGCGCTCCCGGGGGCAGCGTGCTGCTCGACTGCGGGGCCACCACCACCACCGGGCTCGCCGAGCTCGGGATCGAGCGCGCCGAGATCGCGAGCGTCGTGGTCTCGCACTTCCACGGCGACCACTTTGCGGGCATCCCCGGCCTGCTCCTCGCCGCGCTCTACGAGGACGAGCGCAAGGAGCTGCTGCGCATCGCCGGCCCGCCCGGCGTGGAGGCCCGGGTGCGCGCCCTGGCGGACGCCATGGGCTACGGCCTGCACGAGCGGGAATGGTCCTTTCCGATCGCCTTCCAGGAGATGTCGGCCCGGGGCGAGGTCGAGGTGGGCCCCGTGCGCGTGGCCGCCTTCGAGGTCCGCCACCAGCCCCACACGCACCCCCACGGCCTCCGGGTGAGCACCGGCCGCGAGCGGGTCGCCTACTCGGGCGACACCGGCTGGTTCGACGAGCTGCCCCGGCTCGTGGGCGACGTGGATCTCTTCGTCTGCGAGTGCACCTACCACACGGAGAGCTTCGGCCTGCACCTCTCCCACGCCGAGCTGCTCGCCCACCGCGAGGAGTTCTCCTGCGGCCGCCTGCTCCTCACCCACCTCGGCCGCGACATGGTCGAGCGCCGCGACGAGCTCGATTTCGAGACCGCCGACGATGGGCTCGTGATCCAGCTGTGAGAGCCGGAGCCGGTGCTCCGGACCCGGCTCGAGCGCGCCCGGTCAGCCTCCGAGCCGGACGCCGGAGCGGCCGGGGACGAGCTCGCCCAGCACGCAGGCGCGGCGCGCCCCGGTGCAGCGCGGGAGGTGGTTGGGGAGGCCCAGCAGCGCGTTGCGCCCGAGCAGCGAGAAGGCCATGGCCTCGGCGGCCCGGGCCGGCACGCCCGCCGCATCGAAGGGCTCGACGGGAACGCCCGGAAGCGCGGCCCGGAGCGCCAGCAGGACGCTCGGGTTCTCGGCGCCGCCGCCCCCCACCAGCAGGCGCTCCACGCGGCCCGCGCCCGGCAGGAGGTCGCGGCAGGCGCGGGCCACCGCCTCGGCGGTGAAGGCGACCAGCGTGGCGACGAGGTCGTCGCCGGCCCGGCCCGCCTCCCGCCACTCGCGGGCCAGGGCCTCGGCCTCGGCCAGGCCGTAGCGCTCGCGGCCCGTCGACTTGGGCGGCGCGCGGCGCAGGAAGTCATCCCCCAGCAGGCGCTCCAGGAGCCCGTGATCCACGCGCCCGCGGCGCGCCCGCGCGCCATCCCGGTCCATGCGCTCGCTACCCCCCGAGAGGAGCTGCACGACGGCATCCACCAGCGCGTTGGCGGGGCCCACGTCGAAGGCCACCACGTCGTCGGGGGCCGCCTTGCGGGGGAGCCAGGTCAGGTTGGCGATGCCGCCCAGGTTCAGGATCGCGCGGCCCTCGGACGGCTCCGCGAAGGCGGCCAGGTGGAAGAAGGGCGCGAGCGGCGCGCCCTCGCCCCCGGCGGCCACGTCGCGCGGGCGGAAGTCGGCCACGGTCAGGCAGCCGGTGCGCTCCGCGATCAGCGAGGGGTCGCCCACCTGGAGCGTGGCGCGCCGCTCCGGGTGGTGCGCCAGCGTCTGCCCGTGGGAGGCCACCGCGGCCAGCGCGGAGAGCTCGAGGCCGGCGGCGGCGACCACCGCGGCGGCGGCGGCGGCGAAGCGCTCGCCGAGCTCCACGTCGAGGGTCGCGAGCTCGCGGAGCGCCTCGCCGCCCGGGACCCGCCCCGCCGCCAGCCGGTGGATGCGCGCCTGGAGCTCCGCGGGGTAGGCCTCCTGCACGAAGGCAACGAGCCGGAAGGGGCGCGCCTCCGGCCCCTCCGGCCACTCCACCAGGGCGGCGTCCACGCCGTCCGCCGAGGTCCCCGACATGAGACCGACCACGAGCACGGCGGGAGGGTAGACGAGCCGCGCCGGCTTGCCGTCCGGGTCCCGCGCGCGTTGACAGCCGGGGGGGCCGGGCGATACTCCCCTCTCCGCGGGTCCCGCGGATCGCGCAGCGCAGCAACCGCCGGAGCCGAGACGATGACCGACTCCTCCCGCACCCAGGGCGGCCTGATCTGCGTGGGGGTCGCGATCGCGGCCGCCTGGTTCGCGCTGGGCCTGCTCCAGCGGAGCTACTGGGCGCTCGCCATCCCGGTGGCGGCCCTGGTCTTCTTCGCCCTCGGCCTCGTCTTCTGGGTGGGCTACACGATCGCGACGGTGCAGGTCGAGCCCTTCCAGCCCTTCGAGCCCGGCGAGCCGGAGCCGCCGCCCGAGCCGGGGGCGGAGCGCTCCCCGGACCGGCCGGCCTGAGCCCCCCGCCAGGCCGCCACGGCGCCCCGGGGACCCCATGCGCATCGCCCTCCTCACCTATCGCGGCAACATGTACTGCGGGGGCCAGGGAATCTACGCGGCCTACCTGGCCCGGGAGTGGCGGCGGGCGGGCCACGACGTCCACGTGATCGCGGGTCCGCCGCTCCCGGCCCTCGACCCGGGGATCCCGCTCCACGAGATCCCCAACCAGAACGTCTTCGGCGTGAAGCACCCGGACTGGGCGCGCCGGTCCCGGCCGCTCCGGCTCCTCGAGCCCCTGACGCTCTGGGAGCTCGGGGTCTCGCGCTTCGGCGTCTTCCCGGAGATGCAGACCTTCGGCCTGCGCCTGCTCCTGCGCTGGAAGCGCCTGCAAGAACGCCACCGCTTCGACGTGGTCTTCGACAACCAGTGCCTCTCCTGGGGTCTCCTCGGGATCCGCGCCACCGGCGTCCCGGTGGTCTCGGTGATCCACCACCCCCTCCACATCGACCGCGAGGCCGACTACGCCATCGATCCGAGCCTCGCCAAGAAGATCCGCCGCACGCTCTACTTCCCGCTCTTCATGCAGCAGGTGGTGGCGCCGCGCCTGGACCGCATCGTGACCGTGAGCGAGGCCTCGCGCCGCGAGATCGAGCGCCACTTCGGGATCCCCGAGAAGGACATCGCCGTGGTCTACAACGGCACCGATACGGAGCTCTTCCGCCCCCTGCCGGGCCAGCCCAGGGAGGCGGATCTCCTCTTCGTCGGGCGCACCGAGGACCGCAAGAAGGGCGTCATCACCCTGCTCGAGGCCCTCGCGCAGCTGCCCGCGCCCGTGACGCTGAAGATCGTCGATGGGCGGATTCCCGACGACGGGCTCGTGATGCGCAGCCTGCGCCGCCTCCGCCTGGAGGGGCGGGTCGTGCTCCAGCGGCGCCTGCTCGAGCTCCCGGACCTCGTGGCGGAGTACTCGACGGCGCGGGTGGCGGTGGTGCCCTCCCTCTTCGAGGGCTTCGGCTTCCCGGCCAGCGAGGCCATGGCCTGCGGCCTTCCGGTCGTCGCCAACTCCGCCGGGGCGCTGCCGGAGGTGGTGGGGAGCGACGGCGAAGCGGGCCTGCTGGTGCCGCCCCGCGACCCACGCGCGCTGGCCGCCGCGATCCGGGCGGTGCTCGCCGAGCCGGGCCGCGCGGAGCGCATGGGCCGCGCCGCTCGCCAGCGCGTGCAGCGCACCTTCCAGTGGGGCGAGGCCGCCGCCCGGCTGGTGGCGGTCTTCGAGGAGACACGGCGTGCTGCTCACCGTCGACCTCGAGCGGCTTAGGGTTCGCCCCGGGGAGCGCCTGCTCGACGCGGGCTGCGGCGAGGGGCGGCACTGCTTCGGCGCCCTCGAGCGGGGCGCGCGCGTGGTGGGGCTCGACCTCGACCGCGGCGCCCTGCGCAAGGACGCGGCGCGCCTGCGCCAGCGCGCCGGGGAGCTCCGCGGCCTGGGCGAGCTGGTCCAGGGCGACACCTTCCACCTGCCCTTCCCGGACGCGAGCTTCGACAAGGTGATCTGCTCCGAGGTGATGGAGCACGTGCACGACTACCGGGGGGCCTGCCGCGAGCTGGCGCGGGTGACCAGGCCCGGCGGCATGATCGCGGTGACGATCCCCACCGCCACGAGCGAGCACCTCTACTTGCGGGTGGGCGACGACTACTTCGAGTCGCCGGGTGGCCACATCCGGATCTTCCGGCCGCGCGACCTCTCGCGGGGGCTGGCCGCCGCCGGCTTCGCCACGGTGGGCGTCGGCTTCGCCCACGCGCTCCACACCCCCTACTGGGTGCTGCGCTCGCTGGCCGGGCTGCCCCGCGCCGACCAGAGCCGGCTGGTGGGCGCCTACCGCCGCTTCCTGATCCGCGCCGTGCGCTCGCGCTTCCTCACGGGCCTCGAGGGCGTCCTCAACTACTGCTTCCCGAAGAGCCTGATCCTCTACGCGGAGAAGCGCCGGGCGCGGGCCCGTTAGCGTGCCCGAGCGCCCGCTGCGCGTCTGCTTCCTGGCCTACCGCGGCAACATGCGCTCCGGCGGCCAGGGGGTCTACCTGTGGTTCCTGGCCCGCGAGCTGGCGCGCCAGGGCCACGCGGTCGACGTGCTGGTGGGGCCGCCCTGGCCGGATCCGATGCCCTTCGCCGGCCAGGTGACCCGGATTCCGAACCCGCGGTTCTGGGGCAAGTGGTTCCTGCGCCAGGCCGGCGCGATGCTGCCGCGCCCGGATCCGCTGCGCATCTTCGCTCCGCTCACCTTCTACGAGCTCGCGGCCAGCCGCCTCGGCTTCCTGCCCGAGCCCTTCGCCTTCAGCGTGCGAGCCTTCCAGACCCTCGCGGCGCGGCTCCGCGGCGGCGCGCGCTACGACCTGCTCCACGACGTCCAGGGCCTGGGCTTCGGCGTCCTGGCGCTCCGCGCCCTGGGCCTCCCGGTGGTGACGACGGTGCACCACCCGCTCTCGGTGGACCGCCGCGCGTCCTTCGCCCGGGACAGGAGCCTGCGCGAGGCGATCGGCACCATGACCTTCTACCCGGTCGGCATGCAGGCGTTCGTGGCCCGCCGCGTGGAGCGCGTCTTCACCTCCTCGCGCGCCAGCGCCCGCCAGATCGAGCGCGACTTCGGCGTGCGACCCGAGCGCCTGTGCATGCTCGCCAACGGGGTGGACACGGAGCTCTTCTGCCCCGATCCGCGCGAGCCCCGGCGGGAGGGCGGGATCCTGTGCGTGGGCCGCGCGGGAGACCCCAACAAAGGCGTGGCCAGCCTGATCGAGGCCCTCTCCCTGCTGCCGGCGGTGCGCCTCACCCTCGTGGACGACGCCAGCCCGGGGAGCCCGGCGCGGCGCCTCGCGCGCGAGCTCGGCTGCGAGAACCGGCTCGAGATCTGCGGGGCCGTCGAGCGCGCGGAGCTGGTGCGGCTCTACCGGCGCGCCGAGCTCGTCGTGGTGCCCTCGCGCTACGAGGGCTTCGGGCTCCCCGCCGCCGAGGCCCTGGCCTGCGGCACCCCGGTGGTGACGACCTCCGCCGGCGCGCTGCCCGAGGTGGTGGGCGACGCCGGCGTGCTGGTGCCGCCGGAGGATCCGCAGGCGCTGGCCAAGGCGATCGCGGCGCTGCTCGAGCAGCCGGCGGCGCGGGCGGAGCTCGGGGCCCGCGGTCGCCGCCGGATCGAGTCCCGCTACGGCTGGCCGAGCATCGCTGCGGCCACGGCCCGGGCCTACGCGGAGGTCCTGGCGGAGCGGCGCGGACGGCCCGCCAGGACGACGACGTCGGCGAGCCCGGGCGCTCGCCGCGCCAGGGCGTCCAGCCCGGCGAGCAGCCCCTGAGCCAGCGCCGCCGGCAGACGCTCCAGCCAACGCGAGAAGACGCCCACCCCCCAGAAGAGCGAGATCCCCTCCACCAGCTCGAGGTCGAGGCAGGCCGACGCCTGCTCGCGCATCAGGGCGAGCTCGTAACGCGTGAAGTGGTCGTGGGGCACGTCGTACTTGCGCCGCCCCGTCGGGAGCTCCCGGCCGAGCCACCCCTCGCGCACCCGGTCGTGGGCCCGCCCCAGGCGACAGGCCAGGGATTCGAAGTTCGCGATGGCGAGCACCACCGTGCCCCCGGGCCGCGCCACCCGCGCCATCTCCGCCAGGGCCCCGGCGGGCCAGTCGAAGTGATCGAGGGATCCCTTGCAGAGCACGGCGTCGAAGCTTCCGCTCGCGAAGGGGAGCCCGTCGGCCCAGCAACGCACCGTCCAGGGGCGCCCCGCCGCGCCCTCCCCCCGCGCCATCCGCGCCAGCGCCACCATGCGCGCCGAGGGCTCCGCCGCCACCGCGAAGGCGCCCCGGGCCGCCAGCGCCGCCGCGTCCTGCCCGAAGCCGCTCGCCACGTCGAGGATGCGGCGCCCGGGCGCCGGCGCCGCCAGCGCCAGGGTGCGGCCCGTCATGCGCTCGAAGAGGTACGTGCTGTCGCGCGTGGTCCCGGTGGGAACCACGTCGCGCATGTCGCGGTCGAGGTCGGCGACGCGCATGGGCGCGGACGTTATCCGCGCCGGCGCCGCACGCCAATCGCGCGGCGACCCGGTATCCTCTCCCCGCGCATGGCGACTGCCGGACCGAGCCCCGAGCGCCCGACCAGCTTCCGGAGCATCTACCTCGCGGTCTTCGCCTTCGTGGTCCTCTCGGTGGTGACCCTGCTCGCCGCCGAGCGGGGGCTCCAGTCCCATTTCGAGGGCGCCGTCGCCGCGGCGGCCAAGGTGCGCCCGGCGGACGGCTCGGTCTCGCAGCAGATCCGCGAGCGGGTGGGCGCCCTGATCGGCGACTCGGCCTGGACGCGGATCTGGGGCGTCGAGGTGCGCACCCTGGTGATCGGCAACGACGGCACCCTGCTCTACCCGCTGGGACCCCGGGGCGAGGGGCCGGGCCAGGAGGATCCGACCTCCGCCTCCCGGGAGGCGGCGCGGGTTCTGCCGGCCCGCACGGACGTGGCGGTGGAGCTGCCCCTGGGCGCCCTGCTGTCCGGCGCGATCCTGGTCCTCTACGGCGCGATCCTGATCCAGCTCCTCTTCCTCCACCACCGGCGCGGGGAGCGCCTCGAGCGGCAGCGGATCGAGGCGGCGGTGGCGGCGCGCAACGAGGCCGCCGAGCGCGCCGCCAAGATCGAGGGCGAGCTCGAGCGGGTGCGCACGCGCCTCGGGGAGGTGGAGCCCAGCGAGCGCGCCCACGCCGACGAGATCCAGCGGCTCCAGACCGAGCGCGGCGAGCTCGCCGGCAAGCTCCGCGACCTCGCCGAGCGCGAGGCGGAGCTGCGCGCCCGGGCCTCGCGCACCAGCGAGCTCGACCAGGAGCGCCAGTCCCTCGAGGAGCTCCTCGAGGAGGCCATGGAGGACCTGGGCCAGAAGGACGCCGAGATCCAGAGCCTTCAGGACCGGCTGCGCCGCGCCGCGCGGGCCGGCCCGGCCGGGGGCGCGCGCCAGCGCGCCGCCGAGCACCTGGGGCGGCGCCTGCGCACCCTGTACAAGGGTCTCGATTTCGACGAGCGCGCCATCCAGGACCTCCTGGTCCTCGGCGACGAGAGCCTGCGCCTGCGGGCGGAGGAGGCGATCAAGCGCCTCGCGGACGGTTCGGACGCGGCCTCGGTGCGCCGCAAGGTGGGGGGGCTCCCCGCCCACCTGTCGATCTACGAGCTGGGCTTCGCCGGCAAGGGCCGCATCTACTACCTGCGCGGCGAGAATCGCCGCCATCGGGTGCTGGCGGTGGGAGGCAAGAACAGCCAGAACGCCGACCTCGAGTACCTGAGCCGGCTCTGAGTCCTGCGCGGCGATGCGGCCCCGGCTCCCCTGCGCCCTCCTGCTCGCCGCGCTGGCCGGCTGCGGCGGCTGGCGCCCGCCCGCGGCCGAGCCGGCGCCCCCGGGCCCCCTCCCGGAGGGCGCCGCGCCGCTCCGCTACCGGCTCGAGCTGGAGATCGTGCCGGAGCGCGAGAGCTTCACCGGGGAGGTCGCGATCGAGCTCGAGCTGGCGCGCCCGCTGCGGGTGCTCTGGCTCCACGCCCAGGAGCTCCGCCCCCGAGCGGTGGAGCTCGCCCTGCCGGACGGCCAGCGCATGGCGGGCCGTCTGGAGGCCCGCGGCGACTCGGGCGTGGCCGCCCTTCTGCTGCCGCGCCCCGCCGGCCCGGGCCGGGCCACCCTGCACATCGCCTGGGAGGCGCCCCTCTCCCGGCAGCTGCGCGGGCTCTACCGGGTCGACGTGGGCGAGGACGCCTACGCCTTCAGCCAGTTCGAGCCGGTGGCGGCGCGCCTCGCGTTCCCGGGCTTCGACGAGCCGCGCTTCAAGACCCCCTTCGAGATCGCGCTGCGCGTGCGCTCGGAGCACGCGGCGATCTCGAATGCGCCGGCGCTGGCCGAGGAGGACCTGGGCCACGGGAAAAGGCGCGTCCGCTTCGCCCCGACCCCCCCGCTTCCCACCTATCTGGTGGCCTTCGCGGTGGGCCCCCTGGACCTGGTGGAGGCGCCGCCGCTGCCGCCGCGCGGGCGCCGGGAGCGGGCGCTCCCCCTGCGCGGAGTCGCCCCCCGCGGCCGCGGAGGCGAGCTGGCCCATGCCCTGACCCACGCGCCGCCCCTCCTCGAGGCCCTCGAGGACTGGTTCGGGATCCCCTTCCCCTTCGCGAAGCTCGATCTCCTCGCGGTGCCGGACTTCGCCGCGGGCGCCATGGAGAACGCGGGCGCGATCACGTTCCGCGACGGTCTCCTGCTCCTCGACCCGGAGCGCGCCCCGGAGGAGCAGATCCGCTCGCTCCGCTACGTGATGGCCCACGAGCTCGCGCACATGTGGTTCGGGGACCTCGTGACCCCGCGCTGGTGGGACGACCTGTGGCTGAACGAGGCCTTCGCCACCTGGCTCGGGCGCCGCGCGGTGGAGGGGGTGGCCCCGGAGCAGCGCTCCGAGCTCGCGCAGCGCGCCGAGGTGCAGCGCGCCATGGACGTGGACAGCCTCGTCGCCGCGCGGCGCATCCGGCAGCCGATCGCGAGCCCCCACGACATCCACAACGCCTTCGATCCGATCACCTACGGCAAGGGCTCCGCGGTGCTCGGCATGTTCGAGCGCTGGCTGGGGCGCGAGGCGTTCCGGCGCGGCATCCAGGGCTATCTCGAGCGCTTCGCGGGGGGGAGCGCCACGGCCGCCGATCTCCTGGAGGCGCTCTCGCGGGCCGCGGGGCGCGACGTGGCCGCCCCGTTCCACAGCTTCCTCGAGCAGCCCGGCGTGCCGCTGGTCGAGGCCGAGCTGCGCTGCCTCGGCGGCGAGGCGCGGCTCGCGCTGCGCCAGTCGCGCTCCCTGCCGCAGGGATCGCAGGGGAGCCGCGCGGCGCTCTGGCAGGTGCCGGTCTGCGCGCGCCTCGGGGGCCCGGGCGGGGACCGGGAGCTCTGCCACCTGCTCACGGCCGCCGAGGAGAGCATCGCCGCCGGGAGCCCCTGCCCCGCCTGGCTCCTGCCCAACGCCGATGCCGCGGGCTACTACCGCTTCGCGCCCGTCGGCGCGCCGGGCGGCTGGCTCGCGGCGCTGGGCTTCGGGGCCCTCGAGCCGCGCGAGCGCCTGGCGGCCTGGGACAGCCTGCGGGCGGCGTTCCGCTCCGGCGCGCTGCCCCTGGCGGAGCTCCTGGCGGCGCTGCCCGCGGTGGCGGCGGACCCCGAGCGGCTGGTGGCGACGGCCCCGCGCGGGATCCTGGCCTTCCTGCGCGAGGAGCTCGCCGACGCGGCCTCGCGGCCGGGCGTCGAGGCGCTGGCGCGCGGCCTCTACGGGTCGCGCGGGCCCGGGCTCGGCTGGGACGCGCGGCCTGGGGAGGGCGGCGAGGCGCGCCTGCTGCGCGCGGACGTGCTCGAGATCCTGGCCCGCACCGGCCAGGACCCCGCGGTGCGCCGGGAGGCGGCGCAGCGGGGCGCGGCGCTGGCGCGGCGCCTCGAGGCGGGCGATTTCGGAGATCCCTCGCTCGCCCCGGAGCTGCGCCCGCTCGCCCTCGAGCTGGCGGTGCAGGAGGGCGACCCGGCGCTCTTCGACGCCCTCGCAGCGCGGCTCGGCACGAGCCGCGACGCGATCGAGCGCCGCGCGATCCTGCGCGCGCTGGGCGCCGCCCTCGACCCCGAGCGCGCCGCCCGCGCGCGAGCCCTCGCCCTCGACCCGCGCCTGCGGGTGAACGAGGTCCTGCTCCCGCTCGCCTCGCAGATGAGCCGCCCTTCGCTGCGCGCCGGGGCCTGGAGCTGGATCGAGGCGCGCTTCGACGCGCTCGTGGCGCGGCTCGGCCCCGAGGGTGCCGCCGGCCTCCCGGCCCTCGCCGGGGAGCTCTGCGACGAGGCCAGCGCCGCGGACGTGGAGCGATTCCTGCGCCCGCGCGTCGCCGCCCTCGCGGGCGGACCGCGCGATCTCGAGGCCGCCCTCGAGACGATCCGGCTGTGCGCCGCCCTGGTGCGGGCGCGGGGAGGGGAGCTGCGCGCCCTGCTCGGCCCGGATCAACGCGCGGCAGGCACCGGGCGAACGAAGGTGCCCGAGCCCGGCACGCCCGAGGGCCCGAAGCGGCTCGGCCGCCACCAGCAGGTCGCGGGGCCGGGCTCGCCGGCGTCGTAGTCGTCCACGCTGAGCTCGAGCCGGAAGGCGCTCCAGGGGCCGCCCTGGCGCGCGTCGAGCCAGGCGGCCGGGATCGCGAGCTCCACCGCATAGCCCCCCTCGCGGGGCCGGGAGGCCGAGCGCACCTCTGCGGGACGCGCGGGCAGGCCAGCGCGCAGGACCCCCTCCGGCTGCGGAGGCGCGGGCGCCGCGGCGGCAAACAGGAGCTCGCGCCGGCCCCCGTCCCGGATCGCGGCCCAGAGGCTCCCGTTGCGCGAGCGCTCGGGATCCGGGCGGGCATCGAGGACCAGCGAGACCCCGTCCCGGGCCCGCGCGGTCGGCCGGGGCGCGAGCTGCAGATCGTCGTCGGTCACGTCGACCGCCACGTGGACGAAGTCGTCGTCGCAGGCCACCGCGAAGCGGAAGGAGGCGTCGGCGGGACCGGTCCAGCCGGCGCCGGCCTCGACCTGCGCGGGCACGTCGGCCCGGAAGGGGAGCGCGCCCCACTCGTCGAGCCGGCCGTCGAGGAGCGGCGGGCGCGCCGGGCGCGGGCAGGAGAAGGGCCGCTCCGGGACGATCTGCGAGCGGGTCTCCACCAGGACGCGCGCTCCCCCGGGCGCCCGCGTGGCGAGCGCGAAGCGCGCCGCCGCGGGCCGCAACCCCTCCAGGGGCGCCCGGCTCGCGGCCCGCACCTCCACCTCCACGAGATCTTCCGAGCCCGGCGCGAGGCGGCGCGAGAGCCCGTCCGGCGAGAGTGCCAGGTCGGGCCCGCCCTCGAAGCGCGCCTCGAGCTCCAGGGGCTCGTCGCCCCGGTTCTGGACCCGGAAGCGCGCCACGCCGCGCTCGAAGGGCCCGGCCCCGGCGGCCAGGGGCTCGCCGCGCACGGCCGCCTCGAGCCGGTTCACCACCCCGCGCATCTCCCTGGTGCGCACCTCCTCCCCTTCGATCCCCTCGAGCATCAGGTTCGCCACCCGCGGCCCGTCGCCGGTCATCGAGACCAGCGCCACGTGGTCGAACTCGCCGTGGGCCCGGCCGCGGAGCCCGCTCCCGCCGCCCGTGGTGGCCAGGGTGACGAAGCTCCGATCGTTCCGACGCTCCTGGGTGTAGGAGTGGATGTGGCCCGCGAAGACGGTGTAGGGCCTCTCGCCCAGCAGCTCCTCGACCCGCCGCCAGTCGCGCGGGACCTTGGAGAGGTCCCAGAGCGGCTGGTGTAGGAAGACCAGGGTCCAGCGCGCAGCCCGGTGCTCCGCCAGCACGCGCTCGACCCAGGCCATCTGCTCCGCCTGGGTATCCGGACCCGGGACGGCCCGCGCGGGGTCGAGGGCCATGCCGAAGAGCTCGCTGTTCAGCACCAGGAAGAGCACGTCCTGGTAGCGGAAGTGGTAGTAGGAGGGGCCGAAGCGCTCGCGCCAGGTCTCCGCCATCCGCTGGTTGCCGAGGTCGTGGTTGCCCGGGACGTAGAAGAAGGGCATCTCGAGCCCGGCCACGAGGCCCTCGAGCTCGTCCCACTGGGCGGCGAGCTCGCCCGGGTCCTCCGTGTAGCCCTCGATCAGGTCGCCCACGCTCAGCACGAAGTCGGGCCGCAGCCAGTTGAGCTTCCGCAGCGCCGCCTCGAAGACCCCCTCCCGGGCCGCGCCGGTGCGGTCTCCCAGGATGGCGAAGTGGAACCCGCCGGCGCCGCCGAGGGGCGCGAGCCTCGTCCAGGGCACCGCTCCCGGCGGCGGCTCCGCCTCGAGGCGCGGCGCCGCCCCCGGAGCCCGCGCGCTGCACGCGGCGAGGCCGAGGACGAGGGCGAGGCCAGGGACCCTCAGCCGCAGTGCGGATCGCCGGCTCGGCCTCCCCTTCGCCATGGGGTCCGCTCCCTCCTCCATGGCGCCGCGCCTCTGCGAGGCTCCGCTGCGTCTCTCCTGCCGAGGAATTCGGATCGCGATCGGGTGCGCTTGAGGGGGAACGCGTGCCTTCCTGCGCAACCGGGACAGGGGTGGCGAGTAGACCGGCAGCCCGGGTACGACCTCGGGCTTCTTGAATCGGTCCCCGGGCGCTCGATGGCACGGACGGCCACGGGCTCCCGGTCTGAGCTGTTCCCTGTGCAACCGTGACCTGCTCTCGCCGAGGTGCAGCAGGAGCTGCTCAGACCGTCTTCGCCGAGCCCGTCCGCCGAGGCTTCGATTCCTCCACGAGAATCCTGGAGGAACGCCCGTTTCGAACGGCCCGCGGCCTGGGCGCGCGTCTCGCGTGCCTCTCTCAGCTTCCGAGCGCGCGGCGCAGGGTGGCTTTGAGACGCGCGTCGTCCCAGGGCTTGGTGACGAGCGCGCAGATCCCGAGGCGGCGCAGCTCGCTCTCGGGAATCTCCTCGGTCCAGCCGGTGATGAGGATCCTGCGGGCCGCGGGGCGGAGGCGCGCCACCTGCTCCAGGAACTGGAGCCCGCTGGCGCCGGGCATCTTGTGGTCCGAGAGGATCAGGTCCACGGAGCGCCGCGCGAGCAGGCGCAGCGCCCCCTCGGCGCTCTCGGCGGTCAGGATCTCGTAGCCCTCGCGCCGCAGCGTGCGCCGCAACGCCGAGAGGATGCGGGCCTCGTCGTCCACGACGAGCAGCGAGGGCGCGCTTCGCCCCCGCTCATCCGGGGGCAAGAACCTCCTCCTCGTCGGTCGGCAGGGGCAGGAAGATCGCGAAGGTCGCCCCCTCGCCGGGGCGACTCTCCGCGCGCATCGCCCCGCCGTGCCGCTGCACGATGCCGTAGCTGGTGGAGAGACCGAGGCCGGTGCCCGCCCCCACCGACTTCGTGGTGAAGAAGGGCTCGAAGATGCGACCCAGGGCCTCCGGCGCGATCCCGACGCCCGTGTCTCGCACGCTGATGCTCACCCCGTCCGGGGTGACCCGGGTCGTGAGCCAGATGGTGCCCGTCTCCCCGCTTTCTCCCACGCGCTCCTCGATGGCCTGATAGGCGTTCACGAGCAGGTTCATGAAGACCTGCTTGAGCTGCATCGGGAAGCAGGAGACGCTCGGGAGATCGCCGTAGTCCCGCTCGACCCGAGCCACGTGCTTCATCATGGGACGCACGATGTTGACGGTCGAGTCGAGGCACTGGTTCAGGTCCGCGCGCACGCGCTCGCCGTTCTCCGGATGCGAGAAGGCCCGCAGGTCCTGCACGATGTGCCGGATCCGCTCGGAGCCCTCCAGGGATTCCCGGACCGCCTTGGCCAGGTCCGCCAGGACGTAGTCGGCGTCGGCCTCGTCGCAGAGCGCAGCCAGACCCGCCGCGGCCGCGCGGATCTCCGCCAGGTCTCCCTGCGCCACCGCCTTCTGGAGCGGCTCGAGGGCGGCGAAGATGCGGCGCAGGTCGGCCGCGTACTCCGCCATCTGGAAGAGGTTCGCGTGGATGAAGCCCATGGGGTTGTTGATCTCGTGGGCCACGCCGGCGGCCAGCCGGCCCACGGAGGCCATCTTCTCCCCCTGCAGGGCATTCACCGCCAGGACCCGCGAATCCGCGGCGGCCGCGGCGGCCGGCTGGTCCTGGCGCGCGCCGCGCCGGCGCCGGGCGGCCTCGGCCCGGGCCACCACCGCCTCGGCAAGGCTCGGGCCGGCGGAGCCGAGCGCGATGCAGTCGGCGGCCCCGGAGCGGAAGAGCGCCACGGCCCGCTCGGGGGAAAGGTCTCGCCCGGCCACGATCACCGGCGGGCCCGCGTCGCGCAGCGCCGCCAGCAGGACCTCGAGCTCCGCGCCCAGGGCCGCCTCGGCCAGCACCAGGTCGACGCGAGCGCTCCGGCAGCCCTCGACGCAGGCGGCGGCGTCGTGGACCAGGAGCAGGGTCGCCCCCAGGCCCTCCAGGGAGCGCACGATCTCGAGCGAGGCCGGCGCGCCCGACCCGCGCGGGACCCACACGATCAGCCGCACCATGCCACTCTGCCTCGAGGGTCGCCCTCCCGGGGCCGCGCGCGGACGAGCCCGAGCAGCCGGCCGGGCGCGCGGCCCGCATCCACCTGGCTCTCCACTGCGACGACCGGGGGGGAGGAGGAGCGTACCAGATGCCCGGGGCCCCGGCAGGCGTGGCCGGGCCTCCCCGCCCTAGCCCGGGCGGGAGCGGCCGAGCTTTCGGTAGAAGGTGCTGCGCCCGATCCCGAGCCGGCGCGCGGCCCGGGCCACGTCGCCATCCGCCTCCGCCAGCGCGCGCTCCAGGGCGCAGCGCTCGTAGGCCTCGAGGGAGAGCGGCAGCCCCGCCTCCTCCGGGGGGCGCGCCGCGGGTCGGGTATGCCCCAGGCGGGGCAGGTCGCGGGCGCGCAGGCGCGGGCCCGGCGCCAGGGCCAGCGCGCTCTCGATGGTGTTCTCGAGCTCGCGCACGTTGCCGTCCCAGTCGGCCTGCAGGAGCTCCTCGAGGGCCTCCGCCTCGATCTCGAGGATCGGAGCCTCGCGCCGGCGGTACACGGCCAGGAAGTGCTGCACCAGGAGGGGGATGTCCTCGCGCCGCTCGCGCAGGGGCGGGATCACGATGCGGACCACGTTCAGGCGGTAGAAGAGGTCCGTGCGGAAGCTCCCCTCCGCCACCATCTGCGCCAGGTCCCGGTGGGTGGCCGAGATCACGCGCAGGTCGACGGAGACCGCCGTGGCCGCTCCCACCGGGCGCACCTCCTTCTCCTGGAGCGCCCGCAGGAGCTTGGCCTGCACGCTCGGGGGCACCTCGCCGATCTCGTCCAGGAAGAGGGTGCCGCCGGCGGCCATGCGGAAGAGCCCCGGCGCCCCGACGGCTCCGGTGAAGGCCCCCTTCTCGTGGCCGAAGAGCTCGCTCTCGATGATGCTCTCGGGGAGCGCCCCGCAGTCGACGGGAATGAAGGGCCCCGCTGCCCGCGGGCTCGCGGCGTGGATGGCGCGGGCCACCAGCTCCTTGCCGGTGCCGCTCTCGCCCTGCAGCAGCACGTGGCTCTCGTTGTGGCGAAGGCTGTGGATGGTCCGCGCGAGGGCGCGCATCTTCGGCGATCGGCCGATCAGCTCCAGAGCGGTCGCCCGTTCTCGCAGCTCCGCTTCGAGCTCGCGGGTCCGGCGCAGAAGCCGGCGCCGCTCCAGGGCCTTCTGCACCGTGGTGCGCACGCGATGCACGTCCTCGAAGGGCTTGGTCAGGTAGTCGAAGGCGCCGCGCCGCATGGAGCCCACGGCGCTCTCGACGCTGGCGTGGCCGGTCATCACGATGACCTCCACCTCGGGCCGCTCGCTCTTGATGCGGTCGAGGAGGTCGAGGCCGCTGGCGGCGCCGAGCCGCAGGTCCACCAGCGCCACGTCGAGGCCCGGCTCGCAGAGGGCCCCCTCCGCCGCGTCCGGGGACTCCGCCAGCAGGGTGCGGTGACCATCGCGCTCGAGGATGCGCCGCAGCGAGCGCAGCAGCAGCACCTCGTCGTCCACCAACAGGACGAGCCCGGGCTGCCCCGGGAGGGAGACGGAGGCGTCCTGCGCCTCGGCAGCAGCATCCCCAGCTCCCATGACGGCCTTCGTATCGGTCCCGGAATCGGGACGCTTGAACGCAGCACCCCGGGGCCGCGCGCTTGATCCGCGCGGGCGTCCTCCCTACACTCGCACTGCCCCCCCTCCGCGCCGCGGAGGACTCCCACTGCCCCGCTCCACCGTTCTCGTCGTCGACGACGAGGAGCTCTACCGCAGCGCCCTGGAGCGCATCCTCCTGCGCGTGGGCCACAGCGTCCTCACGGCCCGCGACGCCACCGAGGCGCTCGACCTGGTGTCGAGCCAGCCCCTCGACCTCGTGCTCTGCGACATCAAGATGCCGGGCCTGAACGGCCTCGAGCTGGTGCGCCAGATCCACGAGCTGGTGCCGGACCTCCCCTGCATCGTGATCACCGGCTACAGCAGCGCCGAGCACTCGGTGGAAGCCCTGCGGGCGGGCGCCTTCTGGTACCTCGAGAAGCCCTTCGACCAGAGCCACCTGGACGTGGTGCGGCGCCTCGTGGAGCAGGCCATCGAGCTGGGCCGGCTCAAGGCCGAGAACCGCCTTCTGCACAGCCAGCTGCGCTCGCGCTACCGCTTCGAGAACATCGTGGGCTCGAGCCCCCGCCTGCGCCAGGTGCTCGAGCTCGTCGACAAGGTGGCGGACTCGGAGAGCACGGTGCTCATCACCGGCGAGAGCGGCACCGGGAAGGAGCTGATCGCCCGCGCGATCCACTTCAACAGCCGCCGCGCGGACCGCATGTTCGTCACCGTGAACTGCGGGGCGATCCCGGAGGAGCTGCTCGAGTCCGAGCTCTTCGGCCACGTGCGGGGCGCCTTCACGAACGCCGTGAGCCACCGGGACGGCCGCTTCTCGATCGCCGACAACGGCACCCTCTTCCTCGACGAGATCGGCGACATGAGCCCCAGCCTCCAGGTGAAGCTCCTGCGCGTGCTCCAGGACCGGACCTTCGAGCCCGTGGGCTCCTCGAAGCCGATCACGGTGAACGTCCGCGTGCTGGCCGCCACCAACCAGAACCTCGAGGTGGCGATCCGGGAGCGGCGCTTCCGGGAGGACCTCTTCTACCGCCTGAACGTGATCCCGATCCAGGTGCCGCCGCTGCGCGAGCGGCGCGAGGACATCGCGCTCCTGGTCCAGCACTTCCTGGAGGCGACGAACCAGGAGAAGGGGAGGCAGGTCCTCGGGATCTCGCGGGAGGCGCTCGAGCGCCTGGTGGCCCACGACTGGCCCGGCAACGTGCGCGAGCTGGAGAACCTGGTCGAGCGGCTCGTGATCCTCGGGGGCGACGGCGAGATCCAGGTCGCCGACCTGCCGGCGGAGTACCGGGGCGGGCCGGCGCCACCCGCCGCGCCCCCGGAGCTCACGCCCGCCGGCGTCGACTTCCGACTCGCGGTCGAGCGCTTCGAGGAGGGCTTGATCCTGCGAGCCCTCGAGCAGAGCCGCGGCAACCGGACCCGCGCCGCGCAGCTGCTGGGCCTGAACCGGACCACGCTGCTCGAGAAGCTGAAGAAGAAGGGCCTCGAGGAGCGCGCCGGCGGTGAGCCCGGCGCTCCCCGCCCCGCCCGGGCACCGACGGTTTCGTAACCCGCCCCCCGCCCGGCCGTCGGAACGCCGACAGCCGGGTGCCGGCGCCCGGCCACCCGCCGCCCGCGGCGGCGCCCCCGCAGCGCAGGAAGCTGCGCACCCGCCTTCCCGCCCGGCGCCTCGAAGCTTCCGATTCTCCAGGGATTTCCCGCCTTGCGGGGCCCAGCGCCGGTGGCCCGTGCCACTCCCGATCCGGTCCCCTCGGCGGCCCCGAAGCTTGGCACGCGGCGTGCTTCCCCCGGCCCCCCGAGGCGGGAGCCGGCCCGCCGGTCTCCGGGCTCCGGGTCGGCGGCGAGCCCCGCCCCCGGCCAGACCCCTTCCCCCGGGCGCGCGAAAGAAGGAGTGGCATGGAGATGGAAGCTCTGCTCCGCGAGGCCAAGGAAATGCATTCCGAGATCCCCCCGGAGCTCAAGGAGCGCATCGTCCTCGAGCACACCCCGCTGATCCGCTACATCGTGAACCGCATCGCCGTCCGGCTCCCCTCCCACATCGACCTCGACGATCTCCACAACACGGGCGTCATCGGGCTCATGGACGCGATGGAGAAATACGACCCCGAGAAGAACTGCAAGTTCAAGACGTACGCGGAGTTCCGCATCAAGGGCGCGATCCTCGACCAGCTCCGCTCCCTGGACTGGGTGCCGCGCAGCGTGCGCCAGAAGAGCCGCCGGCTCGAGCGCGCCTATGGCGAGGTGGAGCAACGCCTCGGGCGCGGCGCCAGCGAGGAGGAGGTGGCGGACTCGCTGGGCCTCCAGATCGAAAAGTTCCACGAGCTCCTGAACCAGGTGCGGGGGATCTCGCTCGTCAACCTGGAGGAGATCCGCGGCACGAACTCCGACGGGGACCGAACCGGCACCTTCGCCGACATCGTCGAAGACGTGAACTCCGAGAACCCCTTTGCGTCGCTCAAGCTCACGGAGATGAAGCAGGTGATCGCCCACACGATCGCCACCCTGCCGGAGAAGGAGCGGCTCGTGGTCTCGCTCTACTACTACGAGGATCTCAACATGAAGGAGATCGGCGGGATCCTCGGCATCACCGAATCGCGGGTCTGCCAGATCCACACGAAGGCGGTGCTGCGCCTGCGCGCCAAGCTCAAGGGGCTCTTGGAGCGCTGACGCCGGCCGGGTCTCCGAGCGCGATGCGCTCCCCTCCCCTCACCGCGTCGGCGCTCACGGCCACGCCTGCCAGCGGCCGGTCTCCGGCGCGCAGCCGGTAGCCGCTGCCGGTCTCGAAGCCGGGGACCGACTCCCCGTTCGGAAGCGGCAGCACGAGCTCGAAGCGGCCGTCGTCGTCGGCCAGGGTCCAGGCCTGGTAGGGAAGCCGCACGCCGTGGACCCGCAGGGCGGTCTCCGCCACGACCCGCTCGCCCGGCGCGGCGCGGCCCTCGAGTCGCGCCCCCGGAACCCGCTCGTAGATCCAGAGCAGGAAGACCGGCTCCGCGACCCCCGGCACGCGGGCGGAGGACGCGTAGCGCGGGCGCAGGTGGGCGAGGTGCGCGATCCCGTGGCGCGCGCTTCCGCCCCCGCCCAGGATCGCCGCGGCGAGCTCGACCCTGCGGAGCTCGTCCCAGTCGAGCCCCACGCCCACCCGCGCGTCGCGCCGGTAGAGGGGCTGGAGCTCGCCGTCCTGCCACAGGAAGACCGGGCTCCCCGCCACGACCCAGGCCAGGCTGCGGCGTTCCAGCAGCGCGTCGAGCTCGGCGGCGCTGGCGCGCGGGAAGCGGCGCACCTCCGCGAAGCCCTCGGGCCCCACGTAGGGGCCGAAGCCCGCGCTCACGACGGGCTGCCCGCCGAGGGTGAGGAGCGTGTGTCCGTAGTCCCAGGGCGCGAGCACCCCGCGCCGGGCGGGCTCGGCGGCCGAGATCGCGCGCAGGCGCAGGCTCACCTCCTCGAGGGCCGAGAGGGACCGCGGCGGGTGCCAGAGGAAGGCCTGGCGCACGCTGGGGGACGCCAGCGAGACCGCCAGCGCCAGGAGCCCGAGCACCGCCGCCTGCCGGCGGGCCGGAGCCGGGCCGCCCCCGCGCCTCGGTCGGGCCCTGGCGAGCCAGCCGGCCAGCGCGTCGAGGGTGAGCGCGCTGGCCAGGGCCAGGTTCACGCCAAAGAGTGCGCCGAAGCGGAGCTCGCGCACGGTGAGGAAGCCGATCGCCAGGGTCCAGAGCGCGAAAAGCGCGCCGGTGGGGCGCCGCTCGCGCAGCGCGCGAGCCACCCCGAACGCGAGGGTCGCCGGAGCCAGCAGCCCCAGCAGGCCGAAGCGCACCTGGGCCAGCGCCCAGACCTCGGGCCGCCAGAGCTCTGCGCTCGGGAAGAGCGGCTGGAACTCGAGGATGCCCGCGAGCCAGGGATCGCCCCGCCCCAGGAACTCCGAGAGACCCGCCGCAACCTGGGGACCCGCGGCGGCGAGGGCCGCGGCGCCGGGCAGCCCCAGGCACAGGAGCGCGGTCGCCGCCCCGGCGGCGCGCAGGGAAAGGCGGGCGGCGCCGCCCTCGACGGCGGCAAACGAGCGGCCGAGGGCCGCCGCCACGGCGCAGCCCAGGGCCGCCGCCCCGTAGAGGAGCGGCTGCAGGTAGCTCGGGAAGCGGAAGTCGAACGCAGGGCCCCGCGCGGCGACCCCGGGCTGGCAGAGCGCGGCGAGGGCGAGCCCCGCCAGGGCGAGCGCGGGGGCCCCGGTACCCGCCAGCAGCCCGAAGCTGCGCGGCCCTCGTCCATGGGAAAGCCGCAGCGCCGCCAGCAGGGCCGCCGCGAGGGCGACGTACAGGACCGCCCCGGAGAAGAGCAGGCCCGCCGCGAGGGCCGTGAGGCCACCGGCCGCCTCGAACAGCCACCAGACCCGCCGCGGGTGGGGGCGATCGCGCGGCTCCGCCGCGGCAAAGAGCGCCCAGGCACCCAGCGCCAGCATGCACAGGCACTCGGCCACGTGGTGATCCACGTGGCCCAGGCGCGAGCTCTGGATCGAGTCGGGCAGGAGCGCCCAGAGGAGCCCCGCCGCGAGCCCCACGCGGGCGCGCCTGGGGCCCGGGACCAGCAGGCGCGCCAGGGCCACCACCGCCAGCGCGACGGCGACGCCGAAGGCCACGGGCAGGAAGGAGGCCAGCCGCGCCGCCGCGGCGGGGTCGCCGGCGCGCCCCGCGGCCAGCACGAGGAGCGCGCCGAGCCAGTCGAAGCCCGGCGCCCAGACGCCGAAGCCGCCCTCGGGCCAGTTCAGCCCGGGGTCCAGCACCGGGACGTGGGGGAAGCTCTCGCTCGCGCGCTGGATCTGGCGCAGGTGGTAGAGGGCGTCGGGGTAGCGCGGCAGCACCCGGCCCCCGAGGAAGACCTGGGGCAGGATCGTCACGCGGGTCCAGGCCGCGGTCAGGGCCAGGAGCAGGAGGCCCCCGACCCAGATCCCGCGGCCGGACCGCTCCTCCCGGACGGCCTGGCGCTCCACGCGGCCCGGATCGGCCGGAAGCGCGCCGCCCGTGAGCGGGGGCCCGCGGACGCGGGCCCGGCCCCGGCGGTCCGCGCTCCGCTGCGCAAGCCACTGCGGGGCGGCGCCGGATCTTGCGGGGCCCGGGCGCCGGCTGGACCCCGGCCGCTCAAGTGACGCCCCGCGATTCCGATGGGTTGGCGGGAGCCGCTGCACGTGGCACGGCGCTTGCTCGATGGGCGCCCCGGGCGCACTCGCGGCGCCGCGCCGCAGCCCGCCCGCGCCGACAGGAGAACGCCATGTCCCGCCGCCCGACCGCCCGCCGCCTCGCCCCGGAGGTCCTCCTCCTCGTCGCGCTCCTGCCGGGCGCCGCGGCTCGCGCCGACGATACCGACCTCTTCCGCACCAACGTGCCGCCCAACGTGCTCCTCCTGCAGGACAACTCGGGCTCCATGAATCACATCGTGTGGCACCCGGCCTACGACCCGACCGTGACGCCGACCTGCACGCCAGCCTCCTCCGGCTATAGCAACAGCGCCTACTACACGTTCACAGCCAACTCGACGAAAACCAAATGCGGCAGGTCGCGCACGATCTACGTCGATCCGGCGCTGGGCTCGACCCCGACCCGCTACGAGGGTCACTATCTGAACTGGCTCTTCAGCGCTGCCACCGACGCGGTCGGGACGAGCGGCTCCTCCATCTGGCAGGAGATCCAGTCCACGACCAACGGCTCGAACCCGTCCTGCGCGGTGACTCTTGGCGCTCCGGCGACTTACGGCAAGTACCGCCGCAGCCGCATCATCGCCGCGCGCGACGTCTTGCGCAACACCATCTGCGAGGTGAACGCAAGGACCAAGGTTCGTTTCGGCCTGGCGCAGTTTCGCCAGTCCGGCTCGAGCAACGATCCGAATGGCGGCTACGTCCTCGTCCCCATCAAGGACTACACGTGGGACCACGACAACAACCCATCCACGCCCGAGATCGACTTCACCTACGCCTTGAACGGCGCGACCAAGACCCACGCGAACCACCTGAAAGACGCGATCACTGCACTGGATGGCGAGACCTGGACGCCGCTCGGCGAGTCGATGTTCCAGCTGTACACCTACTTCATGAGCCGCACCGCGGCAAACATCCCCTTGGGACAGGACGGCGTCACGAAGTTCCCGGCCTATCAGTACGCCACGAGCGAGACCAACGGCGGAGGCGCGCACAGTTCGGCGGGGGCGCCGACGGTGCCCGACAGCCCCGCGCAGTACGCCTGCCAGAAGACCTTCGTCATCCTGATCACCGATGGTGAGCCGACCAAGGACGACTTCGATATCTCCAATCCGGGCTGGCCGAACACGGCGCTGGGCTTCAGCAACTTCGCCAGCCTGATCGGCGATTACAACCCGGACAACGCCACCGCACCCGAGAATGGCGGGAGCGAGGTTCAAGGAGACCTCTTCTGCAGCGGCTGCGAGAGCGCGACCTATCTCGACGATATCGCGAAGTTCATGCACGAGAACGATTTTCGCCCCGACCTCGCAGGGGTGCAGACGATCGATGTGTACACGGTGGGATTCACCACGGGTGACGCCGCGAACGCGATGCTGCACAAAACGGCCGAAGTGGGCGGGGGGCGCTTCTACAGCAGCAACAACCCGGACCAGCTGGACGACGCCATCGTCGATGCGATCACCGACATCCTCGAGAAGGCTCAGTCCTTCACCTCGGCAACCGTGCCCGCGAGCCGTACCACCGATGGCAACAACTTCTACTCGAGCTACTTCCGGCCCAAGAAGGACTCGCCCTTCTGGGATGGCCACCTGAAGAGCTTCGACTTCAGCGCGAATGGCGACATCCTGACCGCGGACGGGCACTGCGCGGTGGGGACCGACGCGAGCGCCACGCCCCCCTGCCCCACCAACGCCGTGCTGCGTACCACCGCCAGCGCCTTCTGGGACGCCGGGGAACAGGTGCCGGATCCGGCCTCGCGCCGGCTCTTCGTGGGCCTGGGCGCCACCGCCTTCGGCGCGCAGGCTGTGGGTTGGTCGCTTTCGCTGGCGGCGGCTGACCTGGACCTGGGCGGGGTCGCGAGCCTCGTGCCGGCCGCGCTCCAGGCGAGCCCCTTCCTCCTCGCGGACCCCACCAATGTCAGCCAGCAGGAGGGCCTGGCCGATGTGCTGGTGAGCAACCTGGCGGGCTGCACCTACGGGACGCTGCTGGGCTCGAGCTGCGTGACGCGGACCAACGAGGACGGCTCGCCCAACCTGCTTTCGGACATCTTCCACTCGAATCCCGTGGTGCTGGGTTCCCCCAACTCGCCCCTCAACCAGGCTTCCTATCGGGCCTTTGCCAGCGCCTTCCGGACCCGGAACCGGGTGATCTACGCCGGCGCCAACGACGGCTTCCTGCACGGCTTCCTGGCCGGCCAGTGGGACTCGGGCCTGGTGCCGCCGCGCCACGACCGCGGCACCGGTGCGGAGGTGATGGCCTTCCTGCCCTCCTGGGTGCGCGAGCGGATCTGGCGGCTCCCGGCCAGCCAGACCGCGGGGGGCGGCCGGAGCTTCTACGGCGTGGACGGCTCGCCGGTGGCGGCCGACGTCTGGCTCTACCGCTCCGTCAACTCGAGCACCGGAGCCCTGGAGGGGCTGCTGAGCCCCGCCATCGCCACCAGCAAGCTGATGCAGCAGTGGCGCACGGTGCTGATCGGGAGCCTGCGAGACGGCGGCCAGAGCTACTTCGCCCTCGACGTGACGGATCCGAGCGGGAGCACCTACGCCTATCCCGGGTACCTCTGGGAGTTCCCCTGCGACGACTGCAGCAATGCCGTGAACGGCAGCACCTTCACCGAGAAGGAATACATGGGCTTCAGCTGGTCCGAGCCGGTGATCACCCGCGTGCGGGTGAAGGTCGAAGGCGACTCGACACCGGGCGGGCACGAGCGCTGGGTGGCCATCTTCGGCGCCGGCTACCATCCCTGGAGCGACCCGAACGACCCGGCCTACGTGGCGCCCAGCGACCCGGCCCCGGTCCCCACCGCCCAGCAGCAGTACGACGGCTACGTGAGCCCGAAGCAGGGCCGCGCGCTCTACATGGTGGACATCACGACCGGCCAGCTGCTGGCGGCAAAGAGGTTCGAGGCGAGCTCCGTCGTCTGCAGCAGCAGCCCCGTCCCCGCCGAGTGCGAGATGAAGTACGCCATCGCCTCGCAGCCGGCGGTCTTCGACCTGGACTCCGACGGCTTCGCCGACGTGGTCTACGTCGGCGACCTGGGCGGCAACCTCTTCAAGTGGGTGGTGAAGGCCGTGGGCGACGATCCGATCAACAACACCAGCTCGGACAAGGACGTCTCCCAGCCCGACTGGCCCTTCGGGGTCTTCTTCCGGGCCAATCACAGCGGCGCGGACCAGGCGAACCCGAGCTACGGCAGCGACCACTTCAACAGCTTCTTCTTTCCGCCCACCGGGGCCAAGCGCTATGGCGAGCTCCGGCTCGCGATCGGGGCCGGGGAGCGGGCAGCGCCCGAGGCGGGCCTCGAGGACGGGGACGACAGCAACAACAACCACTTCTACGTGCTACGCGACAGCGACCCCTTCGAGCACGAGTATGGCGCGATTTTGACCCACGTCGAGAGCGACCTGGTGGACAACGCCGCGCTGGACTCTAGCCCCACCAACTGCGCCGACATCGGGAGCAAGGGCTTCTTCCTCACCGCCCGGGATCGCGAGAAGTTCATCACCAACAGCGTGATCTTCTTCGGCGAGGTCTTCACCGGCTCCTTCCTGCCCGCCGCGGCCGGCGCGGACCCCTGCTCCGCCACGGGGAGCTCCTACCTCTACCGCTTCGCACTCGACTGCGGCGAGGGGGCGTACCCGAGCAACCCGGGCAGCGGGAACGACCGCCGGCGCAAGGCCGTGGGCGGCGGCCTGCCGACCCGTCCGCGCGTCTCCGTGGGCGGCCTGAACCAGGGCGGCGCCAGCGGGGGCTGCGACAACAAGGTGATTGTGATCACCAGCGACGGCAACATCGAGAACGACTGCCCGGCCCCGCTGCCGAGCAGCGGAATCGACATCCGGACCTGGCGCGAGCGCTGAGAGCTAGTCCCAGCCGTTGGCTTTTTCGCAGTGGACGAGGATGACGGTGGTGTTGTCCTCGCCCCCGCGCGCGTTCGCCAGGGCGATCAGGGCGGCGCAGGCGGCGCCGGGATCGGCGTCCCGGCTGACGGCCTCGCCGATCTCCTCGTCCCGCACGTGCCCGGTGAGACCATCGGAGCAGAGCACGAAGGTGTCGCCGGTGCGGGGCGTGAGCTCGGCGAGGTCGGGCTCCACGCTGCGGCGCACGCCGAGCGCCCGGGTCAGCACGTGGCGGTGGGGATGGCCACGCGCGGCCGTCTGGGAGATCTCGCGGCGGCGCACCAGCTCGCCCACCAGGGAGTGGTCGTCGGTGAGCTGGCGGATGCGCCCGGCGCGGATCAGATAGGCCCGGCTGTCGCCCACGTGGGCCAGGGCCACGCGCTCGCTTCCGACCAGGAGCGCCACCAGGGTCGTCCCCATGCCCGCCAGCTGGGGTCGGGCCTGGGCGGTGTCGTGGATCTCGCGGTTGGCGGCCGCCACCGAGTAGCGGAGCTTCTCGGTCAGGCTGGCCGCCGCCCCCTCCAGGGTGCGCAGCGCGCGCACCGCCCCTTCCACCGCCAGGCGGCTCGCCAGCTGGCCCGCCGTATGGCCGCCCATGCCGTCGGCCACGAGGTAGAGCCCCAGGTCCTCGGCGATGGCCCAGGCGTCCTCGTTGGCAGGACGACGCAGCCCGAGGTCGGATCGGGCAGCTGCTCGCAGGAGCATGGACCTTTGTCCCTCCGCGGTGCGCGGGCTCCGCGCGGCGCCCCCCGGGCGCTGCATCGGAGCGAACGCGGCGCGCCTTGACCGCCCTCGCCCCCGCGCGCGGCGCCCGCCGGCCCGGGGTCTGGACGGGAGCGCGCGAAAAGCATTCAATCTCCGGGAGTCCGGGGACGATACTACATCCGGACGAGGGCCCCGGGAGCCGCGGCAGCGGTGCGCCGGGTGCTCCACCGCGCCGCGGCCCGAAGGGGGGATCATGCCGAAGACCGTGCTGCTCGCCGACGACAGCATCACGATCCAGAAGGTCGTGGGCATCAGCTTCGCGAACGAGGACGTGAAGCTCGTGAACGTCGACAATGGCGAAGCTGCCGTCGCGAAGGCGCGGGAGCTGCGCCCCGACCTCGTGCTCGCCGACGTGGTGATGCCGGGCCTCTCCGGCTACGAGGTGTGCGAGGCGCTGAAGCAGGATCCGGCGCTGCGCCACATCCCGGTGCTGCTGCTCACGGGCACCTTCGAGGCCTTCGACGAGGAGCGCGCCCGACGCTCCGGCGCGGCCGGCCACGTGGCCAAGCCCTTCGAGGCCCAGACCCTGGTCGATCAGGTGAAGCGGCTGCTCGCGGCGGGTCCGGCGCGGCCCGGCGCCCCGCCTCCCGCGCCGCCGGCGCGCACCCCGCTCCAGGCTCCCGCGGCCAGCCCGCGGCCGGCTTCCCCGCCCGGCGCGGCGCCCGCCCGGCCGAAATCGCCGCCGGCCCCGGCTGCGCGGCCCGCCGCTCCGCCCGCCGCCCGACCCGCTGCCGCGCCCCCGGCGCGGCCCGGCGCCCCGCCGGCGGCGGAGGCCCGGCGCATCCTCCCGTCCCCCGCCCCGAGCGCGGAGGAGGCGTTCGACTTCTTCGAGGAGACCGGCGGGGGACTTGCGGCGGAGCCGGGCTTCGCGGCGGCCGGCCCGGCCGGCGCCCTCCCCTTCGAGGGGGAGAACGAAGGCTTCTCCTTTGGCGACGAGGAGCTGGGTTCCCTGGAGGCCGAGTCCATGCCGGAGCTCGAGACCCCGGTCCGGCGCCCCGGCCGGGCTCCCGACGCCACGCTGGCGATCCTCCCGGAGCCCGAGCCCTTCCAACGCACCGCCGGAGGCCGCGAGCTCGTGCTCGAGGCGGAGCCGGAGGAGGCCGAGGGCGACCCGCGCGGCCTGGCCCCCCTGGCCGCCGAGCTCCTCGACGACGATACCGGCCCGATCGCGCGCACCGCGGAGGAGGACGATCCCTTCGACCCGGATTCCCTGGGGAGCCTCCCCTTCGAGTCCGCCGGCCGGGGGCTCGGGGATCAGGCCACCGAGCTCTTCGACCTGGGGACCGCGGAGGAGGACGGCGGCGCGGCCCCGTTCCTGCGCGCCCAGGACGCGGACCTGGCCAAGGCCACGCTCCTCGATCCGGACCGGGCCACGGGCTTCGACGTCTCCGCCTCGGACCTGGGGGACCCCTTCGGCGCGCCGGGGACGCGTTCCTCCTCCCGGGGGCCCCGCCCCGCCCCGCAGCCGGAGGCCCGGGCGCCCCGCCCTGCTTCCGGCGCCGCCTCCCAGGAGCTCCTCCGCGAGCTCGTTCCGGCGCTGCGCGAGCCGCTCCACGACACGCTCGAGAAGATCGCCTGGGAGTCCTTCGGCAGCATGGCCGAGGAGATCGTGCGCCGCGCCATCGAGCGCATGGAGGCGGTCGCCTGGGAGGTGATCCCCCAGATGGCCGAGACCCTGATCCGGGAGGAGCTGCGCCGGATCAAGGGCGAGGGCGAGGACTCCGGCTACTGAGCCCACGGGCCGCCGCCCCAGGCGCGCTTGCGAAGGGCGCCAGCCCCCTTCGGGTACACTACCCGAGCCCCCCGGCCGAGAGGGCTCGGGGGTCACCCTGGGGGAGGGATGAGCCCCGAGCCGGCACTTCCCGCGGCGCGCCTGTGGCGTGCGCTGCTCGAGCTGGCGCTCTCGGAGGACCTCGGCCCGGGCGACGTCACGACCGAGCTCGTGATCGCGCCAGGTCGCTGCGGCCGGGCCCGCCTCGAGGCGCGAGCGCCCCTCGTGGTGTGCGGCCTCGAGGTCGCGCGCGCCGTCTTCGCCGCCCTCGACCCGGAGCTGGGCTTCGCGGCCCGGGCCCGGGACGGGGAGCGGGCGGGCCCGGGCCAGCCCCTCGCGCACCTCGAGGGGCCCCTGCGCGCGATCCTGGCCGGCGAACGCACCGCGCTCAACTTCCTCGGCCGCCTCTGCGGCGTCGCCACCTTCGCGCGGCGCTTCGTCGACGCGGTGGAGGGCACCGGCGTCCGCATCGTCGACACCCGCAAGACCCTGCCCGGCTGGCGCGCCCTCGACAAGTACGCGACCGCCGTGGGCGGGGCCGCAAACCACCGGGGGGGCCTCTTCGACGGGATCCTCCTCAAGGACAATCACGTCGCCCTGGCGGGTGGCGTGGCGCTCGCGGTCAAGGCTGCGCGGGCCGGCGCTCCCGCGAACCTGCGCGTCCAGGTGGAGGTCGAGTCCGAGGAGCAGGCGCTCGAGGCGGTGGAGGCGGGGGCCGACTTCCTGCTGCTCGACAACCGCACGCCGGAGGAGCTGCGCCGCATCGCCAAGCGCGTCGCGGGCCGCGCGCTCCTCGAGGCGAGCGGCGGGGTCACGCTCGAGAACGTGCGCAGGGTGGCCGAGACGGGCGTGCAGCGCATCTCCGTGGGGGCCCTGACCCACTCGGCCCCCGCGGCCGACGTCGCGCTGGAGGTCGAAGCCGGGGGTGTGGCCGGGTGAGGGAGGGGCCGGCGCGCGTGCTCGAGGCCCTGCGCCGCGCCGACGGCGGTCGTTGCTCCGGCGAGATCCTCTCCGCGGCGCAGGGCGTGAGCCGGGCCCAGGTCTGGAAGCACATCGAGAGCCTGCGCCGGCGCGGCTACGAGATCGACGCCAGCCCCGGCGCTGGCTACCGGCTGCTGCGGAGCCCGGACCGCCTCTATCCCGAGGAGATCCTGGCGGGTCTCGAGACGCGCTGGCTCGCGCGCGAGATCCACTACTTCGAGTCCGTGGATTCGACCAACCGCGTGGCCCTCGACCTGGCGCGCGCCGGCGCGGCCCACGGAACCAGCGTGATCGCGGAGGCCCAGACCGCCGGGCGCGGGCGGCTCGGGCGCTCCTTCTTCTCGCCCCCCCACCAAAACCTCTACACCTCGATCCTGCTGCGCCCCTCCCTCACCACGGACCGCGCGCCCGCCTGGATCCTGGCCACCGCCAGCGCCGTGGCCGAGGCGGTGGCCGAGGCGGTGGGCGACCCGGACGGGAGCGCCGTCGAGATCAAGTGGCCCAACGACGTGTTGCTGGGCGGCCGGAAGACCTCCGGCATCCTCCTGGAGCTCGGCGCCGAGGCCACCCGGGTCTCCTTTCTCGTGCTCGGGATCGGCGTCAACCTGAACGTCGACCCCGCCCACTTCCCCGCGGAGTTCCGGTCCCTGGCCACGAGCCTGGCCCACCACCGGGGCGAGCCCATCGACCGCGCGCACTTCACGCGCCGACTCTACGGGTGGCTCGAGCGCACCCTCGACCTGTGCGCAGCGGGAGGCTTCGAGGCGGTGAGGCCCCGCTTCGAGAGGCGCTTCCGGATGGCGGGTCGGGCCGTGCGCGTCCGCGACGCGCAGGGCGCCGAGCTCGCCGGCGTGGCGCGCGGCATCGACGAGGACGGGGCCCTGCTCGTCGAGACGCGCAGCGGAGAGGTCGCCCGGGTGATCGCCGGGGACGTCAGCCTCGCGAAGGAGGGGGGCGTTTGACCACGCTGCTCGTCATCGACATCGGGAACACCAACGTCTCGCTCGGGATCTTCGACTACCCTTCCGGCCGGGGCCAGCTCTCGCAGCACTGGCGCATCAGCACCCGACACGAGCACACCTCGGACGAGGTCGCCCTGACGATCCGGGGGCTCTTCGAGTCCGCCGGGCGGCGCACCGGCGAGGTCACCGATGCCATCATCTCGAGCGTGGTCCCGCCGCTCTCCCCCATCTTCGAGCGGGTCTGCACCAAGCTCTTCGACCGCACCCCGCTCGTCGTGGGCCCCGGCATCCGGACCGGCATGCCCGTGCGCTACGAGAATCCGCGCGACGTCGGGGCCGACCGCATCGTCAACGCCGTGGCCGCCTTCGACCTGATGGGAGGCCCGGTGATCGCCGTGGACTTCGGCACCGCCACCACCTTCGACTGCGTCTCCGCCGCCGGCGAGTACCTGGGCGGAGCGATCTTCCCGGGCATCCAGACCTCCATGGAGGCGCTCTTCGAGCGCGCCTCGATGCTGCACCGGGTGGAGGTCGCCCGCCCCCGGTCCGTGATCGGCAAGACCACCACCACCGCGATCCAGTCGGGGCTGGTCTTCGGCTTCGCCGGCGTGGTCGACGCGATGGTCGAGAGGATCCGCGGCGAGCTCGGTCGCGAGGCACGGGTGGTGGCGACGGGGGGGCTGGCGGGGCGGGTCGGCCCCGAGAGCAAGACCATCGAGCGCATCGAGCCCTTCCTCACCCTGGAAGGGCTGCGGCTCCTCTACGAGAAGAACCGACCGGGCTCCGACGCGGCGCCCAAGGAGAGGTCCTCATGAAGAACGTCAAGGTCGACGACACGCGCAACTTCGCCCTGGTCGGGCACTCGGGAGACGGCAAGACCTCGCTGGGGGAGGCCCTGCTCTTTGCGGCAGGCGAGCGCCCCAGCCTGGGCCGCGTCGACGACGGGACCAGCTGCCTCAACTTCCTCCCCGAGGAGAAGGAGCGCTCCACGACGATCACCTCCTCGGTCTACGGCTTCGACTGGTCCGGGAAGCACCTCACCCTGGTCGACACCCCGGGCGACTCGAACTTCCAGGCCGACGGCCGCATCGCGCTGGCGGCCCTGGACGCGGCGGTGCTGGTGCTCTCGGCGGTGGCCGGGGTCAAGGTGGGCTCCGCCCGCATGTACCAGCACGCCGGGGAGCTGGGCCTCTGCCGGCTGGCCTTCGTGAACCGCATGGACTCCGAGCGCGCCGACTTCGAGGCGGCCCTGGAGTCGCTGCGCGGACTCGGCGCGGCGCCCGCCGTCCTGACGCTGCCGATCGGCAAGGAGGCGGCCTTCGCGGGCGTGATCGACCTGCTGGGCATGCGGGCGATCGGCCGGGACGGCGAGGGCGCGATTCCCGCGGAGCTGGCCGAGGCCGCCGGCGCGGCGCGCAACGCGCTGGTCGAGGCGGTGGCCGAGTGCGACGACGGCCTGCTCGAGAAGTACCTGGAGCAGGGCGATCTCTCCCCCGAGGAGGTCCTGCGCGGGCTCAGGGCCGGGACCCGCTCGGGGGCGCTCCTGCCCGTCCTGTGCGGCTCGGCGACGGCACCCCTGGGCGTGGATCGCCTGCTCTGGGCGGTGAACGAGCTCCTGCCCTCCCCCGCCGACCGCGCCCCCTGGCCCGCCACCGCGCTGGGCGATGGCGGCGCCACGACCGCGCCCGCCTCGGCGGAGGCGCCCTTCAGCGCGCTGGTCTTCAAGACCCTGATCGACCGCTACACGGGCGCGCTCTCGGTCTTCCGGGTGGTCTCCGGCTCCCTGCGCTCGGACATGACGGTGCTGAACGCCACCACCGGCGAGCGCGAGCGCCTGGGCAAGCTCCTGCTCCTCAAGGGCGGGGAGCACCCCGACGTAGAGGAGGCCGGCCCCGGCGACGTCGTGGCGGCGGCCAAGCTCAAGAAGACCCACACCGGGAACGCGCTCACCGCCGAGAAGGGGGGGCTGGCGCTGGCCCCGATCCCCATTCCCCAGGGTGTCATTTCCTACGCCATCTCGGCGAGATCCAAGGCGGATGACGATAAAGTCCACACGGCGCTCGGCCGACTGGTGGAGGAGGACCCGACGCTCCACCTGTCGCGGGAGGCCTCCACCGGCGAGTTCCTGCTGACGGGGATGGGAGAGCTCCACGTGCGCTCCGCCGTGCAGCGGCTCCAGCGGATGTTCGGAGTCGAGGTCGAGCTGAAGACCCCCCAGGTCCCCTATCGCGAGACCATCACGCGCCGGGTCGAGAACGTGGAGGGGAAGCTCAAGAAGCAGACGGGGGGCAAGGGCATGTTCGGCGTCTGCTACCTGACCGTCGAGCCGCGCGCCCGCGGCGAGGGATTCGAGTTCTCCGACGAGGTGAAGGGGGGCAGCATCCCCCGCTCGCTGATCCCCGCCGTGGAGAAGGGCATCGTCGAGGCCTGCCAGGCCGGCCCCCTGGCGGGCTTTCCGGTGGTGGACGTGCGGGCCCGCTGCATCGACGGCAAGCACCACTCCGTCGACTCGAACGAGATGGCCTTCAAGCTGGCCGGCTCCTTCGGCTTCAAGGCGGCCCTCGAGCAGGCCCGGCCCACGCTGCTCGAGCCGATCATGAACGCGGAGGTCTCGGTCCCCGACGGCTCGGTGGGCGACATCATGGGCGATCTCGCGAGCCGCCGGGGCCGGGTCAGCCACACCGAGGCCCGGGGCTCGCTCACGGTCATCCAGGCCCAGGTGCCGATGGCCGAAATGCTCGAGTACGCGAGCTCGCTCACGAGCCTCACCGGGGGCCAGGGCGAGTTCCACATGGAGTTCTCACACTACGAAGAGGCCCCCGCGCACGTCCGCGACCAGGTGGTGGCCGCGGCGCGGGCGGCCCGGGAAGGGCAGTAGCCCCGCGGGGAGCAGCGGCGGCCCTCCAGCAGCGCCAGGGCGCGCGGGGGGGCCAGCCGGGCGCGCAGCCCCGGGGGTGACGAGCGGGGAAGCGTGCCGGATCGATCGGATCAGAGCGAGCCCAGGCGGATCCGCCTCGCCCTCTCGCCCCAGGCCCAGCGCTACGCGCACCGCGACGCGCCGCGGGAGGCGCGGCTCATGGCGGCGCGCGGCGCCCTGCCCCTGCCGCCCCTCGAGCTCGCCACGGTGCTCTTCGCCCTGCTCCACGATCCGGACCCGGAGGTGAAGGCGACGGCCGCCGGCAGCCTCGAGAGCCTGCCCGAGAGCGTGCTCGGGCCGGTGCTCCGCGGCCCCGCCCATCCGGCGCTGCTCTCCCACCTGGCCCACGTCTTCCGGGACGACGAGGCGCACCTCGAGCCGATCGCCCTCAATCCGAATACCGACGACGCCACCCTGGCCCGGCTGGCGGCCGCCCCCTTCCGGCGGCTGGTCGAGATCGTCTCGGGCAACCAGGAGCGCATGCTGCGCTGCCCGGAGATCGTGGACGCGCTGGGCGCGAATCCGCTCACCGGGCGCGCCGTGATCGACCGCATCCTGGGCTTCCTGGGCATCGGCCAGGCCGGCGCGGACGGGGGAGCCGCGGAGGAGGCGGCGGCGGGGCCCGAGGAGATCACCCAGGCCCGCGCCGAGGCCGCCCTGCGCGCGGTGCTGGGAGAGGAGCTCGGCCAGTCCGCGCGGCGCCTGATCGACGAGAGCGGCGCCGTGGCCCTCGAGGGCGACGACCCCACCCAGTCGAGCCTCTACGCCCTGATCCAGCAGATGTCGGTCTTCCAGAAGGTCAAGCTCGCGCGCCTCGGGAACAAGGAGGCCCGGAGCCTCCTGGTCCGGGACCGCAACCGGATCGTCGCCAGCGCCGCCATCACGAGCCCGAAGATCACCGACAACGAGGTCATCGCCATCGCCCAGTCCCGCGCCGTGGCCGACGAGGTGCTGCGCATCATCTCGCAGAACCGCCAGTGGACGCGCAGCTACAAGGTGAAGCTCTCGCTCGTGATGAACCCCCGCTGCCCCCAGCCGACGGCCATGAAGCTCGTGAACTACCTGCAGGACAACGACCTGAAATCCATCATGCGCAGCAAGGACGTCAACGCCAACGTGGCGACCCACGCGCGCCGGATCCTGATGAAGAAGGGGAAGCTGTGATGGCGGAACTGCGCCCGGGCCGAGCCGACGTGAACGCCCGGATCGTCTACTGGGGCATCGAGGGGGCCGGCAAGACGACCAACCTGCGGGCCGTCTACGCCAAGCTCCGCCCGGACCACCGCGGGGAGCTGCGCGAGATCCCGACCCGCCTCGACCCGAGCATCAGCTACGAGGTCCTGCCCATCGAGCTCGGGGACGTGGCCGGCGTGCGCACCCAGATCCAGATCGCGTCGGTGCCCGGCGTGCTGGAGCAGGCGCCCACGCGCAAGCAGCTCCTGGACCGGGTGGACGGGATCGTGCTGGTGATCGACTCCCAGCGCGAGCGCCTCGACGAGAACCTGGCCTCCTTCGACGAGCTGCGGGGGGCCCTCTCCGCCTACGGGCGCTCCCTCGACGAGATCCCGCTCGTGATCCAGTACAACAAGCGCGACCTGGCGGATTCCTACGCGCTCGAGGAGCTGCACCGCAAGCTCGACCTGCGGGGCATCGCGGTCTTCGAGGCGGTGGCCACCGAGGGCACCGGGGTCCTCCAGACGCTCTCCACCATCTCGAAGCGCGTGATCCGCAACCTGCGCGAGCGGGAGGGGGCCGGCAGGTCCCCGGCGCCCGCTCCCGCGCCCCGGCCGCCCGCTCCCCCCGCTCCGGCGGCGCCGCGGGCCAGCGCCGGCCGGGGACCCGCGGCGCAGGCCCGCGGGCGGCTTCCCCTGGAGGGCGCCCTCCTGCGCGAGGCGCGCCATCCGGAGGCGGAGGCCATCGAGGCGACCGCCCGGCGCGCCGAGGCGCTGCTCGACGACTCCTGGGATGCCGTCTCCCGCGACCTCGCGCCCCCGCCGCGCCTGGCCTCCGCGGGCGGGCTCTCGATCGTGTCCGTGGGCCGCGCCGAGCGCGCCGGCGAGCGCTCCCTGCGCATCCCCCTCGTCCTGGGGGACCTGGAGGGCCGCACCACCTCGGTGGTGCTCACCGTGCAGCTCGATCCCGGGGAGGGCGAGAGCGGGATCTGATGCGCAAGCGGATCGGACTCTATGGCCTGAGCGACGAGGTGGTGCAGCTGGTGCCGCTCCTCGTCGCCAACCCCGAGGTGGAGATCGGGGGCGTGTGCGATCCGCAGCCCGGGGCGGCCCGCGAGCGCCTGGCGCGGCTGGAGCCGGCGCTGGCCGCGTCGCTCTCGGCCCGGCTCGGCGACGACCCGGCGCAGCTCGCGGCGGACGCCGGGCTCTACGCCGTGATCGACGCGGGCGGCGGGGCGGGCTTCGCCTCGCTCCACCCGGAGGTGGGCCTGCGCGGAGTCCAGGTGGTGGCCCCCCTCACGGCGCGCCTGCTCTGGGGCTACGGCGCCCCCGCCGGCACCCGCAAGACAGAGCTCCTCCAGACCCTCCACGAGGTGGTCGAGTCCTACAACCTCACCATCGACGCCGACGAGCTCTTCGGCCGCATGCTCGAGATCGCCCGCGGCGTGACCGGCGCCGAGGGCGGCTCGCTCATGCTGCTCGACGCCTCTGGCCGCGAGCTCTTCGTGCGGGTCGCGGTGGGGGTCGAGCCCGAGCTCTGGCCCAAGATCCGCGTCCCGCTCGGCGAGGGGATCGCCGGGCGCGTGGCCGCCGATGCGCGTCCCCTCCACCTGCGCGGCAAGGCGGACCGCCAGCGCTTCCGCATCGTGCACGAGCGGCTCGACGTGGAGTCGGCGCTCAGCGTGCCCCTCGTCCACGAGGGCCGCGTGCTTGGCGTCTTGAACCTCCACCACGGATCGCGGCCCGACGCCTTCTCCCACGAGGACCTCGCCTTCGTCGAGCAGCTCGCGCGCCTGGACGCCCAGATCATCGCGCGCGCCCAGGAGCACGAGTCCCTGCGCAGCCAGGCCTCGCGCTTCGCCGCCGTCAGCGAGGTGCGCCGCTGCTTCGCCGAGCGCGGGAGCTTCGCCGAGCGCCTGGAGCGCGTCGCGGCGGGCGTGGCCGAGCGCGTCGGGGGCGGGATCGCGACGCTCTACCTGTGGGACCCGGACGCCCGGGACCTGCGCCTGGCCGCGAGCTCGCTGCCGGGCGGGGGCTTCGGCGCCGAGTATCGCCTGGCCCCGGGCCAGGGGGTCGACGGGGGCGTGGCCCGCTCCCGGGAGGCCGCCTTCCTGCGCGGCGAGGGCGGCGCCCTGGCCTACGCAGCGCTCCCGCTCCTGGCCGGCGACGCCCTGGTGGGAGTCCTCTCGATCCAGGCCGGCCCCGAGGCGCCGCGGGGCCGCGCGGCGCAGGAGATCCTGCTCGAGATGGCCGCGGCCATCGCCGAGGGCATCGCGAGCGCCGAGCGCGAGGCCGCCATGGAGACGCGCGCCACCAAGCTCTCCGCCATCAACGAGACCGGGATCCGCATGATCCAGGCCGTGGATCCCGCGGAGGTGCTGCGCCTGGGGACCTCGGGGGCGGCGCTGGTGCTCGAGGCCGACCACGCGGTGCTCCGCCTCCAGGACGAGCAGACCGGGCGCTACGCGATCCGCTCCTACTTCGGCTCCGCGGAAGGCCGCGAGCAGGAGAAGCTCTTCCGCCTGGACAAGCGCATCTCGGTGGAGGCGATCAAGCGGCGGGCCCCGCTGCTCGTGCGAGACCTGGCCAGCGACGAGCGGCTGGCCGGGAGCGACGCCGACGTGCGTTCCCTCTGCGCAGCGCCGCTGCTGCGCGAGGGCCGCGTGATCGGGACCCTCGCGCTCTACGACAAGGTGCCCGCGGACCGCTTCACCACCGGGCACTTCAGCGAGGGCGACCTGCAGCTCTTCGCGAAGTTCGCGAGCTATCTCGAGCGCGCCGTCGCCAGCGCCCTGCTCCACGCGGAGGCCCGGCAGTTCCGCAACTTCGACAGCCGGACCGGCCTGCCGAATGCCCGCTACCTGGCCAAGCGCATCGACGAGGAGGTGGCGCGCGCCGACGGGCGCGACAGCGCGCTCGCCATCGCCATCTGCCGCCTGGAGAACCTCGCCGAGTTCGAGGGCAGCCCCGACCCGGGACAGGCCAAGCGCGTGGTCGAGCACACCGTCCAGGCCCTGCGCGACCACCTGCGCGACTTCGACGTGATGGGCCGGACCGGCGAGGACGAGCTCACCGTCCTGCTGCCCGAGCCGGGCCTCTCGCCCGGCGAGCGCGTCTTCGCCCTGGCCCGGGCCGTGGCGGAGGAGGTCACCCGCGACGAGGCCTTGAACCAGTCGCGCCGCGTGGCCCTGGCCTTCGGCTACGCCGTCTATCCCAGCGAAGGCGCCGACCGCGAGGCGCTCCTGGCCCGCGCCCGCGAGCCCCGCATCCGCATGGTGTGATCGAGGGGCGGCGGCAGCCTGCCGCCGGAGCGGCAGCCGTGGCCGCGCCGCGCTGCTTCGGGAACACTGCGCCCGTGATGGAGCCGCTCCATGAGCTCGCGCGCGACGCAGCGGGCGGCCTCGTGCGACGCCCCGCCCTGTGGCTCCTGGCGCTGGCGACGGCCGCCTGCGCGCCGCTGCTGGCCGGCGGCGTCCAGTGGGGCCACGACCTCCGGTCGCACCTCCTGTGGAGCCATCACTTCGAGCGCCAGCTCGCCGCCGGGGAGCTCTACCCGCGCTGGCTCGTGGACGTCGGCGACGGCTTCGGCGGCCCGGTCTTCTTCTTCTACCCGCCGCTCACCTACTACCTGATCGCCGCCCTGGCGCCCCTCCTCCCCGACGCCCTGGAGCTGCCCTGGCGCCTCGCGGTGGTGGGCTGGCTCGCGGTCCTCGCGAGTGGCCTCGCGTTCCATCGCTGGCTGCGCCGCCACGTGCCCGGGAACGCCGCCTTCCTCGGCGCGGCGCTCTACATGCTCTTCCCCTATCACCTGCTCTTCGACTTCCACCTGCGCGTCGCCCTGGCCGAACTCGTGGCCTTCGTCTTTCCGCCGCTCCTCCTCCTGGCCGTGGACGAGGCCGAGGCCCATCCCCCCCGCGCGCTCGCCCTGGGGTCGGGGGCGTGGGCCCTCCTGCTCCTCACCCACGCGCCCACCGCGCTCACGGCGGCCCCCCTGCCGCTCGTCTGGAGCGCGCTCCGGGCCGCGCGCACGCGCTCCGCCGCCCCGCCCGCCCTGGCCGCGGCGCAGCTCGCCTTCGGAGCCGGCCTGGCCGCGGCCTACCTGGCCACCGCCCTCACCCACGGACCGTACATCGACGAGAGCCGGCTCTTCGGGGGCCGCTACCACTACGCGAGCTGGTTCGTGAGCCTGCGTCCCGAGAGCGCCTGGCTGGCCCTGGTGTACGCCAACGGCGTGGTGCTGACGGCGGCCTGCCTGGCGGCGAGCGGGCTCGCCGCCAGCACCCGGCGGCGCGTGGCGAAGCCCCGCGCCGCGGCGGCGCTGGTGCACCTCTCCGCCGCCGGAGCGCTCGTCTACCTCCTCCTGATGCTCCCCGCGAGCGCGCCGCTCTGGGAGCACCTGCCGCTCCTGCACAAGGTCCAGTTCCCCTGGCGTCTCAACGCCCAGATCGGGCTCCTCGCGAGCCTCTGCGCCGCGGCGCTGGCCGCGCACCTCGCCGCCGCCCTGCCCCGGCGGCGCCCGGCTCTCGCGCGCGGCGGCGCCGCCCTGGTGGCGCTGCTCCTCGCGGCCCATCTGGCGGCCGCCAGTCGCACCCGCGAGCTCTTCGACGCGCGCCACGTTCCGCTCACGAAGCAGGGCCTGGCGGCGCTCCTGCGCCCGGGCCCTCTCCCGCGCGAGTACTTCCGCGTGCCGCGCGAGCGCGACCCGCGGGCGCTGCTGCCCGGCGGCGCCCGGGTCGCCTTCGCGGCAGGCTCCGGCGACGCGCGCGTGGAGGAGTGGAGGCCGCGCCGGCTCGTGCTCTCGGTGCGCGCCTCCGAGCCCGCCCGGCTGGCGCTGCGCCAGCAGTTCTATCCCGGCTGGCGGGCCCGGCTCGAGGGAGCGCCCGGCGACGCCCGGCTGGACGCCCTGCGGCGCGAGTACGGGATCCTGGCCCTCGACCTCCCGCCGGGCTCGCACCGGATCACGCTCACCCTGGCGTGGACGCCCCGCGAGCGCCTCGGCTGGATCGCGAGCGCCGCCTCGCTGCCCCTCCTGGCAGGGGCGACCGGAGGGCTCGCGGTCCGGCGGCGCCGGGCGATCCGGGCCGCGCTCAGTCGCTGAGGCCCCAGAAGCGCGCCGCGTTGTCGCAGGTGATCCTGCGGCGCTCCTCGGCGGGCACGTCCACGAACATCTCGTCGACCACCTTGCGCGAGTAGGGCCAGTCGTTGCCGTGGTGCGGGAAGTCGGTGGACCAGGCCATGTTCTCGACCCCCACCTGATGGCGCTGCAGGATCCCGGTGCGGTCCACGATGAAGGTCGCGAGCCAGTGGTCGCGGAAGTACTGGCTCGGGACCTTCTTGAGGCGGATCCCCGCCCAGACCCGGTTGCGCCAGTAGCGGTCGTCGATCATCTCGAAGAAGTGCGGGATCCAGCCGACCCCGGTCTCGATGGCGGCCATGCGCAGCTTCGGGAAGCGGTCGAAGACCCCCTGGAAGATGAGCTCGGTGAGGAGCGGCATGGTGTTGGCGAAGGCCCCGGCCCCGATGGTGGCCGCGGCCTCCTTGGAGCCCGCGGCCTTCTGCTGCTGGGCCGCGAGCAGCAGGTGGATCGAGACCGGGAGGTCGAGCTGCGCCGCCGCGTCCCAGAAGGGGTCGTCCTCGCGGGAGAGGTTGTCGCCCCCGGACGGCCAGGCGGAGATGGCGACGCCGCGGAAGCCCTGCTGCTTGGCCCACTCGAGCTCCGCCACGGCGGCCTCGATGCCGGCGTTCGGGATCTGGGCGTTCCCCACCAGGCGCGCCGGGTCCGGCGCGCAGAAGCCCTCGCCGAGCCAGCGGTTGTAGGCCCGGATGCCCGCCAGGTGGGCCGCCTTGTCCTTGCCCTTCATGAAGGTCAGCATGGCGCGCTGGGGCGGGTAGAGGACCTCCGCGTCCACGCCGTCCACGTCCATGAGCTTCAGGCGCTCGGCGCCGTCGTAGCAGCCCGGATGCACGTTCTCGCCGTAGCGGGAGCCCGTCCACTTGAGCTGCTCGGGCCGCGTCCCCACGCAGGTGACGAGCCCGAGAGGCGCCGGGGCCGAGCCCTCGCCGTAGATCCAGGCGTGCCCGCCATCGCCATCCTCCACGAGCTTGGGCGCGGAGGGCAGGTACTTCTTCTCGAGCCACTTCTCCCAGAGGTCCGGCGGCTCGACGGTGTGGGAGTCGGCGGAGACGAGCTCGTAGCGGCGGGGGGCGGGCATGGCGATCTCCCTGTGCTGGGTCGGCTGGCCCCAGGGTAGCCGCTCAGCGCATGCGCTGGAAGGAGCGCCCGGCGCGCCGGCCCCCCCATCCGTGATAGGGGTGGCGTTCCAGCAGCTCCGGGCGGCGGAACCCGAACACCAGGAGCGCCCCGGCTGCGAAGCCGCCCACGTGGGCCCAGAACGCCACCCCGCCGCCGCCGGCTCCCTGCGCGACCGCGCCCCCGAGCAGCTGGAGCAGGAACCAGTAGCCCAGCATGAAATAGGCGGGCACCGCGAACGTCGTCACGTAGAAGCCGAGCAGGAGCAGCAGGTGCACGCGCACGTGCGGGTAGAGGACGACGTAGGCGCCCATCACGCCCCCGATCGCCCCGGAGGCCCCCACCATGGGCACCGGCGAGTCCGGGCCCGAGAGCACCTGGAGCGCCGCGGCGGCCAGCCCGCACAGGAGGTAGAAGACCAGGAAGCGGGCGTGGCCCATGGAGTCCTCGACGTTGTTGCCGAAGATCCAGAGGAACCAGAGATTGCCGGCGATGTGGGCCCAGCCGCCGTGCAGGAACATCGAGGTGAGCGGCGTGTACCAGGCTGCCTCCACGCCGAGGACGCAGGTGGTCGCCGGGCCCAGGGGCACCGCGAGGCCCGGGCGCGCGCGCCCGAGGAACTCGGCGGGGATCAGGCCGAGCTCGCAGACCGAGCGGCCCAGGGCCGGATCGCTCCCGAGGCCCTGGACGAGGACCCAGGCGAGGACGTTGGCGGCGATCAGGGCCAGGGTGGTGAAGGGGGTCAGGAAGTGCGGGTTGTCGTCGCGGACCGGGAACATGGGCGGGGTGAGCATCGCACCCGGGCCCCGCCCAGTCCACGCCGCGGGGACTTCCCGCCTCAGCCCTCCGCGCAGCCCGCGGGCCGCCGGGCCGGCCCGCCGAGCCAGCGCTGCCAGAAGCGCGGCCGGAAGAGCGCGTCCCGGGCCGCGTCCGGGTGGTCCGCGAAGACCCCGTCGACGCCGAGGTCGAAGGCGAAGGCCGCGAGCTCCGCCGCGAAGGAGGCGTGGGCCGGCCCCACCGCGTCGCGCCGGAAGGTCCAGGCGTCGACGAAGAGGCCGCGGGCGTGGGCCGCGCCCACGAGCTCGCGGCCGGCGCCCCCGGGAGCCTCCAGGCGCCGCTTGTCGATGCCGATGCCCTCGGCGTAGCGCGCGATCTCGTCGAGGCCCGCTGCGCTCACCAGCGCGTCCTGGCCCGCGCCGGCGCCCACCAGCTGCACCAGCGGGAGCCGGCTCCCGAGCTCGAAGCGCAGGCGCCGGAGGGTCGCGGGGTCGAAGGACTGGATGCGCACGCGCGCGTCGCGCCCGCGGTAGCCGAAGCGCTCGAGGCTCGCCAGCAGCGCCTCCTCCAGCGCAAGGCCCGCCCGCGCGTGGAAGGCGGGCTCCTTGAGCTCCGGGTAGACGCCGACCCGGCAGCCCGTCCGCCGGTTGAGCTCCGCCAGGAGCTCGAGCACCTCCTCGAAGCTCGGCACCGGGAAGCCGCCGCCCGCGGCGCGGAAGCGGCTCGAGCCGGGCTCCCGCGCCCGCAGGCGCCGCAGCTCCGCGAGGTCGAAGTCGGCGGCGTACCAGCGCCCGTCGGCCCGCGCCCGGTCCGGGAAGACCTCGGCGGCGTCGGTCGTGGCCTCGAGGTGCAGGTCGTGGCGGGCCACGAGCACCCCGTCGCGCGTCATCACCAGGTCCGGCTCGACGAAGTGCGCGCCCTGGGCGTGGGCCAGGGCGTAGGCCGCGAGGGTGTGCTCGGGCAGGTAGCCGCTGGCCCCGCGGTGCGCGATGACCCGCTTGGACGGGGGGGCGGCCGCGGGCTCGCCGGCCCGGGCGGTGGCTCCGAGGCCCGCGAGGGCCGCCGCCGCCAGGGCCAGCGGGCGCCAGCCGCCCGGGCGCCCGGCCCGCGCCCGCGTCAGAGCACCTCCGCCAGCGCGCGGTGGGGCAGGCCCGCGGCCTCCGCGCTGCCCTCGCAGACCAGCTGCCCGCGCCAGGCGGAGAGACCCCGCGCCAGGGTCGGGTCCTGGCGCATCGCCTCCCGCACGCCCAGGCTCGCCATGCGCTCCACGAAGGGCAGCGTCGTGTTGGTGAGGGCCAGGGTCGAGGTGCGCGGCACGGCGCCCGGCATGTTGGCGACTCCGTAGTGGATGACGCCGTGCTTCCGGAAGGTGGGCTCCGCGTGGGTGGTGGGCCGGATCGTCTCGACGCAGCCCCCCTGGTCCACGGCCACGTCGGCGATCACCGAGCCCGGCGCCATGGACCTCACCATGGCCTCGCTCACCAGGACCGGGGCCCGGCGCCCGCGCAGATACACGGCGCCGATCAGGAGGTCCGCCGCCCGCACCGCGCGCGCGATGTTGGACGGATTCGAGTAGAGCGTATTGGGCTCGCCGTGGAAGATGTCGTAGAGGTAGGCCAGCCGGCGCAGGTCCACGTCGAGGACGTCGACCTCGGCGCCCAGCGCGAGCGCCACGCGCACGGCGTTGATGCCCACGGTCCCGGCGCCCACCACGCAGACCCGCCCGCGCAGCACCCCGGGCACGCCGCCCAGGAGGAGCCCCTTGCCGCCCTGGTCGCTCTGGAGCAGGTGGACCCCGATCTGGACGGCCAGGCGGCCCGCCACCTCGCTCATGGGGGCCAGCACCGGGAAGCTCCCGTCGGCGCTTTGTATCGTCTCGTAGGCGATCGCGATCACGTCCGCGTCGCAGAGGGCGCGCGCGAGCTCGGGGGCCGCCGCCAGGTGCAGGTAGGTGAAGAGCGCCTGGCCCCGGCGCAGCCGGCCCACCTCGTCGGCGAGGGGCTCCTTCACCTTCACCACGAGCTCGGCGCCGGCCCAGGCCTCGTCGGTCTCCACCAGGCGGGCGCCGGCGGCGGCGTAGTCGGCGTCGGCGAAGCCGCTCCCCTCCCCCGCCCCGCGCTCGACCAGCACCTCGTGGCCGGCCTCGGCGAGCTGCCGCGCGCCATCGGGGACGAGGCCCACCCTGAGCTCCAGCACCTTGCGCTCGCGCGGGACGCCGATCCTCACCTTGTTGTCTCCGCTCGCCTGCGGCTCGCTGCGCGGGCCGCTCCGCGGCCCTGGCCTCTACGCGTTCCGGTAGGCCTCGATCAGGATGTCCGCGGTCTCCGGGCGCATGATGCGCGGGTCCGGGCGCTCGCCCCGGCGCAGCTGCTCCCGCACCTTGGTGCCGCTCACCGCCACGGGCTTCTCGTGCGGGTGGCTGTCGGTCAGGTCCACGCGCCCCAGGGACTCGTAGAAGGCCGCGAAGCCGATCTTGCAGGGCCGCAGGTGGAGCTCCCCGGAAAGCTCGTCGAAGACCTCCTGGGCGTCGAAGTCGCCCCAGATCGGGCTCCCGTCCTCGTAGGGCGCGTCGGCGTGCTTGCGCCCGATCACGAGGTCGCTGAAGCCGTAGTTCTGGCGGTAGATGGCGTGCATGACCGCCTCGCTGGGGCCGCCGTAGAACATCTTGATGTCGAGGCCGATCAGCTCGAAGACCTCCGCCAGGTCGTAGCCCACGGATCGCCACAACGCCTCGTCCTTGTCGCCCTCCCCCAGCAGGCGCCGGTCGTGGAGCACCCGGTAGGTGCGCATGCGCACGGCGGCGGGGACGTCGTCGTCCTTGAGCTCTCCCACCAGGGGGTTCAGCACCACGCCGGTGAAGTGGCCCTCGCGGGTGAGCCGCTCGGCCCCGGCCACGAGGGCGTACTCGTGGGCGCGGTGCAGCGGGTTGCGCGTCTGGAAGGCGAGCGCGCGCTGCCACTGGCGGTCGCGGATCAGGGCCCGCGTGAGGCGCGGCGAGAACATGTACTCGCCGTATTCCGGGTTCACGGGCTGGGGCAGCGCGGAGATCCGCCCGCCCAGGAGCTTGCGGCGCGGGTCCTGCTCCACCTGGCGTCCGCCGGGGTGGTCGAAGCGCTCGGTCCGGTAGACGGCCTTCACGTAGCGGGCCTTGTCCCAGTCGAAGACCTCGAGCCCCTCCAGCAGGCCCACCACCTCGCCGCTCTCGCTAACCAGGGCCGCCGCTCCGCCGCGCGCGAGCTGCCTGGCCTCCTCGTCCGCCACCGGGAGCGAAAGCGGGATGGTCCAGGCGTAGCGGCGGCCGCCGCGCTCGAGGTGGCTCCGCTCGAGGACGCGGTGCCAGGTCTCCCCGCCCATGGGCCCCTCGAGGGGCGAGAGGGCCCCGTCCGCCAGCCGGTAGACCGTGGAGAGATCCGCCCGGCTCACCCAGACCCGGGGCAGCGCGCGCGCCTCCGCGAGGAGCTTCGCGCGGCGCGCGAGCGGCACCACGCGGTTCACGGGCTCCGCGAGCCCGCCGTGCACCGGAACCAGATCCCCCCCCGCGCCGCTCGCCTCGCTCTTCATCCCTCTCCTCACCTCCGCGGCGCTGCGGCCCGCCGGCCCCCTCACCACACCGGCCCCAGCGCCTCGCCGTCCTCGAAGAGCAGGCGGTCCCCGCTCCCGTCGCTCCGGCGCACGTAGAGGAGGCGGCGCAGCTGCGCGTCGATCCCCACGTAGGCGATCAGGCTGCCGTCCGGGGAGAAGGCGGGCTCGCGCTCGTCGAGGGCTCCCTGCCCGAGGCTGGTGCGCGCGAGCCCGTTCACCTGGATGCGCCGCAGCTGCCAGAGCCTCCCGCCTTCGCCCCTCCCGCGCGTCCCCACGGACGCCGAGTACACGAGCCACGCGCCATCGGACGAGAAGCGCGGATCGCGCCCGGGCCCGAGCCCGCGGGACTCCCCGTCCGATACCGGCGCGCGCACCACGAGCTCGCCCTCGCCCCCCGCGGCGCCCCGAATGTAGGCGATCGCGCCGCCGTCCGGGGCACAGGCCGGCTGGGCGTCCGCGGGACCCTCGGTCAGGGGCTCGAAGCCGGCCCCGCCCGGCTCGCTCATCTCCAGGCGCTGCACGGGGGGACGGCGGGTCGCGTCGAAGGTGGCGACGACGAGGCGGCCCCCCGGCCCGTAGCAGCCCCCCGGGTGCGCGTGGGGCTCGCGGGTGAGCGGACGCACCTCGCCGGTCTCCCGGTCGTACTCGAAGAGCTGCGGATAGCCGCGCGCGATCTGGCTGAAGAGGAGCCGGCGGCGGTCCGCCGACCAGTCGAGCGGCACCGAGCCGCGGCGCGCGCCGGGCAGGAGCTCGAGCTCGCCGCTGCGCGGGTCGAGGAGCGCGAGGCGCGGCGAGCGTTCGTCGGGCTCGTGGCGGTAGCCGCGGGCCTCGAGAAGCGCGCCGGCGCCCCCGGCGCCGGCTCCGAGCACCCCTCCCAGGTAGCGTCCCACGTCCTCCAGGCGCGCCACGCCCTCGCGCCCGGCGGGCGCCCCGGCGCCGGGCGCCTGGGCGAGGAAGTCCTCGCGATGGCGGCGGGCGGACTCCGGGTCGTAGTAGCGCACGGCGATGGAAGCGGCCGGGAGCTCCGCGCGCCGCACCCCGGGCGCGAGGCAGGCCACCCCTCCCGCGAGGGCCAGCGCGAGGGGGAGGCTCGCCCCGAGCGCGGGCCTCACGGCTGCGCCGAGCTCACCGCCCGTCCGGCGAAGGCGCGCTCGGCGCCGCGGCGCTCGAAGAGCCCGATCTCCGGCACCGCGTGCCGGTCGTGGAGTGCCACCACCAGCTGGGCCGCGTCGGGGAACGGGAAGAGCGGGTGCAGGGCGCTCTCGAGGTCGAGCTCCGAGAGGGTGGCAGCGGTGTCCACGTGGGAGTGGTAGACCGCGGTCACCTGGAGACCCCGGGCCTCGGACTCCGCCTGGATGCGCTGGTAGTCGGTGGGCCGCATGAAGTAGGCCCGGCGGTTGTCGCGGGGGTAGCTCACGGGATCGCGTCCGTGCCGCTGGGTCATCTCGTTGTGGCACGGCCAGGCCTCGCGGAAGCGCTCGCGGTGGTCGCCCACGATCAGGCCGCAGCACTCCTCGGGAAAGGCGTCGCGGGCGTGCCGGCAGACCTCGTGGAGGACGGAGGCGGGGATCGGGACTGCGGAGAGCTCCGGCGCGATCCTGACGCAGCGGGGCTCCGGCTCCATCGAGATCTCGTGACTCGCTCGGCGCTCGCCCGCTGCGCGCACTCCCTGACGCATTGTCCGCGCTCCCCTTGGGGGGGCGCGCGCATGTTACGCGACCCGCGCGCCCCTCGCGAGCACACCCCGCGCGGCGAGGGCCGCGAGGGCCCGCGGGGCCGGCGGACGCCGACGCCAGGAGGGCCAGCGCGGGCGGAGCCGCTCCGAGCCGCGCGGGAGGCTGCGGGCTCAGGGGCAGGGGATGGTGCCGGCGCAGGCCAGGCCGGAGGGGCCAGGCGCCTTGCCGAAGTGCGACCGCAGGTTGCTGAAGTCGGAGCCGTCGACGGCCCCGTTGCCGTCCGAGTCGAGGTCGGGGTCATAGTGGGGATCGCCGACGACGAAGCCGAAGGCCATGCGAAGGGCATTGGCGTCCGCCCCTCCCACCGCGCCGCTCTGGTCGGCGTCGAGGTCGCAGAGGTTTCCGTAGCCATCCAGGTTGGTGTCGCGCTGGTCGGAGTTCGCGTCGACGAGGCAGTTGTCCGAGGCGTCGCAGACGCCGTCGCCGTCGCTGTCCCCGTCGGCGCAAAGCTGGGAACGGATTGCCAACGTGTGTAGGTCGCCCACCGCGATCGCCGAGGCGGTGCCGGCGGTGCCGTCGACGGAGGGAGGCGGCATCGCCGGCCCGTTGGGAAAGCCCCAGCAGACGACCGCGCCGGTGCCGGCCTGGATCGCGCAGCTGTTGAACACCCCCGCTGCAATCGCCGTGGCCGTGCCGACGGTTCCGTCCACGGAGGGAGGCGGCGTCAACTCCCCATAGTAGTCGTAGCCCCAGCAGATGACCGCGCCGGTGCCGGCCTGGATCGCGCAGCTGTGGTTGAGGCCTGCCGCGATCGCCGAGGCGGTGCCGGCGGTGCCGTCGACGGAGGGAGGCGGCGTCAACTCCTCGGAGAACTCGTAGGCCCAGCAGACGACCGCGCCGGTGCCGGCCTGGATCGCGCAGCTGTGGTTGTGATTGAAGCCCACCGCAATCGCCGAGGCGGTGATCATCGGGACGGGTCCCCAACCAACCACCGGCCCGGAGCCGGCCGCGGGGCTTCCCGCGAGCAGGCCAACGCAGGCCGCGAACGCGGGCCTGAGGTCCACGGCGCGGCAGCGGAGGCCGCCAGCGAGCCTGAGCATGGTCCAGAAGCTTTTCGGTGCCCCGCTCGCTCCTCGGAAGCGTCCTGCGGGGGCTCTGCGGCCCGTGTGCGGACCGGCCGGCGCGGCCTGCCACCACGCTGCCACCCTTGCCCCATACCGAGAAAAGGGGAGCGGTAGCAGCTACTTCCGCCGCGCCCTCTCAGATGAAGTACATGGGGCCCTCGGCGCGCTCGACGCCGGCGGCGGCGGCCTCGCGGCAGAGGTCCTCGACGCTGAGCTCCTCGAGGGCGCGACCCAGGCGCGCGGCGAGGGCGCTCCACACGAAGTCCGGGCGGAAGGCGCTGGCGCCGGCGGCGCCGTCGCCGGGCCCGCGCAGCGCCGATTCCAGCGAGCCCTCCACCGCCTCCAGCACCTCGCGCAGGCTGATCGCGCCGGGCTCGCGGGCCAGCCCGTAGCCGCCCCCGGGCCCGCGCTTGCTCGTGACCAGCGCGGCCCGCCGCAGGCGCTGGAAGATCTGCTCCAGGTAGCGCGTGGGGATCGCCTGCCGCTCGCTGATCTCCTGGATGCGCACGAGTCCGCCGCCGCCGTTGTAGGCCAGGTCGAAGACCCCGCAGATGGCGTACTGGACCTGGAGCGAGAGGCGCACCGCGCGGAGCATGCTGGAACGTGGTACCCTGCGCGAGCCCCCCGCTTCGAGAACAGCAGCGCTGCGCGCCCTGGACGGCGGCCCTCCTCCGCGCTCCGTCCTCGGCGCACCGGGAACCCCGGGAAGGTCGGGCTCTGTCGCGGCTCGCGGCGTTCTTCGAAGCCATCGAGGGGGAGCACGCGCTCTCCGCGAGCCTGCGGCACCACGAGGTGCTGCCGGAGGAGCCGCCCGCCTTCGAGGCGGAGCTCCCGCCGGGCTACGAGGGGCTCGCGCCGCTCCTGGCCCGGCGCCGCATCCACGCGCTCTACTCCCACCAGGCCCGCGCGCTCCGCGCGCTCGAGGCCGGGGCCGACGTGGTGCTCGCGACCCCGACGGCGAGCGGCAAGACCCTGGTCTACAACCTCCCCGTGGTGCGGGGGGCGCTCTCCGACCCCAGGTCCCGCGCCCTCTACCTCTTCCCGCTGAAGGCCCTGGAGCAGGACCAGCGCCAGCGCCTGGAGGCGGACCTCGCGGCCCTGGAGCCCCGCGCGGCGGGCGCGGGCCCCGGGCCCGCCGTGGCCATCTACGACGGCGACACGCCCGCGGCGGCGCGCCGGAAGATCCGCGAGCGGCCGCCCCAGGTGCTGATCAGCACGCCGGACATGCTGCACGCCGGGATCCTGCCCCACCACGCGAGCTGGCAGGCCTTCTTCGAGGGGCTGCGCTTCGTGGTGCTCGACGAGCTCCACACCTACCGCGGCATCTTCGGCTCCCACGTGGCCCAGCTCCTGCGGCGGCTTCTCCGCGTGGCGCGCTTCCACGGCGCGAGACCCCAGCTCGTGGCCGCCTCCGCCACCATCGCCAACCCCGGCGAGCTCGCCGCGGCGCTCAGCGGGCGCGCCTTCCGGGTGGTGCAGGCCAACGGCGCCCCGCGCGCGCGCCGGCACGTGCTGCTCTTCCGGCCCGAGGCCTCGCCCTACACCCTGGCGGCGCAGCTCTTCCGCCGGGCGGTGGGGCTGGGACTTCGCACCATCGCCTTCACCAAGGCCCGGGTCGCCACCGAGCTCCTGCACACCTGGGTGGTGGAGGCGGAGCCGGCCCTCGCGGACCGCGTGAGCTCCTACCGGGCCGGCTTCCTGCCCGAGGAGCGGCGCGAGATCGAGCGCCGCCTCTTCGCGGGGGACCTCCTGGGCGTGATCTCCACCTCCGCCCTCGAGATGGGGATCGACGTGGGCGGCCTCGACGTCTGCATCCTGGTCGGATATCCGGGGAGCCAGGTGGCCACCTGGCAGCGCGGCGGCCGCGTCGGCCGCGCCGGGGAGGCGGCCATCGCGCTCGTGGCCCAGCCCGACGCCCTCGACCAGTACCTGGTCTCCCACCCGCGGGTCTTCTTCGCGCGCGGCTTCGAGCACGCGGTGGTGGACCCGGACAACGCGCTCGTGGCCGCCGCCCACCTGCCCTGCGCCGCGGCGGAGCTCCCGCTGCGGGCGGAAGAGCCCTGGCTCGCCGGCGAGGCGGCGCGCGCGAATCTCGCCGCCCTCGAGGAGTCCGGGGAGCTCCTGCGCAGCGAGTCCGGCGGCGAGTGGTTCGCCGCCCGCCGCCGCCCCCACCGCGACGTGAGCCTGCGCCAGATCGGCGCGAGCTACGCGATCGCCCTCGCAGGGCCCCCCTCCGAGCGCCCCGTCCCGGTGGGCTCGATCGGCGCCGCCCGCGTCTTCGCCGAGTGCCACGAGGGCGCCATCTACCTGCACCGCGCCCGCCAGTACCTGGTGCGCGAGCTCGACTGCGAGACGCGCACGGTGCGCGTGGCGGCGGTGAACGCCCCCTATTACACGCGCTCCCTCTCGGAGAAGGAGACCGAGATCCTGGCGCGGGAGCGCGCGCGGCCGGCGGGGAACTTCCGCCTGGGGCAGGGGCGCCTCGAGGTCACCACGACCCTCACGGGCTTCGAGCGCCGGCGCGTGCGCGGCCAGGAGCTGCTCGGCACCGAGCCCCTCTCGCTCCCGCCCACCTCCTTCGAGACGGTGGGGATCTGGCTCGAGATCCCGGCCGAGATCCCCCGCGCGCTCCAGGCGGAAGGCCTCCATCCCATGGGCGGGATCCACGCCCTGGAGCACGCGGCGCTGTCCCTCTTCCCGCTCTTCGCGCTCTGCGACCGCCACGACGTGGGGGGGATCTCGACCCTGCGCCACCCCCAGACCGGCGGCGCGGCGGTCTTCTTCTACGACGGCCATCCCGGGGGCGTGGGGCTCGCGGCAAGCCTGTTTGCGCGCGTGGAGGCGCTGCTCGAGGCCACCCTCGAGCTGGTGGCGGGCTGCGCCTGCGCGGCGGGCTGCCCGGCCTGCGTGCACTCGCCCCGGTGCGGGAGCGGGAACCGGCCCATCGACAAGCGGGCGGCCCTGCGGACCCTGCGCTGGCTCGTGGCGCGCGACGCGCTCCCGGCCCTGGCGGCGCCCGCCGCGGCCGCGCCCGCGCCGGCGCCCGCCGAGCCCCCGGCCCCGGCCGCCTCCCCCCGCGCCCCCCGGGTCCTCTTCCTCGACATCGAGACCCAGCGCAGCGCCAGCGAGGTGGGCGGCTGGCACAACGCCCACCTCATGCGGGTGGCGGTGGCCGTGGTCTACGACGCGCTCCGCGAGCGCTTCGAGAGCTTCCGGGAGGCGGAGGTGGCGCGGCTCCTCGCGCGCCTGGCCGAGGCGGACCTGGTGGTGGGCTTCAACATCCGCCAGTTCGACTACCGGGTGCTGCGGGGCTACACCGACGAGAACCTGGCCCGGCTCCCCACCTTCGACATGCTCGAGGCGGTGCACCGGCGCCTGGGATTTCGCCTGCCGCTGGGCCACCTGGCCCAGGAGACGCTCGGCGTCGCCAAGAGCGCCGACGGCGCGCAGTCGCTGGCCTGGTGGCGGGAGGGTCGGATCGCCGAGATCGAGGCCTACTGCCGCCGGGACGTGGCGCTCCTGCGCGATCTGCTCCGCCACGCGGAGGCCCGCGGCTACCTCTGCTTCCGCACCCGCGGCGGGGAGCGCGTGCGCCTGCCGGCTCCCTGGAGGGTCCCGGACCTGGTGGAGGAGGCCCGCGCCGGGAGCCTCGCCCCATGAACTTCGCCCGCCTGCGGAGCCTCTTCCCGGTGACCCGCTCCCTCGCCTACCTGAACCACGCGGGCGTGGCCCCGATCTCCACCCGGGTGGTGGAGGCGCTCCAGCTCTACGCCTCCCTGGCCAGCGAGCGCGGCGCCTTCGACTACGCCGCGGTCTACGACGCGGAGGTGGAGCGCGTGCGCGGCCGCGCCGCCCTCCTGCTGGGCGCCCGGCCCGACGAGATCGCCTTCGTCAAGAACACGAGCGAGGGCCTGGGCCTCGTGGCGGCGGGGCTCGACTGGCGCCCCGGCGACCAGGTGGTGACCTGCGACCTCGAGTACCCCTCGAACGTCTACCCCTGGTGGAGCCTGCGCGAGCGCGGCGTCGAGACCGTGATGCTGCCCGGCCGGGGCGGCGCACTGCCCCTCGAACGGGTGGAGGAGGCGCTGCGCAGCCCCCACGTGCGGCTCCTGGCGCTCTCCTCGGTGGAGTACGCGAGCGGCGGGCGCAACGACCTCCCGGCCCTGGGGGCCCTCTGCCGCGACCGCGGCGTCCTCTTCTGCGTGGATGCCATCCAGAGCCTCGGCTGCCTGCCCCTCGACGTGGAGGCCTGCGGCGTCGACTTCCTGGCCGCCGACGGCCACAAGTGGCTGCTCTCCGTCGAGGGCTGCGGGATCTTCTTCTGCGCCCGGCGCGCCCTCGAGCGGCTGCGGCCGCGGGTGGTGGGCTGGCGCAGCGTGGTCGAGAACTGGGACTACGACCGCTACCACCTGGAGCTCCAGCCCGGGGCCGGGCGCTTCGAGGAGGGGACGCCCAACACGGCGGGCATCTTCGGCCTGGGCGCCGCCATCGACCTGCTGCTGGAGATCGGCCTCCCGGCGATCGGGGAGCGCGTGCTGGCCCTCACCGACCGGCTCGCGGCGGGGCTCCTGGAGCGCGGAGCCCGTGTGCTGAGCCCCCGGGAGCCGGGCCAGGCCTCGGGGATCGTGTCCTTCGAGCTCCCCGGCGAGCCCGCGGAGCGGACCGTGCGGCGCCTGCGCGAGGCGGGCGTCTTCACGGTGGCGCGCCGCGGCGGCGTGCGCGCCTCGCCCCACTGCACCAACGACGAGGCCGACCTGGAGCGCCTGCTGGCGGCGCTCCGATGAGCGGAATCTCCTGCTCTAGAGTGTCCGATGCCGGAAAGGTGTAGACACCTGGGTCGGATATCGCGGCCGTCCCGGGCTGTCCAGGGTCGGCTGCGCCGACCGCTGCGCGGCTGCGCCCTGGACAGCCCGTGCCGTCCGCGATGAAGGGCAGTTACGGCCGAAGGGGAAGCCCCCTTCGGCCTTGGCCTCAGCGGTCCTGGACATGGGTCACCCCCCAGACGAGCTCGCCCGGCGTGCGGCCCCGGGTCCGGTAGCCGCGATGGGTTCGCTCGTGGTTGTAGAAGCGCAGGTAGCCCTGGAGAGAGGCGTCGAGCTGCGCCAGGCGCGTGAAGTAGCGGCGCCGGAACTCCACTCGCCAGTGCTCGTGGAGGATCGTGCCCTGGAGCCGCTCCACGAAGCCGTTGGTCCAGGCGTGCCGCGGCTTGGTTCGCGTCCGACGGATGCCGAGCTCCCGGCAGGCCTTCTGGAAGACCCCCTTGAACTCGCTGCCCCCGTCCGTGAGCACGCGCTCCACGGTCCAGCCGGCCCGGGCGAACTCCGGCACGATCCGCTCGCGCAGGAAGGCGGCCGCAACCTCGGCCGTGGGCTCGCCCACGAACACCCGCGCCAGGCCGTAGGAGGTGGCCGCATCGCAGGCCGTGATCTGCCACACCTTCCCGACTCCCTTGAGCTTTCCGATGTAGAAGCAGTCCAGGCACACGAGCTCGCCGGGGACCCGCGCCTCGACGTGGCGGCAGGAGGGCATGGGCCGGGCCTTCTCGATCGCCCGGCGCGTGCGCTCGGTCAAGAGCCCCGCCCGCACCGCGCTGTGGCGCTCGAGCACGACCAGGCGCTCTGCCCGGGTCCCCAGGCGGTGGCGCCGCAGCGCCCGGTAGACCGTGCAAGGCGCCACCCGGATGCCCTGGCGGACCAGCTGGTCCGAGAGCCGCTGGGGACCAAAGGCCGGCTGCGCCAGGGCGAGGGCGATCACGGCGCGCTCGGCGTGCACGGCCAGCTGCGGAGGACGCCCCGGCCGACCGCGGGTCCGCTTCGGATGGAGCCCATCCGGCCCGTAGCGCAGCTGCCGCTTCCTGAGCCCGTAGTAGAGGGACCGCGAGATCCCGAGCTCCCGGCAGGCGGCACTGACATTGCCCAGCTCCTCCGCGCGAGAGAACACATGCAGGCGAAAGGCGTGTACCTTGTCCTCGAGGGTCATCGAGGGCTTCCCTCCGTTCGTTGTTGGCACAAAGAACGTAGGGGAAAAACCTCTTTGACCCTCTCCTCTTTCCGCTCAAAGGTGTCTACACCTTTGAGACACAGCTCACTCTAGAGCCGGCTTACCAGGTCGAAATTGATGTGGGCCTTCACCTGGTCCACGGACGCCAGCCGCAGCCGCAGGCGGTCGCCGAACCGGTAGCGCTCGCGCGAGCCCCGGGCCAGCAGCGCGTCGCCGCGCGGGGCGAGCTCGAAGTAGCCCGGGAGCCGCGAGACGTGGACCAGGCCCTCCACGAAGAAGGGGTCCGGGGTGGCGTAGAGCCCGTGGGCCGCGACCCCGCTCACCGTGGCGTCGAACTCCTCCCCGACCCGCGGCGCCAGGAACGCGCACTTGGCGAGATCGAGGGCCTCGCGCTCGGCCTGCTCGGCGAGCCGCTCGCGGAAGGAGAGCCGCGCCGCGATGCGCCGGGCGGATTCCGGCAGGAGCGGCGCCGCGCCCCGCCCGGGCTCCTCGCCGAGCAGGGCCTTCAGGCGCCGGTGGACCACGAGGTCCGCGTAGCGCCGGATGGGCGAGGTGAAGTGCGCATAGTGGGAGAAGGCCAGCGCGAAGTGGCCGCGGCAGAGGGCCTCGTAGCGCGCCTGCCGCAGGCTCCGGAGCACGGTCCAGTGCACGAGGCTCGCCTCCGGGAGCCCCGCGGCGCGCTCGAGCGCGCGGGCCAGGGCGCGGGGCGAGAGCGCCTCCTCGCCGCGCGCGCCCGCCTCGAGCAGGCCGAAGGAGTCGAGGAACTCGGCCAGCGCCAGGGCCTCGGCGGGGCCCGGGGGCTCGTGGTTGCGATAGACCGCCGGCTCGCCGGAGCCGGCGAGCACCTCCGCCACCGCGCGGTTCGCGGCCAGCATGGCCTCCTCCACCGCGCGGTGGGCAGGGCCGCGCGGGGCCCGCACCACGTCCACGGTGCGGCCACCGGCGTCGAGGCGCAGCTCGGCGGCCGGGAGGTCGAGCTCGAGGGCGCCGGCCCGCTCCCGCGCCCGGCGCAGGGCGCGGCTCGCGCGCCCGAGGAGGCCCAGCGACGCGCGCAGCGCCGGGTCCCGATCCGGAACCGGCGCCTCCGGGCCCTCGCCCCCGACGAGCCCGTGCGCCTCCTCGTAGGTCAGGTGGGCTCGGCTGCGCAGCACGGCGGGGTAGAAGCTCCGGCGCTGGACGGCGCCGGCGGCGTCGAGCACGAGCTCCACCGCGAAGGCCAGCCGGTCGCAGCCGGGCCGCAGCGAGCAGACGTCCCCGGAGAGCCGCTCGGGGAGCATGGGGATCGCGCGGTCCGGAAAGTAGACGCTGTTGCCGCGGCGCAGCGCCTCGCCGTCCAGGGGCGAGTGCAGCGGGACGTAGTGCGAGACGTCGGCGATCGTCACCCACAGGCGGACTCCGCCCCCCGGCGCGGCCTCGGCGCAGACCGCGTCGTCGTGGTCCCGCGCCCGGGGCGGGTCGATGGTGACGAAGGGCAGCGCGCGCAGGTCGATTCTCCGCGCGAGCTCCTCGCGCGGGAGCTCCTCGGGGATCGCGGCGGCCGCCGCGAGCACCTCGGGCGGGAAGGCCAGCGGCAGGCGGTGGCGCCAGGCCACGGCGCAAAAATCCGCCTCCGGGTCGCCGGGGCGACCGAGGACGCGGGCCACGCGGCCGCGCGGAAGCGCCGCCCCGGGCGCCGCCCGCCGCGGGCGCGCCACCGGCACCACCTCCACGACCTCCCCGTCCCGCGCCTCTCCCCGATCGCGGGGCGCGACGAGCACGCGCCAGTCGGCGTCGTCGCGGTAGGGGCTCACCACCGCGGCGGGGCCGCGCCGGTGCAGGATCCCGACCCAGGTGTCGCGGGCGCCCTCGACGACGTGGAGCACCTCGGCGCGCCGGCGGCCTCCCGCGCCGGCGGGCTGGAAGAGCACCCGGTCCCCGGCGCGCGCAGCGCCCGCCTCCGCCACGTCCCAGCGCTCGCCCGAGTCCTCGAGCAGCGGCAGCCCCGACCCCGCGTAGCGGCCCTCGCGCAGGCCGTCGCTGCGCGCCAGCCGGAAGCGCTCGCCCACGCGCTCGAGCCGGCCCGCGGCCTCCAGCGCCTCGAGCCGGCCCTGGAGCGCGCGGCGCGCCGGGCGGCCGAGGCCCAGATCGCGGAGCAGCTGTCCCAGGGTCGCGCCGCGGCGGCCGGCCGCGCGGGCGGCGCGCAGAAGGACCGGATCGGCGGGCGGCGCGCGGCGCTGCGGCTCCCGCGTGCGCGCGTCCCGACCGCGCGCGCCCCCGCGACGCCGTCTGGCCCGGCCCATGGATCCTCGAGGGGGGACCGGGGTCCTAGGCCGCCGGCGGTTGGGGCGCCGCGCGACTCTGCGCTGGCGCTGGTGCCCGGGACTGGATTCGAACCAGCACTCGGTTGCCCGAACTAGACCCTGAAGCCACCATGCCGGGATCACGCCAACGCAGGAATCCGGCGACCTGCTCGGACTCGCTGCGGTTCGCTGCGTGCGCACCTAGTCTGGTACCACGCTCTGGTGGATGCGGTCAAGGACTTCCGCGGCGGCGATCCGCTCTCGGGATTCCCTGACCCGGGTGCGGCTCGCTGAGGAAGTCGAGAAGGTGGAGAATCCGAAGGCGCTGGCGGGTGCTCTTGCTTCTAGGCTCTACGACCCAACAAGCGGCCGGATCTTCGGAACAGCGTCCGTCGTGTGCCGCAAGAGATAGACGAACAGGGAAACGATGAACTCAAAGCACACCCGGGGACCGAGGCTCTGCATCATGCTCGTGGTGCCCCCTTCGAGGCGTAACGGAGCGAGCCTCTCGGCGTCCTCAGCGGGCATCTTCGAGGCCACCTTGTGGAGACCGTCGAATAGACCGCAGTTGAGGTCTAGCAGGTCGCCGACTCGATCTTTGACCGACTGTTCACCAAAGTCACGAACCTGCACATAGTGTGCGAAGTCATTGCGCAAACTTCGTACGATGTGAATACACTTCAGCTCGTGTGAGCTGATCAGACCGAGTCGGTAGGCGAGATCAGCTTTCGCGGATAGGTTCTGAAGAGGTGAGTATGCACCATCGAATAACCTGTCCTTGCGCTGGGCGGGAGAGATGAGCCTCTTTTTCAGAAGCTGCTCGAGCGCTTCGTCAAGAAGGGCCGCACCGACAAGTACCGACCCCCGGTCGCTCTCGGTTCTCAGTTCCCTGCTGATACTCTTCAGCTCAGCAGGGAATTGATCCGGGTCAACCTTTAATACCAACCGCATAGCGTCAGGCGTTCAGCGGCGCCCTTCGGAAATGAGCCAAAGAGAAGCGCCCCGTGCTCATCTGGCGCGGGGCGCCCTCTGCCCCTCGGTGCCGAAGCACCGCCGACTATTCTTCTCCGGTCGGCGCCCAGAAGTGTCTGGTTTCACTCGTTGGGCCTAGGTACTCACTGCCGACTTTCACGGCTTCTGGGTACGGAGGTAGCCAAAAGCTTGGTCAAGTGTCCTACCTCCTTTCTGCTGCCCCTACGGCGCGGGCGGCGGTGGCGCAAGTTTCACAGACTCTAGCTCGCCGAGCATGACGAGGCAGTAGAGTCCCGCGCTGATCACCATGAACGCAATACCCAGTACCCTCACCCAGAGGCGTGCTCGGTGGTTAAGGGAGGGGAGCTTCATGTCCTTGTACGTGAGGGGGCCATCAAGAAGGCTAATCAGGAACATGAGTAACCCTGCGAAGAGCAAGAAGCCAGGCAGCGTCGTCGGCATGCCGCTTCCTTCACCGAGTTGCTCAGGAACCTACCTCGACAGCCCTAAGCTCGTCCAGCGGGCCAGGAACTCGCCCTCCCTCCGGCCTCATGGGGGCCTCACGAGCAGCGCCCCGCAGCCTACACCCATCGGCGCCGGCTCCTCAAGAGCCCTCGTCGCCGTAGCTCATAGGCCGAGCCCCTCGAGGTCGTCCTCCTCGCCCTCCTCGAACCTCCCAATCAGCTTCGCCAGCGCTGCCGCCTGGCGCTCCTCACTGTGCCTCACCTCGTCCACCGGCCGCGCCGCCAGCTCGGCCACAAACTCGTCCTCGAGGGCCTCGAGCTCTCTCCGGCGGCGGTAGCGCACACGCTCTCGGGCGCGGCGAGCGTTTACGTCCGGGTCTGCGGAGGGCGGGGCGATGGGGCGTCCGGGGGACGCAGCGCGGCCAGCAGCGCGCCCCGCCGCAACGCTGCCCGCCGAGCCCCCCGCAGAACGCCCCGCAGCGCCCTCCGCAGCGCTCTCCGCAGCGCGCTCCGCACCAAGGTCCGCCGAACTCCCGCCGCGTACCATGACCGATCCTCCACACTTCACGCTGCCGACCCGAGGCGCTGCAGGGGGCCGGCCGCCGTGCTCAACACCTGCGCGCTCTTGCGC